>Ga0268266_10003283_pt1 | contig 16257 bp, 16 predicted proteins | sample KBSS13metaG_FD_190356 | JGI IMG/M metagenome (GOLD analysis project Ga0268266, IMG submission 190356) | Switchgrass rhizosphere microbial communities from Kellogg Biological Station, Michigan, USA - KBS S1-3 metaG (SPAdes) (version 2) | ecosystem: Host-associated > Plants > Roots > Rhizosphere...
GCAGAGGCTCGATCACTGACCACTCAAAATCCGTCAAATCAAAACGCGCCATCTTCAACCTCCCGTTGGGGAGCTTGAATCACGACTACGCTGATTCGGGAATCCCATTTATGGGTTCATCACCTAGTCGGATCGACGCTTTACGCCCCAACCCAGTCATAGCTCGCCTCCGTGCGGTTGCCTGAAAGCGGCCATTGCCTGCTGCCATTTGGTGTCAAGAACCAGGCAGCACCTCGCCAGGGGCATTCCTTCACCTGGATGTGGCTATGCCTATGAGATTTTCTTGGAGACCACGAAGCCAACGTAATTGTAGCGGCCAGGATAGGAAGTCGAACGCACCTTCATGACATCATAATCGAAGCTGTAGCGTTGACTGGCGATGTCCAATCCAAAGCGCGCAGCCGAGCGCACGAGCCAAGCGTCGCTTTCAAAATCGACGCCACGCGCTACACGCCGCTCGCAATCTCCTGTTACCCAGGCAGTTCCATCCACTGGAGCTCCCACGTAGTTCTTATTCCAGCAATCTTCGGTCCACTGGAAGACATTGCCCATGACGTCATAGCGACCGAACCCGTTCGGTTGAAAACTTCCAACTGGCGCGGTCCGTTCGCGGTCCCACCGGCTGCCACAGCCGTCGCACGCGGCATTGCCCGAGCCAATAGAATCACCCCACCATCGCGCCGTTCGCGTTCCAGCGCGCGCCGCGTACTCCCACTCGGCCTCAGTTGGCAGGCGGTACGGACCGGCACCTGCTGCCGATCCCTTTTCAATTTTTTCGCTTAGCCAGACAACGTAAGCATGCGCATCCTGCCAGCTCACGCACACAACCGGATCATGATCGGTTTGCGTGAAACCTGGTTTCTGCCAATCGGCGTCGGCCACTAGTTTGAACTGATGGTGCGCGTGCGTCTCGCATGGCCCCTCCGCGGAATATCCGGTTTCTCGAACAAACACCGCGAATTCGCCACGCGTCACCGGATATTTTCCAAGGGCGAGTGGCTGTTGGATTGTCACCGAATGCTGTGGGTGTTCTTCTGCAAGGTACGAAGGAGCATTACTCCTTGCAAAGCCGGGGACAGATTGGAGATCCCGTACTGTATCGGCATCGGACGATCCCATCATAAATGTCCCCGCTGGTATGATTACCATCTCGGGGCAGTCGGGGCAGTCGCGGAAGGTCTCAGCCGACCGAACCTCTTGTTCTGGCCAAGAGAAAAGCAAAGCAGTTAATAAAATAAGCGAGAGCCGATTGATCTGAAGTTCCCTGCTCATCTATTCTTCTCTCGGAAAGAAACCCATTTCCCCATTCAGCCAGGGACCTTCATTTTGTTACCCCGTCAAGAAGGTCGCGACGCCACGTCGGTATCGCGGGCTGACCGAACTTTGTATCAGTGCTTATAAGGGTTTTCACCCATCCGATCAGTGGATTTTTTGGGGTAATATAGACAATGGTCGTCCGGCCAGTGTCCATTGCCTGCTCACGAACAGCCGCTTCGACGGGAACGTCTGCTTCAAGCGCTCCATTGCCCAAAGCCGCCGGCCTCCTTCCCCCTCTGCTTCTCCGATCTGGGCTGATGGCGAGTTTCGCCCCCAAGTCAATCGTTCCAGGGCCAAATAGAAAGGCTAGAGGAGATTCTTGGTAAGAAGATCCCTCCTGACGTGCCAAAAGGCGATCAGACGAGCCAAAACCGGTTTACGCGCCGCTCGGGGTGTACCAGATGGGCGAAGTATAGGCGCGCTGCGTAACTGAGGCCGGCAGGTTCTTCGGCAGGTCTCCACCGAAACGCACCGCGTCGTACGTCGTCCAGCGCGGCGTCGGAATCTCGATGACGCGAACATAGTAGTAAGCGCGTTCCGCCGGATTGAATGCCGGATCGACCCAGCCGCCGTCAAAAGCCGCTGCTCCAATGCTGTCGCTGTAGCTGGCCGTCTTTATGTCGACGGTATTCCCGACTGACGGCAATTTGCCGTCCGGGCCGGGCTTGCGGTCGCCCGACCACGAGACATCAAAGACCTTTTCGTGAGTCCCACCGTTGGCATCGACCCAGCCCTTGATCACCTGGACACGGTCGAGATTGGCGCCCTCGGGGTCCTTGCCTGCCTGGATCACCAACGTCGGCACCTGGCCCTTGTGCGCGGCCGACAGGTCGCCGCCCATCGGCACGCCGTGGGCATAGCCGAAGGCTGCGAAATCCGACCGGCCTGCATCGGCTGGCTTGAAGTCCCAGCCGGCGAAGACCCTGACAGTGATGCGTGGTCCGGTGGTGGCGTAGACTTCCTTGCGGCGGAGCGCGTCGAAGATGGCTGTGCGCGTGTTCTCCGGCGCCCAGACGGCCGACAGGCCAGCGGAATCCACCTCGGCGACCGTGGGCAGCTTCACCTTGGCGTCGCCTTTCAGGCTGGCCGCCGTGAGGCGTCCGGGGCTTGGTTCACCGGAGGGCGTCATGCCGAAGAAGTTGTCTGCGTCGACGGTGGTAAGGCCGGTGTGCGAATCCGTGCCGCCAACGAAACCGAGTTTGAACGGATTGATGCCGATCCTTGCTTCGTATGCGAGGCCACGGGTAAGGCTGGGGCGCAGATAGTTGAAGGGCTGGTCCTCGGGCTTATCGTCCTTGGAGCCCATGATGTTAGTCTTGTCCCAGCGTTCGAAATTGGCGAACTCGTCATCGGGCGAAAGCGCCGGCAGGGTCTCGCTGTCACCCTTGCTTTGAGTGATCTCAGCGACCGGTTCCCACCGCGCGCGCCGTTCGGCATAGGCGCGATCCAGCGGCTTGCCGCCGAAAGTGCGGTCAGCGAACATCAGTCCGCCAGACAGGTTGCTGTTATGCGGAATGGCCAGCACTTGGCCGCCCGTTTTCTGCTGATAGTCCGACAGCCACTGCCACAGCTTCTCGGGGTCTTGGCTCTCGAATGTGGTGAATGGCAAGATGCTCAGCGCCTTTTCCGCACCGTCGCGAAAGATGACGTTGCGATGCAGATTGTCGCCGCCCGGGGTTGAACTCCATTCGAAGCCGATGAACGCGGTAAAGCGTCCCGGCTGGTTGTATTTTTCCGCCGCGCCGACCGCGTGCTGCCACGCCGATTTCGCCAGCGCCGGGTCCTTCAGCGATGGCTTGCCGGTTGAGATATCGGTAATGAACCGATTGAAAAGGGTGAAGTTGCCGCCGTTCTTGTCGTTGTAGGCGGTATAGATTTCCTTGCCGACAGGATCGGCCAGCAGTTCGGGTGCGCCCGACTGCAGCGCGTCCGGAAGGCCCATATAGTCTGAGTGGTCGGACACGACGAGGAAGTCGAGAGGCCGCGACAACTTTGCCGGAACGCCGGTGGTCGACACGACCTGCTCGCCACGTGCCAGGCGAAATGCGTCCTCGGGTTCGACCCGCGTGCCCATGATGCCGGCATCGAAGGAATTGACGGTATGCAAATGGGTGTTGCCCCAAAGCGGGCGAACGGGAATCGCCGCCGCCGTGGGTGCCGAATACGGTTTTCCGTCTTTCGTCGTCGGCGGTTTTGCCTGGATCGGATCGGCTAAGGCGATCGATCCGGCTGCGCCGATGGTCAGCGCGACGGTCGAGAGTAGCGGCAGGAAAAGGCCGTGGCGCATAACCGATCCTTTATATTGTCATAAAAGTGTAATATAACGGACATACCGTGCTTGCCTCGTTCGCGCAAGCCTAACGATGGGACCGCTTCCGGCGCTCACGTGTTAGAGCCTCTATTGGCCGATGGCGGCAGGCCGGACGCGCCATCGCGAGTTGTTTCGCAGTTGGACGACAGCCGATGAATGCAACACTCACATTCATCGATCTCGCGGGATCGATTGCCTTGCTGCTTTGGGGCGTCCACATGGTCCAGAGCGGCATCACGCGGGCGCTGGGCGCTAGTCTTCGCAGTGTGCTGACCTCTGCCCTCGGCAACCGAGCTAAGGCGTTCTTTGCCGGGATGGGGATTACCGCACTTCTGCAAAGCAGCACGGCCACGGGGCTTATGGCGGCCTCGTTCGCAGCTGGAGGCGCGATCGACCTCGTTCCCGCCCTAGCAGTCATGCTTGGTGCGAATGTCGGGACGACAATTATCGTCCAGGTACTATCGTTCGACGTGTCGCGCGTGGCGCCGCTCTTCATCCTGGTCGGCGTGCTGCTATTCCGGCGAGGCGGCGCGGCACGCAATCGGGACCTTGGCCGCGTTGGCATCGGCCTAGGGCTTATGCTGCTGGCGCTCAGCGATCTGCTGTCTCTAGTGACACCCTATGAGGACGTGCCGAGCCTTCGGTTGCTGATGGGTTCTATCGCAACCGACCCGATCGTCGCCGTCATCGTCGCCGCCGTGCTGACCTGGGCTGCGCATTCCAGCGTGGCTGTCGTCATCCTGATCATGTCCCTGGCGGCCCGTGGCGTCGTTCCGCCCGATGCAGCCTTTGCGCTTGTGCTCGGCGCAAATCTGGGAACTGCGATCAACCCGGTCCTGGAGAGCAACATCGGAGCGGACTCAGCCGGCCGCCGGCTTCCCATCGGCAACCTGCTGAACCGAATTCTGGGCTGCGTGGTCGTCTTGGTTCTGTTGGGGCCGATCGGCAGATTTTTCGTGACCCTCGAACCTCAGGCGGCGCGGGCGGTGGCCGATTTTCATACCGTTTTCAACCTCGTCCTTGCCGTGCTCTTCCTGCCATTGCTCCGTCCCTATGCCCAATTGTTGCGGCGCCTTCTCCCAGCCCGAGCCGAAGCGAGCGATCCTGGCCAGCCGCTTTATCTCGACCGCAACGCCCTGGAAGCGCCTTCGGTTGCCCTGGCAAACGCTGCACGAGAGTCGCTGCGGATGGTCGATTTGCTCGAGGCGATGCTGCGGTCGGCGCTCGACGACATGGAGGCGAAAGATCGCGATCGGGTGGCAAACACGCGGCGCATGGACGACGCCGTCGATCGGCTAAATCGCTCGATCCGAGAATATCTGGCGGCAATCGACACCGATGTGCTCGATGAGGCCGGACATCAGCGCCTATCCGAGATCCTGATTTTTGCCACCAACCTCGAACATGCCGGTGACGTGGTCGAGCGTGGCCTGACAAGGCTCGCAGCAAAACGGATTAAGAGGGGCGTTGCCCTTGGTCAGGACACCCTCGGGTCAATGCGGGAGATGGCGAACCGACTTCAATCCAACCTTCAGCTCGCGGCCGCGGCCTTCATGACCGAGAACGCGTCAATCGCCCAGCAACTCTTCGACGACAAGCCCATTTTCCGCGACATCGAGGCCAGGGCGACCGCCCAATACATGGAAAGCCTCCGCAGCGGTAACGCCGATGCCGCGGGCAGCCTTCAGCTGGACGTGCTGCGGGACCTTCGGCGGATCAACAGCCATCTCGGCGCGGCAGTGCGGCCCATACTCGACGATTTCACCTTGTCAGGGCATGATATCGGCCAGGCGGCAGGGAATTAGGCGGGTACAGGAACGTGCAAACGGACGCGATCATATCGACGGCGCGCCTCTTGCTGGAACTGTACGGCAAGGATGTCCTCTTCGGCACGCCAGAGAAGATCGACCGATTTCTCGTCGATGCCGATCTCCTGGACAAGTCGTATTGGCGACAGGTCCTTCTGGCGGCGGAGGATTTGGCGGACGCTGTCGACCGCCTGTATCATTGACCAATTCGGATGCCCGACCCAAGGCCATGAGTAGCAGGCGGCGCTTGCTGCCTCCTCCGTCAGCGAACCAGATCGAGCTTCACGAGCAATATTGTGAGCAATATCATCACGATGATTCCGCCGATCGTCGTCTTCGTCATTGCTCCTTGCCTCCCTTCAACCTCTTAACACCGTCATATGGGCAAAAAGGTAAAATTTCCACGCGCTTATCGGGATGGACGGAAGGCCGCCCGCACATCCCAAAACCGCAGTACCAACCCATATCCCGCCTCAGCCACAGAGGACCGGCACGCGTGGTTTAGAGGTTATGACGACTATCTCAGGGGAGCGTCGGAGAGCGCGGGCAAGGACTAGCGCCGTTTGAGGCGCCCACCTACCTTTAGCGTCAGCACGGGGTACTCGAAGTCGTCGTTGTCGACAACGGCGTCGGCGGAAGCTTCAGGATGGGCGAAGCTCGAATACAAATCGTAGGCTGGCAGATATCGCTTGGCGTACAGGTCTCTGGCGGCTCCTGGACCACCGAGCAGATTGCTGTCGCGTTCGATGCCGCGCCGTGCGGCGACGTCTTCTGAAACCCGAAGGAAAATCGTCGCGTCCCAGCCGTCAGCCAGCTCGGGACGTTGCAAAAACGTACCATCGACGATCAGTACGGCGTCAGGCGGAGCAATGGTTGCCGGCACTTCAATCGAGCAATCGTGCTCTAGATCGAAACAGGCTGTTCTGTAAGAACGATTCCCATCGAGCCCCAGAGGGTCGAGCAGCATGCTCCTGACAGCCGGCAGGTTGCGCGCGTCGAAGTAATAGCCTTCAGCCGAGTGCCGTCCGCGCGCATAGCGTTCGGCCTTGGGTCGGTGAAAGCCGTCGATAGAAGTGCGTATTGTCGAGCGTCCGCGCTCCGACAGGGTTGCTGCCAGGGTATCAGCAAACGTTGTCTTGCCGGCCGCCGTGCGGCCATCGATCGCCACGCGGAAAGAGCGGCGTTGAGCAATCAGCTCGATGCAATCCGCTAATTGGTTGACAATGCATATAAGAGACGTGCTGGACACCGTTCCTCCCTCTTAAAGCTTGCGTAATTGACTACAGTCACTGTTCTTGGTGGACTAGGCGCGAAGAAATAGTAGCCGCTACTGCGTGCGTCCAGGGTCCTTTGGATCTAGTGCTAGACGTAAGCAAATTGGCCTGGACGCGTGGAGTGGGAATGCATGTAGCTGCTGTGCAATGCCGCGTCCAAATGGATGTCGGCGCGAACCTACGGGACCTCGAGAGTGCGCTCGATGCCCTGCCACCAGAGACTCTTGTGGTCGCTCCCGAGGGGTTGTTATCAGGCTACCTGCCCGAGCCAGGCTTTGTAGTTCATCTAGATGAAGCGACGATTGCTCAAGCCATTGAGCGGGCACAGGGACTCGCGATGAGAAGGCGGATACATCTCATTGCTGGAGCGTGCGTCAGGGTTGGCGCTAGCTGGCACAATTCGAGTTTCTACTTTGGGCCGAATGGGCAATCGTGGCGTTATGACAAGGTCAATCTAGCCACCAGCGAGCGGCCGGATTTTACGCCTGGAAACAGCTTGCCCACTTTCGACGTTGTGGTCGACGGGCATCCAGTTCGGTTGGCGGTTCAGATGTGCCGTGAGATACGGTATCCCGAGCAGTGGCGATGGCTTGCCACGCAGGGGGCGCAGATTATCGCGTATGTGAACAATGCTATAGGCGGCGCCCACGGACCTGAGCTTTGGCGAGCCCATGTCATTAGCCGAGCTGCTGAAACCGAGCGTTTTATCGTCGGCGCCAACCACGCTGCCGACAATCAGATCTGCCCAACGCTGATCGTTGCTCCAACCGGCAAAGTGCTCGCGGAAGCATCGGTTGGAAAAATTACAACGATTACCGCGCGAGCCGATCTATCTCAGGTTTCGGATTGGGTGATCAGCCAAGCACGAGGCGACATCATCGCGGTCGAGGCGTCCGGTCGATAGGAGTTTCGGCATGCAAAATCGAGTCAGCGCCGTGTTTTCCCGCGATCATTGATGAAAGATCTCTGCGTCATCTTTGATTCGGATGGGACGCTCGTCGACAGCGAGAAGCTATGCAACCAAGCATTTCTCGATTTGTTGCCAGAGTTGAATGAACCCTGTGAGGCGCTGATTAGAAGGTATCGTGGCAAAAAGTTATCCACGATTCTTGCCGATTTGCAGGCGCGGATCGGCCGCGGCCTACCTGAGTTTTTTGAACAGCACTATCGTGAGCAAGTATCTGAACTTTTCACTCGAGAGCTTAAGCCTGTGCCTGGTGTAGTCGAAATGCTCAGCGGGTTGCCTTTTGCCAACTGTGTGGCGTCGGGCGGTCCGGTACAAAAGATCCGCCATGCGCTCAAGGTCAGTGGCTTGTTGTCCTATTTCGATGGGCGAGTGTTTAGTTCCTATGAGGTGGGCTCGTGGAAGCCTGATCCCGGCTTGTTTCTATATGCTGCTGAGGCGATGGGCTTTATGCCCCAGCATTGTGCAGTGGTCGAAGACAGTGATGTCGGCATCCAAGCAGCGCTCGCAGCTGGAATGAACGCGTTTCACTATTTGCCGGAGGAAGGCGCGACCGCATACGCAGGCGCCGTTCCGTTCAGCGACATGTCGGCGCTTTCAAGGATTCTCGCACGAGCCGCTGAACAATTACACTAACGAACTTGGCCCGCCCGCCCCATTGTCGCCGCTAAACACTGCATCGGGTTCCTCGAAATCCGGCAAATCGAGGAACTTAGTTGGCGGCTATCATACTTGTTCGCGCTCATAACCTTCCGGAACGCCGCGTGTCGAGAGATAGATGCCAGTAAATTGAGGATTATCCGTGACCTCCCGAAAGGCGAAGTCCGGCATGGGGAAAGTTTTCAGTAAGTCGGGGAATTTGAACTCGGCCTCCGCCATGACCAATCCGGAAAGTCCCCCTTGAAATTCATCGACCAAAAGCATGACACCGGGAGGGCTCTGTAATCTGTGTCGAACTTTCGTGATCCTGGTGCCCGGCAGCGCGCGTGCCAAAAGTGAGAACTCGTTCTCCGGGAGATAGATCGACGTGATCAGCCTAGTATGAAGATCCACATCTGCCTTACGGCTCAGGCGCAACATCGGTGCTCCGCCGTCGATCGGGCGCGCCTCTCTAAGCCGAAGGCGCGCCCCGGTCACATAGAGATCAGTGATGGCTTCGGTTTGGATAATCAGTTCGTGCGGCACTGAATGGCATAGCCAGCGACGCTCTCGCTCTACGAGAATATATTCGGGCTTCGGAAAGCCGAGGGCTTTTGCCGTCTGAGCGTCAATTTCCATCGAACTTTGATGGCAAATTTTTGCGACCGCTACCAAGCAAAAATCGAGAATCCATGGTTTCAATCGCTCTCAATCCCTTGAGGGGAGGTAATAGGCGTCTCAGAATACAGGTGGGAGCGTCTGCTATCCCTGGATTGAGCCTGGAAGCGGACGGTCCGGAATCCCCCCCATCTCGGCCGTTGAGGCGCTGCGCTCCACCGCCCGAAAGCGGCCATACGTTCATGTTTGCAGGTTCGATTCAAACGGGCCGACAGCAGCGTTCCGGCACCTTTGGGCGATCGAAATGTCAAAGCGTCGTGGCCAATCAGCCCCGTGACTGAATGAAGGCCGGGGGCCGGCCAGTTCCAACGGGCCGAATCGGATCGAACAACCCGGCAATCAGCTCTCAATGACTAGTGAATTTTGAACCCGCCTAGAGAGAATACCTGATCGATATTCTCGGGCCTCCCCTCCTAAGGTGTAACTCACTGTCGTGTCTATGGCCCGGCAGTTTGCTCACGACGATCAACCGCGAAAAGAGGAATGGCGGTCAAGCAGCACCGGCCAGACGAGAGCCCGCTTCCCAGGAGGGTCAGGCCGATGAAGAAAATAGTCGATGTCTCCAATCCAATCGAAGCGATCATCCTGTGCGCGATACAGCTGGCTCTGCCCGTTTCGGTTACGCGCAACCGATCGACGTGCCCGATACCTGGGGGGCGATATCTGGTCCCGACCCCGCTTGACCGGTGACTGGGGCGGCTTGCGAGACGATCTCGCCAAAAAGGGGTTGTTTTCGACGTTGACCTGCTCACCACCCCGCAGAATGTTCTGACCGGCGGCAAAAATGATGGCGGCAACTTCTGGGGCAAACGCTGATGACGAAGATGTCTGCGTTGCCCGGGCGCAGCCGGAAAACTTTTGAAGGAAATCATGATGAAAGCAGCCGCCCGTTTATCCTTCATCGCCGGGGCCGCTCTGGCCGGCGTTTGTGCCGCAAGCGCGTTTGCGGTTGCCGCCGGGCAAGATGTAACGACCGATGTCGGCACGCTGGACCCGGAGGCGGCTGAGAAGGCGTTTCCCGCCAAGCCGCCCTACTCCCCTTACGCGGGGCGCAATTTCCCAATACGGCCATACTTCGGCGATACGCACCTGCATACCTCGAATTCGATGGACGCGGGCGCGTTTGGCGCTCGGCTGGGCCCGAAGGACGCTTATCGTTTCGCCAAGGGCGAAGAAGTTATCGCGTCCAGCGGGCAACGCGCCAAGCTTTCGCGGCCCCTGGACTTCCTAGTGGTGACAGACCACTCGGACGGCATGGGCTTTTTCCCTCTACTGCTGGCCGGCGATCCTGCCCTGTTGGCGAGCCCCCAGGGACGAAAGTGGTACGACGAGATCAATTCCGGCAAAGGCGCGCAGGCCGCCCTCGATATCATTACCAGCTTCGGCAAGGGCCAGTTGCCGGCGGGCTTCCCGACGCCGGGCACGCCGGCCTATCGCAGCACCTGGCGCGAAACAATCAAGGCGGCGGATGAGGCCAATGAACCTGGGCGTTTCACCGCCTTCATCGGCTACGAGTGGACCTCGAATGCTGGTGGCAACAATCTTCATCGCAACGTCATCTGGCGCGATGACGGCACCAAGGCGAGCCTTGTCGAACCATTCACCACGCAGCCGCCGCTCGGCAGCCCCAATCCTCGTGACCTCTGGAAGTGGATGGCGATGTGTGAGGAGAAAACCGGCGCCGAAATTCTTGCGCTGGCGCACAACGGCAATCTCAGTAACGGCCGGATGTTCCCAATCGTAGAGTCATTCAACGGCAAGCGGATCGACCGCGAATATGCCGAGAACCGCGTTCGTTGGGAACCGCTTTACGAAATCACCCAGATCAAGGGCGATGGCGAAACCCATCCATTTCTTTCGCCGAACGACGAATTCGCGAATTTCGAGCGCTGGGACAAAGGTAACCTCGACCTGACCGAGGCGAAGAAGCCCGAAATGCTGGAGTTTGAGTATGCCCGATCGGCCCTGAAGAACGGTCTTAAGATGGAAGCCGAGCTGGGCATCAATCCCTACAAATTCGGTCTCGTCGGAAGCACCGATTCGCATACGGGCCTGGCAGCGGTCGAAGAAGATAATTTCTTCGGCAAGACAGCTTCTTCCGAACCAGGTCCCGATCGCGCAACGCACCCGTTCGTGAAAACCGACAAGGCAGTCATCATGGGCTGGGAGCAGACGGCTTCCGGCTATGCAGCGGTATGGGCCACGGAAAATACTCGTGAGGCGATTTTCGACGCAATGAAGCGACGCGAGACTTATGCCACCACCGGTCCGCGCATGGTCGTTCGCTTCTTCGGAGGGTGGGATTTCGAGGCTGCCGACGCCAACGGCCGCATGCCGGCACGAACCGGCTACACCAAGGGCGTACCGATGGGCGGAGATTTGAGCAAGGCGCCGAAAGGAAAATCACCCACCTTTCTCGTCGCCGCCTTGAAGGACCCGATCGGCGCAAATCTGGACCGTCTCCAGGTCATCAAAGGCTGGCTCAAAAAGGATGGCCAAACGCAGGAGCGTATTTACGACGTCGCGGTTTCCGATGGCCGGAAGATCGACGACGACGGCCGCAGCAGAACGCAGGTCGGCAACACGGTCGATGTTGCGAACGCCACATGGACGAACACGATCGGCGCGGGCGAGTTGATCACGGTCTGGAAGGATCCCGATTTCGATCCGGCGTTGCGCGCATTTTACTACGTGCGGGTGATCGAAATTCCGACACCGCGCTGGACCGCCTATGACGCGAAATATTACGACGTGAAGATGCCGGCGGAAGTCCCGATGATAACGACCGAACGGGCCTATACATCGCCCATCTGGTACACACCGTGATCCCTCGGCTGCTGAGAGAGCCGTTACTCCAGTTTCTCGTGCTTGGCGCGATGTTGTTTGCTGTCTACGGCCTCGTTGGTAGGCGAAGCGTTGAGTCGCCCGAGAAGATTGTCGTTTCCGCCTTGCGGATCGCCGACCTTGGCGACGGATTTGCGCGAACGTGGCGGCGGCCACCCGACAAGAAGGAATTGCAGGGTCTGATCGAGAGTTACATCCGCGATGAGGTCTTCTACCGCGCAGGCAGAGCCGCCGGGCTTGACCGAGACGATTCCGTCATTCGCCGCCGCGTGCGGCAGAAGATGGAGTTTCTCGCCGAAGAGATTTCCGCCCCTCAACCTACCGAGGCGCAACTTGCCGCCTTTCTCGCGTCAAATCCGGAACGCTTCCGGACGGAAGAGCGTCTGACATTCCATCAAGTATTTCTGGATCCATCGCGTCGCGCCGGTACAATCGACCGCGACGTGAAGCAGGTCGGAGCCGTCCTTTCCAGCGCCGATCCGGCCATAGACGCAGGCGGGCTTGGCGATCCTTTTCTGGTCGGCGAGGAATTTCGCGCCGTTTCCCTGCGCGACACGGCCAGCACATTCGGCGACAGTTTCGCCCAGCAGGTTTTTGCCGCCGAACCAGGGCGATGGCAGGGTCCGATAGCGTCGACCTTTGGACTACATTTCGTCTTCATCAATGAACGAACACCAGGCAGCGAGCCCCCGCTCGACGCCATCAGGCCGGCGGTCGTTCGAGAGTGGGCCAATGCGCGCCGGATCGAAGCAGAGCAGACGCTCTACCGCTCGCTGCGGGATCGATATGAAGTCCTCGTGGAAGCGCCACCACCGCGGACGGCGGCGGCGCACCCATGACGCGGCTGTTTCTCATTCTGGGGATGCTGGGCGCACTGCTGGGGTGTCCGGCGCGATCGGACGAGCTGCGGCCCGGCTATCTGGAAATTCACCAGACCGCGTCCGACACCTACAGCATGCTGTTCAAGATTCCGGCGTTGGGTGAGGACCTTCGGCTCGGAATTTATGTCGCCTTGCCGGAGGGCACATATGACGCGGCACCTCCGCGCGCCGCGTTCAACAACGGTGCCTATGTCGAACGCCGCACCATCCGCCGTGACGGAGGGCTGGCGGGACATACCATCGCCATCCGAGGGCTTTCGGCGACGTCTACCGACGTGCTGGTGCGCATCGAAACTCTCGGCGGCGCCATGCAGACCGAGCGACTGGCGCCGGCCAGGACATCCTTCGTCGTTGAGGCTACGCCGCACGCCGGCGACGTCGCGGCAAGCTATCTACGTTTGGGTGTCGAGCACATCCTGTTCGGCTTCGATCATCTGCTATTCGTACTGGCGCTGATCATCCTGGTTCGCAACTGGCGCCGCGTGGCACTGACGATTACTGCATTCACCGTAGCACACAGCCTGACGCTTGCGGCGGCAACGCTCGGTTTCGTCAGCGTGCCCGTTCCGCCCATCGAGGCCGCTATCGCACTCAGTATCATGCTGGTCGCCGTCGAGATCGTGAAAGCACGGCGCGGGTCGCCTTCCCTGGCGGCGCGCCGGCCGTGGCTCGTCGCTTTCTGCTTCGGTCTCCTGCACGGCTTCGGTTTTGCCGGCGCCCTGGCCGAAGTGGGGCTCCCGCATCATGCTATCCCAATCGCGCTTCTGTTCTTCAATCTGGGCGTGGAGATCGGGCAACTGGCCTTCGTGGCCGCGGTTTTGGCGGCTGCCAGCATGTTCCGCCGCGCAATAGCGCTTCGCTTGAAACCTGCCCTGGTCCAGCCGGCGGTCGATCGGCTCGACATGTTCGCGGCCTACGCGATCGGCGCAATGGCAGCCTTTTCGCTCATCGAGAGGACCTCTGCCTTTTTTCCGTGAAGTCCGCAAAGGTCAGGGTTGCTTGCCCCTAGCTCGCGCAGCCGAGCCTAAATATTTACTATGAGCTTGCCGTCGCACCGGACATGATCGGGGTCAGAGTCGGCGTCTTCACCGACCCGACGTTTCCGCCGCCAATGATTTCCGGCTTCGACGAGTACCGGTTTCCCTGTGCGACGAACGTCGCGGCCCTTCCGACGGCCTCGCCATTCCCGAAATCACCGCAGTTGCCCGATAGCGGACATCCGGTACCTGGATTCGGATATCGACAGCTGAGCGATGTGGTCGATCAGTTTGGCAATGGCGAGCGGGTCACCGGACGGTGGATTCGCTTCCCGCTCATACTGCTTACTCTCCATCGGGATCATATGGGACCCGGTTCACGTACCAAATCCATGCGCCCAATAATCCTAGGACAATAAGCGGTCCCCCATACTGGAAAATAACATCTTCAGAGCGGGCGTAATAACGTTCGCCGCGCTTGGTATGCATCTCCATAGTCTGACCCGCCTGCGGGTTCGGTTTGGATGGCATCGACGTGTGAAACATGTGGTAGGCGAACATCCCGACGAAGCCGAACGGGATGAGCACGAACACCAGCGGGGTAAGTCTGCGCCTGAGCGGATAAGGTTGCGGCATACCGGTGATAATGTCATCGCCCGGTGCTCATCGCTAGAGGACGAGTCACCTGATATGTCCGCCCCAATCCCACGGATTTTTAGTTTCGGCCGGGTGACGTTTGCGTTTCACGGACGAAGCGCGCCCGGTTCGCGTTAACGAAGGCCTCCACGGTCATTAGCGGGGCGCCGATAATCTTCGTTCCGATATCATCGAGGCCGGCGATCAGACCCTCTTGCTGGTCGATCTCCGCAGCTTCGAAGTGCCGTCGCAGGACCGTATGGTCCTCAAGCCCTGCGAGTTCCAGAAAGGCCGATACGGTAAGCTGCTCGAAGGGCAGATCGATCCCGAGCACCCGCCCCACCTCCGCGGCCAATTCTTCATGGCTATATTCCTTTGGCCCGTGCAGTTGGTAGGCTTGCCCGGCATGGCCTTCCGGCTTCTCCAGGATGTTGGCGATGATTTTTGCCGTGTCGGCCGCAGCCAGCGGAGCGAAGCGGCCGTTCTTGTTGAAGGGTACCACGTAGCGGCCACGCTGGATGAATGCCGAGATGTAGAGCAGCCACTCGGCGAAGAAGGTGATGCGCAAGTTCGTCGTCGGGATGCCTGACCACTCGAACACCTGCTCCGAAAGCCAATGGTTCTGGGTCACCTTGCTGCGCGCCGCGGGCCTGGATTGCTTGTGAGAAAGGTTGACGATGTGCTCGACACCCTGCTCTCGCGCTACCTGTGCGAAAATGACTGCCGCCTCCACGAGACCTTCGGCAATGGGAAAGCAGAAATAGGCGCGATCGACGCCGTCCATAGCCCACCGCATATCTCGCAGGCTCGTGATATCCCCATAAATGATCCCGGCACCTAGGCTGGCCAGCTCTTGCGAACGCGCGTCCTCCCGGCGAGCGACGGCGCGGACCTTTAGGCCCTTCTTAAGTAGTTCCTTCACGGTCGGGCGCCCCGTGTCCCCGGTTGCGCCGGTCACCAGAATCGTTGTCATCGCATTTCTCCTTTCGACAATTGCATCAGACGGTCCGCCTACCCTAATGTTGTATATGCAATATATGATGAGCAATGCTGCATATGCAATACGCCGATTTATGTTTTGGGGCTAATCGCGAGAGATGCTATCCGCGACAGTCTTAATTGCGCTCATGCCTGCTTGCCCAAGCAGCTTCAACGCTCGTTCCTGCCCCGCCCGCCATGCCGGCATGGACGAAAAAAAAAGGTCCTCGCCAACTTTGCTAAGCCGAAGGGGTCGCTGACGGCCTTGGACCTTGTCCGCGATCTCTTCGACCCATCCCGCGTCCAACATCAGCTTGAGGTTTCGAGTCAAGGTGGAGCGATCGAGGAAGTTGGCTCGGCCGATTTCTGCGCGCGTAGCGACGCCCATCCGCATGATTGAACCGAGTAAAGTGTGTTGCGAAGACACCAAGCCGAAAGGTCGCAGTTCCTCATCGAAGATGTTGGTCATGACACGCGAGATAAGGCGCGAGCGCGCAATTATGCAGGCATCTTCCAGTTCCCGGAGCGTGGCTTGTCGATTGTGAGGCGGGGGCTCAACACTCATGGCTATGATATGGTGCATATACAATACTTGGTCAACCTGTATTCGACGTCCACCTGCGAACGCCGTTGACCTGAACAAGCGACCGCTTCGGGTCACTTTCAGCCGGTCCCGACCCAAGGTTGAATGTCCGCTTTCCCAAACTGGCAGCCACAACTGGACCGTCTGGATTCCCTGGTGGGTTCAATGGGTCGACGCAACACTTCAATCTTGAGATGAGATGGAGTGGCGGCGATGAAGCAGCGACGGCGGATTTACTACTCAGCGGAGCAACGGGCCGAGATTTGGGACCGATGGCAACGCGGCGAATCGATGAGTTCGATCGGGCGACGGTTCGAGCGGGAGTCCTCCTCGATTTTTTCGGTGTTGTCTCCGTCCGGCGGGATAC
>Ga0268266_10003284_pt1 | contig 16256 bp, 5 predicted proteins | sample KBSS13metaG_FD_190356 | JGI IMG/M metagenome (GOLD analysis project Ga0268266, IMG submission 190356) | Switchgrass rhizosphere microbial communities from Kellogg Biological Station, Michigan, USA - KBS S1-3 metaG (SPAdes) (version 2) | ecosystem: Host-associated > Plants > Roots > Rhizosphere >...
GCTTCGCCATCGGCTATAGCGATCACGTGCAAACCGATGGCGAAGCCGTTCAGCAAAAAGCGTGCGGCATGGGGCTGGAAGGGATCATCTCCAAGAAAGCTGACTCTCCTTACGTGTCGCGGCGCGATCCGAGCTGGCTCAAGAGCAAGTGCGACATGCGGCAGGAATTCGTGATCATCGGCTACACCGACCCGCAAGGTGGCCGAAAGGGATTCGGATCGCTGCTGCTCGGCTACTACGACGCCAAGAAGCAGTTGGTATACGCCGGCCGCGTCGGCACGGGTTTTGACGACAAGATGCTCGGCGACATGCTCAAGCAACTCAAGGCGATCGATCGAAAGACCGCGCCGACCGACGTCGACCCACCCGCCCGCGAGAAGCGCCACGCACACTGGGTCGAGCCAAAACTCGTCGGCGAAGTCCGCTTCACCGGCTGGACGCGTGACGGCGTGCTGCGGCATCCGGCGTTCATCGCGCTGCGGTCGGATAAGAAAGCCACCGCGGTGGCTCGCGAGAAGGCAGTTGATCCGGAAAAGGTTGAGAAGCTTACTCCTTCGCCCGGTACGCCGGGAGAAGGCGGGGATGAGGGTTCTGCCGCGGGACCCAAAAAACGCGGGAACTCGAAGGAGGCTTCTTCAAAATCGAAATTAACTTCCAATCGCGGCAGAACCCTCACCCTACCCTCTCCCGGTGTACCGGGAGAGGGACAGAGCGATGACTCCGTTGCCGGCGTGCATCTTTCGCACCCCGACAAAGTCTTTTACGCCGACGCCGGCATCACGAAGCATGACGTCGCCGTGTATTACGAAGTCGCCGCCAAGTGGATGTTGCCGCACGTGGCCGAGCGGCCGCTCGCGCTGGTTCGCTGTCCGAACGGCACGGCAACCAAATGCTTCTTCCAACGCAACTGGACGCCCACGCTGCCCAAGCAAGTCGATAAGGTCGACGTCAGCGACGGAAAGAAAAAAGAAACCCACGTCATGGTCACCGATCTGCCCGGCGTGGTCGCACTCGTACAGATCGGGGTCCTCGAGATTCACACTTGGAATTGTCACCGTGGCGAAATCGAGCACCCCGATCAATTGATTTTCGATCTCGATCCCGGGCCCGACATCAAGTTCAAACAGATGGTCGAGGCCGCCCGGCTCGTGCGGAAATCGCTCACGCAGCTCAAACTGCCGGCGTTCCTCAAAACATCCGGGGGCAAGGGACTGCACATCACGATCCCGATCGTGCCCGACATCGACTGGGACTCGGCCAAGAGTTTTTGCGAAACCATCGCAAAGTCTCTGGTGCAGCAGTCTGATCTGTTCGTTGCCAATATGCGAAAAGATTTGCGCGGCGGAAAAGTCTACATCGACTACCACCGCAACGGTCGAACGGCCACAGCCGTAGCGCCGTATTCTACAAGGGCGCGTGAAGGCGCACCTGTCTCAATGCCGATCTCATGGGAGGAGCTCGGGAAACTACCCTCGGCCAACCACTTCACGGTGGAAACGGCGGGCCGATATCTCGAGAAGCGGAAAGCTGATCCCTGGAAAGATTTCGAGCGGTCGCGCGTCGACCTGCGGAAAATCGTCAGCGGCTCCGCCTCCACTTGAGAAAGGCAGCTGATCATGTCACGACCCATTTGGAAAGGCTCGATTCAGTTCGGCCTGGTGAATATCCCCGTGCAGCTTGAAACGGCCGTCCGCGAAAAAGCGGTCAGCTTTCACCGACTTTCCAAGGATGGATCGTGCCGCCTGCGCCAGAAGCTCTACTGCCCCGACACCGGCGAAGAGTTTGACTACGGCCAGACTGCGCGCGGCATCGAAGTGAGCAAGGATCACTACGTGCTCGTTGATGAGAAGGAGCTCGACAAGCTCAAGCCTGAGAAAGGCCGAGCGATCGAGATCGAGCAGTTCGTGAAGGAAACTGAGATCGATCCGATCTACTTCGACAAAGTCTATTTCGTCACCCCCACCGACGGCAGCGCCAAGGCGTATAAGCTGCTCTATGAGGCGATGAAGGAAAGCAGCAAGGTCGGCCTCGCGCGGTTCGTCATGCGCGACCGCCAATACCTGGCTGCACTGCGCATCATGGAAGACGGCGTGGTCCTCCACACGCTCCACTACGCCGACGAAGTGCTGCCGATGGAAGATTCCATTCCCAGCACCGTCGCCAAGGCCAAGCCCGCGAGCAAGGAAGTGCAGTTCGCCCGCCAGCTCATCGACGCGATGACGCACTCGCTGGACCTCAGCAAATTTAAGGACGATTACCGCGAGAAGGTGGAAGAACTCATCGAGCGGAAGAAGAGCGGCAAGAAGACCGTCGTAGCCAAGGACGATCACGACGACGAGCCTCTGCCGCGGACGATCAACCTGATGGAGGCGCTCAAGAAGTCCCTGCAGGCCAACAAACCCAGCCGGGCGACGACGCACCATCGAAAGAGCGCTTAGAACGCGTATCAATTGCTATGGGTGCCACAGGTCGAGGGCTACGAGACCTGTGGCACCCCACAAATGGCGGTACCCATCGCCTCTGCCCGCGCCGACATCTCGACCAAGACTTGCTATCCTATCGCACCCAGCCAACCCATTCGCGGAGATCGGCGGATCTCCCACTCGGCTGGGTCCTGTCAACGTTCCGATTCGCACGAGGTAACACTGTCATGGCTAGCTCATCGTCCCTGTCGAATCGTCTATTCGCATTTCTGGTGGTTACAGTTCTGGTCGCAGCCGCGTCGGCCGCGCGGGCGGAGGATCCAGCGCCGTATTCCCAGGGATTTGAAGCCGACGACGCCCTCACCTCCGCGGCCGTGAAGGGAAAGGCTGCCATCGATCATCGCGACAGTTACAAGGGCAACGGCAGCTTATCGCTCACTCGCACCAAGCCTGAGATGGAAAAGGTGCCGACGGAAGTCGCGATGCCATCGTTCCCGGCCACGGAAGGACTGTGGGACGCAAGCGTGACGATGCGGTCGCGTTTGTATTCGCCGGACTCGTCTTACAACGGCACGGCCCGCGTGGAAGTGCTTGACGCGGCAGGGAAGAGTCTGGTCCGAATGGAGCTCGGACTCATCACCAAAGACACGCCGTGGAAGACGTACAAGAAGCGGATCGAGTTGCCGGCTGAAGCCGCGAGCGCGCGGTTCGTTTTGACGATGGAAAAAACCTACGGCGATTTTCAAGTCGATGAACTCGCCGCCGTGTACGTCGGGCCGTCGCTGCGAACGGTGCGGGCGATCAAGTTCGCGAGCGAAGCAGTGGGCAATCTGTTCCTGCCCGATCAGCCGGTGAAGTTTGACGTGACCGCCGAATGTTCCAAAGAGCGGCCCGAGGCGGAGCGGGTCGTCACCTGCACCATCACCGACTATTGGGGCGCGGAGTTTAGTGAACCGCTGAAAGTTGAACTCACCCCCGCTGGTACCACGCCGAAAGGCCGGCACGCCTACAAGGGCACGCTCGATTTGAGTGGCCAGAAGCTGGAAACCGGAAAGTACTACGAAATCCACGCTGAAATGAGCGAGGCGATGCTGCCCGAGCCGGGCCGCGATACGTCGACGTTCGCGGTGCTGCCGCTGGCGGTTACCAAGCAGTACAAGCCGTTCGATATTCCGTTCACTGCATCGGGTTGGAGCCCGCCGGTGGGCGGCTTCTATCCGCTCTGCGATCGGCTCGGCCTGCGCGTGGCGAACGTCTACAGCCGCTGGAAAGCGAAACCGCCGTACGAATCCACCGCGCCCGGCATTGAAGTCGTCAAGAAACTGGGCATGGGCGCGCTGATGAGCACTTCGGTCAGTTCCGTGGAGCGCGACGCCAACAGCGAGTTCGACGAAACCGCGTTGCGTGAAGGCGCCAAGAAGATGGTCGAGAGGTATTCGAAGCAGCTTCCGATCATGATCCGCAACGGCAACGAGCCGCACGCGATCAACGATGCCGACGCGCAGCGCATGATCAGGGCGTACCAGGCCGTCTACGACGGCGTGAAGGCGGCGGATCCCAACGTGCTCGTCACCTCCACCTCGGCCGGGCCGGATGAAATCTTCTTCAAGAACGGCTTTCAGAAGGCGTACGACGTGTACGACTTTCATGCTTATTCCGATTTCCAATCGCTGCACCACACGTTCGAAGAATACGACAAGATGGTGGCTAAGTACGGCCAGCGAAAGCCGGTCTGGTCGACGGAGATCGGTCTGAACAGCGAAGGCATGGCCCGCAGCGCCGTAGCCACCGAGATGATTAAGATCTTCACGAACTTTTTCGTCGAAGGCGGCCAGAACGTCTCTTGGTTCGGCATCATGTATCCGGACCCAGACGCGCGAATCGTCGGCAGCAATGGCGACTCGTTCGACGTCTACAACAGCAAGTACTCGCTCTACAGCCCCAAGCTGTCGGCCATCAGCGAGTACTACATGGTCAACGGCATCTGCATTAAGAAGGTCGTCGGGCAGAAGGTGTACGCCAACGGCGAAACGCTGACGCTGTTCCGCGACGCGGAAAATCGCTGCCTGCTCGTTGCGTGGAAAAACGGGGGCCGCGGCGACGCGTTCATCCCGCTGCCCGGCGTGAACACGATCAAAGCCACGCGGCTCGACGGCGGATCAAGCCAGTTCGACGCGGCCGGCAAGGGTATAACCCTTGGATTGTCCGACGAACCTTGTTTGATGGAGTTCACCTCCGCCGATCTCCAACTGCCGGCGGAATTGGGCAAACCAGCGGCAGGTATGGGCAGCGAGATTCCTCAAATCGTCAAGGGTGGCTCGGTGCTCCTCGGCGTTGCCACCGACTCGATTGATCCGTCAACTGTCGAACTGATCGCCCCGCCGCGTTGGACGGTCGAACGCCAGACGCAGGCGGGCACAATCGCCGCCTTCAAGGTGACAGCCCCCGCCGGCACGAACGCCAAAGTCGCGCGGATCGTCGCGCGACTTGGCACCGCCGGCGAAATCCTGCTGCCGCTGCCGGTCGTCGATCCACTCGATGTGCGCTTCATGCCTGTCCCCGTTGCCAAGGGCGGCGACGGCATGGGCCTGCGATTAACCAATCGCGGGGCCGCTCCTCAGACCGTGAAGTGGAAAGTGACCGTCGCGGAAACGTTCCCGATGGGCAATGGCACCTTCAAGCTCGGCGAGCCGCAGAAGTTCGCCGCCAACTTCACCACGCCCAGCGAAGGCGAGCAAACCCTCGCGCCGGGCGCCGTGGCCGACCTGGATATTCGCGCCGACAACTTCGATCCGCACAGCCTCTACCGCGCCCGTGTGGAACTCGTCGTCGACGGCAAGACGATCTCGCAGGAACGCATCTTCGGCGGCTGCCCCGGCGTGCCGAAAGTCTCCGGCGGCGTGGTGTTTGACGGCAAACTCGGCGATCCGAAATGGGAGAACGCCGCCGTCGTCACGCTTGATCAGCCGAACCAGTTCGCGGAGATCAACAAGAAAACCGCCGGCTGGACCGGGCCGGACGATCTCTCCGGCACGATGAAGCTGTTGTGGGACGACAAGTACCTCTATGTCGGTATGAGCGTGAAGGACGACATCTTCGCCCAGCCGAAGGTGGACGGCGGCCTGTGGTGCGGCGACGGCCTGCAGTTCCTCGTCGACCCGTGCCGATCTTCCGCCGAGAAACCCGGCAAATACGATTACGGCGTTTCACTCACCAAGAAAGGTGCGCAGGCGTGGAGTTTCTTCACCGCCGACGGCACGAAGGCTCCGGCCGGTGAAGTGAAAGATTTCCTGCTCAAGATCACTCCCACCGGCGAACGCGGGAACATGATCTACGAGCTGGCGATCCCGTGGAACCGCGTGTCGCCGTTCGTCCCTGCTCCGGGCGCGGACCTCGGCTTAGCGATGATCATCAACGAAGATGACGGCCAGATCCGCGACAGCTTTATTGCCTGGTTCGGCTGTGCCCACAGCAAGCAAATGAGCATGAACGGCGATGTGATTTTGGTGGACGAAAAGCCGTAACCTACGAGGTCGAAGCGGACTCGACTGGTCTGTGCGTACTTTTTACGCAGATTTCGTTCCGCAAGAATTTATCGGCAAGCACTGCCTAGGTTCGCGCAAAGGCGTGTACGGCCCTGCCTGGTCCAATAATCTGAAGCCTCAGGACAAGTCCGCCTGTCACTGGGATCAAATTGCGGCTGCACGGTCTTCAATCCTCAACTATATTCTGCTCTGTGGGATGAGCTGAACCTGGTTGTAAGGAGCGAAGAATGTTTTCACGTCGATCGGCGCCGCGCAATCGCGCAGCGCGAGTGGGGAATCTCTCTGCAGCGGTTTGTGAGGCGCTGGAGTCGCGGCGAATGTTCGCCGTCGATGTGCTCACGTACCACAACGACATCGCCAGCACCGGCGCGAACCTTGCCGAAACCACCCTTACACCCGCCAATGTCAACGTCTCGTCGTTCGGCAAGCTGTTCGCCACCACGCTCGACGGGCAGGTCTACGCGCAGCCCCTGGTGGCGACGGGCACGACCATCGCCAGCGGCGTGAACACCACCTCGGGTGCGGCCGGCGTACATGACGTCATTTACGCGGCCACCCAAAACGACACGCTCTACGCACTCGACGCCAAGACCGGCGCCATCCTCTGGAAGCGATCCTTCCTCGACCTGACCAACAGCGGCGGCAACCAAAACAATACGGCGGGCGCCACCAGTATCGTCGCCGTCCCTCAGGCGGATACCGGCTCGGCCGATATCACACCCGTCATCGGCATCACCGGCACACCGGTGATCGACGCGACCAACAAGGTGATTTACCTCGTCACCAAAACCAAGGAAGTGATCGGCGGCAAGAACCACTACGTGCAGCGGCTGCACGCGATCAAGATGTCGGACGGCACCGACGCGGTCACGACGTACGTGATCTGCGATACCACCGGCGCGACCGGCAACAACACGCAGATCTACGCCTACGGCACCGGCGATGGCAGCATCACCGATCCGTACAACGGCACCGGCAAGAAGGTCGTTCAGTTCAACGCCTTGCGCGAAGCCCAGCGCGGCGCGCTCAATCTCGTGAACGGCACGCTCTACATCACGTGGGCCTCGCACGGCGATAACGGGCCGTACCACGGCTGGGTCGTGGCGTGGGATGTTTCGAACATCTCCGGCAACGGAATGGTGCTGAAAGGCGCGCTCAACACGTCACCCAACAACGGCGAAGCCGGCATCTGGGAAGGCGGCGGTCGCCTGGCGTTTGAGCCCGACGGCAGCGCGTTCTACCTCGTCACCGGCAACGGCACGGGCGGCGCGCCAACGCTGAATGCAAGCGGATTCCCCACCAACGCCAATTACAACGAAGCCGTGATCAAGGTCGTTCTCGATTCCACTTCGACGGCGAAAAACCAGAACTCCAACGGCTGGGGGATGAAGGTCGTTGACTACTTCATCCCGTACAACGTGAACGCGCTGGACCAGGCCGACTCGGATTTCGGCTCCGGCGCGCCGATTCTCCTCCCCGCGCTCAGCGGCCACCCGCCGCTGCTGGTGATCGGCGGCAAAGACGGTCGGCTGTACGTGCTGAATCGCAACAACCTCGGCCATTACGACTCGACCAACGACGCCGCGCTCAACTCCGTGCCCAACGGCTCCGGCCACAACACGCCTCCCGGCGTGGACGGCGGCACCCTCAGCACGCCGGTCTGGTACAACAATCAATTGTACGTAGTAGGCGGATACTCCAAACCGGTGTACGCCTTCAGCATCTCCACCGACAACAAGCTCATTCTGAAATCGCAGACGACGGTCGGCTCGTTCGGCTACCTGCCGGGCTCGCCGTCGGTGTCCGCTAACGGAAGCACGAACGGCATCGTGTGGGTGATGGATCGCAACGCCAACCGCATCCGCGCCTACGACGCGACAAGCTTGTCCTCGACCGAGTTGTGGGACAGCGGCCAGGCCGCGGGCGGAGCGGACGACGTCGGCGCGGTTGTGAAGTTCGCCGTGCCGACTGTCGCCAACGGGATGGTCTACGTCGGCACGACCAACCAGCTCGTCGCGTACGGCCTGTCGCAGCCCGCCACGCAGGCCCCCAAGGCGCCGGTGCTCGCAGCCACCACGCTCTCAGGCTCGTCGATCAACCTCACGTGGACCGACTCCACGTCATCGGTCAACCGCGCCAACGGTTATCTCATCGAGCAATCCACCAACGGCACGACGTTCACGCAAATCACCACCGCGCCGGCCAGCGCCACCTCGCTGGCAATCGGCGGGCTGTCGGCGAATACGAAGTATTATTTCCGGATCCGTGGGTACAACGCCGTCGGCAACTCGCCGTATTCCAACATCGCTTCTGCGACCACCACGAACCAGACGGCGGCTATCGACTACTCCAACGGTTTCAGCTCCGGCTCCTCGTTGGTTTTCAACGGATCGGGCGCAATTACCTCAAGCCTGCTCCGGCTGACCAACGGCAGTACCAACGCCGTCACCAGCGTGTTCTCCAACACCAAGGTCGACATCACGTCGTTTTCCACGCAGTTCAAGTTCCAAGTCAGCGGCAGCGCCAAGGGCGACGGCTTCACGTTCGTGCTGCAGAACGCCGGATTGAACGCCATCGGCATGAAGGGCGGCGGCCTCGGCTACGGCCCGGACAAAACCGGCGGCACGCCGGGCATTACCAAGAGCGCCGCGATCAAATTCGACTTCTTCAGCAACCAGGGAGAAGGCGGCGACTCCACCGGCCTGTTCCTCAACGGCATCGCGCCGACGACGACCGGCTCGATCGACCTCTCCAAGACTGCGGTCAAACTGAACAACACCGACGTCTTCCTCGCAAGCATGACTTACGACGGCAGCAAGCTGTCGGTGACGATCAAAGACACCGTCACCGGCGCGACCGTGTCGCAGCAGTACACGGTGGATTTGGCGACCGTGCTCGGCGGATCGACCGCGTACGCCGGCTTCACGGCAGGCTCGGGCACGTACACCGCGGTGCAGGACATCCAGAGCTGGACCTTCACACCCGCCACCACCGCGGTAGGCCCGAACGCGCCGTTCGGCCTCGGTGCCACCGCGTCGTCGGCAACGTCGGTTGATCTGAGCTGGACGACCAACGGCTCGAACCAGACCGGTTTCCATCTCGATCGCGCGACGGACGCCGGCTTCACGCAGAATCTCCTCACGCAGACGCTGCCGGGCTCGCCGAACACGTTTACCGACACGGCCCCCGGCATTGCACCCGGCGGAACGTACTACTACCGCATCAGCGCGTTCAATTCAGCCGGCGAGTCGAGCGATTCAGACTTTGCGACCGTAATAATTCCGGTCGCGCCGCCCAAGCCGAGCAATCAGTTGATCACTGACGTCACCGCGAGCGGGATCAGCATGAGCTGGCAGGACAACGCCGGCCACGCCGCGGATGGATACCGAATTCTTCGCTCTGCCGACGGCGGCGAGTATTCGATCGTTGCTGAACTCCCGCCGACGTCTCGCCCTGCACCGAGCACGTACGCGTGGGACGACACCAACCTCACGCCGGGCACGGTCTACTCGTACCACATCGTGGCGTACAACGTATCTGGCAATAACGACTTCGCCGGGTTGAACGCGACGACGATCACCGACGCGCCGTCGAACGTGACGGCCACGCCGGCGAGCCAATCGGTAACGCTGGACTGGACCGCGCCCAAGGGGGCCGTCTCGTACAACGTCTACCGCGGCACCACGTCCGGCGGCGAATCAACAACGCCGCTGGCGTCGGGCATTACCGACACAACGTATACCGACAACACCATCGTAAGCGGCCAAACGTACTACTACTTCGTGACCGCGGTTAACGCGAACGCCAGTTTCACGCCGCCCCTGCCGTCCGAAAGTGCCGCTTCAGCAGAAGTAACGAACGGCGCTTCGAATCCCGGCTCAGGCCTCCCGGCCGGATGGTCGGATGCCGATCTCGGCTCGACGAGCACGAAAGGCTCCGCCGCGTTCGATGGCACGACGTGGACCGTCGCCGGCGCCGGCGCAGACTTGTGGAACGGCGCCGATCAGGGCAATTTTGCCAGCACGCAGGTCTCAGGAGATAAGACGATCATCGCGAAAATCACGTCGATGACGAACACCAACGACTGGGCCAAGGCCGGCGTGATGCTTCGCGACTCCAGCGCCGCCGGCAGCATGTACGCCGGCGTCTTCGCCAGCCCCGCCAACGGCGTAATCTTCCAGTGGCGTTCCGCCACCAACGGCGCCACGTCGCGCTTCAAAGTGGACGGCGTTGCAATTCCGTCTGCGTCGTCGCCGGTGTGGGTCAAACTCGTCAAGCAAGGCACGAAATTCTCCGCCTACTACTCGACGAACGGATCGACTTATACGCAGATCACGACGTCCAAGACGATCGTCTTCGCTAACAGCAACTACTTGGCCGGCCTCGCGGTGACGTCGCACAGCACCAACACGCTGAGTACGACGACGTTTACCAACGTGTCGGTCATCGCGTCGCTGTAGACGATCGTCGAAGGCAAAACGGAACGCCTGAACATTCTTGTGTTCAGGCGTTCTTGATTTGTGGGCATGCTAGGGAGAACATTTCAGCTGACGCTATGACGGATCGACCTTTGCCTTCAATTAGGGCGGCGTAGTTTTAGATCTCGCCGAAATTAATGGCCGGAAAAAACGTAACGCTTGAAGTGCTGCCCGCAAACGCGACGCCCGCGGTCGACTTTCAAAAGCTTGAGGCCGACTTACGCAGGCTCGACGTCGGCGAACTGCGGTTCGACTCGCACAATCGTCAGCTTTACGCGACTGATGCATCGCTCTACCAGGTCACGCCGCTGGGGGCGGTCATTCCGCGGGATGTCAGCGTTGTGCCGTCGATCGTGACGTATTGCGCTTCGACCCATACCGCCCTGCTCCCCCGTGGCGGCGGAACGAGCCTGGCCGGCCAATGCACGGGACGGGCGGTCGTGCTCGATCTCTCGCCGAATTGTCGCCGGATTCTCGAAATCAACCCAACGGCCCGCACCTGCACGGTCGAGCCGGGGATCAGCATCGATGAACTCAATCGAGCGCTCGACGCGAGCAAGACGCAGCTCTTTTTCGCGCCGGATCCGGCCACGATCGCGCAGGCCTCTATCGGCGGCTGCATCGGCAACAACGCGGCCGGTGCTCGGTCGATTCGCTACGGCCGAACCAGTGAGAATCTCGAAGCGGTTGAGGTCGTCCTGAGCACCGGTGAGCGGATTTGGATCGAGGCCGGCGCGGGCCGCAAGTCGCAGGTGGCGCTTCGGCTCGCCGAACAGGTGGCCGAGGTGGTGCGGCAACACGCGGACGAGATTCGTGTGCGATTTCCTAACCTAATCCGTCGCAACGCCGGTTACGGACTCGATCTCATCCTGAAGCAACTGGACGGCGGCATTGAGCCGGCCGATCTCGATCTCTCAGGCCTTATCTGCGGAAGCGAAGGCACACTGGCGGTGGTCGTCGGCGCGCGATTGAAACTGAATCCCGTCCCCCGCCAACGCGGGCTCGCGGTCCTATCGTTCGACTCGGTGGATGCTGCAATCGATGCGGTGGTTCCGATCCTGGCCACCAAGCCGAGCGCCGTTGAACTTCTCGACGATGTCGTCCTCCGCGCGGCCATGGGAAATGCCGAGTGTCGGCCGTACGTCGACATGCTTCCCACGGTCGACGGCAAATCGCCGCTGGGCGTGCTTTACGTCGAATACCAGATCGAAGACGACCATCACACGCTCGACGATTTCTTCGCGAGCCTTAACGCGGTTCTGCCGCACGCCTCCATCGCAACGTTTGTTGATCTGCCCGCGATGAACCGCGCGTGGACGCTTCGCCGTGCGAGCGAAGCGCTGCTGCACGGGCTTCCCGGAGCTGCCAAGCCGGTGACGTTTGTGGAGGACAACTCAGTGCCGGTCGAGCGGCTTCGCGGGTTCGTCGCGGAGTTTAAGGACATCGTCACCCGTCACGGCACGGAGGCGGCGTACTACGCGCATGCGTCGGTGGGTGTTCTCCACGTTCGTCCGATGGTGGACCTGCACAGCGCTGCCGGCCGCGAGACGATGGTGAAGATCGCGGTTGAAGTCGCCGACCTGGCCAAGCGGTGCGGCGGCGTGATGTCGGGCGAGCACGGCGACGGACGCGCACGCGGCCCGCTGCTGGCGGAGTTTTACGGGCCGACCATCATCAAGGCGTTCAAGCAGATCAAGACGATCTTCGATCCGGCGAACATCCTGAATCCCGGGAATATCGTCGACGCCGGACCGGTGAGGAGCATCGCCGAGAACCTACGCGTCGACAGCGCCGATCCGCAGATCGTTCCGAACGAGATCGACACCTACTTTACGTACCCGACCGAAGAAGGATTCGCCGGGGCCGTTGAAATGTGCAACGGCGCCGGCTTTTGCCGAAAGACGGCGGGCGGCACGATGTGCCCGTCGTACCGCGCGACGCTCGACGAACGACACAGCACGCGGGGCCGAGCCAACGCGATGCGGAATGCGATCACCGGGCAATCGATCGATGCTAAATCGACACACACGCCGCAATGGACGGATGCAGCAGTCAAGGAAACACTCGATCTCTGCCTGAGCTGCAAGGCGTGCAAGACCGAGTGCCCCAGCAACGTCGACATCGCGCAGCTGAAGGCGGAGTATTCTGCCCAAGGCCATCGTCAGCGTGGCGGGCCGCCACTGGCCGCTCGCGTGTTCGGGCACGTGCGATCGCTCAACAAGCTCGGCTCGATCGCGCCGGGGTTGGCCAACTGGTTTAACTCGCTCGGACCGGTTCGTGCGATGATCGGCAAGACGCTCGGCCTATCACCCAAGCGCAGCCTGCCGCCGTTCGCGCCGTCGCTTTATCGATGGTTTAAGAAGCGGAGGCCGCGGCCAACCACTGGCGCTCGCGTCGTCGTGTGGGCCGACTGTTTCGCGACGTACAACGAGCCGAACATCGGCAAGGCCGCGATCGAAGTGCTCGAACAACTCGGCTACAGCGTGCTGCTGCCGAAGGTCGGCTGCTGCGGACGACCAATGATCTCCAATGGCCTGCTCGACGACGCGATCCAATCGGCGGATCAAACCCTTGACGCGCTCAAGGACGTGATCGCCGATGACTCCATCGAGGCCGTCATCTTCCTCGAGCCGTCGTGCCTAAGCGCGATCACCGACGAATGGCTGAAACTGAATCTTCGTACCGATCCGGTCATTCGTCGCAGGTTGGCAAAGAAAGCGATCCTGCTGGAGCAATTCGTGGAATCGCGGTGGGACAAGCATCCCGTGCAGCCGGCGATTCGCGCCGAGTGGAAATCAGCCGCGAGGCCGATGGTTCTTCACGGCCACTGCCATCAAAAGGCACTAGGCGGGCTCGCGACAACGGTCTCCGCGATCAATCGGCTCGGCGGGGGAAAGCTCGACGTGCTCGACTCCGGCTGCTGCGGAATGGCCGGCGCGTTCGGATACACCGCCGACCGATACGAACTGTCGATGAAAATCGGCGAGCTCTCCGTCTTCCCGCCCGTGCGAACAGCGGAAAAGGATGCGATCATCATCGCCGCCGGCACGTCGTGCCGACACCAGATCAAAGACGGCACCGGCCGGCAGTCGCTTCACCCGGCCGAAGTGTTGAAGCTTGCGCTTGTCTGTACCGACCGACCGTAACGACCGTCCCTTATCTTTGTCACCACTCGATTGCGAAGCTTATGTTTCCGTGAACCGTATATTCGCTCTCCCCGCCTCTTCGGCTAGCTGTTAGTGTTTGAGTTCTGGGTGAATCGCCGACGTTTACTTGATAGCGCGTCCGTCCGGATTTGATGATGTGGATCTTCGACTGGAAGCTCGGATCGCCTATCACTCGAAACGACAGCCGCTTCGGCGATACAGAAATATCACGCAGCGGATACTCCGAGAAAACGATAAACGGGACGCCCTCAATGCGAAGGTGCGACCGCGTGAGCAACGTAAAGGCCAACCCGGCGCCGTAGATCTCTTGTCCCACAGCTCCTGGCTTCTGCCAGTCGGCGTAAAGGTCTTCAAGCGGAATCGCCAGCTTTCGATCAATGTGCCCGTTGCGAACGTCCTCGCTAAGCTGATCGGCCGGCAACTCGGACGGGTAATAGAACCAGCAATGGTCCAGCGCATAACGGCAATATTCACTCATCAAGAGACGGACCGATGGCGGCAGATCATCGCCGGCGATTTGCAGGCACTCGTGGAACGCTGCATAAGCCTCAAACTCTTCGTAAGCGGCAGTATAGGGTCCGTCGTGAAGACACGTGACCCCCATAAAAGTTGTGAAGTGTTTCGCGGGGCCAAAGTCACATTCCCAGATGTTGGCGTTGTGAAAGAAGCTGGCGATCAACACGTAACTCTCATCACGGTAAAAGTCCTCGCCGGTGATTTTCCAAAGGCGAAGGCAGGCCAGAATGCCGATCGCGACGATGTTGAACTGGTATCCGATCGCAAATCCGAGCGGCCTGAGTGACTGAATCGCCCGCCGGGCTTCGTTGAGGTACTTCTTGTCGCCGGTGAGATCCCACGCCTCAAGCATCACGGCGGCATAGATGCCGGGCACATCAGTCTGGCCGGCTTCACCGGGTTTTCGATTTTCGGTGATGACGTCTAACGTCTCCAGATGAAACTGAACCGGCCATCGATATTGGAAATGGTGGGCGACGCGAATGCCGAATTCCAGCGACCCCAGAAACAACTCCCTTGCCTCCTTGTCGCCGCGCTTAGCTAACCGTGCGAGGTTTGTGAGCGGGTGATACAGGTACCACGAGTCCACCTCCAATTCCTTCTTGTCAGAGCCCACGCTGGACAGGTACCGCCGAATCGTACCGAGCTTTGGGTCAAAAAAATTGGGGACTGCCTGTCGCAGGCGATCGATCAGAGGCATGCTCGATTGCGCCCAGTCAGAATATTCCATAAGCGGCAGAAGCACGGCCAGTTGCACCATGCTGTCCGGGTATTCGGAATCGGTGTACGGGTGCAGATAGAGGTAGCCGTGCTCTTCCACATGGCACTTGGGACTGTGGGTCAGATCGCGCAGGGTTGCCTTCGCCATCTTGCGCCAGTCACGGTACTGCGTCTGTGGGCGTGGCAGTTGCCGATAAATGTCCGCGAGCATGTTGAGGAAGATCTGGGCGGACTTGCGAGGAGAATCAGGTATTTCGGGAGTGATATGCACGTACGCGTCGCACACGCCGTACGGCTCGCCTTTTTTAAGCGGCTTTTCATCTGACGGCGGCAGCTTAAAGCCCAAGCCAGGCCAGCTCTTGCCGACCACGGTGTTCGGCGTGGTATGCGTCACGTTGCAGTACTCGTTCAATGCGGTCAGATTTTGGAAATATAACACGCTGCCGACGCGGGGCTTCGTGATGCTGAAATATAACACTCCTGCGGCCGACCCGCGTTGGGCGGCGTGCACTACACCTTCGGTTGTCAGTGGATTGTCATTCTTGTCGATCGGATAAATATTCCACGGCTGTGGCGGCATCAACAGTGGCTCGGCCGGCGTCAACGTCACGGTGGCACGAAACATCGACAAGTCGCTATTGTACGTGCTCAGCAAAACGTCAAAAGTTCCCATCGTGCTGCCAGCGATGCGAAAGGAAGTGACGCCGCCGCGCGCCGATCGTTTTTTAATGCGAAGTTCCCCGTCCGGCGAATAGACGACTCGCATGGCAAACCCGGCCCCACTCCTGGACCGCGCTAAAACCCAAAGCGCTTCGGTCGATTTGCGGATTTCAAACCTGAAATTTCCCAGTTGGAAGCGTCTAATAAGCGTTGATCGCTTCAACTGCGATGGAACCGCGAGCGTGTGCGGACGCTGACCTTTAATTTCGGCAGGCGTATTCCATTTCTGAGATTTGAATTCTGGATTCATAAAGCACTGCCCAACATGCGATCCGGGTTCGTTGCGGGATCGTGCGATCTTGGCGTCCTATCCATGCAATGTTCCGCGTTAGCCCGTCCTCCTGGAAATCGACGCAGTGGATGAAGATATAAATTTTTGGATGCGCACCTATCGGGATGTGTCCCCCACACTGAGTCGGGCAGGGTTCGTGGTTGGTGTGACGGACACGTTCGACCGGAGCCGGAGTATGACCCCGCAAGCGGGACCTCATTTTATAGCTAGGAATTGGCCCGATGGACTTAGACGCATATTTTACCTCTACGAAGCAACAATGAATTCAAAAAAAAAAGCCCGCCCATCACGCGTGTTGCGTAATGGGCGGGCTTGAACCCCTTGCGGGATTAGTGGAGGCGGAGGGATTCGAACCCTCGTCCCGAGACTTCTTCGATGGAGGCCTCTACATGCTT
>Ga0268266_10003288_pt1 | contig 16243 bp, 13 predicted proteins | sample KBSS13metaG_FD_190356 | JGI IMG/M metagenome (GOLD analysis project Ga0268266, IMG submission 190356) | Switchgrass rhizosphere microbial communities from Kellogg Biological Station, Michigan, USA - KBS S1-3 metaG (SPAdes) (version 2) | ecosystem: Host-associated > Plants > Roots > Rhizosphere...
GCGCCGCCGTCAGCGTCGTCTTACCGTGGTCAACGTGACCGATCGTCCCAACGTTCACGTGGGGCTTGTTGCGCTCGAATTTCTCTTTTGCCATGAAGGTTTCCTCTAAACCTGTATCGGGCTTGAGTTAGTCGTGCCCGCGACGCTTAGTTCTTGATGATGCCGTCCGCGATGTGCGAGGGCACTTCAACGTACTTCTCGAATTCCATCGTGAACGTTGCCCGACCCTGGCTCATGGAGCGCACGGTCGTGGCGTAACCGAACATTTCCGACAACGGCACTTCCGCCGTGATCACCTTGCCGGCCGCCTGCTCGTCCATGCCGGTAATCTGGCCGCGACGGCGATTCAGGTCGCCGATGACATCGCCGGAGTAATCCTCCGGGGTCACCACCTCGACCTTCATGATCGGCTCGAGCAACACCGGCTTCGCCTTGCGGAAGCCGTCTTTGAAGCCCATGGAGCCGGCGATCTTGAACGCCATCTCGTTGGAATCGACGTCGTGGTACGAGCCGTCGAACAACGTGACTTTCACGTCGACGACCGGATAGCCCGCGATCACACCCGTGTCGACAGCTTCTTTGATGCCCTTGTCGACTGCCGGAATAAACTCTTTGGGAATCGTGCCACCCACGACGCCGTTGATGAACTCGTAGCCCTTACCTTGGGCGTTTGGCTCGAGTTTCAACCACACGTGGCCGTACTGGCCGCGGCCACCGGACTGGCGCACGAACTTGCCTTCCGACTCGATGGTGCCGCGAATCGTTTCGCGGTAGGCCACCTGGGGCTTGCCGACGTTCGCCTCGACGTTGAACTCGCGCTTCATGCGGTCAACGATGATCTCGAGGTGCAGCTCGCCCATACCGGAGATGATCGTCTGCCCGGACTCCTGATCCGTGTGCATCCGGAAGGACGGGTCTTCCTTCGCGAGACGCTGCAGCGCCATGCCCATTTTTTCCTGGTCCACCTTGGTCTTCGGCTCGACGGCGACCGAAATCACCGGAGCGGGAAAAACCATCTTCTCGAGCGTAATGACCTTCTCGAGATCGCACAGCGTGTCGCCCGTGATGACATCCTTCAAACCGACCGCGGCGGCGATATCGCCCGCGCGCACTTCCTTGATCTCGGTACGCTCACTGGCGTGCATCTGCAGCAGACGCCCGATACGCTCCTTCTTGTCCTTCGTGGGCACGTACACGGTATCGCCCGAATTGAGCGTCCCCGAGTACACGCGAAAGAACGTGAGGTTACCGACGAAGGGGTCGTTCAGGATTTTGAAGGCAAGCGCCGCGAAGGGGTCGCTGTCGCTCGCCTTACGGGTCGCCGGCGCACCATGGCTGCCGATACCTTTGACGTCCGGCATTTCCGTCGGCGCCGGCATGTATTCGATGATGGCATCGAGCAGCGCCTGCACGCCCTTGTTCTTGAAGGCGGTACCGCACATGCACAACACGATCTCGTTCTTGATCGAACGCTCGCGCAGGCCCTTGCGAATCTCCTCGTCGGAGAGCGGGTCACCCTCGAGATACTTGTTGGTCAGTACCTCGTCGCCTTCGGCGGCGGCCTCGATCATCTTGGCGCGGTACGCCTCGGCCTGCTCCTTGAGAGCCGCCGGGATGTCGCGATACTCGAATTTCATCCCCTGGGTTTCCATGTCCCAGTAGATGGCCTTCATGCGAACCAGGTCGACGACCCCTTCGAAGCTGTCCTCCGACCCGATCGGAATCTGGATGGGCACCGGGTTGCCGCGCAGGCGGGACTTGATCTGGTCGATGCAGCGGAAGAAGTTCGCGCCGGCGCGATCCATCTTGTTGACGAACGCGATACGCGGCACGGCATAGCGGTTCATCTGCCGCCAGACCGTCTCGGACTGGGGCTGCACGCCGGAAACGGCGCAGAAGAGAGCTACCGCACTATCGAGAACCCGCAGCGAGCGCTCGACTTCAATCGTGAAGTCGACGTGCCCCGGGGTGTCGATGATGTTGATGCGATGCTCGGGGAAGGTCTTGTCCATCCCCTTCCAGAAGCAGGTCGTCGCGGCGGACGTGATGGTGATGCCGCGCTCTTGCTCCTGCTCCATGTAGTCCATGATGGCCGCGCCATCATGAACTTCACCGATCTTGTGCGAGACGCCTGTGTAAAACAGGATGCGTTCGGTCGTGGTCGTCTTCCCGGCGTCGATGTGCGCCGAGATTCCGATGTTCCGATACCGCTCGATGGGCGTCGCGCGTGCCACGGTCAATGTTCCTCTAAGAGGGCCTGTCAGGCCGGATACCCCGGCCAGCGGGGCGTTACAACGGGATGTGCACCCCCCGGGGGGGATCACAAGGGGGGGTATCCCCCCTTTCATCCAAGACGTTACCAGCGGTAGTGTGCGAAGGCCTTATTGGCCTCGGCCATGCGGTGCGTATCTTCGCGCTTGCGGACAGCGGCGCCGCGACTCTCGGCGGCATCCATCAGCTCGTGGGCGAGACGGAACGACATGGACTTCTCGCTGCGGTCACGGGCAGCCTCGATGACCCAGCGCATGGCCAATGTCTGGCGACGAGTCGACCGAACTTCAACGGGGACCTGGTAGGTCGCACCACCGACGCGGCGGGACTTCACCTCGACGACCGGCTTCACGTTGTCCAGGGCGGCCGCCAGCACTTCGATGGCTTCCGAGCCCTTCTTGCCGGTCTTTTCGCTGATGCGATCGAGGGCCCCGTAGATGATGCGCTCGGCAGCGGACTTCTTGCCGCTCTTCATGACGACGTTCATGAACTTCGCCAGCATGTCGTTATTGAACTTCGGGTCCGGGAGAATGGTGCGGACCGGAGCTTGAGCTCTGCGTGACATAGTCTTGGCTCCTTACTTCTTGCCGCGCTTCGCGCCGTACTTGGAGCGACCCTGTTTGCGCTCGTTTACGCCGGCGCAGTCGAGGGTTCCGCGGATGGTGTGGTAACGCACGCCGGGGAGGTCCTTAACGCGGCCACCGCGGATGAGCACCACCGAGTGCTCCTGGAGGTTATGGCCTTCGCCACCGATGTAACTGGTGACCTCGTAGCCGTTCGTGAGGCGTACGCGGCAGACCTTCCGAAGGGCCGAATTCGGCTTCTTCGGCGTCGTCGTGTAGACGCGCGTGCAGACACCGCGCTTCTGGGGGGATGCCCCGAGCGCCGGTACCTTTGTTTTCTCTGCCCCAGTCCGGCGAGGTTGCCGGATAAGCTGACCCGTGGTCGCCATACTTAACTCCAAGATCCTGCGTCGAGCGTCGCCGCCCGGGCGCGAGCGGTGTTCGTTCGCGCGTCTTTAGTATTAAACAATAGCGGCTAGAAGAAGACCGGGCCGCCTCTGAGGCGGCCCGGTATTAGTAAGTCGCTGTTTTCGATCCGGCATGCAGTGAGGGCCGGATCGACAAAGGCCGGCGATTCTAGGTATGAGGGCCTGGAGTGTCAACCGGAGCGAATGCGGAGGGGGTGCCGAGAAGCGCCAGTGGCGCGACGCGGCCAACCGGCGGGCACTTACGGGGAGCGGCCTGTCGGCCGGAGGGTTCCCATTGCGATATCCCAATTGCTTTGTATCAGATCCCGTAGCTAGGATGCCGCGCTGCCCATTTTCGAATCAATCTCCAAGTAAACGGCTCAATGATCTTCGGGCCAGGCCCCGCCCACCGGGGTCGAGTGCCCGCCTGAAGGGAGGGCGGGCTGGGGCGGCTCCAGGGACGGGACTACGGCGCGGTGCGAATCTGTGATTCGAGGCGGAGGCAGTGTGCGTGGCTTGTTCGCGGCCTGGGTTTTGAGCCTGGCCGGACTGTTCATATCGGCTGAGAGTGTCGCCATGGAGGCCGTGGCAGCCGCCGACGGCGTGGACTCTGCGGGACCGGCCCTCGAAATCTCACTACTGCCGCCGACGGTCGCGGCGCACGACGCCACCGCCGTTACCAGCGGATTGCTCGACTCTCATTTCGGCGGCTTCGCGGGGTACAAGGCGGCCGCGCACGCCGAAACACTCTGGTTCCGACTGCGAGCCTCCAGCTCTTTCAACCCCGCCGGCCAGCTTCCAGTCCTCATCGCCCGGGGCGGGTGGTTCGAGCAGATCGAGGCGTTCGGTGCCGGCCCCGGGGCCGCCCAGCCGCTACTGCACATCACCGACCTGCGCGAGTTTGGCGGCGCACACGACAGTGTCTTTGCGATCCCTGGCGGTCTCTCAGCCGGCCAAAGCATCTACTTGCGCGTCGCCACGCAGGAAGACGGCGCCGACTCCCTGCGCTTCTCCGTCCAAACCCTCGGCGCCACCCTGGATCGCGCGGCCGCGCATTCGAGAATGATCGCCCTGGCTGTCGGGGCGCTCACGGCCATGGCTCTCGGATCGCTGCTCATCTGGTTCATCCTCAAGGACCGGCTCTTCCTCCTATATCCCGGGATATTCCTGTTGGAGGCGCTCTACCTGGTGTACTTCTCGGGTGAAGGCTTCGACTGGCCGGTGCTTTCGCTCGGGCGGACCGTGGGCGGGTTCATGTGGAATGTGCCTGTAGCACTCGGCGGCGCGGTCGCCTGTCTGTTCATCCGCGAGATCGCCGACCTCAGACATACGTCCCCACGCGTCTACAACATCTTCGGTTGGTTCGCCTGGGCGTTCGTCATTCTCACCTTCTCCAATGTCCTGCATCTCGCCGGCTGGGGCGGCTTCATTGCGGCGGTCGGCAACCTCATGTTCGTCGGCTCGGCGGTCTTCACACTGGTCGTCGCATTCCTCGCCTGGCGTCGTGGCAATCGTGCCGCGGGCTGGTTCCTGGTCGCCTGGACGATGTTGGAAACGGTCACCATCGCCACCGCGATCCGCTTGCTGCTGGACCGGGCCGAGCATGCCGAAGGACTTCTATATTATGTATTGCCGTTCTCGATGGTGGCCGCGGCCATCCTCGTGGCCTTAGGGGTTGCCGACCGGTTGCGGGAACAGCGCCTCGCCCTCACGGAAGCGGAACGCCGGGCACAGACCGATCCGCTCACCGGAGTGTTGAACCGTCGCTCGCTGATCGAGCGCCTCGATGCCGCGTGCCTGCGGGCCCGCGCGCGCGGACTGCCGATTGCCCTGCTCTTCATCGACCTGGATCATTTCAAAGAGATCAATGACTCCTTCGGGCACGCCGCGGGCGATGCCTGCCTGAGGAAGATCATCGGACCGATTCAAGCGGAGTTGCGCCAGTCGGATGTCATCGGTCGCTACGGCGGTGAGGAGTTTGTTGTCATCCTCAGCAGCGCCGACATCGCCGCGGCGCATCCCATCGCCGAGCGGATCCGCAATCGGGTGGCGGACGTGCGGGTCGAAGGCTTCGGGCCGTCCATCAACCTGACCTGCAGCATCGGGGTCGCGACGAGCGACACGCTAGGGGTGTGGGGTGAGCACCTGATCGCGCAGGCGGATGCGGCGGTCTATGCGGCCAAGCGTTCCGGTCGCAACCGCGTCCAGGTCGCCATAGCCAAAGCGGCCTAGGGAGCCTGTCTGAGTAATGCTGCGCCTACTGCGGCCGCCCCTGGCGGCAGCTTTTTTGCGATCCTTTCGCTTACATAGTCCCACCGGGCTATGCCCGGGAAACGATCGCAACCTAAGTCTTCATAAGATTTGGCTGCTCGCCAGGGTCACCCTCGTGACGGCGAGCATTACTCAGACAGGCTCCTAGCCACGGATTCGTCCCCGGGGACCTCGGATCCGTCCCCGGGGGCGCCGTTCGAGCGCACCGGAGCCTGCATCTGCGCTCATAATGCGGCGAATGCAACGGGAGAATGTCATGTCAGTACTGACGAAGTTCCACGGTGCCCTCCTCTGCCTTCCGCTCCTTGGCACCGCGCTGCTCGGCGCGCCAACGCCGGCATCCGCTTCAGACATTTACGACTCGGCCGTTCACCATACGGGACGCCCCGCGGAGGACCTCGAACGCGACAAGTTAGAGCATCCCGCCGAGGTATTGCGCCTCGCCGGCATCAAGCCGGGGATGCAGGTGGCGGATATCTGTGCCTACAACGGCTACTACAGCGAGCTGCTGAGCTACGTCGTCGGCCCGAAAGGTCACGTCCTGATGCTCAACAATGCAGCCTACGACCATTACAGTGAGGGCGGTTGGAAAAAGCGGCTGGACAACAATCACAGCCTGAAGAATGTCGAGCATCGCACCATCGACCTGGAGCACCTGGATCTCCCCGACAACTCGGTCGATGCGCTGGTCCTGGTGAAGGTGTATCACGACTTCTATTGGGTCGACTCGGACCCGAAAACGGTCTGGCCGAAGATGGACCCGCAGGCGGTGCTCACCCAACTCGCCCGCGTGTTGAAGCCCGGTGGGATTGTGCTCCTCGAGGACCACTCCGCGAAGCCCGGCACCGGGAGCGCCGATGCTGGCACGCTGCACCGGATCGACGAGGCCTACACGGTGAAGGACTGGGAGAAGCACGGCTTCACGCTGCTCACCAAGAGCGACTTGCTGCGCCGGCCGGACGACAAGCGCGAGTTGGTCTCCTACACGAAGCCGGGATTCGGCAAGACGGATCGCTTCATCCTGATCTTTCGCAAGACGTAGTGACGGAATGCACATAGCTCCGCCACCAGCTTAGCCATTGCGCTGTTAATATCCCTACCGGCGCGCTCGCAGGTAGGGATATCGCTTGTTACATAAGAAGATCGCAGGGCTCTCGTTCGCTACTGCACTGTTGGTTTTCCTCATGTTGTCCGCGGTGCGGTCCGCTCTCGCCGCCGCACCTCTCGAGGTTTATGGGCGGCTCCCCGGTCTGGAAAACGTGGCGCTGTCGCCTGGCGGCACGCGACTCGCGCTAGTCCGCACTAACGAGAACCGTCGCATTCTCATGGTGATCTCCCTCACCGAGCGCAAGCCGGTGGGCAAGTACCTCAACCTGGGTGACGTGAAACTGCGCTCGGTGGACTGGGCGGACGACGATCACCTGATGATCATCTCGTCCGCGACCTCCCTCCCGTGGGGCCTCATCGGCCGGGTGCACGAGTGGTACATGCTGGACGTCCTGGACGTCAACACCCAGAAATTCACCCGCTATCCCGATCCCGAGAAGATCGCCGACCTGCGGATCATGAACGTGCTCTCCGGCCGCATCATGGTCCGCCGCCTGGACGGTCACACGGTGCTGTTCATACCGGGGATTTACGTGGCGGACGAGACGGTGCCGGCACTGTTCAGAGTCGATCTCAACAGCGGGAGTCAGCGGGTGTTGCGCCAGGGAACGCGGGACACCGAAGGGTGGCTGGTGGACGAAGCTGGCGAGGTGGCGGCGCAAGAGGATTACGACGCCAAGGAACAGCGCTGGAGGATGTTGGAGCGCCGGGATGGCCGCCTGAAGGAAATCGCTTCCGGACACGACCCCATCGAAGTGCCGGAGCTCCTCGGGTTCGGCCCGGAGCCCGATACGGTGCTGATGGAGACCACTGAGAACGGTGATCCGGTCTGGCGGCAACTCTCACTCCGGGACGGCACGTTCGGCCCCCCGATGGCGGCGCGCGACTCCCTGGAAGAGCCCATCGAGGATCAACTGACGCACCGGATGATCGGCGGCGTTCATGTGGATGACACCGCGCATTACGTATTTTTCGACCCCAAGTTGCAGTCGCGGTGGGACTCCGTGATTGCCGGCTTTTCCGGTGAGCAGGTCGAGTTCATCTCGGCCTCCGCCGACTTCAGCAAAATCCTCGTTCAGGTCAACGGCGTGAGTCACGGCTTCGCGTACCTGTTGGTGGACATGAAGACGATGCGAGCCGAGCTGATAGGCTCCGTCTACAACGGAATCGAATTTGCGCTGGAGGTGCAGCGGATCAACTACGCCGCCGCCGACGGCCTCGAGATCCCCGCCTACCTGACTCTCCCACGCGGCAAACCGCCCAAAAACCTGCCGCTGATCGTGTTCCCGCACGGCGGTCCGCACGCTCGCGATACCGCACAGTTCGATTGGTGGGCCCAGGCGATGGCGGCCCAGGGATACCTCGTCCTGCAACCTAACTATCGCGGCTCGAGCGTCAGCCACAGCCACTTCGAGCAGGGCTTCGGCGAATTCGGTCGCAAGATGCAAACAGACCTGTCAGACGGTGTGCGCTACCTGGTCAAGCAAGGAATGGTCGATCCCGCGCGAGTCTGTATCGTAGGCGGCAGTTACGGAGGTTACGCCGCACTGGCGGGCGTAACACTGGATCCGGGCGTTTATCGTTGCGCGGTCTCCGTAGCCGGCATGTCGGACCTCAAGCTCATGTTGCAGGAAGTTAACCCCTATGCGGACCGGGAGCGTCGCTATTGGAACCGTTACATGGGTGTCAGCGGCCCGTCCGATCCGGTGTTGCAACAGATCTCGCCCATCAAGCATGTGGATGCCATTACGGTGCCGGTGCTCCTGATTCATGGCCGTGACGACACCGTCGTGAGATTCGACCAGAGCAAGGCCATGTACGACGCGATGAAGCACGCCAGGAAAGACGTCGAGATGATCACCTTGAAGAACGAGGATCACTGGCTGTCGCGCAGCGAGACCCGCCTGCAGATGTTACAGACGTTGATCGCCTTCCTGCGCGCTCACAACCCGCCGGACTGACCTGGCCGCACTTCCGCGCTCTCGATGACATAACGGGCGTAGCGGAAGTCGCGGATGTGCATGACCCGCCGCGCCGCAGACCACTCCAACAGGATGAAGTACAGCGGCGTGCGTGCGGGATCGTCGGCGTCGTATATCAAAGCGGCGGGCCGACGCTCGACGAACCCCGGCGTGGCCGCCCAACCGGCAATGCGACTGTAGTTCGTGAAGTAATTCCCCACTTCGGCACGGCCTCTGCGCCGCTGCCTGTTGACCAGCTCGAGTTGCACTTCGTCAGCCAACATGTCGCGCAAGGTGTCGAAGTCGCGCGCATTGAATCTGTCGATGTAACCGGCCAGGAGGCTACGCTCTGCCTCGTTCAGCACCGGAAGTGGCCGGTCGTCAGGCTCCTGCGCCAACTCGCGCAAGCGGGCACGGCCGCGATGCAGAGCGGCTTTGACCGCGAGAAGGGTATTACCGGTAATGCCGCTGATCTCCTCCAGCGAATAGCCGAGCACGTCCATGAGGATCACACTGCTTCGCTGCGCGACCGGCAACTCCATGAACGTCGTCAGGCTGGCAACCGCAGCCTCGCGCTCGGTTGCCGTGGACGTGGGGTCGATGAGCATGTCGGGATCCTCGTCCGAGAAAACGGAGTTGCGCCTCGCCCGGCGCCGGAGGAAGTCCAGCGCGGCGTTATGGGTAATCCGCACCACCCAGCTCTCCAGGTGCTCGATCGAACCGGCCTGCGGCAGGGCTTCGAAGGCCTTCATCAAGGCTTCCTGCACGACGTCTTCACCGTCGATGGCCGAGCCGATCATCCGCGCGCAGTAGCGATGCAGGCGCGGACGCAGGGCGGCCAGCCTCGTTTCCAGGTCCGTCCCGGGACTTTCGTCGCTTTTCTGGGTGTTCATGCCGGATAGACGCCTGCGGCCCTCAAAAAGATGCGCGCTCGCGAATCCTTGCAGGCATCGCGAGCGTCTTCCGGTTGTCCCGTGTCGCGCCGCTGGCGCTTCCCGGGATTCCCTCCGCTGCGCTGCGGTTGTCTACTCACACGAAAGGCCCCCTCCATGAAATTGCACACTACTCCCGGCTCACCGTCCAGCCACAAGGTCAAAGCCGTCATTCATCACCTGAAGCTCGACGTCGAGACGGTCAATTACGACTTTCTCGCTGGAGAGCTCCGCTCGCCGGACTACATGGCCATCAATCCCAACGGCAGCGTTCCCACCCTCGTCGACGGTGAGCTGGTCTTATGGGAATCCAATGCGATCATGCAGTACCTCGCCGACAAGGTGCCCGACAGCGGGCTATTCCCTCGAAACCCGCAACTGCGCGCGGATGTAGCGCGTTGGCAGTTCTGGGAGCTGGCCCACTTCAACAGGGCGTTCGGCACCCTGGCCTTCGAGACCTACGCCAAGGTGAAACTCAACATCGGACCGACCGATGCGACGCTGGTCGGCCCGGCGATGACCGAGCTCGCGCGCCGCGCACCCGTCCTGGAACAGCATCTGCGGGGGCGGCGCTACGTCGTGGGTGATGCCATCACCATTGCGGACTATTCGCTGGCCACTCTCGAGTCGTACCGCACTCGTACGCCATTTGACTGGCGGCCTTATCCGAACATCAACGCCTACTTCGATCGGATCCACACGCTGGACTCGTGGGCGCACACGGCGCCCGAACAGTCGGCAAGCAAGTCGAAGGCCGCTTGAAAGCCCTCTGAAAGCCTCTATGCGACGCGCCCCTGCTAAGATCGTTGTGAGCGGCGGCGGGGGCGGTCCATGGATGCACGAAATCACAAGGGTGTTGCGCTGGCAGCGACGCTGTTGACGTTGGCGGCAGCGCTCGCCATGCCGACAGGATGGGCCGCACCACTGGAGGTTTACGGTCGACTGCCCGGGCTGGAGGATGTGGCGCTCTCTCCGGATGGCTCACGACTCGCCTTCATTCGTACCTCCGAAAACGAACGCGTCCTGGCGATCCACGATTTCACGGCTGGCAAAGTCATCGCCGGCATGCGCGTGGGACGGGTGAAGTTGCGCTCGATCGCCTGGGCCGACAACGATCACCTGCTCATTGTCACCTCGGTCACCGCGTTACCGAGCGGATTCATCGGAGCGGAACGCGAGTGGTACCAACTCCAGTCTTTCGACGTCGTCACCCACAAAGCCGCCCTGTATCCGGACAGCGAACGGCTGGATCACGACGCCCCGCGCATCATGAACGTGACTTCGGGCAACATCATGGTTCGACAGGTGGCGGGTCACACCATCTTGTTTTTCGCGGGCTATTACGTGACCAATCGCACGATGCCCGCGCTGTTCCGCGTGGACCTCCAGACGGGCTACGAGCGAATCGTTCGCCAGGGAAACTCGGCTACGGTGGAGTGGCTGGTGGACGATGCCGGCGAGATCGCCGCGGAGGAGGATTACGACGACAAGGATCAGCGCTGGCTGATCAGGGAGCATCGCGACGGGCACCTCCGCGAGGTCGCCTCGGGGCACGAGGCCATCGACTATCCGCGACTGCTGGGCTTCGGACCCGAGCCGGACACGCTGCTCATGCGGACGATCGAGAACGGCAATCCCGTGTGGCGGCTGTTGTCGCTGAAGGATGGCTCGTTCGGCGCGCCGATGGCGGAACGCAGGGTCATGGAGGCTCCGATCGAGGACTTTCAGACGCACCACATGATCGGCGGAGTGCACAACGATGACGTGCCCCACTACGTGTTTTTCGATCCCAAGGTGCAGGCGAAGTGGGATGCGATCGTGCGCGCTTTTGCAGGCGCCCGAGTCCGTTTTGTCTCGTACTCCAACGAGTTCAAGAAGATCCTCGTCCTGGTCGACGGCCCGCAGTTCGGCTACTGCTACCAGTTGGTCGACATGACCACCCACAAAGCCGACGCGGTCGGGGACGTGTACGACGGGGTGACGCAGCCGTTGGAAGTCCGGCGCATCACGTACCCGGCGGCGGACGGGCTGCAGATTCCGGCCTACCTGACCTTGCCGCGCGGAAAGCCGGAGAAGAGCCTGCCGCTCGTGGTCCTGGCACACGGCGGGCCCGCCGCCCGGGACTCGCTACGCTTCGATTGGTGGGCGCAGGCGTTGGCGGACCAGGGCTACCTGGTGCTGCAACCCAACTTCCGGGGCTCCGACCTGGACCGGAAGTTCCTGATGGCGGGCTTCGGCGAGTGGGGGCGCAAGATGCAGACCGACCTGTCGGACGGGGTGCGTTACCTCGTGAAGCAAGGCATGGTAGACACGGCACGGGTTTGCATCGTCGGCGCGAGTTATGGCGGTTATGCCGCGCTCGCCGGCGTAACTCTGGACCCCGGCGTCTATCGCTGCGCGGTGTCGATCGCAGGGCCCTCCGACTTGAAGCGCATGCTCAAGTGGGAAGACGACACCCACTCCCAACTCACCCTACGCTATTGGGACCGGTTCATGGGCGTCAGCGGACCGGGCGACCCGGTCCTCGAGCAGATCTCGCCCATCAAACACCTGGATGTGGTCAACGTGCCCGTCATGATGATCCATGGTCGCGACGACACTGTCGTCCCTTATGAGCAGAGCAGCGTCATGTTCGACGCGATGAAACGCGCTAAGAAGGATGTTGAGATGGTCACCCTGAAGAAGGAGGACCATTGGTTGTCTCGCAGCGAGACTCGGCTGCAGATGCTGCAGTCGTCGCTGGCGTTCCTTCGCGCGCACAACCCGCCCGACTGAGAGTCGGGCGGGTCACGGCCCCAAACCCTTACTTGGGTTTGGTGAACTTCAAAATGAACTGATCGGTCTTGCCCTGCACCGTCGCGTCAAACACCTTCGCGGTGTGCGGATCCTCTGGATTGCGCAGGATTTCACTCTGTCCCACGAACTTGAAGCCCACCCCCTCGACTTCCTTCTTCACCGCCTCCGGATCGACGCGATGGAGAGTCGAGGTGTCACGGAATCCTGAGCCTTTCTCCGCGGCATGATCCAGCACGATGAACGTTCCGCCCGGCTTCAGCGCATCGAAGATCGTCTTGTCGATGGCAGGCACATCCGCGTTCGGGATGTTATGGAGGTCGTGATAGTTACGCGAGGTCCACACGACATCGACCGGCTCAGGCAGCTTCAGCTCGTTGACGCGCGCCACTATGACGCTGACGTTTTTGTAATGCGGGTCGGCAGCAATCGCATCCGAGGCAGCCGACGGATCAGGTGATCCCTCCGGCGCGTTAGGACGCCGCGGCGGCGGAACGGCATACACGTGCCCCTTCGGCCCGACCACCGCGCTGAAAATGCGGGTGAAGTAGCCACGTCCAGGCAGCAGATCCACGACCTTCTCACCCGGCTTCACGCCAGCGAAGGCAACACTCTCAGCGGGCTTGCGGTCTACGTCAGCTTTTTTATCCGCCTCAGGGCGGGCCGAATCATCGACGGCGGCGGAAATCGCCTTCGGTATCCCTGCAGCCTGCGCATCCGTGATCGAGAAAGCCAATGCAGCGATCAGCGTTCCCGTGACAAGAGACAAAGTACGCATCATCCCGGCGCTCCCCTTTCGGTTGGTTCGCGACTCTAGCAGGCTCGTGCGAGCGTCTACTATCACTTGGGCGCAGCGGGCAGCTGTTTGGACGCTACCGCGACCTAGGAGTGGTCAGGGGCCGCGGTAACGTCGTCCCCGTTTGCTTTGGCGCGAAGCTCCAGCTCCCACGTTTCCGCGACGAGATCGTGCCCGAAGCTGTGGTGGGGTTCTCGCCCGGTCACTTGGAACCCGGCCTGCGAGTAGAGGTGGCGCGCCGCATTCAGATTCTCTTGGGTCCAAAGTACTATCTTCCGGTATCCCGCCTCGCGCGCGAACTTCACGCACTCGGTGACGAGAGTGCGCCCGACCCCGAGGCCGCGCGCGTCGGGCTCAACCAGCAACAGTCGCAGCTTCGCGGTCGTCGCATCCTTGGCGACCAGGAAGATGCAACCCACACGTTGCCCGTCATACTCCGCGATCCAGCAACGCTCGCGGGCCGGGTCGAGCTTGCGAATGAACTCCACCGTGATCTCAGCTACGAGAGCCTCGAATTCCTCGGTCCAGCCGTACTCTCGGAAATACACCTCGCCATGGCGATGGACGACCCAACCCATATCGCCTGGCCGGTGCGTACGGAAGGTGACTGGAGCCCGATCGTGAGCCTGCGCGTGCGACTCCTCCCTCCCAACGCCTGACTGTTCGCGCGCATCCTGTCCTGACGTGCCCCCCAGGGCGCTCTGGATGACCTCCATGGCCTTCAGGACGGCACCCCTACGGCCTTCATCGAGGTCCGCCAACATCGCCTCCACCTGCTCCTGCGAGCGGCGCTCGAGCGGCTCAAACACCCGACGGCCCGCCGGCGTCAGCCGCAGATGCTGCCGCCGCCCGTCCTCCTGCGATGCCTGCCTCGCCAGCAGCCGCTGCGTCTCGAAGCCCTTCAACAGCCGGCTCAGGTAGCCGCGATCCAAGTCGAGCTCATCGGCGAGCTCCGCCGCCGTAATTCCGTTGCGGTGCGCAATTTCGTACATCACGCGGACTTCAGTCAGGGAATACGGGCTGTCCAGCAGTCCGTCCGCGAGTACCCCGATCCGGCGGGTGTAGTCACGGTTGAAGGCGCGCACGCGGGCAATCTGTTCGGCGGATATGGACATGAAGGGCAACCCCGGGGCCAAAGCTACCGGAGCTGAGCTTTCACCAATTAGTTGCCTCAGTCAACTAGTTTCGTGTCACGGCCCCTCGACAACGCGACGCAGCGCCCGTTCGCCAATCGCGGCGTGCTGCGGGTGATCCACGAGCCCCGTATCGAGCAGCATGACTCCAAGCCCAACTGCCCAACCTTTGGCACGTAGGTACGTAGCCTGCGTCACCGATCCGCTCGCGCTCAACGCCTGCTCGCGGGCTTCCGCGTCTGCAAACAACATCCAGATCGACGCCAGGTCGGTTGCCCGGTCAGCCGAGGCCATGTCACCCCAGTCAATGACTCCGCTCAGGGTCCCCTCACTAATGAGAACGTTTCGCGCGTGGAGATCTCCGTGTATCCATGTTGATTCAACATCCATAGGTGCCGTAAGTGCGACGTCCCAAATCCGATAGACCTCTTTCGTGAGAGCCGGCACAGCCTGCTTCTCGAGCCGCCGCATCCGATCCCCGATCTGGGCGGCTCTTTGGCGTAACGGCACGCCGCGAACCGGGTTCTTCGGCGCTTCCGTCGGCGCTCGCACGTGCAACGCTTTCAGGAATTTGCCCAGTCGTATTGCTTCGGTGGCCGCAGGCGGCGACACATCGGCAGTCACTCCATCCAGCCACGGCACGATGCTCCAGCGCCAGGGGTAACCACATCCCGGCACGCCCACTCGCAGCGGCACGGGTATCGGCAGAGGAAGCACTTTCGACAGACCGGGCAACCAGGTCTGTTCGCTCACGATGAGGTCACCGCCGCAGGTACGCCGCGGCAGCCGCAGACACAACGCGTCGCCCAGCCGCACGATGACATTGTCCCACCCGGTATCAACCGGCACGCACGGCAGGTGCGCCAGGTCGGGGTGTTGCTCCCGCAGGAGCGCCCGGATCAACGCCTCATCAATATGAACTTCGGCGGCCGGAGTGCCAGACATCAAACGCATCCTCGTGCGTGACGACTTCCCAGCGACGCGATCACCGCCGCGACTCGAGCGCCATCCGCACCCCCAATCCGGCGAGCACCGTTCCCATGAGCCAGCGCTGCACCACCATCCACAACGGCCGCGACCCCAAAAACGCGGCAATCGTACCCGCCGCCACCGCGATGAGCGCATTGATGCCCAGGCTGATCACAATTTGCAGGCTGCCCAGAACGAGCGACTGCGTCAACACGCTCCCCCTGGCCGGGTCGATGAACTGCGGCAACAGGGAGAGGTAGAGCATCGCCGCCTTGGGATTCAACAGGTTCGTTAAAAACCCCATCGCAAAAAGCCGGCGCGGACTATCGACCGGCAACTCGCGAACCTGGAACGGCGAACGCCCGCCGGGCTTCAATGCCTGCCAGGCCAGGTACAGCAGGTAAGCCGCACCCGTCAACCTCAACGCATCGTACGCCAGCGGCACAGCCAACAGCAGCGCCGTGATCCCCAAAGCCGCCGCCACCATGTAGAGGAGGAACCCGAGCCCCACACCCCCCAGCGAAATCAACCCCGCCCTGCGCCCCTGGCAGATCGAGCGCGACACGAGATACATCATGTTGGGCCCCGGCGTAAGAACCAGTCCCAGCGCCACGAGGGCGAAAGCCAACAGCGACGAGATAGAAGGCACGACGTACTCCATAACGAAGGTCCCCGCACACACTACGGCGCGCACCGCAGGCCCTGCAGATACACGCCAACCCACACTGTACAGGTGCGCTCCCTGCACAGCCCACAGCGCGAGGTACATCCGGCACGCGCCGCCTGCACCGCGGCGATGCAGGCGTTTCCGGGCTCGAGAAATCGAAACGCCTCAAACCGCGAGGCCGGCGTGCTGCGCGAGGAGGCTCTTCCAAGAATGGGGGGCAGACGCCCCCCAATGCGCGGCAGGGAGCCGCGCCAGAGCCTACATATATGGACCCATCCCCCGCCTGCAAGGACAGCGAACGTGGGACAAGCAGGTTGCAACCATATATCCGGCCATGAGGATGAGATGACTCACATCTCGGGCCCTGATGGAT
>Ga0268266_10003289_pt1 | contig 16241 bp, 12 predicted proteins | sample KBSS13metaG_FD_190356 | JGI IMG/M metagenome (GOLD analysis project Ga0268266, IMG submission 190356) | Switchgrass rhizosphere microbial communities from Kellogg Biological Station, Michigan, USA - KBS S1-3 metaG (SPAdes) (version 2) | ecosystem: Host-associated > Plants > Roots > Rhizosphere...
GCGAGTCGACGGTGGCGCCTTCGTTTCCAGCCGAAACCACCACGAGCACACCCATCGCCGTCAACTGATTGATGACATCCGAGTAGCTGGACGGACACGCCGTCTTGGCCCCCAGACTCATGTTGATGATGCGCGCAGGATTCGGATTGTTCGGCACGCCGGACACGGGCTGGCCGGCGGCCCACATCATTCCCGCGAGAATGTCCGAGTCAAAGCCGCCGCACTTGCCCAGAACGCGCACCGGCAGAATCTTCGACTGCCAGGTGATGCCAGCGACTCCATGAGCATTGTTGGTGAGCGCGCCGAGGATGCCGGCAACGCGGGTCCCATGCCACGAGCTGATCTGAGTGTCACAGGTCTTGTCGGTCGAGCTGACCCAGTCGCCAGGATCGGACGCATCCGCATCCCGCCCTCCGCCATCATTGGCTGTCGAGGTGTTGCCGATGAAGTCGTAGCCAGGAACCAGCCGGCCATTGTTGGCAGCGGCCAGCAGATCGGGATGATCGAAGCGCACACCCGTGTCGAGATCGGCGATGACCAGGTTGGGGTCACCGGTAGTGATATCCCATGCAGCCTGCGCATTGACTGCCGCTGGAGTGGCCGGATCCCCCTGCAGGTACCACTGCCCACCGGTCGAATACAGGGAATCGTCAGGAACGGCGTGGATGTAGCGCCGTTCATCGGGAACGGCGTATTCGACATCCGGATCGGCCTTCAACCGCTCAACGGTTGCGGCAACAGTCTCATTCGCGGCAGCCGGCTCGACCTGTATGACATGCATGCGATCGACGATCTGGCGCGACTGCCTCATTGTGAGGCGAACGCGCGCAACGACGTTTGCGGCTGCGGCTGACGAAGGCCGCAGTTTTACAATGATCTGCTGAACATTGTTCTCAGACTGGCGCGGGGAATGGGTGCGAACGGGGTTCAGCTCGCTCGACCCGCCAATGACGCTGGCATACGCGGCGGCCGATAAGGCCAGTGCCAATATGAGGACACGCATCCGCCGACAATAGCCGAACTGCCCCCGTCTCAAACATGTCGGTTTTCACAACCGGCCTGCCTCCGTTTGGCGACAAGTCCCACCACGAGCGCGGAGGCGAGCAAAGTGAGGGGGTCCATCGGACCGCCACCACCACCGCCACTGCTCGTGGTAGAACCACCGCCCGTGCTGCTCGTCGATGAGCCACCACTACCGCTCGTAACGGTCGCGGGCGCGGGCATCACGGTCGCCTGGGCAGAACCCATCTTCGTCGAGTCCACCGCGGACACAGCCGTTATGGTCACGGTCGCCGGAGAGGGAACCGTCATTGGAGCCGTGTAGGCACCTGATGTGGAGATCATTCCAACCGAGGAATTACCACCGGCAACTCCGTTGACACTCCAATTCACCGCTGTATTGGAGTTACCGGTCACCGCTGCAGTGAACATCCGGGTCATGCCGGCAGTGACGTTTGCCATCCCGGGAGTAACCGTGACGGCAATTGGCGCCGCGATCGTCACTGTCGCCATGGCTGACTTGGTGGTATCAGCAACAGATGTGGCCTTGATGGTTACGGCGGCTGGCGTCGGCACGGTGGTTGGCGCCGTGTACACACCAGCTGAGGAAATCATACCAACCATCGAATTGCCGCCATTCACGCCGTTGACGCTCCAGGTTACGACTATATTCGCAGTGTTCGTAACTGCGGCCGTGAAGGTCTGCATGGCTCCAGTGAGCACCGTGGCGGTGGCTGGTGTAACCGTCACGGCGACCGGCATGGCAGCAGCAGGACACTTGTTGCTGTTTGCATTGGCCGGCGCAGTGGTCGTCGCAGACGTAGCGCTAACCACAACATCGGCTGTGTCCGTACGGCCTGCATCATCGGTAACAGTCAATCGCACTGTGAACGAACCCGTCGCCGGTGCAACAACAGTCGCGGTCGACGTGTTGGCATTCTGAATCGCATTGTTCCCACCACCGACGTTAGTCCACGCGTAACTCACGATATTGTGACCGCAGGCCGCGGCACTGCCAGTACCGGGCAGCACCACGTTCTGTCCGGCCGATACCGTTGTGGGTACGGCAACAGCGGCAATCGGACGAAGTGCAGCCTTCAGAGCACCTGGAGCATTCGCCATACCGGCGCCGCAGGTGGCTGTTGTGCAATTACACTCACCGGTCTGCAGATCGTTCGCACTCGCCGGAACATGACACGCAGGCACGGTGGCATCACTCGACACCGGGAATGTCTTGGCGCCCTCTTTCAGTCGGGCAATGATCTGCGCAGGTTTCAGGTTGGCATTGACACTGATCATCAGCCCCGCGATACCGGTCACGATCGGCGCGGAGAAGCTCGTGCCGAGATTGGGAAACATCTGATCCGTATAACCATTGGTACCCGGAGTGGTCGTCCCATTGTTGATGGTCGTGTCAATCGAGAACAGGCACGCACCGGAGGCATTGACGCAATTGCCACCCGGTGAAGCCAACGCAACCTCGGGCCCCAGGCTGCTGAATCCAACCTTGGTGCCGATGTTTCGCAGCCCGGCAATACCGGCAACGCCTGCGCAATTCGCGGGCGAGTCCACCGGTCCACCTTCGTTACCCGCCGAGATCACAACGGTCACGCCCGTTGCGACCACTTCATTGATGACCGTCTGCTCGGCACTGGTGCACGCGCCGGTGCCGCCCAAACTCATATTGATGATCTGCGCCGGATTGGCGTTGTCGGGAATGCCATTGACATGCAAACCCGCGGCCCAGCGCATGGCATCCAGAATGTCCGAGTCCGTTCCTCCGCACTTGCCGAGCACGCGCACCGGCAAGATCTTCGGCTGCCAGGTGATGCCCGTAATGCCGGTCGCATTGTTGGAGAGAGCACCGATGATGCCGGCCACTCGTGTTCCGTGCCACGAGCTGTTCTCGACGGTGCAGCCGGAGAAGGTGGCCGTTGCAGCATCCGCGGTCGAAATATAGTCACCGGGATCGGACGGGTCCGCATCGCGACCGTCACCGTCGTTGGCAATGGTCGGGTCGGAAACGAAGTCATAACCCGGCAGGAGCTTGCCGTTCGCACTCGCCTCGAGCAGGTCCGGGTGATCGAAGCGAACACCGGTATCCAACTCTGCGACCACTACTGTGTTGCTGCCGGTCGTGGTGTCCCAAGCGGTGACGGCGTCGATGCCAGCCGGTTGGGTTGCCTGCTCGTACCACTGACCCGTGAACAGCGGATCATTCGGCACGGCGTGCGGGAAGCGGCGTTGGTCGATGTCAGCGGATTCAACGGCTGAGTCAGCTCGAAGGCGCGCAAGGGTTGCTTCAATCGGCTCACCGGCGGCGGGTTGGACCTTCAGCAGGTGCAGGCCGTTGGTGATCTCACGCGACTCTTTGAACGTCAGGCTGGCGCGGGAGGCTAGACTTTGCATCGTGGCGTTGGTTTTCACCGCGACCGACTGCGCCTGAACGTGGGCTGCCGCCGCGGCGCTGGGCCGCAGCTTCACGAGAATCCGTTGCTCGGAGGGCTCGGTGGCCGCCGGAGGATGCTTCAGAACGGGGTTGCGTTCGCTGGTTGCCGCAGCAGCCTGAGTGGACGCGATTGAAAGTGCCGCAAGAACGCCAAGGAGATAGTGACGAAGCACGGTGCGAGCTCTCGAACGGGCGGATACTTCCGCATGTGAGAGCTACCCTACTGCTCGCGATAATCTCAGCGGGATGTCGTCCGAACCTGACGGCTCGAATTGCCGACAACGCACAATTGGCAATGAGGTGAGCGTCAGTGCCTGCCAGCGACAACGGCTGAGACTGCACGCTTTAACACACTGCCTACATTCGGCGGCTAACGCTTGCCAGCGGGAACCTGCTGTGTGATGCAATGGATATTGCCGCCACCCAGCAACACCTCACGCGCCGGCACCCCAACGACGCGCCGATCGGGAAACAGTCGCTTGATTTTCGCCGCGGCCTCTTTATCCGTGCGTGCATCCAGCAACGGCATCACGACTCCGCCATTGGCTATGTAGAAATTCACATAACTCCCGGCCAGCCGGTCCCCGACGGGCCGTGGCTTGGTGCCTTCGCGGCTGATGACGCCCGCGGCCTCCTTCTCGCTGATGGACAGCGGTCGCGGCATCGGAAGCTTGTGTACCTTCAACTTGCGGCCCTGCGCATCAACCGCGTCCTGCAGACGCTCCCAGGCATCCAGTGAAATCGCGTGTTGGACATCTCGTTTGTTGTCAGTCCAACCCAGCACAACTTCACCCGGCCGAACAAAACACGCCAGGTTGTCGATGTGCCCATCCGTCTCGTCGTTGAACACACCCTTGCCCAGCCAGATGACCTTGCTGACACCCAGGTAAGTCCGCAGTTGCTCCTCAATCTGCTCCCGGCTCAACAACGGGTTGCGGTTGGCATTGAGCAGACACTCTTCCGTCACCAACACGGTGCCTTCGCCATCCACGTGAATGGCGCCGCCTTCGTTGATGATGGTGGGTCGATACCGTGCGCGGTTCTCGATCTCCAGCACCTTGCGGGCCACCAGGTCGTCCTGGTCCCAGGGGAAGTACAAGCCGCCGTTCAAGCCGCCCCAGGCATTGAAATGCCAGTCGACACCGCGCACGTCGCGCTTCTTGTTGACCACGAACGTGGGCCCGACATCCCGCATCCAACTGTCGTCGTGAGCCAGCTCGACCACCCGAACGTTCGGCGGCAACAGCGTTCGAGCAATTTCATAGTGCGTCGCAGAGGCGCCCACGGTGACAGGCTCAAACTGCGCAATCGCCGTCGCCACGCCGACAAAGGCGTGTTGCGCAGGCCTCGCGGCTTCGCGCCAGTTGTCGGCGCGTTCGGGCCACAGCATCCAGCAACCGGAATGCGGCTCGTATTCCGCCGGCATCCAGAAGCCATCGGCGGCAGGAGTAGTCGTATGAGTCTGTGTCATCGCTTGCGGAGCTTGCTGTTTCGGTAACCGTACACGGCGTAGATTGCGATTCCGAGTAGGGTCCAGAAGAGCAGCCGCCACCAGGTTCCGTTGGAGAGGAAGTAAGTCATTCCACCACAGAACAGCGCCCCCAGCACGCACGTCACCGGCGCAAAAGGAACCCGGAACGGCCGCGGCACATCCGGCCGGGTGCGCCGCAATACGAGGACGCCCAGGCAGACGACCACAAACGCCAGCAGCACGCCGATCGAAATCAGGTCGGCGAGAATGTCGAGCGGAAACACGCCGGCCACCAAGGAGAAGATCACGCCGCTGACCACCGTGGCCACGTGCGGGGTTCTGAATTTCGGATGGACCTTCGCGATCGCCGGCGGCAGCAGACCATCATCGGCCATTGCAAGCAGAATTCTGGGCTGGCCCAACAGAGAGCCCAGGACGACCGACGTCATGCCCACAATCGCGCCGAGCTTCACGAACCATCCGAGCCAGTGGAGCTGCGGGTGGGCATCGAGCGCCACCGCGACAGGCGCGTCCACTCCGAGCTTGGTATACGGCACCATGCCGGTCAGGACCGTGGACATACCGACATACAGCAGCACCGATATCAACAGTGCGCCGATGATTCCTATGGGTAGATCGCGTTGCGGGTTACGAGCTTCGAGGGCAGTCGTCGAGGCGGTGTCGAAACCGACATAGGAGAAGAAAATGATGCCTGCTCCCTGCAGCACGCCGGTCCAGCCGAACTGCCCGAAGGTACCGGTATTGGGCGGGATGTAGGGATGCCAGTTCTTCGTATCGATGTATGCAACCCCGGCGACAATAAACAACACGATGATGAGCACTTTCAGGGTCACCATCGCCGTGTTGAGACCCGCCGTCTCCCGCATGCCCACATAACAAATAACACTCATGGCGGCGACGATGAGCGCGGCGGGCACATTGAATATCGCGCCCGTCGGCTTGATGTGATCGTGAACAGCCTGCAACGGCGCGTTGGTCAGCACATCAGGCAGATGGATGTGCACGGCCTCCAATAGATTGACGACGTAGGCAGACCAGCTCACCGCCACTGCAGACGCCGACATCCCATACTCGAGCAGCAGGTTCCACCCGATGAGCCAGGCGGTCACCTCGCCGAGCGTGGCGTACGTATAGCTGTAAGCGCTACCCGGCACGGGCAGAAAGGCGGCCAGCTCGGCGTAGCACAGGGCTGCAAGTGCGCTACCGAAGGCGGCCACCAGAAGTGAGATTGTGATTGCAGGGCCGGCCTGGTTCGCCGCGACCTGGCCGGTCAGGACGAATACGCCGGTGCCGATCGTCGCCCCGAGGCCGATCGCCGTCAGTGACCAGGCGGTGAGTACCTTTTTGAGCTTGCCCGACCCCTGCAGGTCGGCTTCGGTTACGGGCCGAACCGCGAAACAATCGCGCAGTATGGACATCAAGACCCCGGCGTCATTTTGTTAGGCCCGAAGTCTCTCATAGACCGGCCCGGGAATCGCCCCACCCAGGCGTGCTAGCATTCGGCCCCCCTATCGGAGAACAGTTCATGTCCACGGCTGCAGCGTCAAAGATCACGCCCCCCGCAGGCGGCGCCAAGATTTCGATCCGGGATGGCAAGCTCACCGTCCCCGACAACCCGATCATCCCCTTCATTGAAGGCGACGGAACGGGTCCTGACATCTGGCGCGCCAGCGTGCGCGTGATGGATGCAGCCGTGCAGAAGGCCTATGGCGGCAAGCGCAAGATCCATTGGATGGAAGTGCTCGCCGGCGAGAAAGCCAACAAGCAGCTCAATACCTGGCTGCCGGACGAAACCGTCCAGGCCTGCCGCGACTACCTCGTGTCCATCAAGGGCCCCCTGACGACGCCCGTCGGCGGCGGTATCCGCTCGCTCAACGTCGCCCTGCGCCAGATGCTCGACCTGTACGTCTGCCTCCGCCCGGTGCGCTGGTTCAAGGGTGTGCCTTCCCCGGTCAAGCATCCGGAGAAAGTGGACATGGTGATCTTCCGTGAGAACACGGAAGACATCTACGCCGGTATCGAATTCGAGCTGGGCTCCGAGGAGAACAAAAAGTTCCTCGAGCTGTTCAAACAAAACTTCCCCAAGTCGTACGCCAAGATCCGCTTCCCGCTGACCTCCGGCATCGGCATCAAGCCTGTGTCCAAGGAAGGCTCCGAGCGCTTGATCCGCTCGGCGCTGCAGTACGCGATCGCGAACAAGCGCAAGAGCCTGACCCTGGTTCACAAGGGCAACATCCAGAAGTTCACCGAAGGCGCGTTCCGCAACTGGGGCTACCAGTTGGCCGAATCCGAGTTCGCCTCCGACACCTACACGTGGGAGCAGTGGGAAAGAACCAAGGCCGCCCGCAGTGAGAAGGATGCGAATGCGGAAATGGATGCGGCAAAGAAGGCCGGCAAGGTCATCGTCAAGGACGCCATCGCCGACATCGCCCTGCAGCAGGTGCTGACGCGCTCTGATGAGTTCGATGTGATTGCCACTCTCAACCTGAACGGCGACTACCTGTCCGACGCGCTGGCCGCACAGGTCGGCGGAATCGGCATCGCCCCGGGCGGCAACATCAACTACCTCACCGGCCACGCCGTGTTTGAAGCAACGCACGGCACCGCCCCCAAGTACGCCAACCTCGACAAGGTGAACCCGGGCTCGGTGATTCTCTCAGGCGAAATGATGCTGCGTTACATGGGCTGGCTCGAAGCAGCCGATGCCATCATCACCGCAATGGATCGCACCATCGGTCAGAAGACGGTGACGTACGATTTCGCACGCATGATGGAAGGCGCGAAGGAAGTCTCCACGAGCGGCTTCGGCGACGCGCTGATCAGCAACCTGTAAGCGCACAATGAGCTCGCCCGGAAACATCCTCGAGTGGGCTCGTAAAGTCCAGGCCATTGCCCAGAATGGCCTGGCTTTCACGAAAGATCCCTTCGACAAGGACCGCTTCGAGCAGCTCCAGCAGCTCGCCACCCGGATCCTGACCTCGGAGTTGAAGATCACTCCGGGGGAAATCGCAGCCCTGTGGCAAGGCGACGAAGGCTACGCCACGCCGAAAGTGGATGTGCGCGGCGGGGTCTTCAAAGCGGACACGGTGTTGCTGGTCCGCGAGCGCTCTGATGGCAAGTGGACGCTGCCGGGTGGTTGGGTCGATGTGGGTGACGCACCGGCCTTTGCGGTCGAGCGGGAGATTCGGGAGGAATCCGGTTACCTGGCGAAAGCGGTCAAGTTGGCCGCCGTCCTCGAGCGCAACAACCCGAAACACGGGGCCCCTCCCAGCATCCTCGCCATCTACAAGCTGATGTTTGTGTGCGAGCTCACGGGCGGCACGGCAACGTTGAGCAATGAAACCGACGGCGTCGAGTTCTTCCCGGTTCATGATCTGCCACCCCTGTCCTCGGGACGCGCGACGAAGGGTCAGATTGAGCGACTGTACGAACATCATTTGAACCGAGGCCTTGCCGCGGACTTCGACTAGATGCCAGCCGCAGACTGCGCCCACCTCATCGTTGCCGCATTCGCCGACTACAACGCGCAGTTCCGGGTCATCACCCGCCGCGCCCCCTGGCGATTCGATGCACGCGATTGGAAAGGCAGTCAACGCGACGCTGTTGAGCGTATCGAGCTGTACGATCGGCTCGTCAGCCAGACCATTGCGCAACTACGCCTGAAGCTGGGAGATCGTGCGCTCGATCGGCAGCTGTGGGCGCAGATTCGCGATGAGTTCTCGGTGTTGGTGGAAGCATTGCCCGATGCGGAATTCACCAAGACTTTCTTCAGCTCCACCACGCGGCGGCTGTTCGGCACAGTCGGTGTCGCGCCCGAGATCGAGTTTGTGGCCACGGATCTCGATCCGCTCGGCAAAGTCACCACGGCGATCGGCACCAACACCTACCTGAATCACGGGTCGTTGATGTTGCTGTTTGAGGATGTTCTCGGCGACGTCCGCTTTCACTCGGCGTGGCGCGACTTCGATCGCAGCGTCGCCCACGTGACCTCTGAAGTGACCCGCTATCTCAAGGAAATCGACGAGCGGCGCGCTGTCATCCGGGTAGAAATCATCCGCCCGGTTTTCTACCAGGTGGCCCGCGCCTACGTGGTGGGCAGAATCGTCGGGCGCGACTTCCTGATTCCGCTGGTCATCGCACTGAAGAACACCGATGGCGGTGTGTTGGTTGATGCCGTCATGCAATCCGAAGCGGATGTCAGCATCGTCTTCAGCTTCACCAAGTCTTACTTTCACGTAGATCTGGATCGCGTCGGCGAGGCGGTTCTGTTCCTCAAGTCCGTGTTGCCGCGCAAGCCCGTGAGCGAGCTGTTCACCGTGTTGGGCCGTGCCAAGCAGGGTAAGACGGAGCGCTATCGGGAGCTGATGCGGCATCTCGAGCACACCGAGGATAAGTTTGTGCACGCGGCGGGCGAGCGGGGCCTGGTGATGGTCTGCTTCACCCTCCCCTCGTTCGATGTGGTCTTCAAGATCATTCGCGACAAGTTTCCGTATCCCAAGAACGTGTTGCGCGAGGAGGTCAAGGCCAAATACCAACTCGTGTTCAAGCACGATCGCGCCGGCAGGCTGGTGGACGCGCAGGAGTTCAAGCAGTTGCGCTTTCGCAAGGCGCTGTTTGCGCCGGAGCTGTTGGAAGAGTTGCGGACGGAGACGGCCGCGACTGTCCACGAGGACGGCGACGACCTGATTTTCGACCACATGTACATCGAGCGGCGCATGACGCCCCTCAATCTCTATCTGCGCTCTGCAACGCAGTCACAGGCGCAGAAGGCGGCGCTCGACTACGGGCAGTGCATCCGCGACCTCGCCTATACCAACATCTTCGCCGGCGACCTGTTGTTGAAGAATTTCGGTGTTACCCGCCACGGCCGGGTGATCTTCTACGATTACGACGAGTTGTGCCAGGTGACGGACTGTCGCTTCCGCGACATGCCCACGGCTACCAATGATGAAGATGAGATGCGGGCCGAGGCCTGGTTTTACGTCGCGGATAACGACGTCTTCCCGGAGACGTTCATCAACTTTCTAGCTTTCAATGACTCGCAGCGCGCGGCTTTCATGCGAGTGCACGGGGAAATACTCACCGCCGCGTTCTGGCGCGGCGTGCAGGAACGGTTGAAGGAAGGCGAGGTGTTGGAAGTACTGCCGTATCACCCGCACCGGGTGAGAGTAGCCAGCAGCGCCTGAAGTCCGGCACGGCGGCAACGACCGAAGCGACGCCGGCCGCGGTGGCGACTGGGGGCTCTCAACCCAGTGCGCGGATCAACGACATCGGGTCTTCTTTGCGGACGGCTGCGATCAGATCAGCGCTGAGGCCGAGGTCGGCGGCGGCATGATCCAACGCCCCCGGCACACAAAATTCCGGCTGCAATAACTCAATCGCAAACAATCGGCCGAAATACACGGCCTTGCTCTCCGCAGAGGCAGCCTCCAGCTCACCCGCCGGCAGCGCGGCCTGCTCAGGCAGGTTCCACTTCCGCGCCAATCGCTCACCGAGCTCAGCAGAATGCCCCGCGCACCATTCGCGCCGCGACCCGCTATCGAGCTTCATCCGATATTCCAGCTCAACCCGCGCCAGTATCTTCAACGCCAGCGCTTCACCCGCGCGATGCAGCAACGCGCCCATGAACGAAGCAGCCACCGATGCCTGGTTGAGCCGCGCCACTCGGGCAGCAAACACCGCCCCGGCGAGCCCTTCCTGCCAGAACGCCTCCGCCTCGGCATCGCGCCCCGAAATCTGAAACAGCCGCGCGCGAATCTCCGTCAACGCCTCCCGGCACTGCGGCCGATGCAGCGAGGACTCGTGATCACAGGCCGCCAGCAACGCCGGCAAGGTCTCAGGAGCCGCAGGAATGCTCTGGCGCAGCGACTTGAAGGCCGCAGCCAGCGCCTGCCGGAAAACCAATGCGCGAGTCGAGACTTCAGGTCTCGGAGACTGGGGATTAAACATAACGCTCTCGGCGCGGCTGACCAACGCAAACCAGCGCGGTCTTCTCACCCCAAGACTAGGTGCTCGGTGAGCTTGCCGCCAACGCCTGATTCACATCCTCCGTGAGATCGTCCACGTCTTCCAAACCAATCGAGAGCCGCACAGTTCCCTCGCTGGTCCCGCCGCTGCGCAGCTGATCCTTCGTCAAATCCCGGCTGCTCATCATCGAGGGGGCCATCACGAGGGATTCAGTCGACCCCAGGCTCGCTGTGAGTGCGAACAGCTTCAAGGCGTTCGCGAACCTTGCACCTGCCTCCGCTCCGCCGTTCAGGTCGAAGCTGACGATGGTGCCGAATTGCTTCATCTGCGCCTTCGCCAGCGCGTGCTGCGGGTGAGTCGGCAAACCCGGGTAGTGCACCCGGGACACGGCCGGATGAGCAGCCAGCACTTCCGCGATTCGCTGCGCATTCGCGCACTGCGCCTGATAGCGCACAAAGTACGTTTTGAGCCCGCGCAGAATGAGGAAGGCGGCGTGCGGATCGAGCGTGCCACCCAGAAGCCCCCACTCGGTACGCATGCTTCGAATCAACTCGGTGCGCCCTATGACTGCCCCACCCATCACATCACCGGCGCCCGAGGCGTACTTCGTGAGACTGTGCACAAACAGGTCCACTTCAAACTCACCATGCTGGTGAAAGCCGGCGAAGGTGTTATCCATGACCGTCAGCGCACCCGCGCTTTTCGCCATGCGGGTCAGAGCCGCGATATCCGCAATCTTGGTCACCGGGTTGGTGGGACTTTCAAACATCACCAGGCGGGTTTTATGTGCGGCCAGTGCCTTCTCGACACCGGCGCTGTCCTCGATCGACAGCAGGGTGTGAGTGACACCAAAGCGCGCCAGCAACCGGCGAATCAGGTAGCGCGTAGGGCCGTAGGTTTCGATGAAGCAGATGATGTGATCGCCCTGCTTCGTCAATGCCAGCAAGGTCTGCGAGATGGCGCCCACGCCCGAAGCACAGACCAGACAATCCTCCCGGCCCTGCAACTCGGCGAGCAACAGCTCGAGCTGCCGCGTGGTCGGGTTGGACGCGCGCGTGTAGAAGAATCCGGGCCGCTCACCGCGGAAGAAGCGCTCGGTCTCATCGACCGAGTCAAACTCGAATTTGACACTCTGGTAGATGGGGGCCACCACCGAATGATTGTCGGCAGCGAGCTCTACGGCCGGCGGATGATTGACGCGCGTGGTTTCTTTCATAGGCGAGCCGCAAATTCGTTGAGCCGCTGCGTGGCCGCATCCAGGGTGCTGTCCTGCTTGCCGATACACAGGCGCAGCACAGGCAGTGCCGGCGGCACCGCATAGAACGGTGATAGAGGAATCGTCGCCACCCCCGCCTCCGTGAGCAGGCGCTCTGCAAAAGCGACATCGTCGGGCGGCGCGAAGGCGCTGAAATCCAACAGCTGAAAGTAGGTCCCCTGGGCCGGCGGCAGGACGAATCCGGAACCGGCCAGCGCGTTACGCACCCGATCGCGCTTGGCTTGAAAGAATCCAGGCAGCGAGCGCCAGCCTTCCGGCTTCTCGGCCAGATAGCGCGCGATGGCCACCTGCTGTGCATGCGCAATACTGAACGTGTTGAACTGATGCACCTTGCGCAACTCACGAGTCAACTCCGGCGGAGCGATGCAGTAGCCGATGCGCATGCCGGTCGCATGCATTGTCTTGCCGAAGGAGAACACCACGAAGGCCTTCTCGGCCAACTCGGGCTGTTTCAGTACAGAAGCATGGGCACGCCCGTCATAGGTCACGTGCTCGTATACCTCGTCGGACATGACATAGATGTCATGCCCGCGGATGACCTCTGCCAGCGCGTTGAGATCTTCAACGCTGGCCGCCGTGCAGGCCGGGTTGTGTGGGCTGTTGAATAGAATCAGTCGCGTACGAGGATTGATGGCGGCTTTGACCGCGTCCCAATCGTAACGAAAGCCAGGAGGCATGAGCGGGAGCCGGATACAACGCCCACCGGCCAGCCTGACCGCCGGATCGTACGAGTCATAGGCCGGATCAAACGCAATCGCCTCATCCCCAGGACCTATCACCGCCTGGATGGCATCGTAGATCGCTTCGGTGGCACCCAGGGTCACCGTGATTTGCGTTTCCGGATCGACGCGCAGCTCGTAGCTGGCCAACAGCTTGTGCGCAATGCGTTGCCGCAAATCAATCACACCCTCCATGGGTGCATATTGATTGAAGCCCTGTGCCATGGCCTGCGTCACCAGCTCCGTGAGCCGGGGATCGATGGGATAGTCGGGAAAGCCCTGTCCGAGATTGAGCGCGCCCAGCTCCCGGGCACGCCGCGACATCACAGTGAATATCGTCGTGCCAACATCGGGCAGCTTGCTGCGGAACATGGCAGGACCCGCGTCAGGCGTCCGCGGCAGCCAGCGCGGCGCCGATCACTCCCGCCTGCCCCGCAAAGGCAGCCGGCTTGATCTGCGCTTCGGAATGCAACAGCGGCGCGAACTCATCAAAGCGCTCGCTCACGGCACCTCCCAGGATGAACAGGTCGGGCCAGAACAGGTTGTACAACTCGGCGAGATACACATTCACCCGCTCGATCCAGGCGGGCCAATCGAGCTTCTCCGCTGTCCGTACGTGCGCCGAAGTCCATTTTTCCGCCTCGCCGTGTCGCGGCAACTGCATGTGACCCAACTCGCTGTTGGGCAGCAGAATGCCATCCACGAAGAAAGCGGTTCCGATGCCGGTACCGAACGTGAGCATGATGGCAGTGCCCTTGATGCCCTTGCCGGCTCCCCATTTTACCTCGGCCACCCCTGCTGCATCCGCATCGTTGAGGAAAATTACCTGTCGGCCGAGTGGCTTCTCGACGAGCGTGGGGCCGTGCACACCGATCCAACCATGATCGATGTTGGCCGCTGTACAGACCTTGCCATGTTTGACGACGCTGGGCATGGCAATGCCCACCTTGCCCTGCGAGCCGGGAAAGCGGCCGACGAGCTCCTGGAACACGGCCAGCATCGCGCTCGGCGTGGAGGGTTTGGGAGTGGGAGCGGACTTCAAATCTCCGACGAGGCGGCCTGCATCCAGGTCGACGAGCCCCGCTTTGATCGAAGAGCCTCCGACGTCAATTCCAATCAGTTGGCGCGGCATAGGTTCCAAAACTCAAAGGTTGGAAATTTGCGCGAGGCGCATGTCGCGCTCACGGCGTTTGTTCTGATATCGCATCCACAAAGATGACACCACGATGCCCGATGCGACGATGAGCACCATGATGGTGGCCAGGGCGTTGACGTCGGGGCTCACCCCGAGACGGACCTTGGAGAAGATCACCATCGGCAGCGTGCTCGAGCCGGGGCCCGCCACGAACTGCGAAATGACGAGATCATCCCACGACAGCGTGAACGCCAGCAGCCAGCCGGACACGAGCGCCGGCACGATCAACGGCAGCGTAATCCGGAAAAACACAATCGCGGGACGTGCCCCGAGATCCATGGCTGCCTCTTCGAGGGACTCATCAAAGCCGACCAGCCGTGACTGTACCACCACCGTCACGTAGGCCATGCAGAACGTGATGTGCGCCAGCGTGATCGTGACGGCACCGCCGCCTTTAGGCCACCCAATCGCTTGTTCACACGCAACGAACAGCAGCAAAAGCGATAAGCCCGTGATCACCTCGGGCATGACCAGAGGGGCAGTTGTCATTCCTGCGAGCAGTGCCCGGCCTCGGAAGGCACCGAAGCGCACGAGCGCAACGCCGGCCAGGGTGCCAAGAATCACGGCGCCCGTGGCAGCGACGACCGCAATCTGGATGGACAGCCAGGCCGCGCCCAGGATCTGATCGTTCGACACGAGCGCCCCATACCACTTGAGCGTGGGCGAATTCGCGCTGTCCCAGACGGTGACGAGTCGCGAATTGTTGAACGAGAAAACGATCATCGACAGGATGGGGATGTAGAGGAACACCAGCCCGGCGACCAGGAGCGTGCGCGAGAACAGGCCTCGCGACTTCATTTGCCCGCCTCCAGGGTGCGCTTCTCGAAGCGCTGGAACAGCATGATCGGCACCACCAGCAGGAGCAGCATGAAGATGGCCACGGAGCTGGCGACCGGCCAGTCGCGATTCTCAAAGAACTCATCCGACAGTACGCGGCCGATCATGAGCTGATCAGTGCGGCCCAACAGCGACGGAATCACGTACTCGCCCACCGCGGGAATAAACACCAGCAGCGATCCGGCAATGATGCCCGGCATCGATTGCGGCAGGGTGATCCGCCGAAAGGCCGTGAAAGGACGCGCGCCGAGATCGGCAGCAGCCTCGATCAGCGTCAGATCGTGTTTCTCCAGGTTGGAGTACAGCGGCAGGATCATGAACGGCAGATACGAGTAGACGATGCCGATGTACACCGCGAAGTCAGTCTGCAGCATCGTCAGCGGCTCATGAATGATGCCGACCGCCATGAGCACGTTGTTGATTACGCCATTGGTCTTCAGAAGCCCGATCCACGCATAAACGCGCAACAGGAACGACGTCCAGAACGGCAGCACAATCAACATCAACAGTACGTTGCGGGATGTTGGGCTGGAGCGCGCGATTGCGTACGCCATCGGGTAGCCGATCAACAGGCACAGCAGCGTGGAGACGGCCGCAACCTTCAGCGAATACAGGTACGAGCTGACATACAACGCGTCGGTGAACAGGAAGTGGTAGTTGGCAAAATTCAGCTTCACCGCCACCAGCTTGCCGTTGATCCACTCAAACAGCGGCGAATACGGCGGCATGGCCAGCCGCACTTCGGCAAACGAAATCTTGAAAACGATAATGAACGGGATGAGAAACAGGACAATCAGCCAGAGCATGGGAATGCCCAGAACCAGGCGTCTTCCCGCATGTGAGCTGAACTTGGGCACGCTGCTACCGGGTCAGCACGACGGGGCTGGCCGCGTGCCAGGATAGATAGACCGTCTCATCCCAGGTGATGCGGTCATCCGCGTGGCGAGCAACGTTCGGGATGGTCACGCGAACCGTCTTGCCGCTGGCGATCTGCACGAGATAGATGGACATGTCGCCCATGTACGCTATCTCTTTCACCACACCCTTCACGACGTTCTCGTCAGCTTGTGCAGGCACTTCGCGGGTGAGGTTGATCTTCTCCGGCCTGATCGCGGCCCAGACGGTCGCATCCGGCGCCGAGCTGATCCCGTGGTTCACGTAGATCGAGCCACCCAGCTCCTCGCTGCGAATCCGCACGAAGTCAGGCTCATCCTCAATCAGCTTGCCTTCGAACATGTTGACCGAGCCGATGAAGTCGGCAACAAACCGGGTGGCCGGGAATTCGTAGATGTCGGTGGGCGTGCCCA
>Ga0268266_10003291_pt1 | contig 16236 bp, 19 predicted proteins | sample KBSS13metaG_FD_190356 | JGI IMG/M metagenome (GOLD analysis project Ga0268266, IMG submission 190356) | Switchgrass rhizosphere microbial communities from Kellogg Biological Station, Michigan, USA - KBS S1-3 metaG (SPAdes) (version 2) | ecosystem: Host-associated > Plants > Roots > Rhizosphere...
CGAGAAGACTCGAACTTCCACGGCCTTTCGGCCACAGCGACCTCAACGCTGCGCGTCTACCAGTTCCGCCACGACCGCACGTCAGGAGTAAACCGGCGAGAAGCGCCGGCACTGGCAAGGCGCGGCCCCTAGCAAAGCCCCCCTAGCGACGCAATGGCGGTGAAAATTCGGCAAACCGTGCCGGAGCGGGACGAATAGTTAAGTCGGCATTTACCATGCGCAGTCCGGAGCGTTACGGTGATGCCGTGATGATCTGGCTCGCCCTTGCCGCTGCGTCCGCCGCAACGAGCCCGGCGCCTGCCCGCGCGCCGGTAGCGCCGTTGGTCCAGGCCCGCGCGACCGTCACGATCCTGTCGGGCGCGCGGCTTCACATGGGCCCGCACTGGATCGACGGGCACGGCCATGACGACATCATCTGGCGCGACTCGGTGATCCGCGGCCCGTCCGGCGATCAGGCAGCTAAGCTATTCGAATTTCAGTAGAAATCAGGCTTTTGGTGGTCCAAGGCTGATCGTCAAATCCTCGGCGCCGCTCGGCACATTGACCTCGGCGCTATTGAACGAGGCGCTCGCGCCTGGCCCGAGGCTCGGCGCCGGCGGCGCGATCGTCCAGCTATAGACGACCTTGCCCGCGCGATCGCGCAGTTCTGCGTAAATCGGCGGCACCGCATGGGCTTCGCTGGTTGGGTTGATCACCCGTCCCGCGACCGTCAGCAATTGATTGCCGCTGGCGAGCTCGATGCGCTCGATATGCGGGGGATTGGACAGCTGCAGCGGGGACTCGGCCTCCGCCAGGCCGAGGCGGCTCTTCCACTCGGCTGGCGCGTAGAACCAGAAGGCCGCGGCGAGCGCGACGATCAGCAGGAGCCCGAGCAGGATCGCCACTAGCGGGCCCCGCTTGCGCGGTTCGGCAAAGTCGCGATCGGCGAATGGGCTGAAATCGTCGTCGGGCGCTGCCGCCGGCGCCGATGGCGCGAGATAATCCTCGACGCGCGTGGCGGAGGACGGCTCGTACGCGGGTTCCGGCGCGGATGTGGCCGCTTCGGCGTCCTCCGACGTCTCGGCGATCGCGGCTTCCTGGTAGGCGCGTTCCTCGGCTTCCGGGCCGGTTGCCGGGTCGATCACCGCAGCCGCGGCCAGGCTCTCGGCGCCGATCGCGGCCTCGTCGGCCTCGGCGTCCTCGCTGAGCTGCAATTCCGCCGGTTCGTCGGGTTCCTGGTGCCAGCTATGTTTGCACGACGCGCAGCGGACCTGGCGGCCCTGGGGCGGAATGGCGCCGTCCTTCACCACATATTGCGTTCCGCAATTCGGGCAGGTGAGGATCATCTTTGCGCAAAACCCTCTTTCGGGATGGTGGGCAAAAGGTAAACAGGAATGCGCGCCCGATAGCAAGGCAGTGGGCGCGGGGAGGGAAAGCGTTCTGACGCCCGTTGCCGAGTTCGATTCCATTGGCCTGCGCTACGGGACTGGCGCCGAGATCCTGCGCGACCTCGATTTCCGGCTGTCGAAGGGCGGATTCTACTTCCTCACCGGGCCGTCGGGCGCGGGCAAGACGTCGCTGCTGAAGCTGCTTTACCTGGCGCAGCGGCCGACGCGCGGCAGGATCGCGCTGTTCGGCGAGGATTTGACCGGCGCCGCGCGTGAAGCGCTGCCCCAGTTCCGCCGGCGCATCGGCGTCGTGTTCCAGGACTTCCGGCTGATCCGCCACCTCTCGGCGTTCGATAATGTCGCGCTGCCCTTGCGGATTTCGGGCGCCACCGAGGAAGCGGTCGAGGGCCCGGTGCGCGAGATGCTCGCCTGGGTCGGCCTGGCCGATCGCGCCAGCGCCCGCCCGCCGACGCTCTCGGGCGGCGAGCAACAGCGGGTCGCGATCGCCCGGGCGGTGATCAACCGGCCCGAACTGCTGGTCGCCGACGAACCGACCGGAAACGTCGATGCCGAGATGGCCCAGCGCCTGCTGCACCTGTTCACCTCGCTCAACCGGCTGGGGACGACGGTCGTCGTCGCCACCCACGACGTCGGCCTGATCAGCGCCACCCCGGGCGCGCAAATGATCCGGCTGGAGAATGGCTCGGTGCTCGATCCCATGGGCACGCTCAAGAACCCGCCCCTGCCGCGGAGTGGCGGCTGATGGTCGGCTGGTTGTTCGCTTCCCCGTCCGAACGGCGGCTGCTCGGCAGCCGGCCGCTCCAGGGGCCGACGCCGTGGATCATCGCGATCATGACCTTTTCGATCATGATCGTTGCCGCCGCCGGCCTGGCGCTGACCGAGACGTCGATGCGGGTCGCGGCCGGCGTGCAGGCGCGCTACTCGCTGCAGGTGCCGAACGGCGCGCGCGACCTCGCCGGCGTCCTTCAGGCGGTGCGCTCGACGCCGGGCGTGACCAGTGCCGAGGCGGTGCCGGAAGCGGAGATGCGCAAGACGCTCGAGCGCTGGCTCGGACCGGCGGGCGCCACCGCCGACCTGCCCGTCCCGGCGCTGATCACCTTCGACCTTGCCCCGCACACGGATCTTGCCGGCGTCACCCGCCGCGTCGAAGCCGCCGCGCCCGGGGCCAAACTGCTGGCGCACCGGGATGCGCTCGGGCCGCTGCTGCGCTCGCTGCGGGCGATGGAGTGGCTGTCCCTGATGCTGGTCCTGTTGCTCGGCGGGGCAGCCGCAGCCGCTGTTGTCCTCGCGGCGCGCGGCGCGCTCGACACCCACCGCTTCACCATCGACGTGATGCACGGGATCGGCGCGACCGACGAGCAAGTGACCAACCTGTTCCAGCGCAAGATCGCGATCGACGCGCTCGCTGGAAGCCTCATCGGGGCGGCGGCGGCCGCGCTCGTCCTCGGCTTGTTCGCGGCGACCTCAGCCTTCGCCGGCGAACTGATGGGCGGGGCGGCCCTCGGCATCACCGACCTGCTGCTGCTTGGCGCCATTCCACTCGTCCTGACCGCGCTGGCCACCGGCGTCGGGCGGGCAGCGGTGCTCGCCTCCCTGCGGGCCGCGCTATGATTGCGCGCGGCGCCTCGCTGGTCGCCCTCTTCTACCTCCTCGGCTTCGTGCTGTTCGCGCTGACGCTGGGCCGGCCCGCCGCGGCCGACGCCAAGCGGACCGATGCGGCGGTCGTGCTGACCGGCGGCAGCAACCGCATCGAGCATGCCGTCGACGTCATCCGCAATGGCGGGGCCACGCGCCTCCTCGTCGCCGGCGCCGATCCGTCCGTCACCAAGGCCGATTTGGCGCGGCGCGTCCCGGGCAACCGCAAACTGCTCAAATGCTGCGTCGACCTAGGCAGCGAATCGGTCGACACCCGGTCCAATGCCGAGGAAGCAAGCCGCTGGCTCGCCAAGCATCATTTCAATTCGGTGCGGCTGATCACCAGCGACTGGCACATGCGCCGCGCCCGCTACGAATTCCGCCGCGTGCTTGGCGAGAAGTACGAGATTGTCCCCGACGCCGTCCGCTCGGAGCCGAGCTTCCTGACGCTATTCGGCGAATACAATAAATTCGTCCTGCGCCGGATGGCGGTCTGGGTCGACATCTGATGACGGCGGTCCGGTCGCTGATCTTCGCGGTTTCATTCTATGCGGGGACGGTCGCCTGGGTTCTGGCGGGGATGGTCGCCAGCCTGTTCGGACGCCGTCCGACCCTCGCCATCGTGCTCGGTTGGGTCGCTTTCCATCATTGGCTGACCGAAAACGTGCTCGGCATCCGCACCGTCGTTGAAGGCACCCTGCCCGAGGGTCCCTACCTGTTCGCGATCAAGCACCAGGCGATGTACGAGACGCTGGAAATGGTGCGGCTGACGAACCTGCCGGTGATCGTCATGAAGCAGGAGCTGGCCGACATTCCGCTCTTCGGCTTCCTGACCAAGCGCTACGGCGTCATCCCGGTCGAGCGCGGCGCCGGCGCCAAGGCGCTGCGGGCCCTGGTCGCCGCGGGGCAGGAGGCGATCGCCACGGGGCGCCCGGTGGCGATTTACCCCGAGGGGACCCGCGTCCGCGTCGGCGAAACCCCCGAGATCCGGTCGGGCTTCACCGCGCTTTACCGGGCGCTTGGGCTACCGGTGGTGCCGGTCGCGGTCGACAGCGGCCGGCTGTGGGGCCGTGGCTTGGTCCATCGGAGCGGTGTGATCACGTTCAAGGTCGGGGAGACGATCCCGGCCGGCCTCAAGCGCGATGAGATCGAGGCCCGGGTCCATCGGGCGATCAACGCGCTGGAGCTAGCTCCTCAGCCGCGCGCCTAGTTTCTCCGCGGCGGCGACGATCTGCTTCGACACCGCGCCGATTTCCTCGTCGGTGAAGCTCTTCTCGCCCGGCTGAAGCGTTACTTCGAACGCCAGCGACAATCCTTCCGGTGCGTCGAACCGGTCGAACAGCTGGACGCCAGTGATCAGCGCCTTGTCCGCGCCGCGGATGGCGCGAAGCACGGCGTCGGCGGTGACTCCAGCCGGGACCACGAAGGCGAAATCGCGGGTGATCGACTGCAGCGCCGGCGGTGCGAACGCCGAGCGCGCACGATCGCTTGAGCGCGGTGCGGGAATCGCGTCGAGAAATACTTCGACCGCGACGGCTCCGGCGGGGGCGTCGAGCGCCTTCTGCAGGCCAGGATGCAACTCGCCGAACGCGGCGATGATCGTCTTCGGCCCAAGCCGCAGCGTCGCCGAGCGGCCGGGGTGCCAGGTCGGCCCGGCATCCGGGAAAACCTGCAGGTTGTCGACCGGCGCACCTGCCGCTTCGAGCAGGGCCAACGCTTCGGCCTTGGCACCGAAGGCATCGAAGGCCTGCGCCTTGCCCGATGCCCAGCCGCGGTTGCGCTTGTCGCCGGCGAGCAGCACCGACAGGGTCGCATGCTCGGCGTCGCCGAGATAGCGGCGGCCGAGTTCGAACAACCGGACCGACGCGGCGCCGCGATCGAGGTTGCGGCGCGCGGCGGCGATCAGCCCGGGCAGCAGCGACGGGCGCATCACCTTCATCTCTTCACTGATCGGGTTGGCGAGCGTCCAGTCGGCGCCCCCGAAGGCCGCGGCTTCCGGCTCGGAAATGAAGCTCCACGTCACCGCCTCGTCGAGGCCGCGCGCGGCTGCGGTCCGGCGGACGCGCCGCTCCGCCAGCTGCGAGCGGGTCGCGGTCGGGTGAGCGACACCGGGCCGGCGATCGAGCGGCATCGACGGCACCTGATCGTAACCGACGATGCGCGCGACTTCCTCGACCAGGTCGGCCGGCCCGTCGACGTCACGCCGCCACGTCGGAATACTGACGTCATTGCCGCTGAGCGCGAAGCCGAGGCTTTCAAGGATGGCGCGCTGCTGCGCCTCCGGCACGTCGATCCCGCCGAGGGCGCGGGTCCGGGCGAAATCGAAGGCGATCGAGCGCTGCTCGACCGGCGGCGTTCCGGCCCGTTCGACCGCCGACGGCTCGCCGCCGCAAATGTCGACGATCAGTCCGGTGAGGATGGCGAGACCGTCGTCGAGGAACGCCGGGTCGACCCCGCGCTCGAACCGGCTGCGGGCATCGCTCGTCAGTGCCAGCGCCTGGCCGGTGCGGGCGATCCGCCCGGGCGTGAAATAAGCGACCTCGAGCATCACGTCGGTGGTCGTCTCGCTGACGCCCGAATCCTCGCCGCCCATGATGCCGCCTATGTCGTGCACCTGCCGGTCGTCGGCAATGACCGTCATGAACGGCTCGAGGACATATTCCTTCTCGTTGAGGGCGAGCACGCGCTCGCCCGCCTTCGCCGGGCGCGCGGTCAGGCCGCCGCTGAGCTTGGCGATGTCGTAGACGTGCGCCGGGCGGCCGTAGCCGATGGTCAGATAGTTGGTGATGTCGACCAGCGCCGAGATGGGCCGCTGGCCGGCCGCCTTCAGCCGGCGCTGCATCCACTCCGGCGACGCGCCATTCGTCACGCCCCGGATCGCCCGGCCGAAGAACGCCGGGCAGCCGTCGGGATCGTCGATCCGCACCGGCACCGGGCTGGCGAAGCTGCCTTCGATCTGCGGCACCGGCAGGGGCTTCAGCGTGCCGACGCCGGCTGCCGCGAGGTCGCGGGCGATGCCGCGCACGCCCATGCAATCCTGGCGGTTGGGCGTGACGTTTACGTCGAACACCGGGTCGTCGAGCCCGGCATACGCCGTGTAGGCGGTGCCTACCGGCGCGTCGCCCGGCAGCTCGATGATCCCGCTATGGTCGTCGCCGAGCTCGAGCTCGCGCGACGAGCACATCATGCCGTTGCTTTCGACCCCGCGGATGGCAGCGACCTTCAGCGTGATCCCGCTGCCCGGGATGTACGCGCCGGGCGGGCCGAACACGCCGAGCATGCCGGCGTGGGCGTTGGGCGCGCCGCACACCACCTGGACCGGGCCGGCCCCGGCATCGACGGTAAGCACCTGCAATTTGTCCGCCTGCGGATGCTTGTCCGCGGTCAGCACCCTGGCGACGACGAACGGCGCCAACGCTTCGGCCGGGTTCGAAACCTCTTCGACCTCAAGCCCGATCGCGGTCAGCTTGTCGGCGATCTCCTGCGCGGAAGCATCGGTGTCGAGGTGGTCCTTGAGCCACTCCAGACTGAACTTCATGCGCCGACTCCGCCCGACAGCGTCGGCACGTCGAGTGCGCGGAAGCCGTAATGCTTGAGCCAGCGGATATCGCCGTCGAAGAAGGCGCGGAGGTCATCCATGCCATATTTGAGCATGGCCAGCCGGTCGATGCCGCAGCCGAAAGCGAAGCCCTGCCATTCGTCGGGGTCGAGCCCGATATTGGCGATGACGCGCGGGTGGACCATGCCGCTGCCGAGCACTTCCATCCAGCCTTCCTGGCCGCCGACAACGCGCCGTCCCTTCTCCATCGACCAGCCGACGTCGACCTCGGCCGACGGTTCGGTGAACGGGAAATAGCTCGGCCGCATGCGCAGCACGACGTCATCGCGCTCGAAGAAGGCCTTGAGGAAGGTCTCCAGAGTCCACTTGAGGTGGCCGAGCGTGATGCCCTTGTCGATGACGAGGCCTTCGACCTGGTGAAACATTGGCGTGTGGGTCGCGTCGCTGTCCGAGCGGTACACGCGCCCGGGCGCGATCACGTAGATCGGGGCGCCATGCGCCTCGCCCGCGCGGATCTGCACCGGCGAGGTATGCGTCCGCAGTACCCGCGGCTCTTCGTCCGGCTCTCGCGGATTGAGGTAGAAGGTGTCCTGCATCGCCCGCGCCGGGTGGAACTCGGGCATGTTGAGCGCGGTGAAATTATACCATTGAGTCTCGATCTCGGGCCCCTCGGCGACCGCGAAACCGAGATCGGCGAAGATTTCGGCGAGTTCGTCCATCACCTGGCTGACCGGGTGAACGGTACCACTGATGCTGTCCGGCGCAGGCAGCGACAGGTCGATGGTCTCGGTCGCGAGCTTGCGGTCAAGTTCCGCCGTCTCCAGCGCATCCTTGCGGGCGGCAAGCGCGGCCGTCACCGCCTCGCGCTCGGCGTGGATCTTCGGCGCCTCGGCGGCCCGCGTCTCCGGGTCCATGCTGCCGAGCGATTTGAGCTTGGCGGTGATCTCGCCCTGTTTACCGAGCAGCGCCACGCGCACCGCGTCAAGGTCGGGCAGCGTCTCGGCGGCGGCGATGCGGGTGAGCAGGGCGTCGGACATGGTCAACGGCCTCTAGCAATGCCGCACTGCAAAATGCAAAAGGGACGGCGCGATGAGCGACTGGCCCGAGCTGAGCGTCGAACGCGATCACGAGACCCTCGCCCTCCTGCACCTTGCGTCGCAGATGATCGGGAAGCTCCGCGTGGCCCATGCGCCATGGGCCAATCATGCCTGGCACGTGGCGCTTCAGCCCAATGCGCGCGGCCTCTCCGCCTTGCCGACGGCGGCGAGCGGCGGGCGGACCTTCACCCTGACGCTCGACCTCTGCCGCCACGCGATCGTGCTGTGGGTCAGTGACGGCTCGCGCGAGGAAGTGCCGCTCAACGCCGGCAGCGTCGCGGCCCTGCACCGCCGGCTGGTCCATATCCTCGACGAGCTTGGGCTGCCGTCGAGCTTCAACGGGACGCCGAGCGAAGTCAAAAATCCGGTGCGCTTCGCCGACGATACCACGCCGCGCGCCTACAATCGTGAGTCCGCCGGGCGCTTTCGCGAGGCCCTGGCCGCGATCCAGCCCGTGTTCGCCAAATTCCGTGCGGGCTTTTCCGGCAAGGCCAGCCCGGTTCATTTCTGGTGGGGCAGCTTCGACCTCGCCGTCACCCGCTTTTCGGGCCGGGGCGCCCCGCAACATCCGGGCGGTCTTCCCGGCCTCCCCGATCGGGTTACGCGCGAATCCTACAGCCACGAGGAATCGAGCGCCGGCTTCTGGGCCGGCGGAGTCACAGCGGCCGAACCGTTCTTCTACAGCTACGCCTATCCCGAGCCTGACGGCTTCCGCGCCGCGCAGCTCGCGAACGGACGTTTCGACGAGACCTACGGCGAGTTCGTCCTCAGCTATGACGACGTCCGGCGTTCCGACGATCCCGAGCAGACGCTGACGGAATTCCTTCAGTCGACCTACGATCAGGCCGCGAACCTTGCCCACTGGGACCGTGCAGCGCTCGAACGCGAACCGGTCGCGCCGTAACAGAAAGGGCGCCGGATCGCTCCGACGCCCTTCGTGTCTCGAGTCTAAAAAGGAAGCTTAAGCGGCCTTCTTCTCCAGCGCGCTCTTCGCCTGGGCGATGATCGCGGAGAAGGCCTCGGCCTCGTGCATCGCGATGTCGGCGAGCACCTTGCGGTCGAGGGTGATGCCGGCGAGGTTCAGCGCGTGGATGAACTGGCCATAGGTCAGCCCTTCGGCGCGAACCGCGGCGTTAATGCGCTGGATCCACAGAGCGCGGAAGCTCCGCTTCTTAACCTTGCGGTCGCGGTAGGCGTATTGCCCGGCCTTCTCGACGGCCTGGCGGGCGATGCGGATGGTGTTTTTGCGACGGCCGTAATAGCCCTTCGCATTGTCGAGGATCCGCTTGTGCTTGGCGCGGGTGGTTACACCGCGTTTGACGCGTGCCATGTCTCGGCCTCCTTACTTCAGGCCGTACGGGGCCCAGGCCTTCACGCGCGCCGTATCGGCGTCGGCGAGGATCTTCGTCCCACGGTTCTGGCGAATATACTTGGCGTTGTGGCTGATCAGGCGGTGGCGCTTGCCCGCGACACCCATCTTGATCTTGCCGGTCGCCGTGAGCTTGAAGCGTTTTTTGACGCCGCTCTTGGTCTTCAGCTTGGGCATTTTCGTCTCCTTGTTGCGCCCGGAGAAGTTCTCTGGAGCGCGACGTTATCCAATCGCCACGGCATGCCTGTCGGCCGGGCCATTGGTTTTCCAATGATCTGGAAAGGGCGCGCCTATAGAGGCGCCTGCCGATTCTGGCAAGTTAGTCGGCGTAGTGCTGCGCGCCGGCGAAGTGCAGCGACACATAGGGTTCGTCGCCGACCACCCAGCTGTCGTGTCCCGGCGGGCCCGGCGGAATATAGAACAAGTCGCCCGCATGCATCTCGTGCACCGTGCCGTCGGCCATCGCCGCGGTCGCACAGCCACTGACCACCAGCCCGACATGCTCGACCTGGCAATGCGTCTGCCCGAGCGGCTTGCCGACATGCTCCGACCATTTCCAGCCGGGCTGATAGGTCGCGCGGCCGATGGTCATCCCACCGATGTGCACGACCTCGAACTTGCCGAGCTCGAATTCGCGGACTTCGTCGGGCTGCTCGAAGCGTTTCAGCATCACTTCGACGTCGGTCATGCGGCCTCCACCTGTAACGAACCCTCGGCGCAAGGCGCGAGCAGTTCCGTCGATTTGACCGATCCGTCGAGCCAGCTGCGCCAGTGTGGCGGGCGGAGCAGCGCGATCTGGCGGCTATGATAGCGCGCGATGTCGGGGCCGGGCGGTACCGTCAGCAAGGTGAACGCCTCGCCGACGGTTGCGTCGTTGCGCACGATTCCCGCGATGGCGAAGGCGCCATCGGGCTGGAAACGCCAGCGGTCTTTCTTCTTCTGCTTGGGGTCCGCGGGCGCCGTGAATTCATAAAACGAATCGGCCAGCACGAGGCAGCGGTCCTTGCCGAACTGGCGCCCGTCCGAGCGCATGTTGAACACCGGCTTGGTGCCGCCCGGCGCCGGCCACGACCACCGCCGCTCGACTAGCTCCGCGCCGTCGCCGGCCTGGCGCCAGCGGATGATCGGCGCCTGCTCGCTGATCCGGACATCGCGCGGCTGGAAGTTGGGAATCCCCTCCGGAAAGGTCAGCGGGATCTGCAAGCTCTCGAACAGCCGCCGCACCGCGTCGACGCTCTTTTCCAGCTGGTAGAGGTTGCACATCGGTTCAGCAGCTTTCGTAGGTCACATCGCGCAGGCCGTTTGGCCGGCACTTGCCCGCCAGCATCGCTTCGATCCGCCGGACGCGCTCGGCGTTGGCGGCGGGGTGGCGCAGCGGATCGAGCGCATTGGGCGCCATCGTCATCGCCACCAACGACAGGAATTGATGGTCGCTGAGCTGGGCCAGATCACGCCCGTAATAGGTGCGGGCGGCATTCGCGTAGCCGATCACCGCCCGGCCGCGCGGCGACCCGAAGTAGGTGAAGTTGAGATAGGCTTTCAGCTGGTCGGCCTTGGGCATCGCCGGATCCAGCACCAGCCACGCAATCAGCGTCTGCTCGATCTTCGGGAAGCCCTTGTGGAAGTGCGCGAAATAGAAATGCTTCACCAGCGACTGGGTGATCGAGGTCATGCTCGCACCCGGCGTCGAATAATCGAATCCGTGATGGCGGTAAAAGCCCGGGTCTTCGACCTTGACGATCATCGCGATCCGCCGCGGCGGTACGTCCGCCAGGCTCAGTTCGCCCTTGGCCGCCTCGGCCAGCACGGCGGTCGTGCGCTGCTTGGCGCGCCACACCGCGAACCCCTCATAAACAATCAGCGCCAGTAGCAGGATTGCGAGCGCCAGCCCGATGATCTTGAACGCGCGCCGCACGGCCTAGTCGAACAGGCTGGAGACGCTGCTTTCATCGGCGATGCGCCGGACCGCTTCGCCGAGCAGCGGCGCGATCGTCAGGCGGCGGATCTTGCCTTCTTTGGCGTCGGCCTCGCCGCTCCAGATCGTATCGGTGACGACGAGCTCGCTGAGTTCCGACTTGGCGACCCGCGCTGCGGCGGCGCCCGACAGCACGCCGTGGGTGCAATAAGCGAAGACCTCCGTCGCGCCTTCCTGCTTCAGCGCGGCGGCCGCGTTGCACAGCGTGCCGGCCGAATCGACGATGTCATCGACCAGGATGCAGCTCCGGCCCTCGACGTCGCCGATGATGTTCATCACTTCGGATTCGCCCGCCTTCTCGCGGCGCTTGTCGACGATCGCCAGCGGTGCGTTGTTGAGCCGCTTGGCGAGGCCGCGGGCGCGGACCACGCCGCCGACGTCGGGCGACACGACCATCAGCGGGCGGTTGGCGAAGCGGGCGTTGATATCCGCGGCGATCACCGGCGACGCGAACAGATTGTCCGTGGGGATATCGAAAAAGCCCTGGATCTGCCCGGCGTGAAGATCGATCGACAGCACCCGGTTGGCACCCGCCCCGGTAATCAGATTGGCGACCAGCTTCGCCGAGATCGGCGTGCGCGGGCCGGGCTTCCGGTCCTGCCGGGCATAGCCGAAGTAAGGGACGACGGCGGTGATCCGCTTGGCCGACGCGCGCCGCAGCGCGTCGATGCAAATCAGCAACTCCATCAGATTGTCGTTCGCCGGGTAACTGGTCGACTGGATCACGAACACGTCCTCGCCGCGGACGTTCTCGTTGATCTCGACGAATATCTCCTCGTCGGCGAAGCGGCGGACGCTCGCCTCGGTCAATGGCACTTCGAGATAGTCGGAAATCGACTGGGCCAGCGGCAGGTTGCTGTTCCCGGCGAGCAATTTCATGTGGCTTTTCCCCGTCGCGTGCCTCGTCTCTAGCGAGGCGACCCGCGTGCCGTAAAGGTTGCGGCGGGGCGCTTCCTCGCTAAATCGCCATCATGACCGACAAGCTGAGAATAGCGTTCGCGCAAATGAACCAGCGCGTCGGCGATCTCGACGGCAATGCCGCGGCGATGCTGGAGATGCGGCGCAAGGCCGCCGCCGAGGGCGCGGACCTGCTGCTGTGCCCCGAGCTGCAGCTGATCGGCTACCCGCCCGAAGACCTGGTGCTGAAGCCGGAATTCGTCCGCCGGACGATGGAGGCGGCCGAGCGGCTGGTCGATGCGACCGCCGAGCCTGGCCCGGCGCTCCTGATCGGGTCGGTGATCAACGAGGGCGGCCTCAACTATAACGTCATCCTGCTCGCGGACGGCGGGCGGGTGATCGGGCGGACGTTGAAGCGCGACCTGCCCAATTACGGCACCTTCGACGAGAAGCGCATTTTTGCGCCCGGCCCGTTGCCCGAGCCGCTCGAGTATAAGGGCGTGAAGATCGGCGTGCCGATCTGCGAGGACATTTGGCAGGAAGTGGTCTGCGCCCACCTCGCGAAAGCCGGCGCGGAGTTGCTGCTGGTCCCCAACGGCAGCCCCTACGAGCTCGACAAGGACGACAAGCGCTATCAGCTGGTACGCAGCCGCGCGCTCGAGACCGGCTTGCCGCTCGCTTACCTCAACCGCGTCGGCGGCCAGGACGAACTGGTGTTCGACGGCTCCTCGTTCATCGTCCACCCGGACGGCGAGCGCGTGGTCCAGATGCCCGACTGGGACGAGGCGCTGCTGACCACCGACTGGGAGCGGACCGCGGAAGGTTGGCGGTGCACGACCCGGACGACCCACGCGCTCGATGCCTTCCCCGAGGATGTTTATCGGGCGATGGTCGTGGGCCTGCGTGACTATGTTGCGCGCAACGGCTTCCCCGGTGTTATCCTCGGGCTGTCCGGCGGGATCGACAGTGCGCTTTCGGCCGCGGTCGCGGTCGATGCGCTGGGGCCGGATAAGGTCTGGGGCGTAATGCTGCCGTCCAAATATACCAGCGACGACAGCCTCGAGGATGCCCGCGAGTGCGCGCGGCTACTGGGTTGCCGCCATGACGTCGTCCCGATCGTGCCGGCGGTCGATGCGCTCGACGGGATGCTGCCCGACTTGCCCGATCTAGCCGCCCAGAACATCCAGGCGCGCCTCCGGATGGTCACCCTGATGGCGCTAAGCAACGCCCACGGGCCGATGCTCCTGACGACCGGGAACAAGAGCGAGATGAGCGTCGGTTATGCGACGCTCTACGGCGACATGGCCGGCGGCTATTCGGTGCTGAAAGATGCCTACAAGACGACGGTCTTCGCGCTGTCGAAGTGGCGCAACCACAATAAGCCCCAGGATTCGCTGGGGCCGGACGGGCCGGTGATGCCGGCGCGGGTGATCACCAAGCCGCCGACCGCCGAGCTGCGCGAAAACCAGAAGGACGAGGACAATCTGCCGCCTTATTCGGTGCTCGACCGCGTCCTCGAGGGCCTGGTCGACCAGGAACTGTCGGTGAACGAGGTCGCCGCTGCGACGGGCGCGGATGTGGCGCTGGTCGCCGACATCGAGACCAAGCTGCTGCGCGCCGAGTACAAGCGCCGCCAGGCGCCGCCTGGGGTCAAGATCGGTAACCGCAACTTCGGCCGCGACCGCCGCTACCCGATCAGCAACTTCTTCCACACGGGGCCGGAATGACGGTCGTCACCCGCTTCGCCCCCTCGCCGACCGGTCGTTTGCATGTCGGCAACATCCGCACGGCACTGCACAACTTCCTCTTCGCGCGGAAGAATGGCGGGCGGTTCCTGCTGCGCATCGACGACACTGACCGCGAGCGCTCCACGGCGGAGTTCGACCAGGCGATCCGTGACGATCTCGACTGGCTCGGCCTGACCCCGGACGGCGTCGAGCGGCAGTCGGAGCGGTTCGACCTCTACGAGCGGGAATTCGACAGACTGAAGGCGGCCGGCCGGGTCTACGCCTGCTACGAAACCCCTGAGGAGCTCGATCTCCGCCGCAAGGTGCTGTTGGGGCGCGGGCTTCCGCCCGTCTACGAGCGCAAGCCAGCCGATGCGCCTGTCCCCGAGGGACGGGCCGCGCACTGGCGCTTCAAGCTCGATCACGAGGCGCCGATCGTCTTCACCGATCTCATCCGCGGCGAGCAAAGGTTCGATCCCAAGCTGCTCAGCGATCCCGTCGTCCGGCGCGAGGACGGCAGCTGGCTGTACCTGCTGCCGAGCGTGATCGACGACGTCGACCTCGGCATGACGCATGTCGTTCGCGGCGAGGACCATGTGTCGAACAGCGCCGCGCAGACCCAGATGTTCGAGGCGCTGGGGGCGAAGCCGCCGGCCTTCGCGCACGAGGCGCTGCTGGTTATGGCCGAGGGCAAATTGTCCAAGCGCCTCGGCTCCTACGGCGCGCCGCACCTGCGCGAGGAAGGCGTCGAGCCCATGGCGTTGCTCGACGTGCTGGCGCGAATCGGCACCTCGCAACCGGTCGAGCCGGTGGCGACGCTGGGCGAGCTGGCCGAGGGGTTCGACTTCGCGACGTTCGGCCGGGCACCGGCGCATTTCGACCCGCACGAGGTCGAGCTGGTCAACGCCCGGCTGATGCATGCCTTGCCGTTCGAAGCAGTGCAGAGCCGGCTTCCCGCGACTGCGACCGAGGACGACTGGATCCTGCTCCGCCCGAATCTGGTGCGCCTGGCCGACTTCCCGGACTGGTATGCCGTCCTCCACGGCGACATCGAGCCGCCGGACCTCAGCCACGACGAGCGCCAAGTGGTGAAGGAAGCGGCGGGCGCAGCGGGAAGGCTCGACTGGGCGAGCGAACCGTGGCGGGCCCTTACCGACCAGGTGAAAGCTTCGACCGGCAAGAAGGGCCGGGAGCTGTTTCATCCGCTCCGGGTGGCGCTGACTGGCCGCGAGAGTGGGCCAGAGATGGCCGGGCTGGTCGCCAGCATGGGCAAGGAGCGCGCGGTCCGGCGCCTCGAAGCCGCCGCCAAGCGCTGAGCCACGATGGTCCCGAATTAATGCGAAAATAATTTGCTTGCGGAACCAATGTAATGATGTAACATTCCTCCATCATCGTTGCGTGAAGGAGGGTCCCATGCTTGCTTATGCCGCCAGCCGCCCCGCCATCGTCGAGCGCCGCTCGCACCCCAATTTTCTTCTCGGAATCGTGGCCGTCCATGTCGCGGTTATCGCCGCGGTGATGAGCGCCAAGATGGATTTGCCGGGCGTGATTCGGGATCACCCGCCGAAAATCTTCTGGATTCCTGAACCCAAGGAGCCGGCACCGTTGCCGCAGCCCACGCATCCGACAACCAAGCCGCTCCCGCAGCCTGACCTTACGCGCACGGAGCCAAAGGTGCCGTCGCTGCCGCCGGTCGGCGAGAAGCTCGGCTCCGGCGATCCCGACCTTGGCAAGGGAACGCTAGTCGCGGCGCTGGGCAATGGGACACTCCCCGTGCTCCCGCCGCCGCACACCATCGTCCGGCTCGGACCGGAGCTCGTCACGCCCCCGGGCGAGCTTCGGCCACCCTATCCGCAGTCGAAGATCATGTCGGAGGAAGAAGCGACGCTCAATCTCCGGCTGACAATCGACGCGCGGGGCCGCGTCGTCGCGGTTGATCCGGTAGGCCGCGCCGATCGCGTCTTTCTCGACGCCGCGCGCCGCTATCTCATTGCCCACTGGCGCTACCGCCCGGCGAGCGAAGATGGCTCCGCCGTCGGCTCGTCGACCGTGATCACGCTGCATTTCCAGCTCGACGGCTGAGTCTCGCGCGTCGGGCGTAACGGGCTGGCGGTTCCCACCCGCCAGCCCTATCTTTGCGCGCATGTCCTGGTTCCCTCGTCCGTCCAGTCCGAGCACCGCGGTCCGCGATCTGATCGCGGTCATGCGGCACAGCAGCCGCGAGCAGCGGATCGCGGCCGGCCTGGCGATCGTGGCCACCGGCATCATCGTCGGCGAGTTCGTGATCGAGTCCAAATGGGGCATCGAGCCGACGCCGACGCCGACATACGTCGAGCTTTATCCGACGAACCGCACCGATGCCGACATCATCGCCCAGCAAAAGAAGGAAGAAGCAGAGCGGGCTGCGGGCGAGAAAGAAAAGCAGCGCCAGTTCAAGAAGCTTGAGAAGCGGCTCGGGATTGGGTGACGACCGGACGTGGATGAGCGAAGCGCTGGCCCTGGGCGAACGCGCCCGCGGCCGTAGCGCGCCCAACCCCAACGTCGGCTGCATCGTCGTTTCGCCCGGCGGCAAGATCGTCGGCCGCGGCG
>Ga0268266_10003297_pt1 | contig 16226 bp, 15 predicted proteins | sample KBSS13metaG_FD_190356 | JGI IMG/M metagenome (GOLD analysis project Ga0268266, IMG submission 190356) | Switchgrass rhizosphere microbial communities from Kellogg Biological Station, Michigan, USA - KBS S1-3 metaG (SPAdes) (version 2) | ecosystem: Host-associated > Plants > Roots > Rhizosphere...
ACATCATCCTGATCCTGGCCGATGACCTGGGAATTCCCGGTGTTGGCTGCTACGGCGGAGAGTACGCAACCCCAAACCTCGACGCGATGGCCAAGGACGGTGTTCGTTTCGACCGCTGCAATTCCGAGCCGCTGTGTTGTCCGTCACGTGCCATGCTCATGACCGGGAGATTTCCGTTCCGTACCGGGGTGGTCAGCAACAATGCGAAGTTCCTCTCGCCGCAGCGGGAAACCATCATTCCGAAAATGTTGAAGAAGGCCGGATATGCGACCGCGATGGCGGGTAAGTGGAGCCAGTTGCCGTTAATGTCGACGCCTGAGGAAGGCAATGCCTGGGGTTTTGATGAATTCCTCAAATGGGACGGTGCCGAAGGGGGTCGCTATTGGAAACCTTCGCTCTCCCGAAACGGGCAACCTGTTGCAGTGACCGATAAAGATTTTGGCCCCGACCTCTTGCACGACTACGTGCTGGACTTCGCCCGGCGGAAACAAGACGAACCGTTTTTTGTGTATTACCCCACGACGCTCATTCATAGCAGACTTGAAGAAACACCCGACGGCCGAAGCGGGAAAGGACTTCTGGCGGACAACATCGCCTACATGGACAAGCTGGTCGGCAAGCTTCTGGAAGGACTAGACAAGCTCAAATTGCGAGAATCGACGCTCGTGCTCTTCACCGGCGACAATGGGCTCGGGCTCGGCGGCACGATCAACGGAGAAGAGGTCAGTGGCGACAAGGGTGCCCTGCTTGAGGGTGGGTGCCGCGTGCCCCTGATCGCAAGCTGGAAAGGGAAAACGCCCGCCGGAACAGTGGTCGACGATCTCGTCGAGTTTTCAGATTTCTATGCCACGTTCGCCGACCTGGCAGGGGGGCATCTGCCCGAGGGCGTGAAGATGGATAGCACGAGCTTCGCGCCCCAATTGATAGGCCAGGCCGGAAACCCGCGGGAGTGGGTGTTCGTCCAGTTGCATGACGAATGGTACGTAAGCGATAAGCATTGGAAGCTCACACACGACGGAGCGTTGTTCGACATGAAAGGCGCGCCGTTGAAGCAGATCCTAGTGCCGGCCGACACAAGCGATCCGGATGCCGTCAATGCGAGGAAAAAGCTTCAGGCCGTGCTTGACGATCTCAAGCCGAATAGTACAAAGCGAGGCGATCATCCCGTCGAGGGCCGAAAGCCCGGCGAGAATGCTCGCAAGAAGAAGGCGCAATAGTCGGCCACGCTCACGTGCGCCGATTAGTCGCCATACCCCGTTGCAATTCTTATTGACGTACTCGGGAAGTGACTTTTTTGTCACAATCCTTTGGGGCGATGAATGCGGAGGACGTATGACCAAGCGGATTAGTCTCTTGATGCTAGCGGCATTATTGGGCGCGGCGACCGCGATGTACACCCGCGCCGACGATGTGCCCCCGCCGACCACACGTCAAACCCTGCCGGAGAAGATCGCCTCGCTCGAAGCGTATTACGCGCGCATTTACTCGCAACCACTGACGATGAAGTCGCGCTTGCCGAAGCTGATCGCGCTAATGTCCCTCTCGCGGATTGATTGCCAGGCCACCACCGGCGCGCTCATCGAGGCGTGCGGCAACAAGGATCCGATCGTCGCGTACCTCGCATGGGAAATTCTTCACGCCCGCTGCGCCAAGCTGGACCGCGCGAACTACGAGTACTGGGCCGTCCGCGGCGTTGAACTGGCCGCCAGCGGCGAAATGCCCGGCACCACCCTCGTGCCCATGCTCGATGCCGCCACATCGATCACCGCGGCCAAGGCAAAAGTCGGCGAGAAAGCCTTCGATCTGGTGATGCGCCGCTACTCGCCTCAGCGTCCGGCGGACGCGCCAGTACTCAAGTCCGCAGGCACGCTGCTGGCAGCGTGGAACGATCCTGTACTGATCCGTCGCATGGCGTCGCAACTGTCGGATCCCGCGCGGCGCGACGCGGCCGCAGCGTTGCTCCACGAACTACCCGGAGCGCCGGGCGACGACGTCAGCGAAAGCGCTGCCCGCGCCAAGCTCACGAAGTTCGCCGGGGCCGCCGGCAGTTCGGGCCCGGCCACGCGGCCGTATGCCGGCGTAGGAAAGCTCGTCCCCGCGCCCGGAAAAATCATCGATCCGGATGACCCGCAGTGGCGCAAGGAACTCGAACTGGGCAAGCTCACGATCAGCAGTTTTGACCTGGCGTGGGTGATTGACTCCACCGGTTCTATGTCCGAAACCAACCAGGCGGTAGCCGCCCAGACGGCGCGGGTGATGCGCTTCATCTCGCTGTTCAGCGACCAGTCCCGCGTGGGCGCGGTGTATTTTCGCCATGAGGTGGATCCAAAGCTGCAGTTGAAGTGCTGTCCAGAAGCCGATGCACCGCCGGCGTATCAGACCAAGGTCCTCCCGCTCAACAAAGAAGCGGGCGTGCTGGCCAAGCAGATGGCGTCAGAGAAAATCGGAAAAGGCGGCCGAGATAGTCACATCACTCATCCCGGCTCGGCGGTCAATGGTGGCTTGCTCACCGCGCTGCTCAAGTTGGACTGGGGGAAAGAGCCGAGCGCGCAGCACGTGATCATCCTGATCGGCGACTCGCCGCTCACAGAAGGCTCGGACGCCGCCACCGCCGAACTCGCCGCTGACGCGGTGCAAAAGGGATTTCAGATCCACGCGATCACCACAACCGCCGGCTCGGTGAAAACGTGGCACCCGGTGATCGTTGCGGCCAAAGGCATTCACTGGGGCTATCGGCCGGGCGGTAAAGCGGTCGGAACCAAAGACGGCGTTCAAGCCATTCACGATTACAGCGCCGTGGCTAAAGTGCTGATCCGCAATAGCATTACGCCACAGTATCGCGACCGAATTGATCCGCTGATCGCCGCGATCGAGCCGTTCATCGAGCAGTCGGAAGCCACCGGGCGCTAATCGGTGCAGGCAAATTCCTCTCCGCTCGCATCACGTTGGGCGGCGACCTCGGTTCGTGGCCGAGTAGCTCATTTGTCCAACCGATAGACGTCAACCCCTCCCGGCGGAAGGGTCCCGTGTAGCCGAGTGCGCCGCCGCTCGAGTAAGCGGGAATAGCGCCCGAGATCGAACATCGGCGTGACGTCCACATCGCGGCCCAAGTCAATCTCGACCTCCATCGCCTTCGTGCGATGAGTATTGACGGCCACCACAAGCCCGCTGGCGCCAGCCTCCCATAGGCCGGCGTGCCAGGTGCCCTCGCCCCCGTCGAAACTCCTGTCGGCCGGGTTGGCGATCGTCCGCACCTTCCCCTCGACGAGCAGATCCTGAGCGCGCCGGATCTCGCCCATGAGTGTCTTGAGTTCCTCCCACACCGCAGGCGACGCCTCCGGAAGCGGCTTGTGGGCTTTGTCGGTGAGGTACGAATACCACATCAGTCCCCGCGCGCCCTTCAGCAGCGCAACCCACGCCTGAAGCCGCACTTCGGCCGGCGTGATCCACGTCTTCCCATCCCAGGAGAACGACTGGAGGTTGGCGATCAGCGCCCGGTTCGCCTTCGCGCCCGCCAGTGTCCAGTAGTTGGCGAAGACATCCTCCATCGCCTCCAACTCGTTGCGCCTGGACTGGCTGCCGTCGCCGATCGGATAGCACTGGATGCCGATGCAGTCGACGGCCTCTTCATAACCCACGAGCGACGCCTTCGCATACGCCGAGCCGCTGGAATACGTGATGAGGTTGGGCGAGATCTTCTTGACCTGCTGAGTGAGTTCCCTCAGCCGCGCGGGCGACAACTTCGCGGGTCCGGTCAACCGCCCCTTGGCATCGGAGTTGACATCATCTCCAACCGACGCCATCAGGATCGCCGGCCATTTCGCCTGCTCCGCCACCACGGGCCCAAGGTTCTTCACGTAGACCGACATGGCCAGGTACATGCCCTTTTCCTGTGCAAGCCGCGCGGCCTGTCCGGCCGTGGATGAGTAAGCGTCATGCCCATCGTGCGTGAAATCCATCGAGACATGCGCGATGTTGAACCCCGCATCCGCGATCATGCCGAGGTCGCGCAGGAATGTCTCGCCGTAAACGTCGATGTCGAGGCTGTCGTGATACATGCCCAGCGGGAAGAACGGCTTGCCGTCGATGCGGATCACGCCCTTCTCGTCCACCCGGCGTGTCACCGCCGGCGCGGTCGTCGTCGCCCCTCTCGCCCAGGAGGACGACAGCGCCAATCCCGCTGCCCCGCCGGCAATCAGGTGAACCATCTGCCGACGGGTGAATAGCTCGTCCATGGATCGCATCAACCTCTTATCGTCGCCGAAGTGCTGCGAAGTTCAAATCGGAAGCATGCCAGCGAGAGACGGCTGACGGAGCATGAGTGTTCGAAGCCAATGTAAATTACTAACCCCGTAGACGTAGATCAGTGGATTCAGAAAAATATAAGGGGCGGGAGTTGTTGTTCTGCGGGCACACGGAATCAATGACTCCAGATCCCTGGATGTTCAAGCTCACGGTAGAATGTAGCTTACTCCGAAGAAAGGAAGTCCGGGCATGGGGACAGTCTTCGAACGACGCTCGCCCTGCTGGCAATAAGCTTGAGCGCTGTCGCTGTCGAGGAGGGGCCGCGGCGCGAACTACGCGCATCGGGCGACCGCCCGCGTTCCTGGCCGACGAGCACCCAAGTGGCTACCGACGATCGCCAAGACCGTCGCCGACGGCGGCGCCATGGCGGCTGCGCTGAAGGCCTGCGACATCGACTTCGACAGGCTGCAGGACGCCCGGCTCGCCTGGGGCCGCGAGCGGTTCAAAGAGCCGCGGCCTGATCACTTCGCGACGCCCGCGGAATGGAAGTGACCACGCGTCCTCTCCCCTCCGGGAGGATCATGCATCTACGCCACAACTACGGCATTTCGGCTGAAAGAGTGGTGCCCGTCGAGCCGTTGCCAGCTAAATTAATGTCGAAAATGCGTCAATAAAGGTGAATGTAGAACAGCCGTCATCGGTTTTTAGCAGCTGACATTTTCCTATCTCAACGGCTCCGCGATCGCGGGGCCGTTTTCATTGTGAGTCTTTTTTCTAGGAGGCAAATGCTGACCCTTTCCATTATCGGCGCGCGAGATGTCTTGCGCGCCATTTCCCGACGCCAGTGCCAGCGGCTCGTTCGAGTCGTCGCAGAGCTGGAGCGTCTTGAATTCGACCAGACCCAGTACCGGCTAGAAGAAGGCACCGACATTTTGGGATCGTTGATCCGAACAGGTTCCGCATCGCGTGAAGTTCGCCAGATTTACGTGCAGGTCGAGACGCTCTGCGTGGTCCTGATCGTGTCATTGCTTGATGCGGCTTCCGCTTCCACGCGCAAGTGCAAACGGGCGGCGATCGGCAATGCCGCCCGTCGTCGGCGTGCGTCTTCCAAGCGCCCGAGAAAGGAGTAGCGATGAAGGACTCGTTCCGTCTCAGTCCAGAGCGGCGGGTACGCGTGGTACGAGGGAACGGCACCTACGTGATGGCTCCCCTCGGCCCGCTGCCGGATTTTCCCGATTTCGATCTGCCGCCACTCCCCACGTCATTGGTCCAAAGCCTCACTTCGACTGCAACGGCGTTTTATCAACTCTATCAGCGATGCGCAGCATTCAGTCTTATGGTCGATCCCGACCTGCTGCGCTGGCAGGCCGTACCACCGACCCAGCAATGCGGCCCGGAGGCTTCGAACTGGAGTTACATTCCGGACGACTTCCTTGATTGGGGACGGTGGCTGGTCGGCGGTTCCTTCCAGATCGCCAGGGCGTCGGGACTGCTGCCGACCATGCAACTCGTCCCGCGGCACGACGGAGTTCACGTGATCGTGTCGCCTGACCCAAACGTTGGCGGTCTGGTGTATCTCCGGATGCACGATCAGCCCATGCTGATCCACCCGCAGAAGCTGTTGATCGAAGATCTCAAAGATCTGACTAGCCGCTATCGCGATCGTTTCACGCTGTAACCTTCGTTCCGCGCCCCGGCGACGGTTCCACTCACTCACGAGATCCGGAATCCAGTCCCAGACGACGTGCCCGTTGGCCCGTTCGTCTTCATTGAGACCTAGTACCTATTCACACTTTTAGGAGATTTATGTCTGATCCCACTCCCTATGGGGCGGCACTGACGCCGCTCGACCAGTTGTGCTTAACCCCGCTCGGCGGGCAGTTGGTGGTTCATCCACCGGCTCACTATGGCATTGACCCATTCATCTTGCCGCCGCTGCCCAAAAGCCTGGCGGACTTTTTGGCCCAGATCTGCCTTCAGTTCTACGAAGACAACAAGCGTTGCCTGACCATGCTGCTGATGCTGGACTGCGACCTTCGCAGTTGGGGCAGCGGTATTCCGCGCCAGCGAGCCGGCCCCGACGGCGCTAGCTGGCAGCCGGCCAAAGAGGACTTTTCGGGCGCTAGGCCGCATACACTCGTTGCCGGCAGCTTTCAGACCCGCAACTTCATGCCGGGAGACAATCCCAAGGATGCCGTACCTAACACCGACGGTGTCCACCTGATCCTGGCGCTCAACCTCGACGAAACCATCCACTGCTTCGTCGGCTGCGGCGGCAAGGCGCTGACCGCCATCGCATGGCAGATCATTAACAACGACGTTGCGATGATGATCGACGCCAGCATGAATCGCATCACGCTCGTTTAGCTCGCAAACCCAGTCGTTCCCTGAGGCGGCGGCCAATTCGGCCGCCGCCTTCGTTTTTCCGTATCCCATTCCAAGGAGATCACTATGCGTAACGCTTCATTCCCGTTTCACCATTTCGATTCTCCGCTGCACCGCGAGTGGAAACACGACCGGGCCATCCGGCAGCGTGCGCCCCGCAATAATACTGGCCGGGGCTGTGTCGGCCTCGCCCTGATGTGGCGGAACGTGGACGCCGATTTCGAGTGTCAGGGCGATCGCATCTACTACGCCAACGACAACCTCGCCTGGTTGTGCTTGCGCGACATCCCGGCCGGGCATTTTCCGGGCTACCCAGCGAGGAACCGGCGCGAGGTCAGCTTGGCCGGCACCGCCGTCGCGAGCCTGCACCACGGCATGCCGAAGCTGGAATTCGCCACACCGGCCGGCGAAATCTGGGACTTCGCGAAAATGCCGTACGCCACGGCCGAGGTGCGTCGCAGTACGCATCTCGTCAAGCGATGGAAAGCCTGCGGCGACACGCTGAACAGCGACGAGTACCCTCGCGAGTTTGCGGTTTTGAACCGGCTGTCAGCCGCAATGACGCGCCAAGCATACTACGGTGACAATGTTCCGCGACGTGGGCGAACCGGTCGGGCCATCCTTCGGCGGGCTAAGTTTCCTGCGCTGTTCGTGCCGCCCCGGCAGTGGTTTCCAACGCCGCTACTCGCGTTTCGAGAAGCAGAAGTACGTGCAGTCTTGGCGAAAGGCGGCTATGCCACACGTATCAGCCTGAAGATGCGGCCGGGTTTGATTTTCGTCCCGGTTTATACCGCCGCCACTGCCTTAGCAGGACTGGCGGCGCTCGATTTGATTTGGGACGTCTCCGCGGTCGAGCCGTTTGTCCAGCCCGACGTGGAGGCCGCTGTCTTCCCACCTTTGGCTTGTCGGCGGTGGGACGAGCTGCGCTTCAACGTTCGTGACGTGGACGTCGATGCGGGCGTTCACGACGTCCGCTTTGAGCCGAACGTCTCCATCGGCCACGACAAGGAATTGGCGCAAAAGTCGATGTCAATCTCTGCCTAACAACAGCGTAGGAAGGATTAGGGCAGGCTGGGACGCATTCCAGCCTGCCCGCCTGTTTTACCCAAGGTTGAACACCCTCGTTCAGAAAAGAGTCACCATGAAGATAAGTGCAAAAGTTCCGTCGTCATCACGGGAGATCGATCCAGCCTCAATTAAACAATTCCTCGAACTCCTAGCCAAGCTTATCGCGCGTTCGCACATCGATCGCTTTGCTCGCGCCAAAAAAATTGAATTGAAAGAGAAGACGTCCGCCGCCAACCCGAAGATGCTACCGAAAAAGACTTGACATTTATGCGGATAGAAGCAAAAATGCTTCTAATGAAAACTATGAAGTATGACGAAGTCGTGAAGCGCGCGAAGCTGAATCGTTCCACGGCTCAATACGTCCTGAAAAGTGAGAAAATTTCGGGCTTGCCGCCGACACCTGGAGTGAAGGGGCGCCACCGCGTGTTTTCGCCCAGCCAAGCCGTTCGCTTGGCGTTGGCAACGAGGTTGGCGATGGCCGGCATCAAGATCGACGTTGTCAAAAAGATCGTCGACTACTGCTATACGCAACTCAAACGCTACACGGTTGGGAAGGGGGCATTTCCAGATGAACGGCGTTTCCGTCGTAACCGCAAATGGACGCTACAGATTATTGACGATGAGTTCGTCCGGCTTTCGGGGACTGATCTCGATACTTGGGGCGATTCAGAATGCTTTTCCATATCCCAAGAAAGGATGGTTGAAGAGTGGGGCTACGAAGAATTCATAGCCTCGCACCAAGTCAATTTGAGCTTTTTGGAGCATCTTTTTAAAGACGTGTTTTGATTTAAAGACATAGAAGCAAAATTGCTTCTAAGGAAATGTGATGAGCGAAGAAAAGCAATACTATCGAGTTGCCGAGTTCGCTCGGCGGACCGGCATGTCCGAATCAACTCTTCGCCGTCGCATTAAAAACGGATTTCCGCATAGCCAAGATCGGCCGCGGGCACTGATCCTCATCCCCCACGACGCCTTGAAACAACAGGCTGCGGTGGCTGCAGTTTCTGCACCACCAGCACATGTAGAAGTCGCGCATCTCCTGCCGGGACCTGCCCCCAGGTGGCTCGGTCGGCAGCAGCGGCAAGTTATTCAACCGAAGACTTTCGATGGCTAGACAACGTAAGAAGGAACTCGTGCGCCTCCCATACTTTGAGTGGCGCCTCGGCAAACGAACCAACGAAGTGTATCAGGCAGACGGACGATCAAACCCGGTAAATCTTGGTCGTCACTCACTTGGAACAAAGGACAAGGAGGAGGCGTATAAACGTCTTGAACAACTAGATCGACAGATCGCATCGCAGCGTGGGCTTGTTGCTCCCGCACCCGTGAACATTGAAGTTGCACCGTTGCCGCTGGACGAAGGCGTTAAGCGTTACATGGAGTATGTCGGTCGTCCCGCTGTCGCCGGCGGCGCCGGCGCATCGACGCACAAAAGGTATCGTCCGGTGTTTGACAAGTTCAGCAAGGTAATGCGAGCCAATGGCATTGATACGTGGACACTAGTAACGCGAGACGCCTTGAACATCTATCTCAACTGGCTCGAAGACAATGATTACATGTACTCAGGCGAGTATTTGGAACTCACTACCATTAAGCAGTGTTTGAAATGGCTTATTGATTCAAGGCTTGTCCCAGAGTCCTGCCGGTTTGCATACCCGCTCACTAAGCCGTCGGACGACTCGGACACGTACTGCTACACGCTCAATGAGGTAAGCGCGATGATCACGCTTTGCGTAATCACGGCAGGCATGCAGTGGCTCGGATGGGTCATTGCAGCGTTGGCATACTCCGGCCTGAGGGTTTCGGAGTTGGCTGCATTGCGGTGGTCGGACATTGACGAAGTTAAAGGAGTTCTACGCGTCCCCGATCGGAGTCGTCGCGGCACTCGCAGTCAGCGTGACCGGGCACGAAAGAACAAGGGACGTCGAAGTCGGGAAATTCCGATCCATCCGAAGCTGCGCAAAGTATTGTCCGAAATTCCACGACATAGCGATGGCAGGGTCTTTCACGGTCCCCTGGGCGGGGTATTGAAGCCCGGCACCGTCCGCAACATTTTGATCCGCGACGTGATCGATCCACTGGCCCCTCAATTTCCCTCAGCACCCGACGAGCGCGGATTTGTTGACGGTCGCGTCCACTCGCTTCGGCACTATTTCTGTTCGGCGTGCGCTAACGCCGGCGTGCCCGAGCGAATGCTGATGGACTGGCTGGGTCATCGGGATGCCGCGATGGTGCGTCGGTATTACCACGGAAACGCCGAGCAGTCGAAATCGCAGATGAGCGGTATTGTTTTTGTGAACGAGAAGTGGGGACAATCTGTAGGAACGCTCAACACAAGTGAAAGGAGCAGTTCGGGCAGCAACCCGATGACCGCGCAGACGTAACAAGGCTTATTCTCACGGTTGATGCGAACGCTACGTTGCGTTCGCATCAACCGTGTAATCCATAGAGGTTGTCGTGCCGAACGACAGTTCTGAATTCCTGATGTTGATGCTGATAACCATTCTTATCCAGCCCGCGACGTTAGCCATGAGCGGCGAGATGCCGTTCCATTGGCACAGTTTTGGCACAGTTTACTGTGCCAATGAAAGACGCTCTTGTAATTCACGCATTCTGCGCGAGTTACAAGAGCGTCTGGTTGGATACGGAGAGGGCGGGATTCGAACCCGCGTTACAGGTTTACCCCGTAAAACAGTTTAGCAAACTGTCGCCTTCAGCCACTCGGCCACCTCTCCAGCAACGCCGGCCTTGTCGGACGGGGTTGTGGGACAGGAAATTTAACCCATCGGGCGGGGTAAATCCAGAACGCGAACGCGGAATGCCGAACGAGGAACGTGGAGCAGGATGCATTTTTCGGGTCGCAATCCGCCTTTAACTCAGCGGCCTACAATGTCGACATGCAAAAACGACTGCTCGGCAACACCGGCATGAACGTCTCGATCCTGGGCCTTGGCACGGCGGAGGCGGCGTATCTCGGCACGGAGAAGGATCGCTTCGGGCAGGTGCTCAACCTGCTCCTCGACGCGGGATTGAACCTGATCGACACGGCTGCGTCGTACCCGGATTCGGAAAAGGCACTCGGCGCGCTCATCGGACATCGGCGGAAGGACTTTTTCCTCGTTTCCAAGTGCGGCTCGAAAGTGGAGGGTGTTGAAGGCTCGGCCTGGTCGGCACAGCTCGTTACCCAAACGGTCGACCGCGCGTTGGCCGGGTTCGGTACTGATTATCTGGACGGCATGCTCCTGCACTCGTGCGATCTGGCGACGCTGAAGAAGGGCGAGGCGCTGGGTGCACTGGTGAAGGCCAAGGCCGCTGGCAAGATCAAACACGTCGGCGTGAGCGGCGACAATGAAGCCGCCGCGTACGCAGTCACGCTGCCTGAGGTTGAGATCCTCGAGACGAGCATTAACGTCGTCGACCAGGCGAACATCCGGCACGCGCTCCCGGGCGCGCTCAAGAACAACATCGGCGTGATCGCCAAGCGGCCGATCGGCAACGCCGCTTGGAGAAAGATCGACGATCAACCCGGCCTGTACAAGAACTATGCGAAGACTTACACCGACCGTTTCGCCGCGATGGATCTGGAACCCGCCGACGTCGGTCTGACGGATTGGGCGGAACTCGCGCTCCGCTTCACGCTCTCCCAGTCCGGCGTCACGACGGCCATTATCGGAACGACCAACCCTGAGAACGCGAAGAAGAACCTGCAGATTATCGAGAAGGGCCCGCTCGATCCGGCCTCCGTCGCGCGAATTCAGGACGCATTCAAACAAGCGGATCCGAACGGAGCGTGGACGGGTCAGACCTGAGCGGTTTCGCGCACGACTTTCCGCTCCGCCACCGCGATGAGCACCGTGGCTGCGGCGGCCGAGGCGCAGACGCCGAATACGAACGTGAGGCTGCCCGGCAGCGAATACATCAGCGTCGTCATCGGAAACCAGTACGCCCAGCACGGCAGCAGTAGCGTCAGCACGCGGCTCATGAACCATGCAAGCCCGAGTGAGCGGAGCGTGGGGACGACCTTGTAGCGGTGTTCGCGCCAGGTATACGCAAGCGCGACAATCGCCAGACCGACAAACGGACTGTAGATGAACTGGTCGATCAGCACTTTCTTGGCAACGACGGTCGGCGTGTTGGTGTTGCCGAACACCTCGGCCAGCCAGCGGTAAAACCAGTCGACGGGAACGCCGGCCACGCAGAAGAGCAGGAAGTTGAAGGTGAGGTTGCGCAACCGCTGGCGATTGATCGTGCGATCAACGCCGGTCATGAACTTGAACACTTCAGGCGCCACACCCGAAGCCAATCCCATCGCCAGTGCGGCGAACGGATAGCCGCCCGCCGCCTTCACGCGGCCGAGAATTTCGCAGAAACGCTTGAACGGCTCGACGTAGAAATACGCGATGACGACGAGCAGCCCGCAGATTTGAATCACCATGAACGGCAGCCAGAGTTTGCGGATGGCATCGATGCCGGGCTGCGCGATGGCGCGGAGCGGATTGCGGGGAGTGGGAAGAGGGGCGTCCATGCGCGTGGCAATCTACACTTAAGGCATGCGGGAACGAAATGCAGAAGGATGAATGATGAATGCAGAATGAATTCCTCATTCATCCTTCTGCATTTCCTAGTGATGATGCCCGCCCGCGCCGTGCACGTGCCCGTGGTCGAGTTCTTCCTCAGTGGCAGCTCGGACGGTGACAACGGTGACGTCAAACTTCAGCTCTACGCCGGCCAGTGGGTGGTTGGCGTCGATGGTGATTTGGTCGCCGTTAACGGCGACGACAGTTACCACGCGAGGGCCTTGCGGGCTTTGGGCCTGGAACTGCATGCCGGGTTTAATGTCGTCGATGCCTTTGAAGGCTTCGCGGGGGACGGCCTGCACCATGTTGACGTCTTTAGGGCCATAGGCTTTTTCCGGGGGGATGACGATTGTGAACGCGTCGCCGGCGCTCTTACCGGTAAGGGCGGTCTCCAAGCCGGGGATGATCCCGCCCGTGCCGTGCAGGTACGTGAGCGGCTGCTGGCCCTTGGAGGAGTCGATCACCTTGCCGTTGGGATCGGTGAGGGTGTAGTCGAAACTCACGACGCTGTTGTTGGCGATCTGCATGGGGTCCCTTTGAAAAACGTTGGAGGAGTGTAAATGGTGGCCGGCCATGGCGATAGGCCGGGGGCGAGGAGGGCCGAAATTTTTCCGAACTTTTCCGCCGACTTTCCGCATCGGCGGCGGTAAAATTGCCCGGTCAGTCGCCAAAGTCTACATAGGCGATCGACTCCGCGGCGGCAAACCGCGGCACGAGTAACCGGCCGAAAAAAGGCCACCTTTGCGCATCTTTTCGTACCTTTTCGTACCTATTCGTACCTTTTGACACCTCGATTTTGTGACTGCTTTGATGGTATAAGTGATTGCGAAATAATTACTTATATGTTTTAAATGGGGGAGGCCTGCACGGAAATGATAAAAAGTGTCGCGCACGGCAAATCGGGCTTTGTTTTATGAAGTGAAAGGGGACTTTTGACCGATAGTTCATATTATCGGACGTTGGCGAGTGGCCGACCTGAGGTGTATGTTTGAGCGGCGACCGAACGCAGGCGTCGTCGCTCCGGGAGAAGAGCTATGTGTGGAATTGTTGCATACGTCGGCCGCAAAGTCGCCCAGCCCCTTTTGATCGAAGGGCTTAAGCGCCTGGAGTACCGCGGCTACGACTCGGCCGGCATCGCCGTCATTGACGGCAAAGGCAAGATGCATATCCGCAAGGCCGTCGGGCGGATCTCCGTCCTTGAAAACTCTCTCATTAACAGCAAATCACTCCCCGGCGCTCACTTGGGCATGGCCCACACTCGCTGGGCCACCCACGGTGCTCCGACTGAAGTGAACGCTCACCCGCACGTGGACGGCTCGGGCAAGATCGCGGTCGTTCACAATGGCATTATCGAAAACTACGTCGCCCTCAAAGAATTTCTGACTGAGAAGGGTCACACCTTTACCAGCCAGACCGACACCGAAGTGCTGGCGATGCTGATCGGCGATCTGTACGCCGACATTAAGCAGCGCAACCACGTGCCGCCGGGCACGAGCTATCTGCAGCGCGCCGTTCAGGCGGCGCTCCAGCAGGTGAGCGGCACGTACGGCATTGCGGTGATCTGCAAAGACGAACCCGACACGCTCGTCGTCGCCCGCAAGGGCAGCCCGCTGATCATTGGCGTGGGGCAGGACGAATACATCGTTGCCAGTGACGCTTCGGCGATCGTGGAACACACGGCCCGCGTCATCTACCTCAAAGACAACGAGATGGCCGTGCTGAAGGCGGACTCCTTCCGCACCATGACCACTGACGACGTGATCGTGAGCACCGTGGTAGAGCAGCTCGAGCACAAGATCGAAGAGTACGAGCTGGGTAAGTACGACCACTACATGCTCAAGGAAATCTTCGAGCAGCCGACGAGCATCAGCAACTGCCTGCGCGGGCGGGCCGAGGCGAAGGAGGGGCGCATCGTGCTGGGCGGCCTGACCGATCACGCCAAGGAGCTGGTGAAGGCTCGGCGAATCATCCTGACCGGCCAGGGAACTGCGTGGCACGCGGGCCTGGTGGGCGATTATCTGTTCGAAGACCTCGCGAAAGTGACGGCCGAAGCGACCTACGCGAGCGAGTTCCGTTACCGCAATCCGCTGGTAGAAGAGAACACGGTGGTCGTCGCGGTCAGCCAGTCCGGCGAAACGGCCGACACGCTGGCGGCTTTGCGTGAAGCGAAAGAAAAAGGCGCGCTGGCGGTCGGCGTGGTCAACGTCGTAGGCAGCACCATCGCCCGCGAGACCGACTGCGGCGTGTATCTGCATGCGGGACCGGAAATCGGCGTGGCCAGTACGAAGGCGTTTACCTGTCAGTGTGCCGTGCTCACGATGCTCGCTCTGTTTATCGGCCGGCGGAAGTTCATGAGCCAGGCCACCTGCAGTGAGCTCATCGAAGGATTGAACGAAATCCCCGACAAGATGCGGAAGATTCTGGCGCTCAGCGACCACATCAAGGACATCACGAAGAAATTCTGCGACCGCGAGAACTGGTTGTTCCTGGGCCGCGGGTACCACTACCCGGTGGCGCTGGAAGGCGCGCTGAAGCTGAAGGAAATCAGCTACATCCACGCTGAAGGTATGCCCGCCGCCGAAATGAAGCACGGCCCGATCGCGCTCATCACCAAGGCCATGCCCGTCGTCTTCATCGCCACCAAGGGTGTGCAGTACGACAAGGTGATCAGCAATATCGAAGAAGTGAAAGCACGTGGCGGCCAAATCATCGCCGTCGCGACGGAAGGCGATCGCCACATCGAGCGCTACAGCGACCACGTCGTCTACGTACCCGATGCCGCCGAGCCGCTGCAGCCGCTGCTGAGCGTCGTGCCGCTGCAGTTGATGGCGTACCACGCTGCGGTCGCCCGCGGGCTGGATGTCGATAAGCCGCGTAATCTTGCCAAGAGCGTGACGGTCGAATAGACCGCGCGTTCTTCGTCGGCGTGTCTCGCTTCCGCGGGATACGAAAATCCTCAAACGAACGTGGCCCGCCGAAGCGGGCCACGCCGACGAATAAATTCCCGTTCAAAATCTGAAAGCCAGGTGTGTGCTTGCGAATCACATCATCACAAAGCGCACGCAATGATCGGCTCGTCGCCGCCGCCGTTTTGCAGCCAGCGGCGGCCGTCTTGCTCGATGAGTTGGGTGGCCTTTTTCGGGCCCCAGCTTCCGGGCGCGTATTCTTCAATGGGCGTAGTGGATTCGGCCCAGCCTTGCTCGATCGGGTCGACCACTTTCCATGCCGCCTCGGCTTCGTCGCCGCGGATGAAGAGGGTTTGGTCGCCGATCATGCTGTCGAAGATGAGCCGCTCGTACGCCTCGGGCGGTTCGACGTGGAAGGTGGTCTTGTACAGCATGTCGAGCGCCACGGGCTTGATGTTGAGCGTGCCACCGGGCACTTTGCCGTTCATGCGCCAGCTGATGCCTTCCTCCGGCTGAACGCGGATGATCAAGTCGTTCGGATAGACGGCCGACTCGCACTGCTTCTGAAACAGCGTGAGCGGAGGGGAACGGAAACGCACGACTACTTCGCTCAGCTTGTCGGTCAGCGCCTTACCCGTGCGAAGGTAGAACGGCGTGCCGCTCCAGCGCCAGTTGTCGATGAAAAGCTTCATCGCGACGAACGTCTCGGTCTTCGACTGCGGCGGAACATCCTTCTCCTTCAAATAGCCCGGCGTGTCGGCTCCGCCGGAGGTACCGGCGCCGTACTGCCCTCGCACGACGAAGCTGTCGAGTTGGCTCTTGCGGAACGGGCGAATGCTCTTGAAGACCTTCACTTTCTCATCGCGAATGCTCACCGCATCGAGGGCAGCCGGTGGTTCCATGGCGACGAGGGCCATCAACTGGAACATGTGGTTCTGCACCATGTCGCGAAGCGCGCCGGACTTGTCGTAGTACCCGCCGCGTTTGCCGACGCCGAGCGTTTCGCCGACGGTGATTTGCACGTGGTCGATGTACTTGTAGCTCC
>Ga0268266_10003298_pt1 | contig 16225 bp, 12 predicted proteins | sample KBSS13metaG_FD_190356 | JGI IMG/M metagenome (GOLD analysis project Ga0268266, IMG submission 190356) | Switchgrass rhizosphere microbial communities from Kellogg Biological Station, Michigan, USA - KBS S1-3 metaG (SPAdes) (version 2) | ecosystem: Host-associated > Plants > Roots > Rhizosphere...
GATGACGATTCGGCCGTCGCCGAGGATCGTGGCGCCCGAGATGCCGCGGATGGCCGCGATCTGCGGGCCCACGCTCTTGACCACGATCTCGCGGCTGCCGACCAGCTCGTCGGTGACCAGGCCGGTCGAGTGTTCGCCGGCGCGCACCAGGATCACGGGCACGGTCACGTCGCCATCCGGCAGCGGACCGGGCTCGCGCCCCACGTAGAACGCCAGGTGCTGGAACTTGTACTTCTGCCCGCCGTATTCGAACGGCGGCGCTTCGGGTCCCAGATGCGCCTCGACCTCGGTGCGCGACAGCCGCACCACGCCTTCGACGGTGGGCAGCGGCAGTGCGTACAACTCGTCGTTCGCGCGCAGGATCAGCGCGTGGCTGATGGCCAGCGTCAAGGGCAGGCGGATCGTGAAGCGCGATCCCTGGCCCTGCTTGGATTCCATGTGCAGCGCGCCGCCGAGCTTCTTGATCTCGTTGGCCACCACGTCCATGCCGACGCCGCGGCCGGACAACGTGCTCACCTGGCCCGCGGTCGAGAAACCGGGCTCGAGGATGAGCTGCATGATGTCGTCGTCGGACAGCTGCTGGTCGGCGCGTACCAGGCCCAGCGAAATGCCCTTGTCGCGGATGGCCTTGAGGTTCATGCCGCCGCCGTCGTCGGACACCTCGACCACCACTTCGCTGCCCTCGCGATGCAGGGCAATGGTAATGGTGCCGGCTTCGTTCTTGCCCTTCTTCTTGCGCTCCTCGGGCGATTCGATGCCGTGCGCCACGGCATTGCGCAGCATGTGCTCGAACGGCGGCATCATGCGCTCGAGCACCTGGCGATCGAGTTCGCCCGAGGCGCCCTCGATGTGCAGCTCGGCTTTCTTGTGCGTGTCGGTCGCGGCCTGGCGCACGATGCGCGCGAGGCGCTGTACGTGGCGCTGGAACGGCACCATGCGCGTGCGCATCAGGCCGTTCTGCAACTCGGTGATGGTGCGTGCCTGCTGGGTGAGCAGGTTTTGCGTGTCCTTGGTCAGTGTCTCCAGCAGCTGCTGGATGCTGCCCACGTCGTTGGCGGTTTCGGCCAGCGCGCGCGAGAACTGCTGGATCGAGGAATAACGGTCGAGCTCCAGCGGGTCGAACTCGCCGCGCGTGCCCTTCTCTTCCTCGTAGCGATGCAGGATCTGCGCCTCGGTTTCGAGCTCGAGCTTGCGCAGCTGTTCCTTCAGGCGCGTCACCGTGCGTGACAACTCGCCGACGTTGAAATCGATGGAGCCGATCTGCTGTTCCAGGCGCGCGCGCGCGATGCTGGCTTCGCCGGAGTTGTTGAGCAGCTGGTCGAGCAGCTCGGCGTCGACGCGCGCAAGTTCCGGACGATCGGACGGCGCCGTGGGCTCGCGGCCCGGTGGTACGGCGCCCGGCGGCAGCAGCGGCGCATCCGCGGCCTCGGCGTCCTTCGCGAATCCGGCGGACGGCGGATCCTTCGGCGCGGAACGCGCGACGAATGACGCGGGTTCGAGGGGCGATGCGGCCACGACGCTCGCGGCGGGCGGCGTCACCTTCTCCTCATGTTTCGGCGCCCAGACGGCAGCCAGCACCGGCGGTTCGGATGCTGCTTCCGCGCGCGGCGAAGGCGCAGGCTTGTGACTGGGCACGGCGGTGAGCACCGGCGGCGCGGCCGGCTTGGGCGGCGGCGGCGGCGGCGCACTCATGATCGGGGCCGGCGGCGGCGTCACGGGCCTGGGCGCCGGCTGGACCGCGACCGGCGCGGGTGCCGGGGCGGGAGCCACGACCACCGGCGCTGGCACGGGTGCGGGCGCCGCGGCGGCAGCGGGATTTCCCAGCGCATGGATGCGCGCGATCAGGCCGCGCGCGGTCGTGACGCCTTTGCCGCCGCTGACGGCTTCGCGCATGCGCGCGAGTTCGTCGAGCGCGGTCTGCGCCAGCTGGAAAGCGCGATCGTCAGGGGCGATGACGCCGCTGTCGATCTGCATGAACAGGGTTTCGAGTTCGTGCGACAGGTCGCCCATGGGGATCAGGCCCGCCATGCGCGCGCCGCCCTTGAGCGTGTGCAGCGGACGTTTGAGCGCGGCCAGGCCGTCGACGCTGCTGCGGTTTTCGTTCCATTGCGCCAGCGCGCCCTGCGCGGCGTCGATCAGCTCCACCGCTTCGTCGGTGAAGATGCTGGCGATGTCCTGGTCGAAATCCGTGACGACGTCTTCGACGACGTCGGCAACTACCGTGGGTTCCTTGGCGGGCTGGGCCGGAAAGGAAGCGGGAGTGGCCGCGACCGCCGGCGCAGCTTGGACGGGCGGCGCAGTGACCACGGGCGCCGGCGCCGGCGCGGCGGCGAGTTCCGCGGCGCTGGCCGCGGCGATGAGGCGCGAATCGAGTTCTTCGGTGGCCTGTTCGATGCGCGCCAGCAGCGTGCCATGCGACTGGAAGAAGCCGGTGGACTCGTCCAGGTGCGCGGCCACCGACTGCATGGCATTCATGCATTCGTCGAGCAGGTCCAGGTCGGAATTTTCCAGGCCCACGCCGCTGTCGAAGGATTTGCGGATCCAGTGTTCGAGAGGCGCCGTCAGGCGGATGCCATGCCGGGCTTCGGCCATGCGCGAGCTGCCCGCGAGCGTGTGGCAGGCGCGATAGGCCTCTTCACTGACCGCGTGCGGAGCGTCGTGCGCGCGCGCGTCCGCGGTGAAGCGCCGCACGGCGTCGATGTTCACCTGCGTCTCGCGGCTGTAGATCTCTTTCAGCTGCAGGTCGCCGCTCGGTTCTTCCTCGGGCGTCGACAACACGATTTCTTCGCCACCCGACTCGGGCGGCTCATCGAGCAGCCACTCCTCGGGTTCGGCCGCGATGGGCGCGGGCGGAACCTGCGGAGCCGGAGACGGCGCTGCCTGCAGGGTCGGCACGCGATTGGTCGCCTCGAGCGACTCGACGCGGCTGGTCTCCTGCGTGCGCTCGAGGCTTTCGAGCGTGGCGCTGGGCGCGCTCGCCTGGCGGTTGGCCGCCAGCGCGTGCGCCCGGTCGACGATGTCCTGGGTGCGCGCGGGCGCCGGCTTGCCGGCCTCGAGCGAATTCACCAGTTCGCCGGCCACCACCACTGCGTCGCGCACCGTGGCCAGGATGGCCGGCGAGCGTGGCAGCGTGTTCTCGATGATCTTGTTGAGCAGGTTCTCGATGGACCAGGCGAATTCGCTGATGTCGGTGGCACCGACCATGCGGCCCGAGCCCTTGAGCGTGTGGAACGCGCGGCGTACGCCGGACAGCGCCTCGGTCTCGAGCGGGTTCTGTTCCCAGGCCGGGAACAACTTGCCGATCCTGGCGACCTCTTCCCGGGCCTCCTCTATATATAGAGTGAGCAGCTCGGGATCGATGTTGACCGGCTGACGGGGCGGCTGCGGTGCCGACTGGTGCAACGTCGGCGCGCCCTGCACCGACGGCGGCGCGACACCGGCCTGCAGCGCGTGGGCGCGCGCCGTGGCACCGGCATCCGCGAGCAGCACCGTGGCCGCATAGGCCTCCGGTCCGAGCGGCGGCACCGTGGGCACCACGCGCTTGGGCATCTGCGACAGCGCCTGCAGGCAGGTCTGCGCGTTGTCGAGCATGTACCAGGGATCCGCGCGGCCGGCCTGCAGCGTCTCCATGTAGTACTCGAGGCTGACCACCGCGTCCGCCAGGCGGTCGAGGTAGTTAGGCGGGACTGCGGTGCCGCCCGGCTGCAGCAATTCCTTGAGGTTCCTGGCGATGCCGTCGACGATCTCGACCGCGCGCGTCTTGCCGAGCATCAGCAGGCCGGCCTTGATGCCGGCGATCAGGCCCGGCCAGGAGTCCAGCGCGCCGACGTCGAGCGTGCCCGCCACGTTCGAGGCGATCGCTTCCTTGACGCGCACCAGGTTGACGCTGCACTCGCGCAGCACGGCCGCCTGCACCTGCTGGAACTCGGCGTCGGTGGGCGTGCCATCGGCGCCAGGCGCTTCCGGCGCCGTCTTGGGAACGATGAGGCCGACCAGGTCGCGATCCAGGCGATCTTCGACGTTGATCAGCGTGGCGGCGATGTGCACCAGCGCGGCGTGATCGGCCGGCGTCTTGCCGGCGGCCATGGCCTCGAGGCGACTGGTCTCTTCGAGCACCAGCTGGCGCAGCTCGCCGAGACCCAGCACGCCGAGCGTGTCGCCGATCTTGCGCAACATGCCCACCTGCGCCTCGAGCTCGGCCGGTTGGCCGCCGCGGCGCACGTAGATGTCCAGCACGTCCTTGACCTTGCCCAGGTCTTCGCGGATCGCGGCCGACACGGTGCGCATCAGCTTCACCGAGGGCGCCGAGAGGTTTTCGCGTTCCTGCTCGACCGAGTCGTCGACATTCAGGAGTTCGTTCAGCCGGAACGAAGCGCGCACCGCGGTGACTTTCGGTCCGTTGCTGGTCGCACGGGCCGCGTAATACAGGAGATTGTTCAGCAGTTCGACGGGCGGGTTCTGCGCGTAGCGCCCCTCGCCCTGCGTGTACAGCTGCAGGATTTCGCGATCGGCGAGGCCCATGAGCCGCTTGATGGAAACGCCGGTCTCGAGGCCGCCTTCCCGGAGCGCTTCGACAATCGCGCCGACCACCCACCACAGCTGGAACACGGCCTGCTTGGTGGCCACCTGTTCTAGCTGGTGCGCGACGGTTTCGAGGATCTCGAGGTTCTGCTCCGGGCGTTCGCCCCGGATCCAGCCCACCAGGCCCAGCTGGAAGCGCGTGCGCAGCCGGCGCGCCCACTGCGCGACCGACAGATCCGGTTCGCCGGCCGGGGGCGCGACGGGCGCGGCCTGCTGGTCGGACTTGAGGTTCAGCAGCAGCAGCGTGCCTTCGGACAGCAGCGCACTGCCGCGCACGGCACGCAGGTCGTTCAGCAGCGGCAGCAACACCAACGCGAGGTCGCGGCCACCCGCCAGCACGCGCTCGACGTAGCTCGGTAGTTGGACCATGGCGCGCATCAGCGCGTCGAGGGTCTCGGCCTGGTTCTTCTGCGAGGCGGGCGTCAGCAGGTACTTGGTGACCTGCTCCATTTCCTCGGCCAGCAGCGCGGCGCCGAAGATCTCCAGCAGGCGCAGCACGCCCTGCACCTGGTGCAGGTCGGTGACGCAGCGCTGCAGCAGCACGACGTTTTCCGGCTGCTCGACGTAGGTCTCGAGCGCGGTGCGTGCTTCCGCGAGCGTGTTGTTCAGCTCACGACCGACGAGGTCCAGTGTCTGTGATGCGACTTCAGGCATTAGTTAGGAAGCCAGGGAAATGGTGCGGTTCCGCTGGGTCGCGCCGGTGGCCGGCTGCACCGGGCTCACGCCCGTGGTCGCCGCCGCGGCAGCGGCAATGGCGGCACCGGCCGCGGCCACCTGGCGCGGCGTGGGCGCGCCCGGCAGGCGGAAGCCCGAGGCCGACTGGCGCATCGCGGCCGACAACTGCGCCAGCTTGGCGATGCTCTGCGAGGTCGCGGTCGTGGACTCCGCGGTCTGCGTGGAGATTTCCTTGAGCACCTGCATGTTGCGGGCAATCTTCTGCGCTTCGCTCACCTGCTGGCGCGAACTGCTGAAGATGTTGTTGACGAGGCTGGCGATCTGGTTGGACACCTGCTCGATTTCCTCGAGCGCGGCGCCCGCGTTCTCGGCCAGCAGCGCACCGCCCACCACGTCGGTGGTCGAGCGTTCCATCGAGACCACGGCTTCGTTGGTGTCCGCCTGGATGGCGCGCACCAGCGTTTCGATCTGGCGCGTGGCGGCGGCAGCGCGTTCCGCGAGACGCTGCACTTCGTCGGCGACCACCGCGAAGCCGCGGCCCGCGTCGCCGGCCATCGAGGCCTGGATGGAGGCGTTCAGCGCCAGGATGTTGGTCTGCTCGGCGATGTCGTTGATGAGCTCGACGATGTTGCCGATTTCCTGCGAGGACTCACCCAGCCGCTTGATGCGCTTGCTGGTCTCCTGGATGGTCTCGCGGATGGTGTTCATGCCATCGATGGTGCGACGCACGGCGTCGCCACCCTTGTGGGCCACGTCCACCGAGTGACGCGCGACGTCCGCGGCGCGCTCGGAGTTGCCCGAGATGGCCTCGGTGGAGTTCGCCATGTTGCCGGCCGAATCGGTGGCGCCGGTGATCTGCTTGGACTGCGCGCTGGAAGCCTTCGCCAGGTGCTGCGACAGCGCCTGTGTCTGGCGGGTAGCGCCGTCGAGCTGGATGGCCGATTGGTTGATCGTGGCCACGAGGTCGCGCAGCACGCCGATGGCGTAGTTGATCGAGTCGGCGATCGTGCCGGTGATGTCCTCGGTCACCGTGGCCTGCACGGTGAGGTCGCCATCCGCCAGCGGCGCGAGTTCGTCGAGCAGGCGCAGGATGGCCTGCTGGTTGCGCTCGGTTTCCTTGCGCTGCGCCAGCGACAGCGCCTCGCGGTGGCCGAAGTCGCTCTCCACGACCTTGACGCGCTGGAACATCAGGAACAGCGGCACGGCCGTGGCCAGCGAAAACGCGCCGGCGACCGCGTACAGCAGCTCCAGGCCTAACAACCATGCGGCCACCCAGGCCGCGACGCTCAGTACCAGGCACACCAGCGTGGAGGAGATCAGGCCCCCCAACGACTTCAGTGAGCGGGAACCGCCCTCGGTGCTCATGCCGCGGCCTCCTGGAAGGACGGGCTTTCCACGAGCTGCCGCAGACTCAACACCGGCCATTGTTCGGGGCCGCGCTTGAAGGCGCCCGCGAGATAACGTTCGCAACGCACCACCGTCGGCGGCGCGTCACCCGTGAATTCGGATTCGGAAAAGCGCCGGAAGCCGAGCACTTCGTCCACCAGCAAACCGGCCGGGACTTCCCGGTGGTTGACGACAATCACGCGCACGTTGCGCGTGTTCGGCGTGACGCCCGAGCCCAGGTACTGGCGCAGGTCGAGGATGGGCAGCAGCTGGCCGCGCACGTTGGCGATGCCTTTCACCCAGGTCTTCGCGCCCGGCACCCGCGTGAGCCCGGCGGGCACCGCGAGCACCTCGCGGGTTTCCTCGCGCGCCGCGAGGTACAACTCGCCGGCCATGCGGAAGGCCACGCCCACCCACTCGCGCGCGCCCGGGTTCTCCGAGGCGGCGGCGGCGGTGACCGCGCGTCCACGACGCTCGAGCTCGGCGAGCAGCTCGAAGGGTCGGTCGCGCAGTGATTTGAGTGACGCGGCTTCGTTCATGAAACTGGGCTCGCCGTCAGGCGGCGAGTGTTGCCTGCGCCTTGGCCACCAGCTGGTCGGGCGACACCGGCTTGACCATGTAGTCGACCGCGCCCTGGCGCAGTCCCCAGATCTTGTCGGTCTCCTGGCCCTTCGAGGTGACCATGATGATGGGGATGGTGCGGGTCTTCGGATCGTTCGACAGCGTGCGCGTGGCCTGGTAGCCGTTCACGCCCGGCATCACGACATCCATGAAGATGAGATCGGGAGTCATCTCGCGCGCCATGCGCACGCCCTCGGCGCCGTCGGCGGCCGTGGCAGTCTGGTAACCAGACTTCTCCAGCGCCTTCTTCATGACGTGCACTTCGGTCGGGGAGTCGTCCACGATCAGGATGAGAGCCATATCTACCTCGCCGCGACGTGCGTCTCGATGGCGGAAAGCAGTTCGTCCTTCGTGAAGGGCTTCGTGAGGTAGTACTCCGAGCCCACGATGCGCCCGCGCGCACGATCGAACAGTCCGTCCTTCGAGGACAGCATGATCACCGGAATAGACTTGAATACCTTGTTGTGCTTGATCAGCGAGCAAGTCTGGTAGCCATCGAGGCGCGGCATCATGATGTCGACGAACACGATGTCGGGCGTGTAGTCGGCGACCTTGGCGAGGGCGTCGAAGCCGTCCACCGCGGTGTAGACCTCACAACCTTCCTTGGCCAGCAACGTCTCCGCCGTCTTGCGGATGGTCTTGCTGTCGTCGATGACGAGAACCTTCAGACCCTTGAAATGGGAGCTGGTGTCGGTCACACGCAAACCTCTCCTGGACAAACAAAAAAGCTCATTCCGCCCGCTATTAAAATGCGATCCGGAACGGCAAGCTGAGGGGCGTTTTAACATATAGGAATACCCCCGGCTATGCCGGTCACGTCACGTTTTTGAGCTCGGAGTTGGTGATGCCAAAAGCCCTAAGTCTTGCGGTCGTGATGGATCCGATCGCGAAGATCAAATTTGCGAAGGACTCCACACTTGCCATGTTGCTTGCAGCTTCGGCTCGTGGGTGGAAGCTCACCTACTTCGAGCAGTCCGGACTGTTCCTGCGCGACGGCCTGGCTCTCGGCCACGGGCGTCCGCTCGAGGTCCACGACGATTCCCAGAACTGGTTCACGCTCGGCGAGCCGCGGGTCTACAAGCTCGGCGAATTCGACTGCGTGTTCATGCGCAAGGATCCGCCGTTCGACGCCGAGTACATCTACAGCACCTACATCCTCGAGCGCGCCGAGCTGCAGGGCGCCTTCGTGGCGAACAAGCCGCAGGGCCTGCGCGACATGAACGAGAAGGTGTACACGGCCTGGTTCCCGCAGTGCTGCGCGCCGACGCTGATCACGCGCTCGGCCTCAGACATCAGGGCGTTCGCGGCCGAGCACGGCAAGATCGTGGTGAAGCCGCTCGATGGCATGGGCGGCAAATCCATCTTCGTCACCGAAGCTGGCGACAAGAACCTGCCGGTCATCATCGAGACGCTGACCGATTACGGGCAGCGCTTCGCCATCGCGCAGCGCTACCTGCCGGAAATCGCCGCCACCGGCGATTCGCGCGTCTTGCTGATCGACGGGGAGCCAGTCCCCTACGCGCTCGCCCGAATTCCGTTGCCCACGGACAACCGCGGCAACCTCGCGGCCGGCGCCAAGGGCGTGGGGCGCGAACTCACCGAGCGCGATCGCTGGCTCGCGGCGGAAATCGGCCCGGCGCTCGCCGAACGCGGCATGGTGTTCGTGGGCATCGACGTGATCGGAGGCTTCGTGACCGAGATCAACGTCACGAGTCCGACAGGAATTCGTGAACTCGACCAGCAATTCGGGCTCAATATTGGAGATATGGTAATTGCCGCGTTCGAACGCCGCATAGGCGGCAAAAAGGCGGGATGAGTACTCGCGCGCTCCAGCTGCGCGAAGGTTTTGCGCCGACGCGTGACCGGCTCACCACCACGGTGTTCATGGCCGCGCTGGTGCACGGCGTGATCATCGTCGGCGTCACCTTCGGCGGCGTGAAACACGAAGGCCAGGGCGCCCCCGGCCTCGAGGTGCTGATCGTCTCCGACGACGTCCCCGAGGCGCGCCGCAACGACACCGCCACCTACCTCGCGCAGCGCACCCAGCTCGGATCCGGCAACACCGTCGATCCGGCCGAGGCACGCAGCCCGCGGGCCGCCGCCGAATTCACCGCGAACAACGGCCGTGCCGACGGCACGGCCCTGCTGGACGACGCCGGCGCGCTGCTCGCCACCGCCGACGGCCGCGTGCTAACTACCAGCTCGACCATGCCCGAGATCCTGTACTTCGCGCCGCCGGCCAGCCTGGTCGACCGGCCGGAAGTGCCGGTGCAGGCCGAGGGCAACAGCGAACACGACAAGCTCGGCGTCGACGACGCCGACGACCAGAAGGTGCGCGGGCCGCAGCGCGACGAATTGTGGGTCACGCCCGACACGCGCGAGGCGCTGCTGGCGCCGTACCTGGTGGCCTGGCGGACCAAGATCGAGCGGCTCGGCACCATGAACTTTCCGCAGGCGGCCTGGCGCGCACCGGGAACGCGCAATCCGGACGTCGAGGTGATCATCCTGGCCGACGGCACGCTGCAATCCGCGTCCATCATTCATTCGAGCGGCTCGTCGAAGCTCGACCAGGCCGCGGTCGACATCCTGAAACTGGCCAGTCCGTTCGACCCGTTTCCGAAGGAACTCGCGGACAAATACCGCCTGTTGCGTTTCACCTACGGGTGGGAATTCGCGGGCCGCAGCGTCAGACAGGGCACGGTGACCGCACCGGCGGATTCACAGTAGACTGCGACGCATATGGCATCCGGCGTCACGAGTCTGTCGAACCACTTGCTGATCGCGATGCCCCAGCTCACCGATCCGAATTTTTCCCAGACCGTCTCGCTGATCTGCGAGCACGGCGAGAAAGGCGCGCTCGGCATCGTGTTGAACCGCCCGCTCTCGATGACGCTCAGCGAAGTCTTCGAGCAGATGAAGATCGAACCCACCGACCGCCGCGCCGCCGACCTGCCCGTACTGCGCGGCGGCCCCGTGCACCAGGATCGCGGCTTCGTGCTGCATCGTCCGGGCGGCGAATGGGATTCGACCCACCGCATCTCGGAATCCATCCAGGTCACCACCTCGCGCGACGTGCTGGCCGCCATGGCCACGGGCACCGGACCGGAAAAGGCCTTCATCGCGCTGGGATACGCCGGTTGGGAAGCCGGGCAGCTCGAACGCGAGATGCTCGACAACTCCTGGCTGTCGGTGCCGGCCGATGAGAGCGTGATCTTCGACCTGCCCTACGAGGAGCGCTGGCTCGCCACGCTCCGGTTGCTCGGCGTCGAACCCGGGCAGCTCACCTCGTTCTCCGGTCATGCCTGATCGGGGACCTTCCACCGTCCTCGCACTCGATTTCGGGCTCAAAAGAATTGGTATCGCCAGCGGCGATACGCTGACCCGCACCGCCCGGCCGCGTGGCGCCATCGGCAATGGGCACGGCGGTCCCGACTGGGCCGCGCTGCAACGTATCCTCGACGACGTACGACCCGCTCGAATCGCGGTCGGCGAGCCCTATAATGCCGACGGCAGCGCCAGTGCCCTCACCGAGATCGCCCGCCGCTTCGCCGCCGAGCTCCGCCAACGCAGCTCCTTGCCCGTCGACCTCGTCGATGAACGCTGGTCCTCGCAGGACGCCGAGGAGCGGCTGCGCGCGGCGCGCGCCAGCGGTCTCAAGAAGCGGCGCGTGACCGCGGAAGACGTCGATGCGGCCGCCGCCGCGGTGATCCTGGAACGCTGGTTCGAACAACAACCTACGCACTCATGACAGAACAAACGCGCGCTAACGGCTCCCTGCGTCACCTGCTGACGCTCGAGGGACTCTCCCGGGCGCAGCTCGAATCGCTGCTGACCCGCGCCCAGAAATTCGCCAAGCCGGTGGGTGAGCCGCCGGCGCAGAACAAGAGCCTGGCCGGCGTGACCGTGGCCAACATGTTCACCGAGCCCTCGACGCGCACCCGCGTGTCGTTCGAACTCGCGGCCAAGCGCCTGGGCGCCGACGTGGTGAACCTGGAAGTGCAGCTGTCCTCGCGCGTGAAGGGCGAGAGCATGCTCGACACCATCTACACGCTCGAGGCCTGCCACGTCGACGTGTTCGTGATCCGCGATGCCGAGTCCGGCGTGCCGGGGCTGGTCGCGAGCCACGTGCAACCCCACGTCAGCGTGCTCTCGGCCGGCGAGGCGCATGTGTCGCATCCCACGCAGGGCCTGCTCGACGCGCTGACCATCTTCCAGCACAAGAAGAAGTTCGATGGCCTCAAGGTGGCCATCGTGGGCGACGTCAAACATTCGCGCGTGGCGCGCTCGGCGCTGCACGTGCTGAGCACGCTCGGCGTGGCCGAGATCCGCATCGTCGCCCCGAAGGCGCTGATGCCCGACTCCGGCGAATTCGGCGGCTGCGAGCGCTTCACGTCGCTGGACGGCGGCATCGCCGGCGTCGACGTGGTGATGATGTTGCGCATCCAGAAGGAGCGCATGGCCACGGCGCAGATCCCGGATGCCGACCGCTACTTCGCCAAGTTCGGTTTGTCGTCGGAGCGGCTCGCCAAGGCCAAGCCGGACGCCATCGTCATGCATCCGCAGCCCATGAATCGCGGCATCGAGATCGCCTCGGACGTGGCCGACGGCCCGCAGTCCGTGATCCGCGAGCAGGTGCGCAATGGCGTCGCCGTGCGCATGGCGGTGCTCGAGGCCGTGATCGAGGGGCGGCGTTGATGCGCCTCGCGGTCACATACTTGTTCCACCTGGCCGCCCATGATGGATCCCGACTGACATGAACGCCCTGCCCCAGCACGAAGACGGCCGCAGCGCCGGAGTCCACCCCGCGCACCGCGGCAGCATTTTTCTGGAGGACGGCAAGGTCATTTCGCAGCAGGCCTGGCCGGGCGAGCAGTTCGTGCTGAGGATCGCGGCACCCCGCTGCGCGGCAAGAGCGCAGCCCGGCAGCTTCGTGCATCTCACCTGCGACCCCGACCTGCCCATGCGCCGGCCGCTGTCGATCCAGCGCGTCAGTGCCAGTGAAGGCTGGATCGAAATTCTCTACAAGATCGTCGGGCCCGGATTGCGAGCGCTGTCGCGCCGGCAGGCCGGCGATGTCATCAGCGTGCTGGGACCCATTGGCCAGCCCTTCCGTCCGGATCCGAAGCGACCGCGCGCCTTGCTCGTGGGTGGCGGCGTCGGCATCCCGCCCATGGTGTTCCTGGCCGAGTGGATGCTCGAACAGCCCGGCAAGCCATGGAAACCGCTGGTGTTCATGGGCTCGGAGATTCCTTTCCCGTTCAAGACACGGCCCTCGACCATCCTGGTGCCCGGCATTCCCGCGGGCAGCATTGCCGCCATGCCGCTGCTGGACGACTGGGGCGTGCCGAGCCGGCTGGCATCGAAGGCCGGATTCCCGGGCTGCTACGACGGCTTCGTGACGCAGCTCGCGGACGAGTGGTTAGGCGCGCTGGATCCCGCCGTGAAGGCCGAAGTCGAGGTGTTCAGCTGCGGCCCCACGCCGATGCTCGAAGCCATGGCCAGGGTCGCGGCGACACACGACGTGCCTTGCCAGGTGTCGCTGGAGGAATTCATGGCCTGCGCGGTCGGCGGCTGCGCCGGCTGCACCGTGAAGGTGACCACGCCCGACGGACCCGCGATGAAGCGCGTGTGCGTGGACGGTCCGGTGTTCGACTCGCGCGCCGTGTTCGGCTAGCGATCTAGCTCCCTGACGATGGCGCCGCCTTTGATCACGAGGCGCACCTGCCGCAGCGCTTGAACGCCTTCGCCCGGATCGCCCTGCACCGCCACCAGGTCGGCCAACAACCCGGCGCGAATGGCACCGACCTTGTCGTCGACGCGGAAGGCGCGCGCGTTCACCGCGGTCGCGGCGGCCAGCACCTCCAGCGCGGGCATGCCGTATTCCTGCATGAGCTCGAGTTCGCGCGCGTTGTCGCCGTGCGCGAATACACCGACATCTCCGCCGGCGCACAGGATCACCTTGGCGGCGCGCGCCGCGGCGAAGGCCTTGCGCTCCTGCTCGAGCGCGGCCGGCGCGGGCGCCTGGCCATTCCAGCCGCGGTAACGCGCAATCGCATCTCCGGCCGCGAGCGTCGGGCACAACACGATGCCCTTGTCGTGCATGGCGCGGAAGACTTCGGGCGTGCCGCCATAACCGTGCTCGATGGTGTCGACACCGGCGGCGATGGCGCGCCGCATGCCTTCGGCCGTGCTGGCGTGCACGGCCACCGGTCGGCCGGCGTCGTGCGCGGCCTGCGTCGCGGCGCGTAGTTCGGCTTCGGAAAACGTCGGCCGGCTCTCCTCTCCGGGCCTCCATCGATAGTCGGCGTAGAGCTTGATCAGGTCCGCACCCGCCGCGATCTGCCGGCGCACCGCCAGTACCACGCCTTCGCCGCTGGCTTCTTCCGCCCCCTGCGGCACGTCGACGCCGGGCTCGAAGCCCTTCGGGCCATACGCACCGGCCGCGACGATGGCTCGCGTGGCGACCAGCATTCTCGGACCCGGCACGATGCCCTGCTCGATCGCCGCCTTGAGGCCCACGTCGGCGTATCCCGCGCCCTCGGTACCGAGATCGCGCTCGGTGGTGAAACCCGCCCACAAGGTGGCGCGAGCGTGATTCACCGCGCGTGCGGTGCGTAGCGCCAGCGACTCGCGCAGCACCTGGTCGTCCCAGGAGGTCTCGTTGTAGGGATGCAGAAACAGGTGCCCATGGCCTTCGATGAGGCCCGGCATCAATGTCGCGCCGGCAAGCTCGATGCGCCGCGCGTTCGACGGTGCGTTGATCTTCTCGCCCGCCGCGACGATGCGCTCTCCCTGCACCAGCACGTGCCAACCGCGATGCATGGCCGCGCCATCGAAGACCCGGTCGGGCGCGAGTAGTAAGGCAGCCTCGTCGGCGCGCACATCAATGCATTGCAGGCTGCTGGCCAGGCAAAACACGACGGCCAGGAAAATCTTCATGGCGGCAGTTTACGCAGCTCGTTCCGCACCGCCACTTTTTGCCCGAATTCCGTCCGCAGATATCACCATCGCGCGCCGGCTCCTGCGCAGACTGCGGGAAATGGCGGGAGGTGTTCATGTTCGACTGGAACTATTGGCTCGAGATCTTCTCCGCGCGGGCACCCCATCTCGAAATACATCGTCCCACCGGAGAGGATTGGCTGACGGACGATGAATACCGGCGGATCGCCGGTTCCATCGCGACCTTCCAGCTCGGCGAGCAATCCGAAGGACGCACGCTGCTGCGCTTCGCCGAACGGTTCGCGGCGCGACGTGGCCTGCCAGCGCTGCCACAGGTGACCGCGCTGTTCATCAAGGAAGAACAGCACCATGCCGCGCAGCTCAAATCTTTCATGCTGGCCAATGGAATCGCGCTCAAGAAGCGCAGCTGGACGGACTCCATCTTCCGCGTGTTGCGCAAGCTGGCCGGATTCGAAGCCGCCGTCACGGTGCTGGTGACCGCCGAGATGATCGGCTTCGTGTACTACCGCGCGCTCGCGCGGGCAACCAACTCGCGCTGCCTCAAGACCATCTGCCGGACCATGTGCGCGGACGAGTCGTTGCACCTGCGCTACGAGACGCAATTGCTCATGACGCTGCGCGGCGAGCGTGCGCCCACGCGCAAGCGGATGGTGGAATTCCTGCACCGGAGCCTGTTGACGGTGTCGGCTTGCGTGGTCTTCCAGGACCATCGCAAGGTGTTGGTACACGCGGGCTACGACCTGGGGAGCTTCGTGCGCGACTGCCGCGCGACATACCGCATGGTCATGCGTGTCGGAGTGTACCGGCCGCGGCTGCGGGACTCGGCGCGCGATCCGATCAGCCGAAGTTGATCTTCGCTTCCAGGTTCGAGCGCGAATCGGCGTTGGCCAGCGCCTCTTCGAGATCGATGCGGTTCTGCTTGTAGAGGTTAAGCAGCGCCACGTCGAAACTCTGCACGCCGCGTTCGGAACTCGCGACGATGGCTTCCTTGATCGCGCTGACGTCGCCCCTCTTCACCAGCTCGGTGATGTACGGCGTGTTCAGCATCACCTCGGTGGCGGCCATGCGCTTGCCGTCCTTGCCGATCACCAGGCGCTGCGAAAGGATGGCGCGCAGGTACTGCGACAGGTCCAGGAACACCTGCTTGTGCTGGTCCTGCGGGAACATGTTGATGATGCGGTCCAGTGTCTCGGCGCTGTTGTTCGCGTGCAGGGTCGAGAGCACCAGGTGGCCCGTGCCGGACAGATTGATCGCGGCCTCCATCGTCTCCTTGTCGCGGATTTCTCCGATCAGGATGACGTCCGGGGCCGCGCGCATCACGCCGCGCAACGCGCGAGCGAACGACTTGGTGTCGAGCCCGACCTCGCGCTGGTTCACGATGGAACGCTTGTTGGTGTGCAGGAACTCGATCGGATCCTCGATGGTGACGATGTGATCCGACGAGACTTCGTTGCGATGGTTGATCATCGCCGCGATCGAAGTGGACTTGCCCGAGCCGGTGGCGCCCACCATCAGGATGAGCCCGCGCTTCATCATGATGAGGTCCTTGAACATGTCGGGCAGGCCGAGCTGCTCGAGCTTCGGCATGTCGGCGCTGATGTAGCGCAGCACCATGGCGGGATAACCGCGCTGGTAGAACACGTTGACGCGGAAACGGCCGAGGCCGGGCTCGGAGATGGCGAAGTCGATCTCGAGTTCGCGCTTGAAGCTTTCCAGCTGGTCGGGCGTCATGAGCCCGTACGCCGCCTGGCGCACGGTCTCCGGCGTCAGGATCTGCTTGTTGATGGGCATGATCTGCCCTTCGATTTTTACTTTGATCGGCGAATTCGACGTGAAGAACAGGTCGGACGCCTTGCGCTCCACCATGAGTTTGAACAGCGGCCGGGTGTTGAGCACCATCGGCGCGCCCTCGCCCCCAGTCCTCTCCACCTCGACGGTTTCGACGAGCTTCTCGTTCACTGCTGGCATATCCGCCTTGATCCCTTGCAAAGGAGCCCGTAGT
>Ga0268266_10003299_pt1 | contig 16216 bp, 17 predicted proteins | sample KBSS13metaG_FD_190356 | JGI IMG/M metagenome (GOLD analysis project Ga0268266, IMG submission 190356) | Switchgrass rhizosphere microbial communities from Kellogg Biological Station, Michigan, USA - KBS S1-3 metaG (SPAdes) (version 2) | ecosystem: Host-associated > Plants > Roots > Rhizosphere...
CGGCGGGTGCCGTCGTTGCGGCGCGGGCCGGCCTCGATGGTGATCGCCTGCGCCGGGCAGATCGCCTCGCACAGCTTGCAGGCGATGCAGCGCTCCTCGCCGTTCGGATAGCGGCGCAGCGCATGTTCGCCACGGAAGCGCGGCGAGATCGGCCCTTTCTCGAAGGGATAGTTCAGCGTCGGCTTCGGCTTGAAGAAATAGCGCATGGCGAGGAAGAACGCCGATACGAATTCGCTCAAGAGAAGCGCCCGGGTGGTTGCGTTGACGTTGACACTCATGACGGCCTCACTTCGGCGCGATGCCGGCGAATTGCAGCACACCGGCCACAATCACCACCATCGCCAGCGACAGCGGCAGGAACACCTTCCAGCCGAGCCGCATCAGTTGATCGTAGCGGTAGCGTGGCACGATCGCCTTCGCCATCGCGAACATGAAGAACATGAAGAACACCTTGAGCACGAACCAGATTACTCCGGGCACCCAGGTGAACGGCGGCAACGCAATCGGCGGCAGCCAGCCGCCCAGGAACAGGATTGCCGCCAGCGCGCACATCGTGGTGATCGCGACATACTCTCCGAGCATGAACAGCAGGTAAGGCGTCGAGCCGTATTCGGTCATGAAGCCCGCGACCAGTTCGGACTCCGCTTCCACGAGATCGAACGGCGGCCGGTTGGTCTCGGCCAATGCCGACACGTAGAAGACCACGAACATGGGGAACAGCGGCCAGACATACCAGTTCAGGATGGTGAGCTGAGGCAGGCCGATCAGGCTGGCCAGCCCCCGCGTGTTCTGCGCTTCGACCACGGCCGAGAGATTGAGCGATCCGACGCAGAGCAAGACCGTGATGATGACGAAGCCGATCGAGACTTCGTAGGACACCATCTGTGCCGCGGAGCGCAGCGCGGCGAGGAACGGGTATTTCGAATTCGACGACCAACCGGCCATGATGATGCCGTAGATCGACAGCGACGAGATCGCGAAGATGTAGAGGATGCCGACATTGATGTCGGAAATCACCCAGCCGAGATCCATCGGGATTACGGCCCAGGCCGCCAATGCCAGCACGCACGAAACCAGCGGCGCCAGCAGGAACACGCCCTTGTTGGAGCCGGAGGGAATGACCGGTTCCTTCAGCACGAACTTCAGAAGGTCGGCGAAGGATTGCAGCAGGCCCCAGGGCCCGACGACGTTGGGGCCGCGACGGATCTGCACCGCCGCCCAGATCTTGCGGTCGGCGAGCAGGATATAGGCGATCGCGATCAGCAGCACGACGAGCAGCAGCACGCTCTGCGCGACCATGACGATCAACGGCCAGAGAAAGCCGGTCCAGAACGAGCTTGCGAAGAATTCAGCCATCAGGTCACGCTCACTCCGCTGCCGTCAGCATTCGCCCGGCCGCGAGCCGGGAACATTCCGCCATCACCGCCGAGGCCCGCGCGATCGGATTGGTCAGGTAGAAGTCCTCGACCGGCGATTTCAGCGGGCTCTTGTCGACCTTGCCGCCCTTGGCTGTCCCAAGCGCCTTGACGTCATCGGCCTTGCCGGGCTCGATCTGGTCGATCCGCATCAAATGCGGGACGGCCTTGAACAGGGCCTGACGCAGGGCCTGAAGGGAGTCATAGGGCAGCTTCTTGCCCAGCACATCCGACAACGCGCGGACGATCGCCCAGTCCTCGCGCGCCTCGCCGGGCGGGAACGCCGCGCGGCTGGCGATCTGCGCCCTGCCCTCGGTGTTGACGTAGAGTCCGGATTTTTCGGTATAGGCCGCACCGGGCAGGATGACGTCGGCGCGATGCGCACCACGGTCGCCATGGGTGCCGACATAGACCACGAACGTGCCGTCCGGTACCTTGACCTCGTCGGCGCCCAGCAGGAACAGCACGTCGAGCGTGCCGAAGGTCGTCATCTGCGCCAGATTGAGGCCGCCCTTGTCAGCCGCAAAGCCGATATCGAGCGCGCCTGCGCGCGAGGCGGTATCCTGCAGCACGGCAAAGCCGTTCCAGCCGTCCTTGAGTGCGCCGACACCTGCGGCGACCTTGGCTGCCTGCGCCAGCACCGCTGCGCCGTCATGCCGGCCCAGCGCACCGGCGCCGACCAGCACGATCGGGTTCTTGGCGCCCTTCAGCACATCGGCAAAGGAATGCTTGCCGGCCGCGAGGTCGTTGAGCGTATCGGTGCCCGCGCCGAGATAGTCGTAATCATAGGTCAGATCAGCCCTGGAGCCGATCAGGCCGACCTTGAGCTGGCCGGTGCGCCAGCGCTTGCGAATGCGCGCGTTGAACACTGCGGCTTCCTTGCGCGGATTGGCGCCGATGATCAGAAGCGCATCGGCCTGCTCGATCCCGGCAATGGTCGGATTGAATATCCAGGTCGCCCGTCCCGCCTTGGGATCGAAGGCGTCGCCGCCCTGCACCGCCAGATTGGTCGAACCGTATTTACCCAGGAGCTCCTTGAACGCGAACATTTCCTCGACCGCGGCGAGGTCGCCTGCGATCGCGCCGATCCGCTTGCCGTCGGTCATCTTCATCTTGGCGGCGATGGCTGCGAAAGCCTCCTGCCATGATGCGGCGCGTAGCTTGCCGTTGTCGCGGACATAGGGCCGGTCGAGCCGCTGCGTGCGCAGCCCGTCGACGATGTGGCGGGTCTTGTCGGAAATCCATTCCTCGTTCACGGCCTCGTTGATACGGGGCAGGATCCGCATCACCTCGCGGCCGCGGGTATCGACGCGGATCGCCGAACCGACGCCATCCATGACGTCGACGGATTGCGTCTTGCCGAGCTCCCACGGACGTGCCGCGAACGCATAAGGCTTCGAGGTCAACGCACCCACGGGACAGATATCGACGAGATTGCCCTGCAGCTCGGAGGTCAGCGCCTGCTCCAGATAGGTCGTGATCTCCATGTCCTCGCCGCGTCCGGTCGCACCCATTTCGGGGGCGCCGGCAACTTCGGCGGAGAAGCGGACGCAGCGCGTGCACTGGATGCAGCGGTTCATCGAGGTCTTGACCAGCGCGCCGAGATACTTGTCCTCCACCGCGCGCTTGTTTTCGGCAAAGCGCGAAGTGTCGACGCCATAGCCCATCGCCTGGTCCTGCAGATCGCACTCGCCGCCCTGGTCGCAGATCGGGCAATCCAGCGGATGGTTGATCAACAGGAATTCCATCACGCCTTCGCGCGCCTTCTTCACCATCGGCGAACGCGTGGAAATCTCCGGCGGCTCACCCTTCGGGCCGGGCCGGCAGTCGCGCACGCCCCAGGCGCAGCTTGCGACCGGCTTCGGGCCGCCCTTCACCTCAACCAGGCACATCCGGCAATTGCCGGCGATCGACAGCCGCTCATGGTAGCAGAAGCGCGGAATTTCAGCGCCCGCGGCCTCGCACGCCTGCAGCAACGTGTATTCCGCAGGTACATCGATCTCTTTGCCGTCGATGATGAGTTTGGTCATTGCTGTCTCAAGTCTTTCCCAGCTTGCAGTCTGGTGGTGTAACGCCGGCGGTCTTCAGCGACGCCGTGATCCATCGCTGGGTCTCGGCGCCATAGGTGGCGAGATAGCCCGGCTGCGCCGCGTTCTTCTCGCACAGGAACGGCAGATGCGGCTTCAGATCGTAGTCGCAGGACGCCTGCCATTCGCTCTTTCCGGAGAACGCGCTGATCGCTTCCTCGCAGGCATAAAGGAGGTACGTCACGAAGCTCTCGTACTGCACCTGCTCGTCGCGCCCGGCCGCCTTGATCTTCTCGTAGTCCGGCTGCGCGAATTTCGGATTCTTGAACGCCAGATCGGTGTAGCCCAAAAACGCCTGACGCGCGCTGGCGGCGCGGCTATTGGTGCGGATCTCGTTGATCTGGAACAGGATCGCAACAAAGCCGAGCAGCGCCACGGCCGCCTGCGCCATCTGCGCCAGCGTCCCGTATCTCTGCCACCAGAAGCTCGGTTGCGACATCGTCATCCCTATTCCGCCGCCACCATGTTCACGGGATCACGCACGCCGATATCGTCGATATCGGCCTTGTGCGTATACTGGGCGATCCGTTCCTCGATCTCATGACGGAAGTGCGCGATCAGGCCCTGGATCGGCCACGCCGCGGCGTCGCCGAGCGCGCAGATGGTGTGGCCTTCGACCTGTTTCGTCACTTCCAGCAGCATGTCGATTTCGCGCTTGTGAGCGCGGCCGTCGGCCATGCGGGTCAGCACGCGCCACATCCAGCCGGTGCCCTCGCGGCATGGCGTGCACTGGCCGCAGCTCTCATGCTTGTAGAAATAGGAGATGCGTGCGATCGCCCGGATCAGGTCGGTGGATTTGTCCATCACGATCACGGCCGCGGTGCCGAGGCCCGAGCGCAGCTTGCCGAGGCTATCGAAATCCATCGGCGTGTCGATGATCTGCTCGGCAGGCACCATGCGCACCGACGAGCCGCCGGGGATCACGGCCTTCAGATTGTCCCAGCCGCCGCGGATGCCGCCGCAATGCCGTTCGATCAGTTCGCGGAACGGGAGCCCCATCGCCTCTTCGACGTTGCAGGGCCGCTCGACATGGCCGGAGACACAAAACAGCTTTGTGCCGACATTGTTCGGCCGGCCGATGGCGGCAAACCACGCTGCGCCACGCCGCAGGATGTCGGGGGCGACCGCAATGGATTCGACGTTGTTGACGGTGGTCGGACAGCCATAGAGACCGACATTGGCCGGGAACGGCGGCTTCAGCCGCGGCTGGCCCTTCTTGCCCTCGAGGCTTTCCAGCAGCGCGGTTTCTTCGCCGCAGATGTAGGCGCCAGCGCCGTGCGCGACATAGACGTCGAACGGCCAGCCATTGACGTTGTCCTTGCCGACCAGTTTGGCCTCGTAGGCCTGGTCGATCGCGGCCTGCAAGTGCTCGCGCTCCCGGATGAATTCACCGCGCACGTAGATGTAGCAGGCGTGCGCGTTCATCGCGAAGCTGGCCAGCAGGCAGCCTTCCACGAGCAGATGCGGATCGTGCCGCATGATTTCGCGATCCTTGCAGGTGCCCGGCTCGGACTCGTCGGCATTGACAACGAGATAGCTCGGCCGGCCGTCAGTGGACTCCTTGGGCATGAACGACCATTTCAGGCCGGTCGGGAAGCCCGCCCCGCCGCGCCCGCGCAGCCCGGAGGCCTTCATCTCGTTGATGATCCAGTCGCGGCCCTTGTCGATGATCGCCTTGGTGCCGTCCCAGGCGCCGCGGCGCCGCGCGCCTTCCAGGCCCCAATCGTGGAGGCCGTAGAGGTTCTTGAAGATGCGATCCTTGTCGTCGAGCATGACTTGAAGCTTCCTAGCGGATCAACGATTGGACTGTGCGTAGGCCAGCCCCGCGGCGCATCCGCCGAAGGTCAGCGCCCACAACAGGCTGGATTCGAGCGTTGCGTTGAGCCCGTAACGCTGCAGCAGAAATATGAACGTAGCCGCTGCGACGGTGTGCATAGCGATATAGCGCCAGTTCTTCATCGCACTGACCCTCCCCGGCCCGCTCACGGGCAATGTGCCATCGCGCCTCATGTGGTTTCCTTCAGCGTCGTCGGCCCGCCGACGGGCGCCGAGAACTGACGGTCGATCTGCGGTCCCGGCTTCGGCGGATTGCCCGATGCAAAGCCGTCCAGCACCTTGCCGAAGTTCTCCTTGGTGAGGTCTTCGTAGGTGTCCTTCCAGATCAAGACCATCGGCGCGTTCACGCAGGCGCCGAGGCACTCGACCTCTTCCCAGCTGAAATTGCCGTCCTTCGACAGTTGGAAGGGATCGTGATGGATGCGGCTCTGGCACACCTTGATGATGTCCTCGGCGCCGCGCAGACGACACGGCGTGGTGCCGCAAACCTGCACGTGGGCCTTCTTGCCGACCGGCTGGAGCTGAAACATCGTGTAGAAGGTCGCAACTTCCAGCACGCGGATATAGGGCATTTCCAGGAGGTCGGCGACCGCGCGGATCGCGGCTTCCGAAACCCAACCCTCGTGCTGCTCCTGCACGCGCCACAGTATGGCGATGACCGCAGAGGCCTGGCGTCCCGGCGGGTATTTCTCGATCTGCGCCTTGGCCCAGGCGAGATTCTCGTCCGTGAACGTGAAGCTCGCGGGCTGCAATTCCTTCGGGGCAAGGCGGCGGACGGACATCGTTCAGTCTCTCATTGCACGCGACGCGCTGCCTTCGCATTGAGCGCATCAATCCGGGCGAGCCAGAATGCACTTGCGGTGGCGAACACGTTGTAGCCGACATGGGTTGAAACCTTGATCCGATCGAGAATCGAAAGGTCGGTCACGGTTTCAAGGCGATTGCTGCGCGGATCGTAGACGATCAGCTTCAGCGAGGTCTGATCGAGAATGTAGCGCGACACGGTATGTTGGGGATCGTTGCCGTGCTCCTCGCACAGCAACACGCTGTCGGCCTGCATCAGCCGCGCGCCGCCCTTCATGGCCTCGATCTCGACGCCTTCGACGTCGAGCTTGATCAGATATTTGCCATCAGGCGCGATCTTGCCGTCGTCCAGCAGATTGTCCAACGCGAGGACGGGCACTTCCTCGCCATCAGACTGGTCGCCAGCGATGCTGAAGGCCTCATGCTTGGTGCCGGACAGGCGCGCGGTGCCGCGCGCGGCGCCGATCGCGCATTTCATGACCTCGAAGCGATTGCCGTTGATTTTGGCGTTGTTGGCAAGCTTCGGAAAATTCTGCCCAGACGGTTCGATCGCAATCGCCTTGTGCGAACCGAACGGCTTGCTCGACACCAGCACCGACCAGTAGCCGTAGTTGGCGCCGCAATCGAGCAGCGTGTAGTCGACGTCGGCGGAGTCCGTGAACAGCAGTTCGAGTTCGTCCTCGTACTGGTAGGTGCGGTTGAGCAGCTTGCTCCAGTAGCCGTCGCCATAGGGAAACTCGAAGGTGGCGTCGGAATTAAGTTTGATCTGAATGCCGCGCTCGGGCAGCGTCGTGCGCAACAGGTTGGCGCACATATTGTAGCCGCGGTGCGAAAAATTCGACGCCACCTTTGACCCTAGCACCAGCGCCATCGCGGCCAAACGCTCCCACGCGTTCGCACCCGCAAGTACGCCCGATGCCCGGTCAAACTGGATGGGCGTCTGCGCCATCACCGGTCGACCTCTCCGAACACGATGTCGAGCGAACCGAGAATCGCCGAGACGTCGGCGAGCAGATGGCCCTTGCAGATGTGATGCATTGCCTGCAGATGGGCGAAGCCCGGCGCGCGGATCTTGCACTTGTAGGGCTTGTTGGTGCCGTCGGAGACCAGATAGACGCCGAACTCGCCCTTCGGCGCCTCGACCGCGGCATAGACCTCGCCGGCCGGCACGTGCACACCTTCGGTGTAGAGCTTGAAGTGATGGATCAGCGCTTCCATCGAGCGCTTCATCTCGCCGCGGCGGGGCGGCGCGATTTTGTTGTCATCGACGACAACCGGGCCCTGACCCTCGGGCGCGCGCAGTTTTGCGACGCACTGTTTCATGATGCGCACCGACTGGCGCATCTCTTCCATGCGAATGCAGTAGCGATCGTAGCAGTCGCCGTTCTTGCCGATCGGAATGTCGAAATCCATCTCGGCGTAGCACTCGTAGGGCTGCGCCTTGCGCAGGTCCCAGGCCGCACCCGAGCCACGCACCATGACGCCCGAGAAGCCCCACTCCCAGGCTTCCTTCAGCGACACCACGCCGATATCGACGTTGCGCTGCTTGAAGATGCGGTTGCAGGTCAGAAGCGTTTCGAGGTCGGCGACGACCTGCAGGAACGGGTCGCACCAGGCCTCGATGTCGTCGATCAGTTTCGGCGGCAGGTCCTGATGCACGCCGCCGACGCGGAAATAGGCCGCGTGCATGCGCGAGCCGGAGGCGCGCTCATAGAACACCATCAGCTTTTCGCGCTCTTCAAAGCCCCACAGCGGCGGGGTCAAGGCGCCGACGTCCATCGCCTGCGTGGTGACGTTGAGCAGATGCGACAGGATGCGGCCGATCTCGCAATAGAGCACGCGGATCAACTGGCCACGGCGCGGCACCGTGATGCCCAGCAGCTTTTCCGCCGCCAGACAGAACGCGTGCTCCTGGTTCATCGGCGCGACGTAATCGAGCCGGTCGAAATAAGGGATCGCCTGCAGATAGGTCTTCTGCTCGATCAGCTTTTCGGTGCCGCGGTGAAGCAGGCCGATATGCGGATCAACGCGTTCGACGACTTCACCGTCGAGCTCCAGAACGAGACGAAGCACGCCGTGCGCCGCCGGATGCTGCGGGCCAAAGTTGATCGTGAAGTTGCGCAGGTTCTGTTCGTTCATGGTCAGGCCTTCGGCTCAGCCTTCTCGTCGCCCGGCAGCGGATAATCAGCGCCTTCCCATGGCGAGAGAAAATCGAATTTGCGGAATTCCTGGTTGAGGCGGACGGGCTCGTAGAGCACCCGCTTCTCCTGGTCGTCGTAGCGGACCTCGACGAAACCGGTGAGCGGGAAATCCTTGCGCAGCGGATGGCCGTCAAAGCCGTAATCCGTCAACAGCCGCCGCATGTCGGGATGGCCGGTGAAGATCACGCCATAGAGGTCGTAGGTCTCGCGCTCGAACCAGTCGGCGCCGGGAAACACGTCGATGATCGAGGGCACCTGCGTAGTCTCGTCGGCCTCGGCGCGAACGCGGATGCGCACGTTCAAGGTCGGCGACATCAGGTGATAGACCACGTCGAAGCGCTTCTCGCGGCTGAGATAGTCGACCGCAGTAACGTCGGTAATGTTGACGAAGCGCAGCGCGGGATCGTCGCGCAGATGCTTCATCACCTCGACGATCTTGCCCGCATCGACCGTGACTGTGAGCTGGTTGAACGCGACCGCATGGGCCGTGGCCACGCCGGGAAGCGCGCTAACAATCGTCTGCCCAAGGGCGTCGAGTTTGCCGTCGTCCATAACCTAAACCTTAGCGTTCGATGGTCCCGATGCGGCGGATCTTCTTCTGCAGCAACAGCACGCCGTAGAGCAGCGCCTCCGCCGTCGGCGGGCATCCGGGCACGTAGATATCGATCGGCACGATGCGGTCGCAGCCGCGCACGACCGAGTAGGAATAGTGATAGTAGCCGCCGCCATTGGCGCACGACCCCATCGAGATGACGTAGCGCGGCTCGGGCATCTGGTCGTAGACCTTGCGCAGGGCCGGCGCCATCTTGTTGGTCAGCGTGCCCGCCACGATCATGACATCGGACTGCCGCGGCGAGGCACGCGGCGCAAAACCGAAGCGCTCGACGTCGTAGCGCGGCATCGACACCTGCATCATTTCGACCGCGCAGCAGGCGAGACCGAACGTCATCCACATCAGGGAGCCCGTCCGCGCCCAGGTGATCAGGTCGTCGGCAGCGGCAACGAAGAAGCCCTTGTCGGACAGTTCGTGATTGACCTCGAGGAAGAACGGATCATTGGCGCCGACCGGCTTGCCGGTGGCGGGATCGAGAATGCCCTTCGGCGCCTGCGCGATGGCTGGCGAAGAGCCAGAAGTTGCTGTCGGGCTCAGTCCCATTCGAGCGCGCCTTTCTTCCACTCGTAAGCAAAGCCGACCGTGAGGACGGCGAGGAATACCATCATGGACCAGAAGCCGGTGGCGCCGAGCTTGCCGAACGCTACTGCCCACGGGAACAGGAACGCCACTTCGAGGTCGAAGATGATGAAGAGAATCGCGACCAGGTAGAAGCGGACGTCGAACTTCATGCGGGCGTCGTCGAATGCGTTGAATCCGCATTCATAGGCGGAGAGCTTTTCCGGGTCCGGCTGCTGGAATGCGACCAGGAATGGCGCGATCAGCAGCGCCAGACCGATCAGGCTCGCGACCCCGATAAACACCACAAGAGGAAGGTAATTCTGCAGGATGCCGTTCATCGGCGGTGCCTTTTCCTGCGGTTTTTGAAGGGCCGCAGATTCGTTGATTGGAATTATTCTTGGCTTAGCGCAGCGCAACAGAGGGCGCAAGACAAGCCGCCCCGACGCCATTGTATGCCCCTGAAGGGGCAGCAGAACACGAAAGAGTGTTGCGTTCCTGCCTCTCCAACCAACGCACGCCGGGCGCCATGGTGCCCCGAATTTCAGTTCAAATGCTTTTCATCCGCAAGCATCTGGGCGGCCGTGTCCGTCAGGCGATCGATCTGGTCGAGCAGCACCGCCAGCTCGTCCTTGCTGAGCTGTTCCAGGAGCCGCCGGTTACGTTCCTGTGCGCCCGCCACAATGGTGTCATGCGCCGCCAGCCCGGCCTTGGTCAGGCAGACCAGCGTCTCGCGGTTGTCACGCGGATTGACCTCCTTCGCGACCAGCTTGCGCGAGACCAGTTCCGCCAGCGCCCGGCTGATCTGCCCCTTGTCCATGCCGACCGCTTCCGCCAGCCGGATCGCGCTCATCGGCGGCCGCCGCCCCAGCGAGGCCACCAGGCCGAATTCCACCGAGGACAGCCCGGCCAGCCGCTTGTAGCGCAGGATCGCACCGCGTTTGAGCAGATTGGCCAGCACCATCAACCGCGACGACATCATCGCGGTGATCGGAGCCAACTCTCCATCCCTCGCCGCAGCGGGCGAAGGCGCGGTCTGCTTTCGGCGCTTCTGGTTCATCCCAAACCTCTGCCAACAAAGCTGCCTGGTGCCAAGATCGTCGGCCGCGACAATCGAGCAAGGCAATCGATCGATACGATATCGTGATCGTTGACATTGTCATCGATTTACATTTCACTTGCCGGAATACGTCAAAAGACTGCGGCGCCAAAAGCTGCGGCGGGAGGAACGGCATGACCATCACGCAGCGGGATCGCGAACTCGGGACCGGCTACGTCATGAAGCCGTCCACGACCCGGACCGAGCTGACCTCGGTCGGCCGCGGCACGCCGATGGGCGAACTGCTCCGGCGTTACTGGCACCCGGTCGGACTGGTCTCCGACGCCACCGATATCCCCAGAAAAGTGCGCGTGCTCGGCGAGGACCTGGTGCTGTTTCGCGACAAGCACGCCCGCGCCGGTCTCCTCCATGCGCGCTGCTGCCATCGCGGCACCACGCTCTATTACGGCAAGGTCGAGGAAGACGGCATCCGCTGCTGCTATCATGGCTGGAAGTTCGACACCGAGGGCCGTTGCCTCGAACAGCCCTGCGAGCCCGACGGCGGACTGTTCAAGGACAAGGTGCGGCAGCCCTGGTACCCCCTGCAGGAGCGCTACGGCCTGATCTTCGCTTATCTCGGACCGGCCGGGAAGATGCCGGTGCTGCCGCGCTACGAATGCCTGGAAAACATGGACGATGGCGAGTTCGTCGAAGCCGATGATTCCTCCATCGGCGGCGGCGGTCCGGCCGTCATCCCGTGCAACTGGCTGCAGCATTTCGAAAACGTGGTCGATCCCTATCATGTGCCGGTGCTGCACGGATCGTTCTCAGGGCCGCAATTCACCAATATGATGGCCTCGATGCCGGAGGTGAAGTTCGAGATGTCGCCACGCGGCGTCACCGTGCGCTCGATCCGGCATCAGGACGACGGCAAGGTATTTTACCGGGTGACGGAAGCCGCCCTCCCCACGCTGCGCGTGGTACCCAATCCGCGGGTCGCGCAATTCGCCCGCGTCGAGTCGATCGGATGGACGTTACCGATCGACGATACGTCCTTTCGAATCTACGTCGCGGGGCGCGTCAGGAATTCCGGCGACATCGGACGGATGCGCTCCAAATTCAACGGCAAGTTCTGGTGGGACATGACCGAACAGGAGCACCAGCAATTCCCCGGTGACTACGAGGCCCAGGTCGGCCAGGGCCCCGTGACGCTGCATTCGGAAGAGCATTTCGGCCAGAGCGATCGCGGCATCCTGATGATCCGGCGGATGCTGGGCGAGCAGCTCGAGGCCCTGGCATCGGGCCGCGATCCGATCGGCGTAGCGTTTGAGAAAAACGCGCCGCCGGTTGAATTCGAAGCGGGGAATTTCATCCGCGAAGCGTGAGCCGGCACCTACAACAAGAAAATATCGTGGGGGGAAACATGGTCGATTTGGCACCGCGGGCGACCGTACCGGCCGACACCGCAGCGAGGCCCTCGATCCGGCGATATTACGTGCTGGCGCTGTTGACCGTCATCTATGCGCTGAACTTCCTCGACCGCACCATCTTCAACGTCCTGATCGAGCCGATCAAAAAGGAGTTTGCGCTCAGCGACACCACGATGGGGCTGCTCGCGGGCTTCGGTTTCGTGCTGTTCTATTCACTGCTGGGCATCCCGATCGCGCGCCTCGCCGACCGCTTCAACCGGCGCAACATCGTCTCGATCGCGCTGGCGTTCTGGAGCGCCATGACGGTGTTCTGCGGCATGGCGCAAAGCGTGACCACGCTGGCGCTGGCGCGTATAGGCGTCGGCATCGGCGAATCCGGCGGCACGCCCGCCTCGCAGTCGATCATTGCGGACCTCTTCAGCAAGAACGAACGTCCCCGCGCGCTCGGCGTCTATGCCATCGGCACCTATCTCGGCGTGTTCCTCGGCTATTTCATCGGCGGCTATATCAACCAGTACTACGGCTGGCGGACGGCGTTCTATGTCGCCGGCCTGCCCGGCGTCGCGCTCGCCGCGGTGCTGTGGCTGACGGTGCGCGAGCCGAAACGCGGGGCGATGGCGGAGACGTTCACGCCGGAGCCGATCGGGCCGACGCTGGGCTTCCTCGCCTCGCAGCGGACGTTCGTCATTTTGCTCGCCGGCTTTTGCCTGACGACCTACACCAACTACGCGACCTCGGCCTGGATTCCGCCGTTCCTGGCGCGGGTGCACCACCTCTCCAGCGCCGAGATCGGCACCTATGCCGGCACCTTCAAGGGGCTGTGCGGCATCGCCGGCACGCTGTTCGGCGGGTTCGTAGTCGCCCAGATCAGCCGCCGCGACGACCGCTGGAAATTGTGGGCGCCCGCGATCACATCAGGCCTCGCCGGACCGGTGTTTGCGCTATGCATGCTGACACCGGACTTCACCACGATGGTGGCCGCGCTGGCCGCCACCTCGTTCCTGGTCGGCTTTCATCTCGGCCCGATCTTTGCGATCGCGCAAACGGTTGCAAAACCGAGCATGCGGGCGCTGGCATCCGCCATCATGCTGCTGACGGCGGCCGGCTTCGGCCAGGGCGTCGGCCCGCTCGCGGTCGGCATGCTCAACGACGCCCTGAAGAATGACTATGGCGCCCAGGCCGTGCGGTATTCGCTGCTGTCGGCGGCGATCACGACCACCGTCGGGGCGCTGTTGTTCATCTGGGCCGCCCGGTCGATACGGACCGATATCCAGCGGGCGAGTTGATCCAATCGGCTCACCGCCGGCGCCTCCCCTTTGTTTTGATTGTCGTTTTGATCCGGGCCTACGTCCCCGCGGATCGAATTGCGGCCGGCCTGGCGACCTCTGAGTGATTTACATCACGGATGCCGGGCAGAATGCAGGTCAAAAACCGGCGGAATGAAACCATTTTGCGGGAACCGCGAAACCTTCCTGAAACAGTTCGGGCTTACACCCCTAGCCAACACGGATGTCAAAGGCGTCCAGGAGGCATTACATGAACCACTCAATTCATTCGGCAGATCGCAGCACCCATTTGAAGATCGTGGTTGTCGCTCTCGTGGCTGGCATCGCGGTTGCCGCTTTCGGCATCTCCGCCCGGACCGGCACCGATTACAGCCAGACCGCCCAGGTCGTGAAGGCCGGCAAGCCCGTGATCGTCACCAGCTCGAACACCTCGACGGTGCGCTAAGCGAAATCGATTTTAATTGGAATAAAAACGGCCGCCTTCGAGGCGGCCTTTTTGTTTGCGGCGGGACATGAAGAGATCGGTATCAAGCCATTGATAAATGGCGCGAGAGACGGGACTCGAACCCGCGGCCTCCGCCGTGACAGGGCGGCGCTCTAACCAACTGAGCTACTCCCGCGGATGCCGTAATCATGTTCTGATCCGCGCAGAACCGAGGGCATAAAGGGCTGCCCCCGCTTAGTCAAGGACGTTGCGAATCCCGTTGCCAGATGGGCGTTTCTGCGATTCCGATGCAAATAACGGCCTGATTTCAAGCGAAACTGCGCGGGCGGCCATCGCCCGAATCGTTCGACGCCTGATACGCTTGGGTTTCCTGAGACCCTCCCCGCTCGGGTCGCACCGGCCCCCGGGGTTTCAAGCAAGGCGTTCTTCCGGGCGCGGACCGGTGTTGACGAACGCGCCTGAAGCCATTCAACCAATGAGGAGTGCCAGTTATGGCGAAGAAAGCAGCGTCTCCAGCCACCATCACCCTCAAACATCTGGCGGCCGCACTGGCCGAGGAACACGACCTGTCGAAGAAGGCCGCCGAGGCGATCCTGACCGACATGATCGACAGGATCGCAAAACACCTGAAGAAGGGCGAGCGGGTCCGTATCGTGGGGCTCGGCATCCTCCAGGTCCGCAAGCGCGCCGCCCGCACCGGACGCAACCCCGCCACCGGCGAACCGATCCAGATCAAGGCCAGCAAGAAGGTCGCGTTCCGCGCCGCCAAGGAACTCAAGGAAGCAGTCTGATCCCGACGCTTTCACATCCAAGGCGCTTAATCTGATCAAAGCGTCATTCCGGCGGGGACCCGGAGTGGCGCTTTTCTGTTATAGAGCGCTTCCCCTGCTCACTTTCGCGGATCGTCAATGCTGGCCACGCCCCTCGCCTTCACCCACGACGTCACAGAGCGCTTCCTGCGCTATGTCGTAATCGACACCCAGTCCGATCCGGCCTCTCCGACCTGTCCCTCCACCGAGAAGCAAAAGAATCTGGGCCGTCTGCTCGCCTCGGAGCTGCAGGCGATGGGCATCGCAGACGCCCATCTCGACGAGCACGGCTATGTCTATGCGACGATCCCGGCCACCACCGACAAGAAGGTCCCGGTGATCTGCTTCTGCTCGCACATGGACACTTCACCTGATTGCACCGGCGCCAACGTCAAGCCGCAGGTCGTGAAGGACTATCAGGGCGGGGACATCGTGCTGCCGGCTGATCCGACCCAGGTGATCCGCGCCGCCGACCATCCCGCGCTGGCCGACCAGATCGGCCACGACATCATCTCGACCGACGGCACCACGCTGCTCGGCGCCGACAACAAGGCTGGCCTCGCCGAGATCATGGATGCGGCGCGGTTCCTGATTCAAAATCCGCAAATCAGGCACGGCACCATCAAGATCCTGTTCACGCCCGACGAGGAAATCGGCCGCGGCGTCGACAAGGCCGACCTGAAGAAACTCGGCGCTGACTTCGCCTATACGATGGACGGCGAAAGCGCCGGCCATATCGAGGACGAAACCTTTTCGGCCGACGGCGCCACCATCACCATCGAGGGCGTCTCGACCCATCCCGGTTTCGCCAAGGGCAAGATGGAGCATGCGATCAAGATCGCGGCAGCCATCGTCGATCGCCTGCCCAGGGATACCTGTTCGCCGGAGACCACAGAAGGCAAGGAAGGCTTTCTGCATCCGGTCGGCATCACGGGCGCGCTGGAGAACGCCACGATCGGTTTCATCGTGCGCGATTTCACCGACCAGGGATTGGCGGAAAAGGAAGCCCTGCTCGAAAACATCGTCAAAGAGGTGATGAAGGATTATCCGCGCTCGACCTATCGGATGGACGTCAAGCCGCAATACCGCAACATGAAGCAGGTGATCGACCGCCACCCCGAGACCGTCGACTACGCCATCGAGGCGATCAAGCGTGCGGGACTGACACCGGTGCGAAGCTCGATCCGCGGCGGCACCGACGGTTCGCGGCTGTCGTTCATGGGGCTACCCTGCCCCAACATCTTCGCCGGCGAACACGCGTTCCACTCGCGGCTGGAATGGGTCAGCCGCCAGGACATGGAAAAGGCCGCGGAGACGATCGTGCATCTGGCGATGATTTGGGAAGAAAAGGCGTAGCAACTTGGCCAAAGCGCCATCCCGTCCTTGCCCGCGACGCGAAGCGTCTGCGCAAACCGAGGGACTGCGACGGGGTTGTAAACTAGTTACGCCGCGTTTCTAAAACGAGGAGTCTATCATGCGGTTGTTCAGGGTTGCCGCTTTGGCGCTGATCGTCGGAACCACAGGCTCAACTTCCGTGTCTCCGGCACTGGCTGCCACACCCGACTGTCCAAAACTGGTAGAGCTGGCGGATTGGGGCGAGAACTCCACCGGCGATATCAGCGTCGCGCCCGGGCAAAGCTGCCTGTTTCCGATCACGATCCGCGGCACGGTGAACAGTTCGGAGATTTTCAAA
>Ga0268266_10003300_pt1 | contig 16214 bp, 16 predicted proteins | sample KBSS13metaG_FD_190356 | JGI IMG/M metagenome (GOLD analysis project Ga0268266, IMG submission 190356) | Switchgrass rhizosphere microbial communities from Kellogg Biological Station, Michigan, USA - KBS S1-3 metaG (SPAdes) (version 2) | ecosystem: Host-associated > Plants > Roots > Rhizosphere...
GACTCGGCCTTCTCCCGCGTGTCGAACTGCAAAACACGGACGCCCCAGTTCGGCTTACGCGTCTTGAAGCCGATCGGGCCGGCGATGTGCGCGACGTAGTCCCGAAGCCACGCCTGGTCGGCCTCGTCGTGCCGAACATTCACCTCGTGCAGAAAGGTCGGCTTTGGCTTTGGAGGATAGCGGGTGTTGCGGGGCACGGTGCGGTCACACGTTGCGCCTTGCTCGCGCCATGCGGCCGGAAGAGCCGGCATACCGTGGGTCGGGATGCAGAATCGGGAGGCCGATGCCGCCGCAAGTCCGGCCGTCAGCCCAACTGTATGCGCAACGGTATCGCGCACCTGCGATTCGGCGATGCGCGATTCTGATGTTCCACCCGTTCAGCCGCTGCCTGTTACCACAGCGCTGGCAGGTCACCTCAATGGCCAGTTCGAGCCACTTGAGATCGCCGAAGGTGGTGTCGGGAGGGACCGTCAGCATCGACCGATTCGTAGCCCCGCCCGGGGCCGAGGCGCGACCCCTTTATTCGCGATATGTTCTCACCGCGCTTCAGCATCCGGTAGGCGTGAAGAGGGGCATCCCTATAGGTTGTCAGGGTGCCGTTCTCTTATCCACAGAAGGTCGGTCTTTCGCGGCATCCTTTCGCTGTCTGGGTTGATCCGACCCATTCGCTGGGCGTGAGAAAATTTTTGCCATCCACAGGCAGAAACGGCTCCATTTTTCCAAGGGCGATTCAGCTAAGCTATTGACGCAATGTATTTGCTCTACTACTGAAAATCGCAGTGTCGGTGGTTCGACTCCGCCCCTGGGCACCATTTGTTTTGGTTCAAGCCATTGAACATTTTCGGCCCGTCCGCTGCTGCTGTCGAACGACCTTCTGAAGCCTTTTTCAAGGCTCGTTGCAGCTTTTTGCCGAAATCTCGTTCTGTTCCCGTTCTCTCGAACAGGCAGCCTCCCCACATCGAGAGGACGCGTAGAGACACGAGTACGGATGGATGGCAGGCCAGTTCGTTTACTTCGATACCAAGAAGAGGGGCGTGGTCTACGACAGCAGTGTCGGCGCAAGCGCTCGATCGCAATGCATCTACAGGATGCGATGCGATGACGAGAACGTGGTCATGCTCGTCTATACCCAGGCCGGGAGCGGTCCAAGGAAGATAGCGACCGTGATGTCGGGAGAGTCGATCGATATCCTGGCCACCAACATCTGGGTGATGGCTGATCTTTCCAATGCGAATTTGCCTGCGCCCTTCAGGTGTTTTTACGAATTCGTCGCGTATATCGGCGAGGTTTGACGCTGGTGTGCCCTCTTAAGGCGCGCGAGCGCTCAGGCTGATGTCAGAGGCCTCTCGGCGCCTCGAATTTCGAGATGTCTTGCTGAGCGCGATACTCGAAGAACTTCGTAGCACCTTCGACGAGAATGAGCGCCGACACCAGCATTCCAAGGGCCGTGATGAGATGTCGGTATCGTTGAAACATTCGTCGTCACCGTCCCGTTGCGCAAAGCAGGCTGACGGAATCAACGTCGCACAGAACGGGTGAAATGCGCGGGCTCTGACGGGGTAATCGAGGGAGCATCGATGGTGCCGGAGGGTTACCTCCGACATCGCGTAGCCGATGGGCGCGTGAGCTCCTGTCGTTCGGCGGCGAGTGGGGCGAAATCTCCTGTTTTTCCAATGCCGGATCAGCTAAGCCCTTGAAGCGACACGATGGCTCTCCCGGTGAAAATCGCAATGTCGGTGGTTCAGGCCCGCCCTTGGACACCATTTGCTTCCAGAGGCCTGGCGATCGTCGGCGTCACGGTGACACGAGGTTGGACACCCAAGATCAGGCAGCGGGATAGATCACGGTTCTGCGCGACGGGAAAAACCTCGGCCTCCATCGGGCCGCCCTATTCCATCGCCCATGTATTTTTCAGCTCGACCAGGGGGATGTCAGAATGAAGCTTGCCGAAACGGAGATTCCTGACGTCAAGCTGATCTCGCCAGTCCGCTTCGGCGACGAACGCGGATGGTTCGAGGAAACATATCGTCAGGATATCCTGGCCGCGGCAGGCATTCGCGATGTCTTCGTGCAGGACAACGTGTCTTTTTCGATCTCGCGCGGCACTATTCGGGGATTGCACTTCCAGGCACCGCCGTCTGCACAGGCGAAATTGGTGCGCGTGCTCGTCGGCAGCGCACTCGATGTCGCGGTCGATCTCCGGCTCTCGTCGCCGACGTACGGTCGGCACGTGACTGTCGAAATCGACGCGAAATCGGGTCGAATGGTCTACATCCCGTCGGGGTTCGCCCATGGGTTCTGTACCCTCGAGCCCAACACCCTGCTTACCTACAAGGTGAGCGCGCCATATGACGGCAAGCGCGATCGCGGCCTGGCGTGGAATGATCCTGCCCTCGGCATCGAATGGCCTGTCTCCGCGTCTGATGCGATCCTGTCCGCCAAGGATCGGAATGCCCCCGAGTTGGCCAAGCTGGAGAGTCCGTTCGAGTAGAAGATGCTCGACAGCCCGAGCCGGGACCGGAGAGGAAGTGGCGAGTGGAAGACCAGACGAATGTCCTGATCCTGGGGGCGACCGGTCAAGTCGGCACCGAACTGATGCGCCAAGGCTGGCCGGCGTGGATCAAGGTCCATGCACCGTGCCGCGGCGAGCTCGATCTTGCAAACGAAGGTGCCGTCGACGAGATCGTTTCCTCCCGTCGATGGGGCTGCGTGATCAATGTTGCGGCCTATACGGCCGTCGACAATGCGGAAACGGACGTCGGCAGTGCGTGGCGGGTCAATGCCCTTGCGCCAGCTCTGCTTGCGGCCGCGACCGCAAGATCACGGACGCCGATCATCCACGTGTCGACGGACTATGTTTTCGACGGCGAATCCGGCAGACCCTACCAGCCCGATGATCCGGTGCGGCCGAAGAGCGTCTATGGAGCGAGCAAGGCCGGCGGCGAGCATGCGGTGCGCACGGCCAATCCGCGCCACGTCATCGTACGCACCTCCTGGGTCTTCAGTCCGCATCGATCGAATTTCGTCAAGACGATGCTGCGCCTCGCTGCCGAGCGCGACGTACTGCGCGTGGTCGACGATCAGCACGGATGTCCGACTTCTGCTGCCGACCTCGCGTCCGCCCTCATGACGATCTGCCGGCGCCTGGTCGATGATCCGACGGGTCCGTGCGGCACCTATCACTTCGCGAATGCCGGCGAGACGACGTGGTGCGGCCTGGCTCGGGAGATCATGGCGCGCGCGCGACAACGGGGCATCCGTTCGGTGCCGGTCGAGGCGATTGCGACGGCGGACTTCGTCACCAGGGCCGTCAGACCGGCGAATTCGGTGCTCGCGACGGACTCCCTGATGCGCGACTACGCGATACGGCCGCGTCCGTGGCAGCAAGCGCTCGACGAGGTCCTCGACGCCCTCCAGCACGATCTGGTTCATGCGATAGACCGGCCACCATCGACGTAAAGATTCACCCCGTTGATATAGGCGCCTGCATCCGAGCACAGCAGAAGTGCCGCTCCTGCGAGATCATCGGGGCGGCCAAGCCGGCCGGCTGGAATGCGCTGGACCAGCGCCTCGCCTTCCGTCGCCATTTGGGCGCGGTTGCGCGCGGTCAGGATGGCGCCGGGAGCAAGGTTGTTCACCGTGACCCCTTGGCCGCCGAACTGCCGAGCCAGGTTCCACGCCCAGTTGAGCTGGGCTGCCTTGGTCCCGGCATACACCATCATCTGCGGATGGGGCCGGACTTGCTGCACGCTTCCGATCGTCACCACGCGGCCCCATCCGCGTGCACCCATGGGCGGCACAAGGGCCTGCAACAGCTCCAGGGGGCTCCGCAGGTTGACCGCGATCTGCTTGTCGAACCGGTCCCGCGCGATCGCCTGGTAGGCTTCCGGCAGTTCGATCGAGGCATTGAGGATCAGGATATCGACGGGCGCCCAGGCGGAGACAGCGTCGGCCAAGCGGTGCCCGGCATCGTCGAGGGCAAAATCCTGGCTGAAGGCACGCGCCATTCCGCCAGCCTGTTCGATCTCGCGCACCACGGTGTCGGCATCGGCCGCTTCCTCGGCAGTGCCGGCATGATGAATCGCCAGCTTGGCGCCGGCTTCCGCCAGGGCGAGGGCGATCGCCCGGCCGATCTCGCGGCGAGCACCGGTGACGAGAGCGGTCCGGTCGGTCAGTCGGAAACGATCGAATGTGTTCTGTGGCATGAAAGCTCCAGTCGGGACGCCGCATCATAAGCAAGACGCCGAGATCACGAACCGTCATCGCACCGTGCAGGAGCTGATCGCCCCGACACCGCGCTCGGCGATGGTGCCCGTCGAGCTCGCTGCCCCCAGCGGAACTCACCTGATCAAAAAATCACAAACTCTCAGATGACGGCACGCGGGCCGACGCGGCTATCGGGCGTGGCCGACGGCGGGAGGGCGAGGAGGAGGTTGTTCGCTTTGAAGGCGGCGGCCAGCGCCCGCGCGGCGATTTGCAACTCACGCCGCCGCTCCGGCGGCGCCAGCCAGCGCAGGTGCGCCTGGAACAGGGAATGGTCTTCCGATTGGGCTGCGCCGAGAAGCGTGAGGATCTGACGCTCGTCGGGCGTGACGCCGAACGGGTCGGGCGCACGGATGACGAGTTGCCGTCGGCTGGCGAAGGCCAGCGCTTTCAGGAAGGTGCAGAGGGTGAGGAAAACTTCGCCGGCGTCGCTGCCGCAGGCATCGGCGAATTCCTGAGCCATCACCGGGCACTGGACCCGCCCGGTGACGATTCGTCGCCAGGACCAGACCAGGAGGTGCTCACCGTAGCCAAACCCTCGCACATCCGCGGCAGTCCGGACGGCCGCTTGTCCCGTGGGCATCATGGCTCGTCCTCTTCGTGTGCATCTATTCGACGAAGGCCTTCTCGACGACGAACTCGCCCGGCGCCGTCGTGCTGCCTTCGGAGAGGCCCGCGCCCTGCAGGATCGTGCGCAGGTCGGCCAGCATCTGCACGCTGCCGCACAGCATGAAGCGGTCGGTCTCCTTCGCGATCGGCGGCAGGCCGACGTCGCGCGCCAGCGTGCCGTTCTCGAGCAGGTGCGAGATGCGGCCGCGATACTTGAACGGCTCGCGTGTCACCGTCGGGTAGTAGACCAGCTTGTCGCGCACCGTGTCGCCCAGGATCTCGTCGGCCGGCAGCTCGTCGGCAAGCGTCGAGCGATAGGCGAGATCGCGCACATGGCGGCAGCCATGCACCAGGACGACCTTCTCGAAGCGTTCGTAGACCTCGGGGTCACGCACGATCGAGAGGAAAGGCGCCAGGCCGGTGCCGGTGCCGAGGAGATAGAGATTGCGGCCCGGCGTCAGGCTGTCGAGCAGGAGCGTGCCAGTCGCCTTGGCTCCGATCAGCACCGGGTCACCCGGTGCGAGGTCCTTCAGCCGCGAGGTCAACTTGCCGTCGGGCACCTTGATCGAGAAGAACTCGAGCTCCTCGTCGTAATGCGCGCTGGCGATGGAGTAGGCGCGCAGCAGCGGCCTGCCCTCGACCCGGAGGCCGATCATCGTGAACTGGCCGCTGGCGAAACGGAAACCTTTGTCGCGGGTCGTCCGGAAGCTGAACAGCTCGTCCGTCCAGTGATGCACGGACAGGACCGTCTCGTCTCTCAACGCACTCAAACGCACCTCCGCACGGCCGACAGGGCCCGCGTATCTTCGATCGGTCGTGGAGAAGACCTACTTGGTCAGGATCAGCTTGTCGGAGGCCGTGATCCGCAGCCGGTAAAGGCTGGCGCCGTGACGAATGTGGATTTCGCGAGCGCCGTTCATCAGGTCGACGCTGTCGACGACGGGGGACTCGATCTCCCGCGCGAGCACGGGCGAGTGATTGGTTTCGTTGATTTGGGCGGGGCGAAACGAGGCATCCATCGGAATCTCCTTGCCAGTAGTTGAGAGTAATTATCAGTTGCATATACTGATGTGCCGGTCAACGACTTCCGAGTAGGGCCTCCAAATGAAAAGTCTCCGGGACCGAGGCCCTGTGCCCCTCGCTCACGAGCGCGCCGCCGAGGGTTCGCGCGGACACCGACCAGTCGACTTGTCAGCCGGAGAGCAGTTCGTGGTGTGGGCTCTGCGCCAATGGCAGTGCGAGCTGACTGCCTGGGAGCGCGACGGTGCTTTTCCCGTCGAGGAGTCCGGCCTCCGCGCCGGCTTCTGGATGGCTGGTCTTCTCGACGCGCTGCCCGAGTTCGCCATGGCCATGGATGTCATCCTGTTCGGCATCGGCCGCGTCCTCGAAATTCATCGACCACGGTGTTCGGCGATCAGTCGCGACGAAGCCGTATTCATCGCCTTGTGCGGTTTGGCCCAAGCTGATCTCGGCGGTCCGCTGTCGGCATCGCTCAACGCGATGCTGGGCGCGGCGGCAGCGGAAATCGTCCGAACACGTCTGACGACGTTTGCCGCAATGCTTGGCGGTGCAGGTCTCGATCTTGTGTCGGCTCAGGGTGACATGGGCAGGCGCCTCCATTGACGTCGGCGCGGAATTCGTGAAGGCGTTCACTCTCCGCTATAGCCAGCCCTTGTCCTTGAAGGGAGAGAGGGCGACGCCCGGAGGGGCATACCAACCGCTGGCGCTGTAGCGGGCACCGAGCTTCATGGCGACGTCCTTGTTGCCGTAGGGAATGTTCAACGGCGTATTCGTGTCGGTGCTCTGCGGAGCATCGGCTCGCGATGTATCGGCCGGCGACCCGGCAAGCTTGCTCTTTCGAGATGTCCTGCGCCGCGGCGCCTTCCCGTCGGCGGATGTCGCGCCTGCGCGGCGACGTCGTTTCTTCGCGGGTGGATCGGCGTCGCCCGAAGAAGCCGGGGTGCGGGTCCGTGTCTGCGATGAACGAGCGGTGTTCAGGTCGCCGTCAGGTTTCGGCGGCGCATGCTGCTGCAGGAACGCCCGGCACGCCGCGCCCGAAGTGGCATAAGCTGCTGGTAGCTCGAGCCGCTTTTGCCGGGCGAGGCTCTCCGCGTAGCGTTTCATCGCGGGAGTCGGGGGACGCTCGCCGCCGCCGTTCCCCAATGGACTGCCGGGAAACAACGGGCCGCCCGCCACGGGTCCTTCGGTCAACTTGCCGATGATGCGGCGGGCGACATCGCACACGGCATCGATCGCGCCCACCATCTGCTGCTTGCCGACGACGACATCGTCGAGGAGGCATTCGAGCTGCGCGGTTTGGCCCGGGTCGACGAGCGCGGGATCGGCCTCCTTCAGCGCGCCGAACAGCTTCAGCCCGGTTTCGGTCGGGACGATGTTCTTGCCTTGCGCAACGAGGAACTCCTGCTTCTTCAGACCGCCGATGATTTCGGCGCGGGTCGCCGGCGTGCCGATGCCCTTGGCCTCCTTCAGGCGATCGCGCAGCATCTCGTCGTCCACGAAGCGCCACGCATTCTGCATCGCTTCGATCAGCGTGCCTTCGCTGTAGCGCGGCGGCGGCTTGGTTTCCTTGGCCTCGACCTCCGGATCGCGCAGACGAGCCGGCTCACCGTCGCGCATTGCAGGCAGCAACTGGCCGGCATCGCCCTTCTCGTCGGCAGGCTGCCATTCCGGGAACGCCGCGCGCCAGCCGAACTCGAGCGGCTGCCGGCCGGTCGCCTTGAACGGGAATCCCTTGACGTCGAGTGTGGCGGTGGTCTGGCGATAGCGAAAATCCGGCATGAGCGCGGCGAGATAGGCGCGCGCGATGACGTCGAACAGCTTCTTCTCGTCGATCGAGAGACGCGGCCACACCTCGCGCAGCGTGTCGACCGTGTTGACGTTGGGGATGACGGCGTGATGGCTCGCCCCCTCGAGGCCCTTCTCGTAGAAGGTGCCGCTGGCACCTCGTCGGATGAGCGGAGGAACGGGGACCGGAATGTCCTTGAACGACTGGCCGACCTGCAGGCCGGCCACGATCGTCGGCACATCCGCTATCAGGCTTTCCGGCAGGTAGCGCACTTCGGCGCGCGGATAGGTGATGATCTTCTTGCCCTGACCGTCATAGAGCTCCTGGGCGACTTCCAGCGTCTTGGCAGCCGACCATCCGAAGCGCGTCGAGCACAATTTCTGCAGCGAGGGGAGGTCGTGCAGCTTGGGCGGCCCCTGCCGCTTGTCCTCGACCTTCACGCCGAGAGGGCCTTCGAAGTCCCGTGCCGCATCGGCGACGGCTTCCGCCAGCTCGCGCTTCAGGATCCGCTCCTGCGGCGCATGGCGCATCTTGAACTCGCCGCTGGCGATCTTCGCGGTGGCGACCACTTCGAAATAGGCGACCGGCACGAAGTTCCGGATCTCGAGCTCGCGCTTGCAGACGATCGCCAGCGTCGGCGTCTTCACGCGACCGACCCCGATGACGCCGCGGGCACCCCGTCCGAGGATCACCGTGGCCGTTCGGGTGAGGGAGAGATTGTAGATCTGGTCGGCCTGCCGGCGTGCCACGGCGGCGGCATACAGGCGGGCATACTCCGAGTTCGGCTTGGCCTCCTTGAAGGCCTCGCGGATGGTTTGCGAGTCCTGCGCGGTGAACAGGACCCGCATGACCTCGCCCCGGTACTTGTAGTGCTCGAGGATCTCCTGGCCGATCAACTGTCCTTCGCGATCGCAGTCGGTCGCCAGCCAGACGCGCGTGGCGGTACGCAGCGCTTCGCGAATCGCCGCCAGCTTGGCGGCCTTGTTGCCGCCCACTGCCGGCCGTGTGCCGTACAACCCGTCCGGCTTCAGCAGGATCGGCGACCAGCGTTTCCACTCGGGGACCACGTCCTCCGGCTCGAGCAGATCGATCAGATGGCCTTCGGCGGGAAGGATGGTGCCATAGCGGCCGCCGACCGCACCCCGGACATCTTTTGCCTGGCTGCTCTTTTCCGTGATGACGATCTGGTCGACCATGGATGAGGAACATAAATAGAACGAAAGGACGCGACAAGCTTCGGTTTTCGCGCGACGCGTCACGGCCATACGGTAGGGTGCATGCCGAATAGGGGGGAGAGAGCCGTTCATGCGTATATGCGTATTCGGAGCCGGCGCGATCGGGGGGAACTTTGCCGCGCGCCTTGCCGATGCCGGCAATGAGGTGTCGGTCGTGGCCCGCGGCCCGCATCTCGAGGCGATCAAGGCCAAGGGCCTCACCCTGATCGCGGGTGACAGGAAGATCGTCGCCACAGTGCAGGCGAGTGATCGTCCGGCCGATCTCGGGACGCAGGACGTCGTGATCTCGACCTTGAAGGCGACCGGCCTCGACGCGCTGGCCTCGAGCATCGGGCCGCTGCTCGGGCCCGAGACGGGGGTCGTGTTTGCCCAGAACGGCATCCCGTGGTGGTACGGCCATGGTCTCGGCGCCTCGCGGCCGCCGGCGCCCGATCTGTCGCGCCTCGATCCGGGCGGCGCGCTCGCCAGGGCAGTGGGTTACGAGCGCACCCTGGGCGGGGCGATCACCTCACCCAATCACGTCGTCGAACCGGGCACGGTGATCAACGAGCAGCCGGACCGCAACACGCTCTGGGTCGGCGAGATCGACGATCGCCAGACGCCGAGGGTCGAGGCGCTGCGCAAGACCTTGATCGCCGCCGGCATCGGCTCGCCCTCGACACACGATATCCGATACGACATCTGGCACAAGCTGATGGCCAATCTGACCGGCTCGTCGATCGCCCTCATCCTGGGCCAGCCTTCGACGATCCAGAAGACGCCGATCGTCAATCAGATCGCACGGCGAGCACATGCCGAAGCGCTGGCGGTGGCCGCGGCCCACGGCGTCGTGCTCGATGACAGTCCCGAGGTCCGCTACGGACCCAAGCGGGTCTATTTCGACCACCGCCCTTCGATCCTGCAGGACTACGACCTCGGCCGTCCGATGGAGATCGAGGCCATCATTCGCGCGCCTGTCGCCTTCGCCCGCAGCGCCGGCGTGCCCACGGCGACCCTCGATGTCATCGAGGCGTTCGCCGTCAGCATGGCTACGTCGAAGGGTCTTTACACGCCGTAACCTCATCGCCGGGACCGCGCCACTCCGTGGTGCTCATCTCGTGATCATGAGCGCCACGGAGTGGCACGGTCCCAGTGATGACTCACCGCGTCATGCCGGTCGCGCCGTCGGGTACATCGTAGAAGGCCAGGGTCATCGACACGCTGGTGTAATGACCCATCAGCGTGATGACATCGGTGATGCTGACGTGGCCGAGCGTCTTGACGGCGCGGTCGTGCAGCCCGCGCGGAATCCAGCGGCCGTTGGAGAGCGCGATCGCCATCTCGTAGACGATCTGCTCCCGCTCGTCGTCGAACGAGGTCGGCAGCCCGCAGAGGATCGCATCGATCTTGGCGGCCGGCAGCCCGGCGGCCTTCGCTATCCGTTCGTGCGCCGACGTCGGATAGGCGGCGCGCCAGTGGCTGGTGATGACGCAGACTGCAATCTCGCGCTCGCGCTCGGTCAGCGAGTAGCCGCCGGGCTGGAAGTGCGCACCGAACGGACCGGCGACTTTCGAGAGCTTCGGATTGTGCACCCAGATCTTGGTCGGGCCGGGCAGGCGGCCGCGGGCCTCCATCATGGCGTTGTAGCCCGCCTGTTGCTCCGGGCTCATCTTGTCGTATGGGATTTCGGCGTAGCGGCCGAAGGTCGGCGTTTCGGACATCGGTTTCCTCCTCCGTTGTTCTTGTCGTGCCCGGCGCCGTTCAGATGAACATGTCGAGCTGGTTGTAGTTCTTCAGCACGGCGGCGCGTATCGTCTCGTTCCACCGGTTCTCGTCCTCATGGCCGGCGAGGGGCCGGTAGACGTAGCTCTTCTCCTCGGGGAAGCGCTGGCGGCGCGCGTCGATCGCGATCTGCAGGATGCGCGTGCGTGCATCGATGCGGGCCTGGTCGTAGGTCTCGACCGCCCCGGTCAGACGCTTCGTCGTCACGTTCAGCACGCGCCGGCGCGGGAAGAAGCCCTCGTTGAGCGTGATGCGCCGGTCGGGCGAGCTGTTGGCGAAGGAGCCGTGCACGAGCTGGCGGTTGGTCACGATCGTGTCGCCGGCATCGCACAACATCGGCACCGCGCCTTCGATGCGATCCGATCCGCTCTCGGCCACGAGCCTCTTGATGTCGGCCCGTCCGCGCTTGTGACTGCCGGGCAGCACCCATACGCCGTTCCCCGCCGTGCTGGGATAGAGCTGGGTCATGAAGTTGAAGCCGTGCGCGCCCTGGTCCCAGTCGGGCGCGTTCCAGTGCGTCGTGCCGTCCTGGTGCCAGGCGACCGACGGACCGAGGCCAGGCTCCTTCACGAAGGTCACTTCATTGTACGGAACGAAATCGTCGCCCAGGATCGACGCCGCCACGGTCAGCAGTCCCGGATGGCCGTAAAGGCGCAGGCAGGCATCGCTCAGATAGAGGTTGCCGTCGAGCAGCTCGACGGTCCAGGCCGGCGAATCCTTGGCCGGTTCGGGCTGCTGCATCGCGGCGGGATGGCGGCCGTTGTTCTTGTCGGTGCCGCCGACCGGATCGCTCAGCGGCTTGGCCCAGCGATAGGGCGGCTTGATGATGCCGTGCTCGAGCGTCGGCCGTCCCCGGAAATCGACCGTGGCGTCGGGCGCCACCGGCGCGTGGGACAGGACCTCGTCGATGTCGGCGCGCAGCTCCTTCAGCTCTTCAGGTCCGACGACACCCTGGAATACATAGAAGCCGTGAGTCCAATACGACTCGAGGATCTCCGGCAACAGCTTGCCGTCGGCATCGGTTCGGATCGGTCCGCGATTGCCCAGGGCGTAGGCGCGCGCTTCCGCGCGTTGGCCATATTCCTTCATGGCGCGCTCGTGATCGAGCGGGCTCAGGGGGCGGGTTGCGGTGGCGACGGTCATGACGGGCTCCCAACGAATGCCGGCTTGCGGGGAAAGGCGTGGCTCGAACGATATCCCAGCCTGCGGCCGCCGACCAACCTGTCCGGCGCAGATCGCCCGTGCTAGGGCACCATGCGTTCATCATCGCCCAGGGAAGAGCCCATCCATGCATATCGTCGTCGCCGATCCCATTCACCAGGGCGGCATCGACCGCCTGCTCGCCGCGCCCGGCGTCACGCTCGACCATCCGGGCAACGCGACGAACCGGACGCTCGAGGAGCGGCTGCGCGACGCCGACGGCCTGATCGTTCGCGGCACGAAAGTGGACGATGCGCTCCTGGCCAACGCGGAGCGGCTGCGTGTCGTGTGCCGCCATGGCGTCGGCTACGACCTGGTGGATGTCTCGGCCCTCACCCGGCGCGGCATCGCGCTGATGATCACGCCCGAAGCCAATGCCGCCTCGGTCGCCGAGCACACCTTGATGCTGATGCTGAGTCTCGCCCGCCGGGTCGTGCCGGTATCGACCGCGGTACGGCAGGGAGTATGGCGCGTCCAGGGCCAGTCGAGCACCTTCGAGCTGGGCGGACGCAGCGTGCTCGTGATCGGCTTCGGCCGGATCGGCACGCGGGTCGCCCGGCTCTGCGCCGCTTTCGGCATGCAGGTCATGGTCCACGATCCCTACATTCCCGCCGGCACGATTCGCGGCTCGGGATACGAGGCGATCGAGCACCGGGATGCCGGCCTGGCCAAGGCCGATTTCGTGACGATCCACATTCCCGCCAACGAGCGGACGCGCGGCAGCGTGAACGCGAGCTTCCTGTCGCGCATGAAGCAAGGGGCCGTGCTCATCAACGCCGCACGCGGAACGCTGGTCGACGAAGCGGCCCTGGAAGCCGCCTTGCGGTCGGGTCACCTGGCGGCTGCGGGGCTCGACGTGCTGTGCGTGGAGCCGATGGTCGAGCCGCTCTCGATGCTCGAGCTCGACAACCTCATCGTCACGCCGCATGTCGCGGCGAGCACGGCCGAGGGATTGCGCCGCATGGCGTGGGATTCCGCCGGCAACGTCATCGACTTCCTCGCCGGCCGGGTGGACCGCGACGCGGTGGTCAATGTCGAGGTGCTGGCTGCTGCGCCCTGACGCCGGCTCGCGTCACTCCACCTTCACGCCAGCGGCCTGGACGATCTCGCGCCAGCGCACGATCTCGCTGGAGATGAATCTTCCGTACTGGCCGAGACTTTCCCCGGCCGGCACGAAATAAAGGCTCTTGAGCTTGTCGAGCATCGCCGGCTCGCCGAGCATCCGCTGCATCTCGGCGGCGAGGCGGTCGAGGATCGACGCCGGCGTATTCGCCGGTGCGCCGATGCCGACCGAGCCCACCGCGATCACGCTGGGGAAGCCCTGCTCGGCGACTGTCGGCGCGTCCGGCAGGTAGGCGGAGCGCCTGGAATCGCACACGCCGATCGCCTGGATCTTGCCGGCGCGGATCGGGCCGACGATCGCGGGGATGGCGTCGGCCATGAGCTGGATGTCGCCGCTCTGCAGCGCCATCTGGGCATCGGCATTGCCCTTGAACGGCACGTGCGTCATGCGGATGCCGGCCGCATGCAGCATCAGCTCGACCGCGAGATGGGCGGCCGAGCCGTTGCCCGACGAGCCGAAGTTGAGATCGCCTGCCTTCGCTTTCTCGATCAGCTCCTTCACCGATCCGATGCCGCTCTTCGGACTCGTGATCAGGGTCTGCGGCGTCTGCGCGACATTGACGATCGGGGCGAAATCCTTGACCGGATCGTATGGAAGCCTGGGATAGACGGCCGGCGCAATGATATGGGTCGAGATCGTGATGACCACCAGCGTATAGCCGTCCGGCGCCGCCTTGGCCGCGACGTCGACGCCGATCGTGCCGCCGGCGCCCGGCTTGTTCTCGACGATGACTTGCTGGCCGAGCGCGGTGGTCAACCGTTCGGCGATGACCCGGCCGAGGATGTCGGCCGTCTGGCCGGCCGGGTAGGGCACGATGATCCGGATCGGCCGAGCCGGCCAGGTCTGCGCAGCCGCCGGCAGCGCGAGGAGGGTAGGCGAGGCGAGCAGCAGGCGGCGATTCAGCATTCTGTTCCTTTGAAGCGATTCGTCGATATCGCCAATCGTCAAATCGCGCCCGCTGTGGTGTGAAGGCGCGGACGCACGGCCGTTGGCGGCCGACCGATCACGAACTTGGCGCCATATCCCTTTCCTGCCGCCAGGATTTCGGTCCAGCTCGCAGATCCGGCCAGGACGATGTTCTCCGGATAGATGCTGCCGAGTAGCGCCAGGGTCAGCAGGGCATCACCGCCCGTAGGCAGGAGATGGAGGCCGTCTTCAGCGGTCACCAAGCCGGGCTGACCGAGTACGGCGCCGAAATTGTGGCCGACGACGTTTTCCGCTGCCTCGGCCGGCGCGGCATTTGCGGCGTCGACGGCCGGCCGGTAGGCGAAGCGCTGGCCGCGCAGACACTGGCCAAGATCCACCCGATAGGAATGTCGATCCGTGGCGAATTCCAAACCAAGTTGGACGCAGTCTTCCGCCACGGGCGCCGCAACGATCGCGGCCTCGTCCAGCAAGTCCCCATCATCGGACGATGGGCCGATCGGGCTGCGCGGTGCGCTCAAGTATTCTGCGAAAGCGTATCGGAAGGCCACGGTCCGGCCGATCGGCCGTGAGGAAACATGGGCCGAATGCCACGTCAGCAGGCCGCCGGGAGAGGACTCGATATCGTTCCGGCCGACGATCGCCGGCAGGACAAGGCCGCTTTCGGCCTGGAATCCGTAGAGGTCTCCATCCCGCGCAGCTCCAATCCGGTCCGCGGGATCGAAAAGCGACCGCGCATAATCCACGACCGATGCATGCGGGAGAATCCTCGTGAGGAACCGGGCAAGGAACCTGTCACGCGCCGGTTCGAGCCCGCGCAGGCCGCGAGCACCGTCGTGGAGACCGAGCGGGAGCGGCACTTCCTCCCAGTTCTCGAAGGGCAGGAGCGCATCGCGCAGCAGCACCATCTGGTGAAGCCATTCGTTGTAGAGCTGCATGACGACGGAGCCGCCGCGCTCACCGGTCAGGAGCGATGTCGCTTTCCCGGACCAGAGATGGCCGTCGCATCGGCTGCGCAGCTCCAGCACCTCCAGTTTCTCCCGGCCGCTATGCTTCAATGCAACGCGGGCGCGGTTCGTTTCGGCGGCCCATTCCGCAAGCGTCCGGCCGATGCGTGCGGCCTGCGACGTCAGCTCGTGCCGTACCGGATCGGCGAAGGCGAGGGCCTCCAGCGGCAGGCAGGCTTCACGGCCGGCGATCGCCAGGGTCGAGGCCATCGACTGCAGCAGCGACTCACGATCGGCCTCGGGTCCCAACCGCAGGCAGACCGCCTCGAACAGCGTGTCCAGGGACTGGACGACCTGTCGTGCGGTGAGGGCCTGTTTCGGCAGGTCCCAGCCAGCACCCGCGGCCAGGTCGACTATCGCTATCCGGGGAGACTCCAAAACTTTGCCGAGGCGCAGGCGCCGCCGCCCCACCTGCAGGACATAGTCGTTCATCGGGCACTCCGACAGTTGTTTAGTGATCACTAAAATACTAAAAGGATGCGCATGAGGGAAGCGCCGATGAAGACCTTCCGCGGTGAGGAGAGCTCCCGAGGCGGCCGCCCGCGCGGCTTCGACCGCGACCAGGCGCTCGACGTGGCGATGCGCCTTTTCTGGCGGCACGGCTACGAGGGCGTGTCGATCGGCGATCTCACGGCCCGGTTGGGGATCGCCGCGCCCTCCCTCTATGCCGCCTTCGGCAGCAAGGCGGAGCTCTACCGGGCGGCCCTGGAGCGCTACGAGGAGATCTCCGATTTCCTCGATGTGGACGGCATGGCCGAAGCGCCCACGCTCGAACTGGCCGTTCGCAAGGTGCTCGAGGCCGGTGTCAGAGCCGTCACCAGCGGTGACCGCGAGCGCGGTTGCATGATCTCGGACGGGCTGGTGTCCTGCGGCGAGGCACATCAGGAACTCGCAGCGGACCTCGCCCGCCGGCGCCGCAAATTGCGCGCGGCCTTCGCGCGAGCGCTGGGGCAGTGGGTCGACAAGGCCGCCGCGCAGTCGCTTGCCCGCTATGTCTCTGCGCTCCTGCAGGGCCTGTCGATCCAGGCCCGCGACGGCGCCGCCGCGGCGGAGTTGCGGACCATCGTCGATGTGGCGTGTGCGGGCCTGGGCGCATCACCAAGGCCCCGCATCGGGGCGAGATCGCCCCGCCCAACAGTGAAGTCAGCTTGGCGCGAAACGCGCCGGGAACGCGAGAGGTAGGCACCATTTCAGCATGCATCTACTTTCAATGCGGTTGCAAAAGCGGCACGATGCTGTATCTGGGAGAGCGACGGTAGTGGTCAAATGCCGTCTGTAGAGGCCCT
>Ga0268266_10003301_pt1 | contig 16212 bp, 13 predicted proteins | sample KBSS13metaG_FD_190356 | JGI IMG/M metagenome (GOLD analysis project Ga0268266, IMG submission 190356) | Switchgrass rhizosphere microbial communities from Kellogg Biological Station, Michigan, USA - KBS S1-3 metaG (SPAdes) (version 2) | ecosystem: Host-associated > Plants > Roots > Rhizosphere...
TCCTGGCGCCCGAAAGATCGCGGCGATCTTCGAGTCCGACACCGCACCGAAACACGCCTGCGAGGGTGAAACCTCGGTCATGATGGCCATCGCGAATGACATCGTGAAGTCGCACAAGCTGGACGAGGCGATGCAGCAGGCTCCCGCCCCGGTCCACGCGCCGGCCGGCTTCTCCCGGTTCTACTCATTCTCCGAACGCGCGCCGGTCACCGGCACCTGGGGCGACCCGCGAACTGCCACGGCCGAAAAGGGCGCGCGCTTCCTCGCCGTGCAGGCGGAGGCATTGGCAGAAGCGATCCGCGACACGGTGCTATGGTCGCGCCCGGATCCGGTCTGGCGTCCGGGCCGTGGGCAGGAGACCACGGCCGGCAAGGTGGAGTGACGACACGGCTCACTCGGCAGGCCGCGCAAAAAGCGTTCCTGCGCACGCGCGGCGTTGCTTCAAGTGCAATAATGGGGAGTGGTTGGTGTGGCCAATTCTGTATCGAACTGGCGCACCCGACACGATTCGAACGTGTGACCTTTGCCTTCGGAGGGCAACGCTCTATCCAGCTGAGCTACGGGTGCTTCGCCGCTCCATTTAGCCGATTGGCCGGGCAGGGGCAACGGCCCTTGCAGGGGGTGGGGAGACGAAGGTGGCATGAGGAGGGCCGCGTTCCCCCTGCAAAATTCCGATCCGTTCCCGTCAATTGGTGCTAGTCTCAGGCATTGATCTTCTCGCCATCGATGGGGACGTCCGATGTATAAGAAGGTTCTTCTCGCCTATGACGGTTCGGTCGAGGGGCGGCGCGCGTTGCGGGAGGGCGCAAAGCTCGCACAACTCTGCCGTTCCGAGGTTTTTTTGCTCGCCGTCGTCGAGGTTTCCTCGATCATGACGCCCGAGGCCGGGCTCACGATCCCGATCGAGTTGCAGACCGAGGACTACAAGGCCATCCTGAACGAAGGCACCGAGCGGCTGAAGGCGCTGGGATTTACGCCGACCGCACGGCTCGAGGTCGGCGATGCCGGGCAGAAAATTGCCGAGGTTGCCGAAGAAATCGGTGCGCATCTCGTCGTCGTCGGCCACCGCCCGCAGGGGACGCTGGCGCGGTGGTTCGGCTCGGTCGGCAGCTATCTGGTCAAGCGCCTGCGCTGCAGCGTGCTGGTGGCCCAGACCGAGATCAGCGACGCCGAGTTCGACCGGCTGAAGCCGGCGGAAACGGCGGCCCCAGGCTAAGGTCGGTCCGATCCGAGCCTAAGTCGTGGGAACGATGACCTTGCCGATCGGCCACAGCGCGATGCCGGCAAGTTTCAGGTGCGCCCAGGCAAAGGGGATGCCGATGATGGTCACGGCCAGCACCACGGCCGTGACGACGTGCCCAAGCGCCAGCCACCATCCCGCCAGCACCAGCCAGATGATGTTGCCGATCATCCCGAGCGGGCCGGTGCCGATATCCTCCTGGCCCGTATAGGCGTCGCGCGAAATTGCCGTGAAGCCGAACGGGAACAAGGTATAGGCCGCGATGTTGAACGCGGCGCGCGCCCATGGAATCCCGACGATTGTGATCGCCATGACGACGGCTGCAACCAGCCAGCCGAACGCCATCCATGCGCCGCCAAGCACGATCCAGATGATATTCAGAAGCAACGAGACCGGGGACATGACTGATATCTCCATCCTGGCGCATGCGCGAATGTAATCGAAATAGTGTTGCGGACGCCGCTATTCAACCCGATTGCGGCAGGCCGTTCTGACGCTAGACTGCTTCCACCACATGGCTTTGACGCCGATCAAGCACAGACGCGCCGGAGTGCGCGCCAATGGAAGAGGCCCTCATGCGTCCGCTCGAATTCGGCTGGTATCTGCCCACGCACGGTGACACCACCGCCTACGGCCTGATGGAGGCTCAGATTCCGGGCTCACCCGAACTGTACGACCGCGTCGTGCAGGCGGCGGAAGCGGCTGGCTTTGAATATCTGCTGATCCCGGTCGGCTCGACATGCTGGGAGGCGTGGATATCAGGCGCGTTCATGGCGGCGCGGTCGTCATCGATCAAGCCGCTGATTGCAGCAAGACCCGGCTACATCAATCCGGTGCTGCTGGCGAAAATGATCTCGACCTTCGACCAGATGTCGGGCGGGCGCATCTGCATCAATCTGATCGCCGGCCAGAACGAGAGCGAGGTCGAAGGCGAGGGCGTGCGCTATCCAAAGGAGCAGCGCTACGAGCTGATGGAGGAAGAGGTCTCGATCCTGAAGGCGCTGTGGACCACGCGCGGGCCGGTCAACTTCGAAGGAAAATTCCACAAACTGTCCGGCGCGCACATCAAGCCGCGCCCGCACCAGCAGCCGTTTCCAAAATTCTATCTCGGCGGTGGCTCGCGCCAGGCCTGGGAATTGTCGGCGAAGCATTCCGACGTGCATCTGTTCTGGGGCGACCTGCCGGAAAAGATCGCCTCGAACATCGCCGAGATCAGGCAGATGGCGCGCGCGCATGGCCGCGAAAACGACATCGGCTTCGGCATGCGGCTGCAGGTGATCTGCCGCGAGAACGAGGCGGACGCCTGGGAGGCCGCCGATCAACTGGTGCGCCACGCCACCGAGCGGCAGAAGCAGGAAATCCAGACGCTCTACAACAAGTCCGAAGCGAATTTGCGCGTGCAGCAGCTCGCCCGCGAGCATGGCGATCTCCTGCTGCCGCATCTGTGGACCGGCATCACCAAGGTGCGCCCCGGCGCCGGCATCGCCGTCGTCGGCAATCCCCTCCAGTGCGCCGAGACGCTGCAGCAATTCATCGATGCCGGTTGCCATTCGTTCTGCCTGTCCGGCTATCTGCATGACGAGGAAGCCGAGCGTTTTGGCCGGCTGATCCGGCCCATTCTCGCCGAGAAAAATCGCAGCCGGTGGGCGGCGTAAAGCCGGAAACAGATGCGGCGGTCATGCTGCAGTGCATCCGCAAGGCGCATTTCACGCGGTATTGCTGCGATGCGCCTGGCCGCGACTTTTAAATCGCTCGCGGCGGTGATGGCCCGGGGCTAGAGTTGGGCGGTTTCAACCGGGTACCGCCAAATGAGTGGATCGAGTTCGGTACTTGCGTGGAGCTCCGCGCTGGAGGAGTTCGCGCTGTTTCGAACGCTCAGTTCCGAACAGCGGCTGAAGGTTCTCAGCGCCTTGGTCCGCCAGGATCTGGTGCGCGGGCAGCTGCTGGTCGCACAAGGCGGGCCGTCGGATTCGTTTTTCCTGGTGCTGCATGGCGCGCTCGCGGTGCGCAAGACCGGCTACAGCGAACCGATCGCCGAGCTTCGGGCCGGCGAACTGGTCGGCGAGATCGGCTTCTTCGCCAACGGCCCGCGCACGGCTGACGTGATCGCGATCCGCGACACCAGCGTGCTGGCATTGACGCGTCCAGCCTATCAGAAGCTGGTCGAGGAAGCCCCCGCCATCGTCGAGGCGCTGCTGGCTGCGCTAGCGCGTCGGTTCGCCAAGGAGACCGCGCGTATCGCGCCGTTTCCCTCGTCGCCGAAGGCACGCACCGTGGCGCTGATCGACGGCGGCGTGCAGCCGCTGCCGGCTGCCTTCGATCGCCGGATGCGCGACGGGCTCGCCGCGACCCAAGCCGAGATTATCGACGCCGCCCGCCTGCAGGCGATGTTCCCCGGCCGCGCGCTCGATGCGCACGAAGTCACCGAATGGCTGAACAGGCTCGAACACACCGCGCCGCTGGTGGTCTATATCGGCGGCGGCGAAGCTTCGCCATGGGCGCGCAAGGCGATCCGTCAGGCCGACATGGTGGTGTTCGCGTGCCGCGGCGAGGCGCCCGCCGCCGCACTGACGGAAATCGAGGCCTTCGCCTGCGAGGTTCATGCCGTCTCGGCCCGGCGCCTCGTCCGCGTTCATGACCATCGAAGCGGCGAGGTCTCCGGCACTGCAGTCTGGCTGGCCCGGCTGCCGGCGTTCATGCATCACCATGTCGCGCTCGAAGACCAAATCGATATCGACAGCCTCGTTCGTTTCCTGTGCGGCCGGGCGGTCGGCTTCGTCGCTGCCGGTGGCGGCAGTTTTGGCACCGCGCATGTCGGAATCTACAAGGCGTTTCGCGAGCGCGGCGTGATGTTCGATATCTTTGTCGGCACCAGCGTCGGCTCCGCCATGGTGGCCGGCTTTGCCAAAAATCTCGAAGCCGAGCATCTCGAGCGCGGCACCCACGAGATATTCGTCAAGAGCAGAAGCTTTCGGCGGCCGACCTGGCCGCGCTATTCGCTGTTGGATCACAAGGCATTCGATCGCGCGCTGGCCCACCAATACGGTCCCGACTGCCGGATCGAGGATTGCTGGCGGCCCTTTGCGGCGGTGGCGACCAATCTTTCGACCCACAATCTCGAGCTGATCCGGACCGGGCCGGTCTGGCAGGCGGTGCGCGCATCGAGCGCGATCCCCGGGCTGTTGCCGCCGTTCTACACGCCGGAGGGGGCGATGCTGGTCGACGGATGTCTGATCGACAACGTGCCGCTGACGTCGATGCACCAGCTCAAGAGCGGTCCCAATCTGGTGGTGCATTTCGGCGAGCCGGCGGCGGAGATGTTCGATGTCGATTATGCGGCGCTGCCGGGACGGTTCGAACTGATCGCCGCCATGCTGACGCCGTTCCGCAAGAAGTTGCTGCCCGCGGCGCCGAGCGCGGTGAACGTGCTGTGGCGAAGCCTCGTGGCGCATCAGCGCTACGATACGCTGCCGGTCGGGCCGTTCGACACGGTAATGCGCCCGCCGCCTCCGGACGGGGTCGACGTGACGGATTTCGATCGTCACACGGAAATCTTTGAAGCATCCTACCGCTGGGCCAAGGAAGCCATTGCGGCGCTGGAGGCTGGAGGCAGTTCGGCCATTGCCGCGCTGCTTGACACCGGCGCGCTGGAGCGGCGCGAGGCGACGGCTGTCGCTGCGTCCAATCATGCACCCAATACTCGCCTCGCCTCGGCCGCCGGCTTCGGCGCGCTGAACAGATAGCCCTGCATCCGGTGCAGCCGATGTTGCGATGGGAGATGGTGGGCACGGCGCAAAGTGCCTCTACTACCCAACACAGGTATGCTGTCAGACCTCATCCTGAGGAGCAGGCGAAGCCTGCGTCTCGAAGGATGTAGCCCCACCCGGGCCTGCATGGTTCGAGACGGCGCTGCGCGCCTCCTCACCATGAGGATCTAATGGTTGCTAAACAGCCAATCGCGCGCGTGTCGGCATCAGCGGCGATAGCCGCCGGCGCGCGAATAGGTTGGACGATTTTCCTGTGCCGGCCGGCTTGCCTGGCTGGCGCGCGCCTCGCTGGCGCGCGGGGTCGTCGCCAGCTTGAGGTCTTCCAGGAAGATCGGCCTCGAGAAGTAATAGCCCTGGGCGTAACGGATCTTGGTCGCGGCCTGCAGATAGGCCAGTTCCTCGAAGCTTTCCAGGCCTTCGGCGATCACGGTCATGCCGAGCGCTTCGCTCAGGGACTCGATCGCCCGCAGGATACCCTGGCTGCGCGGACGCTTATGGATGTCGGTGATGAAGGAGCGGTCGATCTTGATCTCGTCGGCGGTGATGTCGGCCAGCGCGGAAAGCGACGAATAGCCGATGCCGAAATCGTCGATTGAGATCTTGACGCCGAGCTTGCGGAAGATCGGCAGGATCTCGTCCTGGAAATGCGTCTTGGTGACGAAGGCGTCTTCCGTCACCTCGATCATGAAGCGCGTCGGAAATCCGGTGGCCTCGAGCGCCTTGGCGAACGGCTCCATGAATTCGGGATTGCCGGCCTGTTTGGCCGCGACGTTCATGCTGATCGTGGTGTCGGGGCCGAAGGTCTCGTTGATCAGGTCGATCGACTTGACGATCTCCGCCAGCACCAGATGGGTCAGTTCGTCGATCAGGCCAAGTTCGGTGGCGAGGTTGATGAAGGTGCTGGGGGCCTGAATCACGCCCTCGTCGTCGCGCAGGCGCACCAGCGCCTCGACGCCCTTGACCTCCTGGGTCCGGATATCGACCTTGGGCTGGAAGGCGCAGCAAAAGCGCTTTTCCAGGATCGCCAGCCGCAGCGATTGCTCGATCTTCATCCGCGCCAGCGCCTCGCGCTCCATGCTGGCATCGAAGAACGCCGCAGCGCCCTTGCTGCTGTTCTTGACGCGGTACATCGCGATGTCGGCGTTCTGGCGCAACACTTCGTAGCTGCGCCCATGTTCGGGATAGAGGCTGACGCCGATCGAGGTCGAGGCGAATATCTCGGACTGATCGATGAAGAACGGCGCCTTCAGCCGCTGCAGGATGAAGTCGATGTACTCTTCGACCTCGGCGTCGTTCTGGATCGGGTTGAGCAGCAGCACGAACTCGTCGCCGCTGATCCGCGACAGGATGTCGGAGTCGCGCAGGTCCAGTCCCAGCCGCTTGGACATCTCTACCAGCAGCTTGTCGCCGACCGGATGTCCGTAATAGTCGTTGATGTGCTTGAAATTGTCGATGTCGAGAAACGCCAGCGCGAAGCGGCCCTGTCCGTTGTCGTACTTCAGGAGACTGTTGACGCGATGTTCGATCACGCGCCGCGTCGGCAGGCCGGTCAACTCATCGTAATAGGCGGAACGAAACAGGTGATCTTCGAACGCCTTCTGTTCGGTGATGTCGGTCGAGCTCGATATCAGCAAATTGCGTCCGGCGACCTGGACCGGCCGATGCGCGGTGAGAAATACCTGCTTGGCCGAACCGCGAGCAATGGCTTCTTCCGTTACGGCCGGGCGGCCGTTGCGCAGCAACTCGAGACAAGTATCGCGGCGCTCGCCCGGTTGCGCGGCTGATGGCGCCGCGGCGGCGGCCTCCAGCAGGGCGGTCGCGGCATCGTTCATCAGCACGAACTCGCCGTGCTCGTCCTGAACCGTCACGCCGGCCGGAAGCAACCTGAAGACATCGCGCAGGATGCTCAATTCGGATTCAAATGTGCTTTCATCGCGAGCCTGCGCCGCAGCCGCCTGAAAGTCGTGCTTCTTGGAACTATGCATGCCACGGAGCTTGGCAAAGTCCCTTGTAGCATTGGTTAAGTGGAACTGTGAAAGACCGGGACAACCGTAGAAGTCGGCGATTTTCAGCGGCGCTGGGCTTGATCGTTATTAACAAAATCTCAACGCCGATGAAGAAAGCCGCGTGCGAGATGAATATCGGTTCACGGGTATTGGCCAGTACGACGGGTCTTGCGCCGCGACCTCGCGGAAAAACGCTCTAGCTTGCGGGGATCCGGCATTGCATCGTGCAATGCACGCCGGTCTTGAGATAGCGGATATCGGTCCCACCGTCGAACGCGCGAAGCGCCGATTGCAACAGCTTGGTGCCGAACCCCTCCGGGCCGACGTTTTCGACTACCGGCCCTTCCGTTTCATCCCAGGTGACGTGGAGGCGATTCTCCGACACCGTCCACGACACCTGCAACAGCCCGCGCGCCGACGAAAACGCGCCGTACTTGCCCGCATTTGTCGCCAGCTCGTGAAAGATCAGCGCCAGGCTGACCGCCAGCTTGGCCGGCAGGAACAGCGGATCGCCGTTCAGATTGAACCGGACATGGCCATATGGCCCGAGTTCGGAATGCAGCATGTCCTTGATGTCGCAGCCACGACCGTCCAGCCGCGCGATCAAATCGTCGGTCGCCGACAGCGCGCGGAGTCGGCTATCGATACTGTCCCAGATCTGCGGCTGGTTCTGCAGCACCTGATGCAGCACGGCGTGGATCGTCGAGGTCTTGTTCTTGAGCCGGTGCTGCAATTCCTCGACCAGCAGTTTGCGGTATTCCTCTTCCTCGATCAGGCGTTTTGAATCTTCCCGCTGCTGAGCGACGATCGTTCGGTAATGCTCGACGCCCCAGATGGCGAACCCGCAAACCGCCCAGAACAACACGAGCAGCGCGAGCCGCGCGGAATCGGCGACAGCGCTGCTGAAATTGATGATGACGCCGAGCGCGCCGCCCGCGATTGCCGTTGCGATCCCGATCCGGGCGCCACCGACGGCGGCGGCGAGGAACACGGCCGGGAAATAGGGCACGAAGAAAACGTCGGGACGGATCTGGGCGATCGCCCAGCGGGCAATCGTCGACAGAGCGAGACAGCCGGCCGCGAAGCCCGTGCTGAAAAGCAGCGACGGCTGGGAAATTCCCTGCCAGCCGCGTCGGAACTCGTCGATCAATTTCTTCATCGGAATTGTCACTTCACGTGATCAGCGAATCCAAAATATGGCCGAACTTGACGGAATCCCGGGATTTCATCGTGAAAGGAGGCCGTCCAGCCGGATCGGCGGGCAGCTGCACGATGGAACAAGCTCGCTTGCGTTGTTCCCGGCGGCCGGGAATATTGGATTCAACTGCGTTTGCCGCAGGCAATGACGGCAAAATTTTTGGGCGACACAAGGGGAGACGCAAATGTCGGTGGCATCCAGATCATCGCAGCAGGGCGACTTTCGCTCGTTTTACCTCGCCATCATCGCCGGCCTCGCTTGCGCTTTCGTCATCGGCAAGATGCTGCCATCGACCATGGCCGCGATCTCGGCGGTGATCGAGCCGCTTTGCATGAGCAGCGATTCGGCGGGGTCGACACAGGACGTCGTCGAGCCGATCTCATCGCATGCCTTGCCGAACGTGCCGGGCAAGCGCGTGACCATCGTGCGGGTGTTCTACGGCCCCGGCGGTTTCACGCCTGCGCACCGGCATGCCGGCTCGGTCACGGCCTACATCACCAACGGCGAAATTCGCTCGCAACTGGCGGGCGGCCCGGTCGAGACGTTTGGCGTCGGGCAATCCTTCTTCGAGCCGCCCGGCGCCGTGCATCTGGTCTCGGCCAATGCCAGCATGACCGAGCCCGCCGAATTGATCGCGGTGTTCGTGGCTGATGAAGGTGCACAACTGACGACGCTGGTGAAGTAGTTCGCGCTTCCGCTCTCGAATCCTCATGGTGAGGAGGCGCGTAAGCGCCGTCTCGAACCATGAGAGCCCGTGGCCCATCCTTCGAGACGCCGCTTCGCGGCTCCTCAGGATGAGGTCTGACAGCTCAGCACAGGTCTTGGACACCTCATGGTGAGGAGCGCGGCACTGCCGCGCGTCTCGAACCATGTGGCCCGGATGCTTCATCAAAGCCGCCTCACTTCAGCGGCAACCTCGCGCTCTCCTTCAGCCGGTCCAGCACAATCGAGGAGCGCACATGCGCCACGCTCTGGTGCGGCATCAGCACGTCGTTGACGAGGCCGGAGAGATCCTTGAGGTCGCGCAGCACCACCTTCAGCACGTAATCGGCGTCGCCGGTCAGCGAATAGGCTTCCTGGATGTCGTCGACGCGGTTGACCAGCGCGCGGAATTTCTTGGAATTGTCGGGCGAATGCGTTGCCAGCGTGATGTGGATGAAGGCGATCAAATTGAAGCCGAGCGCCTCGCCGGCGAGGTCGGCGTGGTAGCCCGCGATCACCTTTTCTTCCTCCAGCCGCATCCGCCGCCGCGAGCACTGCGAGGCCGACAGGCCGACGAGATCGGCGAGCTGCTGGTTGGTCAGCCGGCCGTCGTCCTGCAGGGCAGCCAGCATTTTCAGGTCGAAGGCGTCTACGGATATCATGCGATAATTGTCACTTTCGTGCACAGATCGTGCATCACGATAGCCAAACGCTAGCCCGTTTGCACGCACTTTGCGTCCATTTCGACCGATATTGATCTGGATCAATTCTGGAGATTTCGCCATGGGTCCGTTTCCGCACGACGCGCCGGCCGCTACTGTCAGCGCCGACAACCCGATGGGCACCGACGGCTTTGAGTTCGTCGAATACGCGCACCCGAAGCCCGAAGAACTGCACGCGCTGTTCAGGCTGATGGGTTATTCAGCGGTCGCCCGCCACAAGACCAAGAAGATCACGGTCTATCGTCAGGGCGATATCAATTATCTCGTCAATGAGGAGCCTGGTACCCACGGCCATGGTTTCGTCGCTGCGCACGGACCCTGCGCGCCGTCGATGGCGTTTCGCGTGGTCGATGCGAAGCTGGCCTATGAGCGCGCGCTCTCGCTGGGCGCCGAGCCTGCCGAGGTTTCTTCAGCGCAGAAGACGCTCGACGTTCCCGCGATCAAGGGCATCGGTGGCAGCCTGCTCTATTTCGTCGATCGCTACGGCGCCAAGGGCTCGGCCTACGACATCGAGTTCGAATGGCTGGGCGCGAAGGACCCGCAGCCCGCGGGCGCCGGGCTCTATTACATCGATCACCTCACCCACAACGTTCATCGCGGCCGGATGGATGTGTGGACCGGCTTCTACGAAAAGCTGTTCAATTTTCGCCAGATCCGTTTCTTCGATATCGAAGGCCGCGCGTCCGGCCTGTTCTCTCGCGCATTGACCAGCCCGGATGGCAAGATCCGGATTCCGATCAATGAGGATGCCGGCGACTCCGGGCAGATCGAGGAATATCTCAACATCTATCGCGGCGAGGGCATTCAGCACATCGCCTGCGGCGCGCGTGACGTCTACCGCACCGTCGAGAGCCTGCGCGATGCAGGTTTGCCGTTCATGCCGTCGCCACCGCTTACCTATTTCGAGAAGATCGACGCGCGTCTGCCGCAGCATGGCGAGGATGTCGCCCGCCTGCAGCGCGACGGCATTCTCATTGACGGCGAGGGCGTCGTCGAGGGCGGTCACACCAAGGTGCTGCTGCAGATTTTTTCCGCGAACGCGATCGGGCCGATCTTCTTCGAATTCATCCAACGCAAGGGCGACGATGGCTTCGGCGAGGGCAATTTCAAGGCGCTGTTCGAATCGATCGAGGAAGATCAGATTCGTAGAGGCGTGCTGAAGGTAGGGAACGCGGCGTAGCTTCGTAGGGTGGGCAAAGCGAAGCGTGCCCACCCTCGAGCAGCGTGATTGGTGACGGATGGTGGGCACGGCGCTTGCGCGCCTTTGCCCACCCTACGGCATCGAAACTACCGTTTCCACGCGCTCGTGACATCCCCGATCTTCGCCACCTCCGGCTCCCGGATCGCCGACGGCGTGCGCGAAAACCGCGGCGCGGGTGCCGGCTGCGTTACGCCGTGGCGTTCGACGAACACCTTGCGCGCGGCCATGTGCGGATGATCAGGCGCTTCCGCCATGGTCAGGATCGGCGCGAAGCAGATGTCGGTGCCTTCCATGATCTTGCACCAGTCCGCGCGGCTCTTGCTCTTGAACACCTTCGTCAGCTTTTCCTTCAGCGCCGGCCACGCCTTGCGGTCCATCTGCGCGTCGAAATCGGCGTCGGTCAGGTCGGCATGCTTGCGCAGCAGCGCGTAGAACTGCGGCTCGATCGAGCCGATCGAAATGAAGTTGCCGCAGGAACATTCGTAGACGCCATAGAAATGCGCGCCGCCGTCGAGAAAATTCTGGTCGCGGCCCTCGGTCCAGCGCCCGCTCGCGCGCATGTCGAAGAACATCGACATCAGCGAGGCCGCGCCGTCGCACATCGCAGTGTCCACCACCTGGCCCTTGCCCGATTTCGACGCTTCCAGCATGGCGGCAAGCACGCCGACCACGAGGTAGAGCGCCCCGCCGCCGAAATCGCCGACCAGGTTGAGCGGTGGCACCGGCTTTTCCTTGGTGCCGATCGCGGCGAGCGCGCCTGTGATCGAGATGTAGTTGATGTCGTGGCCGGCTGCGTTCGCAAGCGGGCCTTCCTGCCCCCAGCCCGTCATGCGGCCATAGACCAGCTTCGGGTTGCGCGCGAGCACGACGTCCGGGCCGAGGCCAAGACGTTCCATCACGCCGGGGCGGAAACCTTCGATCAACGCGTCCGCGCCGGCGAGCAGGTCGAGCACCTGTGCGATGGCGGCCTTGTCCTTCAGATCGAGTTCGATCACCTTGCGGCCGCGCACCGCGACCGCCTTGAGGTTCTTGCCGGCGCCGACGCGGTCGAGCGTAATGACCTCGGCCCCCATGTCGGCGAGCAGCATGCAGGCGAACGGGCCCGGGCCGATGCCGGCGAATTCGACGATGCGGAAACCGGCGAGCGGGCCGGAGGCGCGGGTAGCGGATTGGGCGGCTGGTTTGTCGAGCACTTGTTTTCTCTCCCAGGGAAACGTCTTAATTAGTTGATTAGCTAAATTGTCCCGCCGAAGCGAGACCAAGGCAAGGTCTTTTGCCGAGAATCGGACCAAAATACGAAAGCGGCGCGCATTGCTGCGCGCCGCTCGTGTCATAGTTGCGTTTAGGCGTTATCAGCCGGCGGCCGTCACCGCGCGCTGCGCCATCACCTTGATCAGGTTGGCGCGATAGTCCGAAGTTCCGTGGATGTCGCTCATCAGGCCGCTGGCGGAAACTTTTACGCTGTCGATCGCCGCAGCCGACCAGTTGGCTTTCAGCGCCGCCTCGATCGCCGAAACCCGCATCACGCCGTCTTGCGAGGCGCCTGTCGCCGCGACCCTGACGTCACCCGCCCTGGTCTTGGTCACGAACACGCCGGTCAGCGCGAAACGCGAGGCGGGGTGGCGAAACTTGGCATAGCCTGCTTTCGCCGGGATCGGGAACGACACCGCGGTAATGATCTCGCCATCCTCGAGCGCTGTGGTGAACAAGCCCTTGAAGAAGTCGTCCGCCGAAATCGAGCGCTTGTTGGTCTTCACGGTGGCGCCTAGCGAAACCAGCGCGGCGGGGAAATCCGCGGCCGGGTCGTTGTTGGCGATCGAGCCGCCGATCGTGCCGCGATAGCGCACGGCGGGATCGCCGAGCACCGAGGTCAGGTAGGAAATCGCCGGAATCGACTTCTTCACGTCGGCGCTTTGCATGATGTCGAAATAGGTCGTGGCCGCCTTGATGGTCAGCGTATCGCCCGACGCTTCGATGCCGATCAGCTCCTTGATTTTGCCGAGATCGATCACGTCCGACGGCGCGGCCAGCCGCTGTTTCATCACGGGGATCAGGGTGTGGCCGCCGGCGAGATACTTCGCTTCGGTGCCCTTGGCGAAGGCTGCCGCAGCTTCGTCGACGGAAGAGGGACGATGGTAAGTGGTCTGGTACATGGTTTTTGCTCCCTCTCAGCGGTGGATCGCATGCCAGACGCGATCAGGCGTCGCGGGCATTTCGAGCTGGTTGTTGCCGATCGCATCGGTGATGGCGTTGATGACGGCGGCCGATGCGCCGATCGCGCCCGCTTCGCCGCAGCCCTTGACGCCGAGCGGATTGCCCGGACACAGCGTCGTGGTGTGCGACAGCTTGAAGGAGGGCAGGTCGTCGGATCGCGGCATGGCGTAGTCCATGAACGATGCCGTCAGAAGCTGGCCCGAGCTGTCATAAACCGCGCCCTCCAGCAGCGCCTGCCCGATGCCCTGGGCGAGGCCGCCATGGACCTGGCCTTCGACGATCATCGGATTGATCAGCCGCCCGAAATCGTCCGCCGCCACGAAGTTGACGAAGGTGCTTTTGCCGGTGGCGCTATCCACTTCCATTTCGCAGATGTAGGCGCCGGCCGGGAAGGTGAAGTTGGTCGGATCGTAGAACGCGCCCTCCTTCAGGCCCGGCTCCATGCCGTCGGGCAGGTTATGCGCGGTGTAGGCGGCGAGGGCGACCATCGGCAGCGCGATCGACTTGTCGGTACCGGTGACCTTGAACTCGCCGTTCTCGATGACGATGTCGTTTTCGGACGCCTCGAGCTGATGGGCTGCGATCTTCTTGGCCTTGGCCTCGACTTTTTCCATCGCCTTCAGGATCGCAGTAAGGCCGACGGCCGCCGAGCGCGATCCATAGGTGCCCATGCCGAACTGCACTTTATCCGTGTCGCCATGGACGATCTGCACCTGGCTGATCGGGATGCCGAGGCGTTCGGCGATGAGCTGGCAGAAGGTCGTCTCATGACCCTGGCCGTGGCTGTGCGATCCGGTCAGCACCTCGATGGTGCCGACCGGATTGACGCGCACTTCCGCCGATTCCCACAGGCCCACGCCGGCGCCGAGACTACCGACCGCCTTTGAAGGCGCAATACCGCAGGCCTCGATGTAGCAGGAGACGCCGATGCCGCGCAGCTTGCCCTCGGACTTGGCTTTCGCCTTGCGCGCCGGGAAGCCGGCGTAATCGATCGCCTTCATCGCGGAGTCGAGGGAGGCGCCGAAATCGCCGATGTCATAGGCCATGATGACCGGCGTCTGATGCGGGAACTGGGTGATGAAGTTCTTGCGGCGCAGTTCGGCCGGATCGACCTTCAACTGCCGCGCCGCCGTCTCCATCAGCCGTTCCACCACGAAGCTGGCCTCAGGGCGGCCCGCGCCGCGATAGGCGTCGACCGGCACCGTGTTGGTATAGACGCTGATCACCTCGGCGAAGATATTCGGAATGTTGTACTGGCCCGACAGCAGCGTCGCGTAGAGATAGGTCGGCACTGACGATGAGAACAGTGACATGTAGGCGCCGAGATTGGCGTAGGTTTTTACGCGCAGCCCGGTGACCTTGTTGTCCTTGTCGAACGCCATTTCCGCCTTGGTGAGGTGGTCGCGGCCGTGCGCGTCGGTCAGAAAGGCCTCGGTGCGGTCGCCGGTCCACTTCACCGGTCGGCCGACCTTCTTGGAGGCCCACAGCGCCACCATCTCCTCGGGGTAAATGAAGATTTTTGAGCCGAAACCGCCGCCGACGTCGGGCGCCACCACGCGCAGCTTGTGCTCCTGGGCGATGTTGTAGAACGCCGACAGTACGAGGCGGGCGACATGCGGGTTCTGCGACGTCGTGTAGAGCGTAAAGTGCTCTTCGGGCTCGTTATATTCGGCGATCGCCGCGCGCGGCTCCATCGCGTTCGGCACCAGGCGGTTGTTGGTGATGTCGAGCGAGACGACGTTGGCCGCCGCCTTGAAGGCGGCATCGGTCGCGGCTTCCTCGCCGATGGTCCAGTCGTAGATCACGTTGCCCGGGGCTTCCGGGTGCAATTGCGGCGCGCCCGGCTTGATCGCGGCGCGGATGTCCGGAACGGCGGGCAATTCCTCGTAATTGACGACCACGGCTTCGGCCGCGTCCTTGGCCTGGTTCTTGGTCTCGGCGATCACCACCGCGACCGCCTGGCCGACAAAGCGCACGGTTTCCGGCGCCATGGCCGGCCATGCGCCCATCTTCATGCCCGTGCCGTCCTTGGAGGTAATGGCCCAGCCGCAGATCAGATTGCCGATCTTGTCGTCCACGAGTTCCCGACCGGTCAGCACGCCGACCACGCCCGGCATCTTCATCGCCGCCGAGGTATCGATGCTCTTGACCTTGGCATGTGCATGCGGGCTGCGGATGAAATGTGCGTGGGTCATGCCCATCAGCTTGATATCGTCGACGTAGCGGCCCTTGCCGGTAATGAAACGGCGGTCTTCCTTGCGCACCACGCTTGCGCCAATGCCTTCAACGCCCATGTCCTGTCCTCCCAACCGGAGTTGTTGTTTCCGCCATTTCCATCGAAACGCGGTGTCGAATTCGAAAAAAAAGCTGGCCTGCGGCGTCTATTCCGCCGCCTGCGAGACCTTCATGCGCCCGGCCGCATCGAGCACCGATTTGACGATGTTGTGGTATCCGGTGCAGCGGCAGATGTTGCCTTCGAGCTCCTGCCGGACGGTCTCTTCGTCGAGGTTGCTGCTGTGGCGGTGCACAATATCGATCGCCGACATGATCATGCCCGGGGTGCAGTAGCCGCACTGCAGGCCGTGATTGTCGCGGAACGCCGCCTGCATCGGGTGCAGTTCGTCGCCTTTGGCGATGCCTTCGATGGTGGTGACGTTCGAGCCCGCCGCCTGGCCGGCCAGCACGGTGCAGGATTTGACCGCCCGGCCATCGATATGGACGACGCAGGCGCCGCATTGGCTGGTGTCGCAGCCGACATGGGTGCCGGTCAGGTTGAGATTTTCGCGCAGGAGATGGACCAGAAGCGTCCGGTCCTCGACTTCGACTGAGACGGCTTTGCCGTTCACGGTCAGTTTGACTGTAGACACGCGTGGTACCTCCCCGATGTTTTATAATTATTCCAATTAGAAACAGCGGCGCAGGAACTTGCAACTAGGATTTTGGTCACGCGGGTCATTGTGATGACATCAAAGGGAAGGGCGCAGCGACTCGCGATGCGAACTTCTCTTACCCTTCCCCTGGAGCGGGAGGGTCGGCTCGCATGAGCGAAGCGAAATGCGAGACGGGGTGGGGTGACGGTCTCTCAACTCGTGCGCTGTCGGACGTTGATAGACCGTCACCCCACCCCGCCGCTTCGCGTCGACCCACGAGCGCCACGAGCGA
>Ga0268266_10003303_pt1 | contig 16208 bp, 16 predicted proteins | sample KBSS13metaG_FD_190356 | JGI IMG/M metagenome (GOLD analysis project Ga0268266, IMG submission 190356) | Switchgrass rhizosphere microbial communities from Kellogg Biological Station, Michigan, USA - KBS S1-3 metaG (SPAdes) (version 2) | ecosystem: Host-associated > Plants > Roots > Rhizosphere...
CTGGCTGTTCTCGTGGCGATGAACATCATGCTGTTTTCGGGCGTGCAGCAGGTGCTACCGACGCTGGCTACCGGTCTCGTCCTTCTCATATTGCTGGCGCTCGGTACGTTTATCGCCGGTGTCCATCTGCTGTCGCTTCAAATCATCTTTCTCGGCGTTGCGTTGGCGCTGGCGGTTCCGGCAATCTCATGGGTCAAGCAATCTGCGTTGTTTTTGATCCTGGCGGTGGTGTTCTTTGCCGGGCTCGCCGTGGCGTTCTGGTCCTATTGGAGCGATACACATCCAGCGCGCTCCGAAGGCAGAGCGGGCGTATCCCCGACAAGTTAAAGGCCGTGATGGGAGAGGGCCCCGGTAATTGAGCGGTAGACCAGGCGTAGGTTCGAAGCGCCTCAGGGAGGAACAGATCATGTCGGATTATGATCGGAATATAAGCGCACCCGGTCTTCCCGCCGAGGGCGCCATCGCAATAGACGCCGGCCTGCGCGCCTTCATGCTGCGTGTGTACAACTACATGGCCGCTGGTGTCGGCCTCACCGGTGTCGTCGCGTTCTTTACCTATCAGTTCACCGGTCCCGAATTGCTTCAGAGCCCGCTGATGTGGGTGCTCATGCTGGCGCCACTGGGGCTGGTGTTCTTTATCGGCGCCCGTATCAATACGTTGTCAGTGGAAACCGCGCGAGGGTTGTTCTTCCTCTATGCGGCGCTGGTCGGGATTTCATTGTCGACCATTTTTCACGTCTACACGCAATCCTCGATCACGCGGGTGTTCTTTATCTCGGCGGCGGCCTTCGGTGCGCTGAGCTTGTGGGGCTACACCACCCAGCGAAACCTGTCGGGATTCGGAACGTTCCTGTTCATGGGTCTGATCGGCATCATCATCGCGAGCCTGGTCAATCTGTTCCTGAGATCGAGCGGGCTCGACTGGATGATTTCCATCATCGGTGTCGGCGTTTTTGCAGGCCTCACGGCCTACGACACCCAGCGGATCAAGGGGATGTACGACCGCGGCGATGACGCCACCTCCGCCGGACGCAAGGCCGTGATCGGTGCGCTTTCGCTCTACCTCAACTTCATCAACCTCTTCATGATGCTGCTGCGTCTGATGGGAGGGCGGCGCTAACCCGGCACCAAATTAAAAACCTCGGATCGAACGGAGGCGGGACAGCGCGGATTGGTGAAAACAGGGAAGGATAGATCTCATGTGCGAGTCTTGTTCACAGCCAGGTCCCAGCCGTCGGTCGCTGTTGGTAGGGGGCGCCGTACTCGCGACGATCCCTCTCGTCGGAAGCGTCGCGCGAGCTCAGCCCGTGTCGGCCGCCGACACGCCGGATGCCGCGTTGAAGTTGCTGACCGAGGGCAATGAGCGCTATGTGGCAAACCAGCCGCGCGAACGGGATTTCTCTGCTGGGCGTGCCAGCCGCGCACTTGGTCAGGCTCCCTTTGCAGCCATTTTGAGCTGCGCGGATTCCCGGATCGCACCCGAGCTGGCTTTTGATCAGGGACCAGGAGATTTGTTTGTCGTTCGCGTTGCCGGAAATTTCGTAACGACCGAGGGCCTAGCGAGCCTGGAGTTTGGCGCCGCGGTGCTTGGCACCAAGATGATCATGGTGCTCGGCCACAGCAGTTGTGGCGCTGTCAATGCCACCGTAGCGGCACTTCAGAAAGGCAACGATCTGCCCGGGCATATCGCGGATCTGGTGCGGGCCATGAAACCGGGCATTGAAGAGGAAATGAAGAAAGCTGGTTCGGATCTTGAGCAGCGCGCGGTTGTCGCGAATGTACGCCATAATGTGAAACGACTGGAGCAGGCAACGCCGATTCTGGCGGAGATGGTGGCCAACAAAAAGCTCCGCGTGGTTGGTGCGGTATATGATCTTCCCACAGGGAAGGTCGCCCTGGTCTAGTTTCGGACGCCGAACGAACCGAATGAAAGCGCACGGACCAGTGCTGACGGAGTCAGTAGTGCCTGGTGGAGCGGATTGCCGATAGGCGGCCGGATGAGGGGCACTTCTGCCCGCCATTCTACCGCGTGAAAACCGCTGCACCCAGCGCGATGGTCACCAAAAGCAATGACACGCCGGCGGCCGGCCACTGACGAAGAACGCTGTCCATTCGCTCCAGCGCCTTGCCCGTCGTGGCGGCCATCCGCATTCCACCATCCAGCGCCACAATGATGTCTCCCTTGGGAATGCGTGGCAACGAAGGCCACCAGCGCCACAGCGCGATTGCCAGTAGGGCACCCAGCAGAACCGGCCAAAGCGCTTTCCATAGCACCGCAGGAGAAAGCGGATCAGGCAGCGTTCCGGCCGGGACAGTCAGATACAGTGTCCACGGCACGACGAGCGAAACCACAGCTGTCGTCAGCCACGGCCAGACAAGTCCTGCGGGTGCTATCGCCTGCGGCTCTTGTGATGCCGACTTCGCAAGGCTGCGCAGGAATTGCAGCATCAGCAGCGTCGTGCCGACCGCGGACACTGTCGCGATGGCACTGGCGGTGCTGTCTCCCAGCAATTCGTCGGCGACGAATTTCGCCAATGCGCCTCCCGTGAGCGGGAGCCCGCCGAGGCCCACCGCGATGATCGCAACGGGCAGCAGCGTCACCCGCAGCCGCCGGCTTCCGGTCGCGGCGATCACGCCTACTGACAGAAACAGCGCGCCCTTCACCAGGACATGATGCGCGGCATAGAAGGCCGCGGCCAGTGCGGCGCGGCCGTCGCCAGCGAGCATTCCCATGCCGATGACGGCGATGATGAATCCCATCTGGCTTATGCTGGAATACGCCAGCACGACCCTTGGATCGCGTTGGGTTACTCCGATCACGACGCCGTAGAGCGCGGCAAAAAGTCCCGCGGCTGCGAGGGCCGTGCCCCAATCGGGCAGCGCGGTTTCGAGCGGCAGAAACCGGATCATTCCAAGGATGCTTGCCTTGACGGCCGCACCGCTCAGCACAGCGGCGGCCGGTGTCGGCGCCGCCGAATATGCCAGTGGCATCCAGAAGTGAAACGGCACGAGGCCTGCTTTCATGCCGAGGCTGGCTATCAGCAGTGCAAGTATCAGATTGCGCTGAGGCGAAGTCGGCAGCGCTGCCGCAGCGTCACGGATCAACAGGCTATCGCCAGGGATTTGTGCCGCCAGCAGCACGAAGGCCATGAGCAGGAGGGTTTCAGCCAGCAGGGCAAGCCCGACATAGACCGCGCCGGCGCGCCATGCGCGGGATGTTTCGTGTTGGATGACGAGGCCGCAGGCCCCGAGCGTAAGCAGTGCGAGAAGAAAATAGAAGCCCACCATGTCGGCGGCCAGAAATACGCCGAGGCAGCCGGTCAGCGTCATCAACCAGCAGACCGCGAATTGCCCGGCATTGGGTCGACCCTGCAGATACTGCGAAGCGTAAGCGCCTGATGCGATCCACAGCAGCGCAGCGACGCCCAGCAGCATGGCTCCGGGACGGTCGATGACGAAGGTCAGATGGAAGCGCGTCGAACCGATCGCCAGCGAGGAATCCGAGGCAACCAGTAACACCGCAGCCAGCGCCGGGATCGGGGCGAACGCCAGCAGCGAGGGCATCCGGTCGAGCGCCTGCGGCCAAAGGCACGCCAGTAGCATGCCGAGCGGTACGGCGAAGGCACTGGCCAGCAGTGTACTTTCCCCAATCATCGCGGCTCACCCATTATTGAGTCCGGGCGGCCAACCCCGAGGATATCGACAGGGCCGAGCGCGACCAGGCCCAGCAGCAGCGATGTCAGCGCCAACGCCAGCGCCGCCGCTTCCTGATATCTCGGAACGGTACCGCGGAGCTTGAGCGGCTCGCTCGGCAGCGCAACTGCGCTCGACAGCACAATGAACATATAGGCGCTTGTGAAGAGGCCTCCCGCGAGCATCACGATCGCCCACCACCATTGACCGGTATCGACCGCCGCCTCGAGCAGCAGCCATTTCGCCAGAAAGCCGCCACTTGGCGGCAACCCGATCAGGGACACGCCACCGAGCGCAAATGCGAAGATCGTCATGGGAATTGCCCGCGCGATTCCGCCAAGCTCGGCGATGCGATCGTGTCCAAGCACCGCGTAGATAAGTCCGGCGGCCATGAACATCGCGGCCTTCGCCGTCGCATGCGATATCGCCTGAAGCATGCCACCGGTCAAAGCGGGGCCGCTCTGTAGCTCCGCGGACACCGGGTCGAGGGCGAGCGGAAACATCAGGAACAGGTAGCCGATCTGCGCGACCGTCGAATAGGCGATCAGGAGCTTGAGCCGCTGCTGCTGCAGCGCGACGACGCTGCCGAATACGATTGCCGCAGCGCCCAGCCCGCCGAACAGTTGCGCGCCGGCAGGACCGAGCATTCCCGGCATAACGTCGAACCAGAGCCGCACGACGATAAAGAACGATCCCTTCACCACGACCGCCGACAGAACCGCGCTGGCGGCCGCCGGAGCACCGGCGTGGGCTGGCGGAAGCCATAGATGCAGTGGAAACAGCGCAGTCTTGGCGAAAAGGCCAATGGTCATCAGCGTGGCGGCAACAAGTGTCGCGGGTTCCATACGAAGCTGGCGGGAGAGAAGGACGATGTCGAGCGTTGCATAGCTGCCGTAGAGCAGGGCCGTTCCGACCAAATAGAGAATCGAGCCGAGCAGGGCGAACAGCAGGTATCGCAGCGCGGCCTGCATTGTCTCCGCCCGGCCATCGAGACAGACCAGCGGCACCGCGGCGAAGGTGAGAAGCTCGATCGCGACGTATAGCGTGAACAGATCTCCGGCGAGGAAGACTATGTTCATCGCGCCCCAGATCGCCATTAGCAGGATCCAGAACGCGAACGGTGCGCGGGCATCGGCGGACCCCGCGCGCGTGCCGAAATCCGCGTGGGCAAAGACGGCGACCGCGCAGATCACGATCGCCATCGTCAGCATCATCGCTGCCGAAAGCCCGTCGGCGCGCAGTGCAATCCCGAGCGGAGGTTTCCAGTCCCCGACGATGTAGATCAGCCGATGGCCACTCCGCCACACGTCGGCGAAAATGATCGACGCAAGGACGAGACCGGAGGGCAGCAGGACGAAGGCAATCCTTTCAGCGTGCCGCCCGTCTAGGACGAACGACAGCAAGACGCCCGCGGCCGGCAATACGATCGCCAGAACAAGGAACGCTCCATCCGTTGTTGTCGTGTCGAGCAAGGCGTTTGCGTCCGGCATCAGGACTTGCCTCCTGCGCCTCCGGGATTGTCGGCGTCGAGCGTGGATCGGCCGGTTTCCTGTAAAAGTCGCAATACGAGGGCGATAGCCATCGCCGTTGCCGCGAAGGCAACGACGATCGCGGTAATGACCATCGCCTGAGGGACAGGATCACCTCCGAGGCCGGACGCTGCGGCTCTCCTGGAGACGACGCCGAACACCAGAAACACGCCGCTTCCAAGCAGGTTGAATGCCAGTATCTTGCGTAGCGGCTCGGGGTTTGTGACGAGCCCGTACAATCCAATGCCCACCAGCGCTGCGCCGCTCAACCCGAACAATGCCGCGGCGCTCATTGCGGTTGCACCCGTTCCGGAGGCCCGGCGGCCAGCAGGCCGAGTGCCACACCGATCGAGAGCGTCAAGGCGAACTCCACCGCGACAATCAGCGGTTTGGCGTAACCCGGTGGATAGGCAAGAAAAGCGTTCGCCAGCACCATTCCCGAGATTCCGATGGCCAGGAAGATCACTGGTCCGACGACGACCAGCAGGCGTAACCAGCGCTGGCTGATCGAAGGTACACTCTTTAGGCCCGCGATCATGACAAGGAGCCACATCGCCGCCAGGACCGTGCCGCCCTGAAAGGCGCCGCCCGGTTCTTTTGCGCCAATCCAGCACATATAGATCGCCACCACGATTCCCACCGGCGGCAGAAGCTGGGCAAGAAAAGTCAGCGTACTGCTTGGCGGTGCATAGACACGCAGGCCCGGTATTCCGCCCCAGACGCTATCCGGCGCCAACGACCAGACGCCGACCAAAGCCAATATCAAGACCACCTTTTCGAGCAGCGTATCGAGCGCGCGGTAAACGAACAGAACGCCGGCGACAGGATTGCCGAGGCCGCTCTGCGCCAGATTCTCCATCACCATGGGGGCGAGTGTGGGGATAGCCTCTGGCGGAGACAGGACGGCGATGGCAAGGCCTGCCGCGACCAGCGCGCTCAATGCTGCCGCCGCAAAACGCACCGGAAAGCTAGGCCGCGCGTCGCTGCCTTTGGCAAGGCGCAGGCGTGCGACAGCGCCGAGCAGCAACATGCCGGTCATTCCGCCGCCGATCGCCGCTTCCGTCAGGGCGACATCGACCGCGGAGAGCCTGACCCAGGCGATGGCCAGCAGCAGTCCGTAGACGACGTAGCCGATTACTGCTGCGAACGCGTCGCGCTTGGCTATCGTCGCAGCCCCGACCGCCAGGATCAGGACGACAAGACCGATATCGAAAGCGGACAAAATGGTCATCCATGTGGTCCGTGTTGTCGAACCGTGCCTGCAATGAGCTGGGTAACGATCGCGCCTGACAACTGAACCAGCAGCCAGATGGCCACCAGCTTCAACGCGCCGAACAGTCCGGTCGCCTGAGGCAACAGCCCGAGAACGACAAGGCCAAGGCCAAGATTGTCCACCTTGGTCAGCGCATGCAGGCGTGTCAGCGGGTCAGGAAAGCGGATCAAGCCGACCGTCCCTGCCAGGAAGAAGAGCGCCCCGGCCGAGACGGAAAAAATAGTGAGTATGTCGAACGCAAGTTTCATCCGCCGCTCGCCGTTTCCCTGACCTCCTGCTCCGAACTGGACGCGCTCCTGACGAACGCTACCGCTGCGAACGCTGCGAACAGTGCGAGCAGCAACGCGACATCCACAATCGGCGGCGCTTCGGTCGCGGCGGCCAGCAGGAGAAGAATAGCGACGCCGCCGGTGCCGAGCAGTTGCGCCACCATCATGTGGTCAACCTCGGCCCAACGCCGAAGGATTACAAACAAACCGAGCGTCACCATCGTCAGCACGAAAGCCGCGGCTGCGACCAGGAAGCTAGTCATGGCGAGGCGCTCCTCCGAGTGTCTGCACGCACAGGGCTTCCTCTACAGCAAGCTGTTCGGCCACCGGCTGCGTCACATCGAGACAATGAATCGTCAGGCCATTGTCTTCCGCGGGACCGCAGGGAAGCGTGCCCGGCATCAAACTCACGATTGCGCAGAATGCCTCTCGCCTTGCACCCGGCGGAAGCTGCGCCTGATAGACCACGACGCCGGGCCGCAGCCTCATCCGGGGATCGAGCGCCCACCAGGCGACGTCGATCCCGGCGACGATCGATTGACGCAGAAAGTGCAGCACGTATCCGGCCAGCTTGACGGGACGCAGGTGCCACGGCTGCGCCGGCATCAGGCGCAGGCTTGCCCAGGTTGCTGCAATCGCAGCAACCAATCCGGCCGCAAGATCGCCGACATCGGCGCCGGTTAGCACCAGCCAGAAACCAAAAAATCCGGCAGCGCGGGAAATCATGCTTCCAAGAGCGGCTGGACCGTCCACGGGGCGCTCCGCGAGCCCGGCTTGCTCCTCCGATGAGTTCATGGTCCTGCTGAACTCCACGTGCTCGAGGGCGGCAGCGGTGCTTCGCACATCCACCGGCCTATCGACACCAAATCACCAAGCGGTGATCAGGAGGCAGTTGCAGTTGCCTTATGTAAAGTCCTGCGGCCGAGCGCTGACAAAAACCACGATCATTTCCGAGCCCGTGCCTTCGCGCAGGCGACCGCCGGCGAAAACGTTGCCGATCGGCCTAGTGGAGCAAGGCCAGGCCGGCTGCAGTTCCAACGAAGCTGCAGCCGTATCACGACACTGCATCAGGGTCGGATTCCCATTCGCCTGGCGCAGTCGCGATAGGCCGACACGCCTCTGGCGTTTCTCTCTGCAGTCGCACCGGTGCTGGCCAGATTGACAGCATTCGCGGCTTCATTGGCTTGCCTGAAGCATTCTGCTCGAGCCGCAGAGGCGGACTGTTTCTGCGCCGCAGCTTCGGAAATTGACAGTGCGAGAAGCGCGGGAACAAGCAGGGCAAATGCCAATCGTGCCTTCGGATTTTGCATCATCGCCTCCTTTTTAGGTATCGGCACAATGCATCGTTGGAGTGCACGACGATATCAGGTGATCACCTAGAGGAAGATGAGGAATCACCCTTGTCAGAAAGCGAGGTTGCATTCGCTTGAAGCGAAGAGGAGGACACGCCCTTGCTGCGAATGCGGAGGATCTGCCTGGTCTTGAGCCAACGAGAGCAGGAGGAGACCGCATCCGTCGTGATTTTCAGGCAGCTTCCGCGGGCCTCGAAGGAGTCGCTGATCGTTCGGTTCCTCGGAACCAGGCAACGTACAATGTGGGTAGAAAGACCAGCGTCAGAATAGTCGCGACCAATAAACCTCCCATGATTGCGAAGGCCATTGGCCCCCAGAACACCGTCGGAGCAATCGGGATCATGCCGAGGACGGTCGATATGGCGGTCAGCATGATTGGACGGAAGCGGGAGCTGCTGGCGTCGATGGCGGCTTCCCAGACATTTTTTCCCTGAGAACGTTCCGCCTCGATCTGGCCGATCAGGATCACCGCATTCTTGGTGATCATGCCGAGCAACGCAAGAATACCGAGAATAGCGACGAAGCCGAGCGGCCTCCCGGACAGCAGGAGCGCTGCGACGACACCGATCAGGCCGAGCGGCGCGACACTGAGGACCAGGAACAGCCGTTGGAAGCTCTGTAGCTGCACCATCAGGACGGTGAGCATGATGAGCAGCATGACCGGCACGACGGCGATGACGGAGGCCTGCGATTTCTTGCTTTCCTCGACAGTCCCGCCGACGACGATGTGATACCCCGCGGGGAGGGTTTTTGTGAGGGCGTCTACATCGGACGAAAGTGAACTCACTACCGTCTCCGGCAGGGCCCCGGCGACGATGTCGGCTTGCACCGTCAGCGTCGGAACGCGGTCGCGCCGCCAGATCAAGGGATATTCCTGCCCGTATTCGAAACTCGCGAACTGACTGAGCGGGACCGTTCGCCCGCCCGGCAGCGGCACTTGGACGGTACGCAGGGTATCAAGCGAGACACGCTGTTCATCCGTCGCACGTGCGATGACATCGACCAGATAGATGTCGTCGCGCACTTGGGTAACGGAGGTGCCGGATATCGCGGTATTCAGAACGCTGGCGAGGGCCTGCGAACTCAGGCCCAGCAGGCGCGCCTCATCCTGGTCGACACGGATGCGCACCTGGCGGGCAGGTTCGATCCAGTCAAAATTGACCTTCTCGGCTTCGGGGTTGGTCGCGACGATCTGGGCGAGCTTGAGAGCGATCTCGCGCACCTGACCTACGTCGGATCCGCTGACGCGATATTGTACGGGCCATCCAACCGGAGGCCCAAGTTCAAGCGGGTAGACTCGCGAAATAGCGCTTGGAAATTCATCAGACAGGATCTTTTCCAGCTTCAGACGAAGTCGTTCGCGTGCCGCAACGTCCTTTGCAACAATTACCGCCTGGCTGAAGAAGTTGTTCGGCAACTGAACATTGAGTGGCAGATAGAAGCGAATGGCGCCGCGACCGACATACGTGCTCCAGCGCGCGACATCCGGATCACCCTTCAGAGCGGCGTCGAGACGTTTCGCTGCGGTTTCGCTGGCATAGATCGACGCGTTCTGCGGCAGGCTGAGGTCAACCAGCAACTCCGGACGATCCGAGGACGGGAAAAATTGGCGAGGGATGAGTGGAAGCGCGAGAAAGGATGCCGCGAAGAGTGCCAGCGAAACGACGATCGTCAGCCATTTCGCTCGCATGGCGAAGGTGAGGAAATTCCGATACCAGCGGTAAATACTGCCGGGTTCGGCGGTTGCCGCGGCCCTCGGTGGCTTGAGAATGATAACACCCAGCAGCGGCGCAAAGATTACCGCAACGAACCAAGAGACGATCAGCGCGATGCTGACCACCGCGAAGAGCGAGAAGGTGTATTCGCCCGCCGAACTGGCCGCAAAGCCGACGGGGACGAACCCCGCGATCGTCACCAGCGTTCCCGCCAGCATGGCAAATGCGTAGGTCCGGAACGCGTATGTCGCGGCCGCGACCTTGTCGTCGCCTTCCGCCAGGCGATTGAGCGTGGCGTCCGTCGTCGTCATAGCGTCGTCGACCAGCAATGCGAGGGCGATGATCAGCGCGCCGAGGGATATGCGCTGCATATCGATTCCAGCCATTTGCATGATCGGAAAGACGATAGCCAGCGTCAGCGGAATGGAAAGCGCGATGATCAAGCCGGGTCGGACGCCGAGGCTGATGAAGCTCACGACGAGGATAATCGCGATCGCCTGCAGCAGCGACGTCATGAATTCCGAGATCGCGCCCTCGACCGTGACGGCCTGGTCCGCAATGAGTTTCGGTTCGATGCCGATGGGCAAGTCTGCGGTGACCCGCGCCATCAGTCGCTTGATGTTTGCGCCGAGCGCAAGAATATCACCGCCATCTCGCATCGCGATTGCAAGCCCGATGGCCGGTTCGCCATTCACACGAAACAGCGGCTGCGGCGGGTCGGAATAGTCACGCCGTATCTGTGCGATATCGCTCAGACGGAGCACGCGTCCGTTGGCGACGAAATTGGTGTTCGCGACATCCTGTTCCGATGAAAATGCGCCTGAAACCCGCAGTGAAAGACTTTCAGAACCGGTTTGAATCGTGCCGGCCGGCCGTACGATGTTCTGCGCTTGCAGCGCTGCAATCAGTGCAGATCGGTCAATCCCCAGGCTGGCGAGTTCCTTCATCGAGAATTCGACGAAGATCCTCTCGTCCTGCGCCCCCAACAATTCGATTTTTGATACGTCAGGCACCAGGAGCAGCTTCGAGCGGATATCCTCGACACGATCGCGCAGTTCGCGATGCGTGAACCCGTCGCTCGTAAAGCCATAGATGATTCCGAACGTGTCGCCGAAATCGTCATTGAAGCCGGGCCCGACTATGCCCGCCGGAAGCGTGTGGCGGATATCACCGACATTCTTGCGAACCTGATACCAGGTGTCCAAAACTTCTGTTTCGTTTGCGCTGCCCTTCAGGTTGACAAAAATCGTCGTAACGCCGGCACGCGTGAAGCTGCGCAGAAAGTCCAGATGAGGCGTTTCCTGCAGCTTGCGCTCGAGCCGCTCGGTTACCTGCTTGAGGGTCTCTTCGATAGTCGCCCCCGGCCAGGCTGCCTGCACGACCATGGTCTTGATGATGAACGTAGGATCTTCACTGCGGCCAAGCCGGAAATACGACAAGACGCCGGCGATGACCGCGACAATCATGATGTAGGCGACGAGCGAGCGGTGTTTGAGCGCCCATTCGGACAGATTGATCATGGCTCTGACCCGAGCAGGCGAACCTTTTGGCCCGGGTGAAGGGCCTGAACGCCTGCCGTGACGACGACTTCGCCGGTGTCCAGCCCTTGAGACACCACGACGCGCGCCTGGTCAAAGCGCAGGACGTCTACGTTCCGGATTGAAACGGTCTTGGTCGATGGATCGACAATCCATACCGCAGGTCGCTGATTGATCTTCGTCAATGCCGTTGCCGGGATGTCGATGATCGGCACCGCGTCGGTTCGCAGGTGTCCGACGACGGTTGCTCCAAGCCGCATCGCGGCCGGAGGATCGGTCAAGCCGACTTTGACCTCAAAAGTCCGCGTGACAGGGTTCGCTTGAGCGGCGACCTCGCGGATTCTTCCCTGCGCCGTCACTGCGGGATCGTCGGTCAGGCTGACGGTGATCTGGGGATCGCTGGGTGCGGATCGAAGCAGTTGTGCCGGAACGTCGAAAACCGCGTCGCGGCCGTCCTTCCGTGCAAGCCTGGCGATCATCTGCCCTGATTGAACGACTTCTCCGGCACCCGGGCCTGTTGCAGTGATTGTCCCCGGCGCATCCGCTTTCAGTTCCGTGAAACTGACCAGATCGTGTGCGGTACGGAGCTGGGCTTCCGCGGCATCGACTTGTGACTGAGCGGTCTGTTGCGCTTGCGTCGCGACCTCGAAATTGGCGCGCGTCGTCCACCCCTGCGCAAGCAGCGTCTCCTGCCGTTCGTAATGATTGCGCGCCTGCGTCAACTGCCCTTGGGCGGCCGCGAGACCTGCCTGCGCCTGGCGCAAAGTGTTCAGCTCGTTTTGTGGTTCAAGTCGCGCCAGAATTTGGCCGGCTTGCACCCGGTCGCCAAGCTTGCCGCTGTTTTCCAGCAGTCGGCCGGAAATTCGGAATGCCACGCTCACTTCGTCTTCGGCCTCGATACGGCCGGTAAATGTGACCGCCTCGCCAGCCTCGCGCTTTTCAATGGTTGTGGTCCGAACTGGCCGGGCTGCCGGAGCTGCGGTGTCTGCCTCTCTCTGACAGGCCGCGAGCGACAATGCCGGTGAGATCGTAACAAGCACCGTCATCAGCCATCGACACAAAAGCGTCCTGCCGGAGCGTGAAGGCATAGCAAGACCTATGAGCTGCAGAGCGACCCCCAATAGTATTTTCGGTCGGGCGAAGAACGACCACCATCAGCAAATATACTGAGCGTTCCCTGCTGAATGCCGCGGACCTGGGTAAGGTGGCGCGCGCACGGCAGCTACGCTGCACGGGCTAGCGCTGTCTTGCTTTAAAGTTCTGAGTGTCGTCACCATGGTTGCTAAGTAACTGAAATCGACTTCAATCTTCAAATGTGACGCCGCAAGATTGAAAAACTCAAACAAAAACTAAATGTGCAGATTGTGCCAAGTGGGCGCATGTATTCGGATATTAGAAACGCTTACTTGACGAGTGTTTTCCGGAGGGTATTTACTTAAGGAAATCCCAAAGGCTGCGACGTTGACCTAACGTTGCCCAGGGAGATCGCGCAGTTCGAAAGACTGCACGATCTGGGAAATAAGGTGCAAGAGTGCGATGAGTACCCGATCGGCGTACCATAAGCTCCACTCGACACATGCTCCGGAATATCTCTTCGGAATGCAGATTTCGGATGCCGGTCAGTTCTTCTATGAGAGCATGAATCCGGCCTTCGAACGTTTGCTCGGAATTTCAATCCAGGGCGGCGAAAGAGCAATTCGCGACTGCATGAGCGAAGAGGACGCGAAGTCCATTTGCGCTTCCTGCGATGCATGTCTGGCCGAGGGCAAATCAGTCTGTTACCGCCATCGCCTTACGCTCGGCGGGCGTCGGCGCGAGTTCGATACAACTATCAATCCCGTCCGCGATACCGAAAGCGGCCATATCGTCAAACTGGTCGGCAGCCACCGGGCCGTCGAGCCGCGAACGACCCGCGATGCCGGCGACAAGATAGCGAAAAGGCAGGCTGCAGCAGAACTGGACCTCCGGCTGTTATCGCTTCAGGAGGAGGTGCAGCAGCGGATAGCGTCCGATCTGCATGATTCAACCTGCCAGCATCTGATTGCCGCCAGCCTGAACATAATGCGTTTGCGGCGCGCTGTGAGCGATAACGCCGGTGCAGGGAAACTCATCGATGATATCGATGCGTCGATCGATCAGGCGCTGAGGGAAATCCGTGCCTTCACCTACCTGCTGCATCCCCAGAACCTGCTGAACGATGGCCTGAAGAACACGATCGAGCAATTCGTCAGCGGATTTTCGGCGCGCACGTCATTGAAGACCAGCCTCGAGATCGCTCCTGAAGTTGATGAGCTATCCTACGAGCGACAGCGCGCGGTGCTGAGAGTCATTCAAGAAGCTCTGATGAACGTCTTCCGTCATGCCCAGGCTACCCAGGTGAAGGTCGCAATGCAGGCGGCGGACACGCATTTCAAGCTTCGGGTTGCTGACAATGGTCGTGGCATGCCGATCAATCAAGCGAGATCGGGCCCCAAGGCGATCTCATTCGGTGTCGGAATTCCGGCGATGCGCGCCCGATTGCGACGACTAGGCGGTACTCTCGAAATCCATTCTTCATCAGCGCCGGGCCGCCGAGGCACTACGTTGTGCGCGGAACTTCCGCACGCTCTCAGGCCCAAGAGAGCGCGGCAGCCGGTACGGCCTCATAGCCATCACGGACATCACGGGCCCCTTGCAGGGCAGCATTAAGGGGTCGGCTGCCCGAATTGTTGGACGAATGTAGAGAAGTTGGAAGGCGAACGACAGGATGTCGATGCCTGGCGCAGTACGGTATTGGGAAGTTCTTGATCATGAAACGGATTCTTATCGCCGACGATCACGAAACGGTGCGATCCGGACTACGTGCCGTATTGGAAGCGCGCGCCGGCTGGGAGGTCGTTGCGGAGGCACGCGACGGCAAGGAGGCGGTCGCCGGAGCAGTAGAGAAGCTGCCTGACGTTGCCGTCGTTGACTACGCGATGCCGTTTATGACCGGGGTGGAAGTTGCGCGGCGTATCAGGGAATATCAGCAAACAACCGAAATACTCATTTTCACCATGCATGACTCGGAGGTGCTTGCCTTGCAGGCGTTCCAGGCCGGTGCCCGTGCATTCTTGCTGAAGGCCGATGCGAACAAACTGCTTCTGGCGGCCGTCGAGTCGTTGATAGTTCACAAGCCGTTCTATACTGGCTCTTTCACGAGCGAATTGAGGCATATAGCGGCCGGTAAGAGCAGTTCGAGCCAGGTGCTTTCGCCTCGGGAAAAGACGATCGTCAAACTGGTTGCGGAAGGGCACAGCAACAAGGGCGTGAGCGCGATCTTGAATCTCAGCATCAAGACGACGGAGACGCACCGAGCAGCCGCGATGCGCAAGCTGAACATAAATTCGACAGCGGGCCTGGTTCGATACGCGGTTCGCAGCAAGCTCGTGGAGGCATGAGAGCGGTCTGTTCAAGTGAGAAAAACCAGTTTGCGCCTCTCGGGATCGTGCTGCACCCTTGCATGGGTTCCGGGAGAGCCGACCGCCTGGATAGCGAGGCCGGCGCCTCCAGGCGCCTAGGTCATCCAAGTGGGAAATCCGAATACTCATCCAGCGAGTTTCAGGGTTTTGTGGGATTATCGGCAGGCAAGCCGGTCAGTATGATGAGGCAGTCCTGCTGTCGCACCGCTATCGCCGATCGCCTGGCCAGTGGCTCCAACCGACAGGAACGTCACTGTGAAGCAGATCCTGATTGCGGACGACCATGAAGTCGTTCGCTCCGGTCTTCGCGCGATCATCGAAACTCGCGCCGACTGGGTCGTGGGCGGGGAGGCGACCGATGGCAAGGAGGCCGTGGCGCTGGCCCTGAAGATGAAGCCGGATGTGGCAATCGTCGATTACTCGATGCCCGTCATGAATGGGTTGGAGGTCAGCCGTCGGATCAAATTGCATCACCTGCCCACAGAAGTGCTCATTCTTACGATGCACGAACGTGAGGAGATCCTGACGGAAGCGCTCCTGGCAGGTGTACGAGGCTTCCTGCTGAAGTCGGATGCGAGGAGTCATCTCATTACGGCCATTGAATCGCTGCTTGACCATCGGCCTTACTTCACCAGCGTCTTGCTGGAGAAGTTGATTCATGAGTATCAGGCAAACAAGAAGGATAAATCGGAGGTCTTGCTGTCTTCGCGAGAGCAGAGCGTCGTTCAGTTGATTGCTGAGGGACACACCAACAAATCTGTGGGCGCTGTGTTGAATCTCAGCGTGAAGACGGTCGAAACCCACCGCGCATCAGCAATGCGCAAGCTCAACGTTTCATCGACCGCCGAGTTGGTCCGTTATGCAATTCGTACAAAATTGATCGGGCTTTGAAAGATAGTTTCCTTTGGCCGGTGGAACTTCGATGCGGCGCGTGCTCGATTTGGCTGCACGGTGTCGAACGACTCTATCTCCGCTATTGCGCTAGTCTGGATCACGACCGCGCTGAAGTGTTAGCCAGTGTCGGGTACACGGCTCTGGCCGCTGTGAGCTTGGTCGCGTGGGTCGTCCCGCATTCTGAAGCTCGAGGAGCAGCCGAGCGGCACTCAGTGCCCGGCCATCGATGGTCTGATCACGGAAAATGACGAGGTGGCCGGCGAAGTAGACCACAATGCCGTGCTAGATGCGGTGAAGGTCAATTGCCAGGCGTACGCGTCGTTTGGTCTGCTTCGGCCGGCAGGGGTGGATGTAGAAAAGTTGCCTGAAAAAGCGTTTGCCAGTGAAGACCAAACTGGGTGACGTGACGGCATAGACCAAACGCAACAAGAAGTCCGGAGAGTTCTCGGCGTTGCTGTGCCGGTGGGAGTCTGAGCGCCGTCGAGTTACAAGAAGGTAGGCGCTG
>Ga0268266_10003304_pt1 | contig 16206 bp, 23 predicted proteins | sample KBSS13metaG_FD_190356 | JGI IMG/M metagenome (GOLD analysis project Ga0268266, IMG submission 190356) | Switchgrass rhizosphere microbial communities from Kellogg Biological Station, Michigan, USA - KBS S1-3 metaG (SPAdes) (version 2) | ecosystem: Host-associated > Plants > Roots > Rhizosphere...
ATAGCGCGCGATGATCTCTTCCATCTCATCGGCGCGGGCCGGATCGGCCATCGCGGCCTCGAGTTCCCGCAACTCGCCCGCCACGACGCTCACCGGCCCCGCCCCGTCCATGACCTCGGCCACGGCGCTGCGGCCCGACATCTCGCCGACGTCCTGGCTGAAATAGCCGATCGTAATGCCACGATCGAGAGAGACCTGGCCCTCGTCGGGCAGCTCCTGGCCTGAAATCATCCGGAAAAGCGTGGTCTTACCGGCCCCGTTGGGGCCGACGAGGCCGATCTTTTCGCCCTTCTGGAGGGCCGCGGAGGCTTCGATGAAGAGGATCTGGTGGCCGACTTGCTTGCTGACGTTATCGAGACGAATCATTGGGGCCTGAATGGAGAGGAAATCGTTTGGCGGCTGCTTAGGACATCTGGCGCGCTTGTGGAAGCGGTTCCGGATCGCTCTGCCGAAGCAGATTCCCGCACCATTTAGGATTATATGCCGAGAAGTCTGTAACCAATCCCTCGCCGCCAAGACGCAGAGTTACAGGTGGATCACCCCGATGCGCGCGGCGTGCGCCACGGCATCGGTGCGGCCGGTGGCGTCGAGCTTGTCGAGCAGCGAGCCGACGTGGAATTTGGCAGTGTGGACGGATATTCCGAGCTGTCTCGCAATCGCCTTGTTCGATGCGCCTTCGGCCATCAGCACAAGCACATCGCGTTCGCGGGGCGTAAGGTCGATGTCAGCCGGTTCGGCGGGGGCTTGCGACTGCCGTGACACAAGCGCGACGTTCGCCGCTTCTCCTGATATCGCCACGCGGAGGCCGGCGACGCCACCGAGCAATGATGCGAGCCGGTCTGCCAGCACGGGATCGACAACGTCGATGGCGACCACAATGACCGGTGAAGCCGCCTCGCTCACACGTCTGCCCTTTCACCGATCGTCAGCTCGATGCGGAGCGGTTCGCCGCCGCGCAGGATGACTACGTCAACGACAGAGCCGACGCTGTCTGGCCCAAGCGACCGCATCAGCGAACGCACGCCGGTGAGTTTCTCATCGTTCCAGCCCACGATAACGTCGCCTTGACGGATGCCGGCGGCGGCCGAGGGGCCTGAACTATCGACACTCATCACCATCGCGCCGACGCCATCGTCCAGCTTGACGGGCTGCAGCCCGACGCCGAGATAACCGCGCGCGATCCGGCCATGGGCTTCAAGCCTTCCCGCGATCCGGTCGATCGTCGCGCTGGGAATGACAAGAACGCGTCGCACCCCCTGAACAGCCATGCCGATCGCCTCGCCGGTCGGATTGAGGACGAGGCCCCCCTCGTGGGGGGGGCGCAACCGCACGTCGAGCTCGATCCTGGCGTCGATCTCGCCGCCGCGAAGGCTGCGCCAGCGGCCGCCGATCAGCGATACCACACCAAGGGCAGCAGTAGGAACGCCGAGCTCGGCGGCAACCACCACCGACAGCGAGCCGAGATCGGGAACGACCGACGAAAGCACGGCCGGCGCAATATCCCGGTCTTCGAAACGCAGCAGTGCAATGTCGGTTGTGTGATCGCGGCCAGCGATGCGGGCCGGCCGCGCCGTTCCGTCGGCAAACTTCACCGAAACCTCCCCTTCGTCGGCCAAGGCCTCGTCGGCCGTCACGATCAGGCCGGGTTTCCAGACGAACCCCGAGGCTTGCGAACGGTGTGAATGCACCGAGACGATCGCATGCCTGGATCGCGCGACGACATCGGCAACGGCGTAGGAGAACGAGGAAAGGACGGCTGAGGTCGGATCGGTCATGGCAGGAGCTCCAGAATTGGCTTTTATCCAATCTGGGAGTTCGAAGGGCGTTCGGGTACTAGCCTGATGGGGAGGCCGACGCTCCGGATCTCGAACGCGGTGGAAGGCTGGCCGAGGATCCGCGCCCTCGCTACGCCGGCCGCATCAGCTTCAGCGTGGCCGCCAGCCGCAGGCTCCGCTTGCCCGCCAGCGCAATGGCCTCGAGCTCAGCACCCGCTTCGTCGCAGGTGCCGGTAAAGCCGATGCCGACCTCATGGCCGCCAAACACGGGGTTTTCGCCCTTGGCCGGCGTATGCTCCTGATTGACGATCTCGCCCTTCCAGCGGCCGTCGGCCGAGGAATAGGCGCCGAGGTAATAGAAGAAAGCGTCGCCACCGAGGATGCGGCCGTCCAACAGCAGCATGACGCCCGACAGGCCGGCTTTGACTCCGTCGAGCGCGCGAAGCTGGATGGAATAAAGCCCGTTGATAATGCCGCCCTGCCCGACGGTGCCGACCGGCGGCAATCCCTCGTCGTCGAGCCGCGTCAGCTCGGCCCAGAACAACGCGCCAGGCCGCGGCGCGGCGTTGCCTTCAAAACGAATCCTGTTGCCTTGCAGCTTGCCTCGCACGCTGATGACGGCGACGTCGGTGTCCATCAGCGGCTTGTAGTAGGGATCGTCATTATGGCGCTGGGTGATGACCTCGCCGATAATTTCCTCAGCCTTCTCCTGATAGGTGCCGAGATGGGCAAAGGCTGAATTGCCGCCCAGCAGCCTGCCATTGTGCATGCACATGATGCTGCGGCCGAACGCGTCGTTCACGCCATACTCGACCTTGTAGAGCCCGTTCAGCAACGAAAATGTCCCCGCAACTAATCCAATCGTCTCGCGGGGACTTAGCACCGCCGGAAGCCCGGAACCAGCCGCGTTTTAACGCAGGCTCAATGCCGTTTGAAATACTGCACGGCCCGCTCGTGCTTCTCGGCCGCGGCGCGAGATTTGAAGGTACCAAGGTTACGGCGCTTGCCCGTCTTCGGGTTGATCTTGCGGGAGTAGAGCCGGTATTCGCCCGATTGTAATTTTCGGATCATGGAAATTCACCGCTTGTTGGCCAGCCCCCGTCCACAATAATTGTACGGCCGGACCTCTTGTTCCGGGCCGGCTCTTGGCGTTGTCTCCGGCTTAGCGATGCCGGATCATGCTGCCGGCGCGGAACGAATGGGGGGCATCGTGCAACATTCCTTCCTCTATCTCCTCGCGCTCGGCGCCGGCGTCAGCGTCGCGACGCAACAGGTGCTCAATGGCAGCTTGCGCACGGCGCTGGGGTCGCCCGCCTGGGCGGGGCTGATCAGCTATGCCGGCGGCCTCATCACCATGATCGCCGCGGTGATCGTGCTAGGCGAGCGGGTCCCGTCGTGGAAGATCATGGCCAGCGTGCCGTGGTACGCTTGGTCCGGCGGCGTGTTTGGTGCCGCCTTCATCCTGCTGGCGATCCTGCTGCTGCCCTCGCTCGGCGCGGCGACGCTGTTCGCGCTGGTCATCGCCGGCCAGGTGCTTGCCGCAGTGACGCTGGATCATTTCGGCGCATTCGGGTTGACGCCGCATCCCATCGGCGCCGCGCGGTTCGCAGGCGCAGTGCTGCTGATTGCCGGCGTCGTTCTGATCAGGGAGTGAGTTTCAAGGCTCGAGCCCGCTCGCGCGCAATGCCGGCGCGACCTCGGGCGATGCAAGAAACCGCAACAGCCGGTCCGCTTGATCCGGCTTGTTCGTCGCCGCCATGCGCCCCGCGGAAAATACCGCAGGCGTTTGCAGTTCGCGTGGAATGGGTCCCACCACCTCGATGCCTTCAATCTGTTTCAGCTCGCTGATCTGCTGGACCGCGAGATCGGCCTCGCCGGTGACGAGCTTCTCGGCGGTGAAGCCTTGCGGGATGATCACCGCGCGGCCGTTGATGTCGGAGGCGATGCCGAGCCGCTCAATCAGTTTTGCAAACAGAATGCCGCTGGCGCCGAGCCGCGAATAGGCCACCGAACGCGCGCCGAGCAACGCGGTGCGCAGCGTCGCCTCGGTTGAGATATCCGGATGGAGCGCTCCCGCCTTCACGGCGATGCCGACCCAGGAGCGGGCGAGGTCCACGCAACTCTCGGCGACCACCCGCCCCTGGCGCACGACTTCCTCCAGCCCCTCGCGGGTCAGGACGACGACGTCAGCCGATTCACCTGAGCGCAACCGCTCCAACAGCGCCAATGTCGGTGCGAAATCGGCGTCGATACGCGTGCCGCCGGTCGCCTGATACTGGCTCGCCAATCCGTGAACGGCGCCCTTCAGCGCCAGCGTCGAGAGCACGCGGATGGGATGGCTCATCGCCCGCTACACCCGGTGCATCAGCTTGAGCACGGCGGTCATGCGAAGGCTGCGCTTGCCGGCGAGCGCGGTCGCCTCCAGCAGCGCGCCCTCCTCGTCGCAGGTGCCGGAAAAGCCGATTCCGACTTCATGGCCGCCGAAGATAGGGTTCTCGCCCATGGCCGGCGTGTGCTCCTGATTGAGGATCTGGCCCTTCCAGCGGCCGTTCTCCGAGGTGTAGGTGCCGAGATAATAGAACGAGGCGTCGCCGCCCAGGATGCGGCCTTCATTGAGCAGCATGACGCCGGTCAGGCCGCCCTCGATACCGTCAAGCATGCGGATGTGAATCGAATAGAGGCCATTGGCGATACCCCCATCGCCGACGCCACCGGCGATCGGCACGGCGTCCTGCTCGATCGGCGTCATCACCGAGTGGAACGCCACCCCTGGCAGTTCCTTCAAGCCGCCTTCAAAACGGTAGAGATTTCCGTCAGCCCTGCCCTTGGCCAGCAGGGTGGCATCGTCGGTGCCGGCCATCGCGCGATAATTCGGGTCCGGGTTATGGCGGACGGTCTGGATCACGATCTCGACGCTGTCGTCCCGCTTTTCGTAGGTGCCGATATGGGCAAAGGCCGAATTGCCGCCCAGCATCCTGCCGTCGCGCGCATACATGACGCTGCGGCCGACCGCAGCGCCAAGCTGAAACCTGACTTTGTAAAATCCCTCAAACAATGCCGCGTCCCCGGCAAGCCGCACGGCCGTTGTCTAGCGCGGTTTACAACGCAGGGAAACGGCCTTGAACGGGCAGAATTGAATCAAACCCCTCAAGACGCAGCCTCATCAGAATGCACCGGGTCATCAAAACGCAATGATCCGCCAAGGCGGTTTCGCCATGGCGGATCAGTTCTGTAGCCTGGGGCGCGCCCAGGCTCATATCGTCAGTTCCTTAGGCCGCAGCGGCCTTGGCGGCGGTCGGAACTTCCGCGATGGTCTTCAGGATCTGGGAAGCGATCTGGTAGGGGTCGCCCTGGGAGTTCGGACGACGGTCTTCCAGATAGCCCTTGTAGTCGTTCTTGACGAACGAGTGAGGCACGCGGATCGAAGCACCGCGGTCGGCAATGCCGTAGCTGAACTTGTTCCAGGGGGCGGTCTCGTGCTTGCCGGTCAAGCGCTTGTCGTTATCCGGTCCGTAGACGGCAATGTGGTCCATGAGGTTCTTGTCGAACGCCGCCATCAGCTTCTCGAAGTACTCCTTGCCGCCGACTTCGCGCATGAACTTGGTCGAGAAGTTGGCGTGCATGCCGGAGCCGTTCCAGTCGGTGTCGCCGAGCGGCTTGCAGTGGAACTCGATGTCGATGCCGTAAGATTCGGTGAGACGCAGCATCAGGTAGCGCGCCATCCACATTTCGTCAGCGGCCTTCTTGGAGCCCTTGCCGAAAATCTGGAATTCCCACTGGCCTTTCGCCACTTCGGCGTTGATGCCTTCGTGGTTGATGCCGGCGGCGAGACAGAGGTTGAGATGCTCTTCGACGATCTTGCGCGCGACGCTACCGACGTTCGAGTAACCGACGCCGGTGTAATACGGGCCCTGCGGCGCCGGATAGCCGTCGGACGGGAAGCCGAGCGGACGGCCGTCCTTGTAGAAGAAGTATTCCTGCTCGAAGCCGAACCAGGCGCCTTCATCGTCGAGGATCGTTGCACGCTTGTTCGAGGCGTGCGGGGTCACACCATCGGGCATCATGACTTCGCACATCACCAGCGCGCCGTTTTCGCGAGCTGCGTCGGGATAGACGGCGACGGGCTTCAGAACGCAATCGGAGCTGTGGCCTTCGGCCTGCATGGTCGACGAACCGTCGAAACCCCACAGCGGGAGTTGTTCGAGCGTCGGGAACTTGTCGAATTCCTTGATCTGCGTTTTGCCGCGCAGACTCGGTGTCGGCGTATAGCCGTCGAGCCAAATATACTCGAGCTTGTACTTGGTCATTGAGCCTCTCTTGAGTTGCTAGTGGAATGCGGAAGACCGAAGCCTTGAAATCTGGATTTTGACGCCCAGCCCCCTGAGGTCCCCGCATACGTGTACCCGGCCCACGTCAGGCCACGCGTTACTAAGCATTTAACGTGCCAATCGCTGCACTGCGGGAGAGGCTATCCACAGGGCGAATTGCCCGCCGGCAAAAATAAAAGCTGCGACATAGGAGCGCGGCTGGCCTGCAAATCGGGCAGTGCTGCGGCAGGTTCGGTGTCCGAATCCAGCCCATTTCTCCGGCACTTTCGCTTCTGTGCGGCTCCGCGATTAAAGCAGCGCCACCCCTTCGTGGCACCGGCGGGGGACCCCGGCCCGTCCGGGCAACCATCTTGCCGGCTCACGCGTTAGTCATCCTCCCGCTGCCTTGCAGGAAGCAAAGGCAAGAATGCCCACGAATTAGACAGAGAGTGACACTCTCTTGGTCACCTTGCCCCCGCTCGAAGCACCGACAATATCGACTTATGTAACCAGTACAAAACGAGTCGGGCGCACCATGGAGGCTGTTGCTTCGGCGCAAGGAGAGACTGACATGATGAATACAGGTTTGAATCAAGGATCCGCAAGGATCTACCAATTCCCGACCGGAGGCCGCGCGGCACTCGGGGGACGCCGCTATGGCGAGGCCAAGACCGAGTTTGCCGCCCCGCCGACCAACCTCGCGGATTGCAGCGGTAGCTGGTACCACGCCGCCGCCATCGAGGACGACAAGAGCGGGCGTGACCATTGAGGTGCGGGAGGTGTTTGACAGGAACGCGCCCGATCCGCACGGCGCGGACGGTGAACTAAAAAAGGGTCGGAACAACGGCGTTTCGGCCCTTTTTCATGTCTGCTCGCAGGTGGTGACCGGCCGTTTGGCGTGCTTGAGCGTGGTGACCCCGGCCTTGGTGATCCTCAGGGTCACGCCCTTCCCCTGATAGCGCGATCCCGACAGCGCCAGGCGCTTGGGCAGTGTCAGCGCCTTGCCGTCGAGTTGCAGATGGGCGCGGGAATCGTACTGGAAAAATCCGACGATGAATTGCGCCCCGTCGGCACAGCGATAGTTCCGGAAGCTCGACTGCGCGAAGGTGGCCGACGGCACGGCTGCCGCCACCGCAACGCACAGCGCCGCTCCAAAAATCGTGCTTCTGCAACAATTCATATTTCGCCCCTCGCAGAGTTCAGTATAGACGAGACGGGAGCGGACGATATGCCCTTCCCCCGCCCGTCACTCAAGGTCATCCGAACCAGCCAATGTCAGCCTCCCCCGCCCGCCATCTCAATCTCTCCGGCGCCAGCAATTTTCGCGATCTCGGTGGCTACCCCACGAGCGACGGCCGCATCGTGCGCTGGCGGCAGATCTTCCGCTCCAACCATCTCGGCCATCTGACCGATGATGACGCCGCCGTGCTGCGGGAGCTCGGCGTCCGCAGCGCATTCGACTTTCGCGGCGCCGAGGAGCGCACCGCCGCCATGTGCGGCATGCCTGAAATATCGGTTCATTCGCTGCCGGTCGAACCCACGGTCGTCGCGGCGCTGCGCGCGATCGCAGCCGCCGGCACGCCGCTGTCGACGGACCATGCCGTCGAGGTGATGCGCGATTCCTATAGCGGCTATGTACAGAACAACACGCAGCGTTACCGGACGCTGTTTGCGCATCTGCTGGAAGACAGCGCGCCGCTGGTGATCCATTGCACCGCCGGCAAGGACCGCACCGGTTTCGCCTGCGCGCTGATCCTGCACACGCTCGGCGTTTCCCGGGACACCATCGCGGAAGACTACCTTCTGACCAACCGCTTCTACCGCAGGGATCCCAACCACAGCAGCGACCTGCCTGACGAAATCAAACAGGTGCTAGGCTCGGTGCGGGAATCGTTTCTCGCCGCCGCGTTCGAGGCCATCGACGCCGACTATGGCGATCTCGAAACCTATCTCCGCGATGGCCTCGGTCTCGGCCAAGCCGAACGCGCCCATCTCGAAGCGCGCTATCTGCAGCGCTGACCTAATTCGATCTCACCCGCCGCAACGACACGACCTGCGCGGACGGCTTGCCGCCTTGCGTCCTGACATTGACCAGCACCTTGTAGTCGTTGCTGGTCTCGCCCTTGGGCACATAGAGCATCGCGGTAAAGCGCACGCGGCCGCGCGCATCCAGCGTCACCGGCAGATCCTCACGCACGCGGAAGGAATTGCCCTGGCGATTTCGCGGCGGCAGCCTCGCCGTCATGACAGGCTCGACCAGCGCACGCAGATCGAGCTTGGTCGCGGTTACACCGTCAATCCGGTAATAAGCAAAGGAGTCGCTGTCCCAGCGGCTGTTTGCGACCTCGATGACGGCCCGGCTGTCCGGCGACCACGCCGCCAGCAGATCGGTGCGGTTGGCGCGCATTTCTTCGGTCGCCCAATACTCGCCGCCGAGCTTGGCCAGCACGGCGCCGTCGCTGATGCGGATCAGGAGATTTTCTACGCCGGATGGTGGCTGATCGCGGCCTGACGGCAGACCCTGCTCGCTTCGCCAGGCGAATGCGTATGCCTTCGATGGCGAAGTGGTGTCGGCAACGACACGCATCGCAGCCTTCCCCTCGCCGCAGACGAGGCCGCCATGTCGGTCGGCAACGCAGGCCTGCGCATGCACGGCAGCCGCTTGCTGCACGTAGAGTGCGATGAGAACGAGTGGGAATGCCCGAGCGAGGTGCATACCTCGATCTTACGCGCTATGCGCGAGTAAAGCACCCAAAAACAAGCCTTGGGCGGTCCCGGAGATAAGCGCTATCGGTTCAGGCCGCCGCTTCCATTTCCATTTCGGCATCGAGATCGGCGATGACGTCCTCGAACGCCGAGATCGCCTGCTGGATCGCCGCGATCTGCATCAATTCCCAGCTCGAGACCGGACCGCTGCGATTTTGCAACGCGACGACGAGGTCGCGCCGCTGCTCCTTAAGCTGAACAAGCGGTAAACCATGATCCGGCAAACCCATGACAAATTCCCCTGCCTTTTGTGGTAGCCGGTTGTACCGAACGGATTCTGAAAACGGCTTACAGAACTCCGGCAAATTTTATCGATTCCGCCCCTTCCCGTAGTCTTACGTGAGGCTTACGGCTTCCAAGCGCGCCATGATCGATTGCGCCAGCGCCGTCGTCGCGCAATTGGTCGCCCAATCGCTCATGTGGAGTTTCAACGGATCGCCCTCGCGGACCAACTCCGCCATCGAAAGCCCGTCCTGATCGACCCAGTGCCGCATCAGGTCAAAGCGACGAAAAACGTTGACCTCGGAATGCTCGGCCGCTTGCGCGATCCTCCTCACGAGTTCCTCCGATAATTTCAGCTTCTCTCCGTCGACAACCGCGGGGGTATATTGCAGATCCATCATCACGACATCGATCGGCAGATCCTTCAGCCAGCGTAGGCCCGCCGCAACAGCAACCATGACGTCGTCGAAATTGAACTCGTCCTTGCGAAAAACGGCGTTGGTGCCGACCTGCCAGATCACCAACGCTGGCGTCTCTGCGAAGACGTCGGGCTCGAAGCGCGACAATTCGGACGGCGCCTCCTGACCGCTGAGGCCGCGGTTCAGTACGTCGATCAAGCGGTGGTGAAATCGACCTCGCAACAGCATCTCGAGCCTTGACGGATACGGCACGATGTCGGCCTCGCCCGCCGTCGACGACGAGCCGATGGCCACGATCTTGATCTTTCGTCGCTTCTTGAGACTTTCAGTCAGGTTGGGGAGCGGGTGCCTGAAATTGAAGAGATCGGCGTGCGGATCGCAAATCCTTGGCGCTGCAGGCATATGAACATCCTCCGCGAGAATAATTCATCGTATGCCCGCATTAAGGCGCAAGAATGCGCCGCATTGCAAATGAAAAGCTCCCGGCGCTAGTGTGCGTTCCGCTTCTCTGGCGCACGGAGGCCCATCATGGACGGAAAGGTCATTGTCGTAACGGGGGCTCTCGGTGCGCTCGGCAGCGTGGTCGTCGAGGAGGCGCTGGCGCGGCGCGCCCGGATTGCGAGCGTCGACCATGCGCCGACGCAGGTCCCGGCAACGGCCGACCTGTTCGAGCTTGGCGGCGTCGACCTCACCGATGCGGCCCAGGCCAGAAAGGCCATCGACGCTGCCGCATCGCATTTCGGCAAGATTGATGCGCTGATCAACATCGCCGGCGGTTTCGCCTTCGAGACGGTGGCGGACGGCGACCCCAAAACCTGGCAACGGATGTACGCACTCAACGTCGCGACCGCGCTGAATGCATCGCGTGCGGCAATCCCGCATCTCGTCGCTTCGGGCAGCGGCCGCATCGTCAATGTCGGCGCGATGGGCGCGTTGCAGGCAGGCAGTGGCATGGGCGCCTACGCCGCCTCCAAGGCCGGCGTGCATCGCCTCACCGAAGCACTCGCCGCCGAGCTCAAGGGCAGGATCACGGTCAACGCCGTGCTGCCCTCGACCATCGACACCGCCGCCAACCGCGCCAGCATGCCCAAAGCCGATTTTGCAAAATGGGTGCGCCCGAAGGAGTTAGCAGACGTGATCCTGTTCCTCGCCAGCGATGCCGCCAGCGCCGTCACCGGCGCGCTGCTGCCAGTGAACGGGCGGGTTTAACCCTCGACATCCACCAGCTTTCGCAGCACCGCCTTGAAGCGGATGCTGCGCTTGCCGGCAAGCGCGGTGGCTTCGCCTTCCGCGCCTTTGTCGTCATAGGTGCCGGAAAAACCGATGCCGACTTCATGGCCGCCGAACAGCGGCCGGTCGCCCTTGGCCTGCGTATGCTCGCGGTTGACGAGTTCGCCCTTCCACTTGCCGTTCGCCGCCGTGTACGCCCCGATATAGTCAAAGAACGCGTCGCCGCCTCTGATGCGACCGTCATGCAGCAACATGACACCGGTGTTGCCGGCATCGATGCCGTCGAGCATGCGAATGTGGATAGAGTAGAGCCCATTGCCGATCCCATCAGCGCCGACCACACCGGGTGGCGGCGCGTCGGCGTCGTTGATCGGGGTCAGGACGGTCTGGAACCGGAAGTCCGGCAAGGCCGCGCTGCCGCCCTCGAAATGAATTTCCTCTCCGCGGCGCACGCCGGTGTAATTCAGCGCGATGTTGTCGACATCGAACATCGGGACGTAACTGGGGTCGTGGTAATGACGCGACATCGCGCATTCGGCGGAGATGACGCCGTCGGCCTCTGTAAAGCGGCCAACGAACGAAGAGCCGGAATCGCCGCCATAGAGCCTGCCGCCCGCGGTGGCGAAAATCACGCCGGAACCTTCCCCGCGCTCCGTCGTGAAACGGAATTTATACAATCCTTGCACGCCCTCTTACTCCGGAATAGGCAGAGACCAGTGCCTCGCGAAGATGAATCGCAAGGTTCCCTCAATTGCCGTTGGCCTAGTCCCCGCGCCGACAATAGCCGCTAGCGCACCACCCGATCAAACGCTTTGCCCGAATTCAGCTAGAGTCTGCGCGATTGAGTCGCGGCCGTACGTGCCGCCGGAGCGAATTTTGGAAACCGCGCTTTATCTTCCCGTCAAACGCTTCCTGGAAAAGCTCGGCTTCACCGTCAAGGGCGAGGTCGGGGGCTGCGATCTGGTGGCGCTGAGCGGCGACGATCCGCCGATCGTGGTGATCGGCGAACTGAAGCTTGCCTTCAACCTGGAACTGATCCTGCAGGCGGTCGATCGCGCCGGTGCCGCCGACGAGGTCTGGCTCGCGGCCAGATTGTCTGCCCGCGGCAAGGGGCGCGAGAGCGACGCGCGCTATCGCAATCTCTGCCGCCGGCTCGGTTTCGGCATGCTGGCAGTCACCAATGCCGGCGATGTCGAGGTGATCGTTCAGCCCGCAACGACAGCGCCTCGCCGCAATCCGAAAAAGCGATCGCGGCTGGTCGCCGAGCACCAGAAGCGCAAGGGCGATCCTGCCATGGGCGGTTCGACGCGCGCACCGATCATGACGGCCTATCGGCAGCAGGCGCTGGCCTGCGCCTCGGCGCTGTCAGGCGGTCCGCGCCGCCTGAAGGACTTGCGGGTCGATATCCCCGACGCCGGAAAGATCCTGCTGCACAATGTCTATGGCTGGTTCGACCGCGCCGAGCGCGGCATCTATGTGCTGACCGATGCCGGACATGCCGCGCTGAAGCGCTGGCCGCAGCAGCCGATAGACCTCGGCGCCGCCGGCAATTCCGCGCCATGACGGCGAGAAACGGGAGGGAATCATGATCGTGGTGACCGGCAGCGTGACCGCACGCGCGGACAGTGCTGACGAGGTGCGCAAATTGAGTCTCGAGCACGTCCATCGCTCGCGCACCGAGCCTGGCTGCATTTCCCACGCCGTCCACGTCGATTGCGAAAATCCGCGGCGGCTGGTGTTTTTCGAGCAATGGGCCGATCGCGCCGCCCTATTGGCCCATTTTGCGGTCCCCGCTTCGCGTGATTTCGTGCGGTCGTTGCAGGCGCTGGCGGAGAGCGCCACCACCATCGAACTGTATGACGCTACCAGGCTGGAGAAATTGTAGATGCATGGCTGTATTGCCGCGCGAAATTCATATTGCAATGCAGCATGAGGCCACCTACGTATCTCCGCAATCAGATGCGAGGCCCCTATGAGCGAAGACTGGAACACGAAATACGGCACACGGCGCGTCCGGCGGGATCCGCCGACGCTGGAGGAGGCAATCTTCGCCGCGGTCGGGATTACCGACGATCAGCAGCAGCAGGCTGAAATCGCCTCCGCGCTGATGGGCCTGCCCTTTGAGGAAGTGCTGGCTGAAGTGAAGAAGACCGGCCGCGCGGTCGCGCGATCGGCCACCCGCATCATCGCGGGTGAGCAAGGCGCGCAGCGCGCCGTCGTGGTCGAGCGCCGCGTCGTCAGGCGATTCGGCAACGACAAGCGTACCGGCACCTGAAGCCGGTAGCATGTTGAGCGAACCGGATAGCGGTTCGCATGATGAAAATCCGTCAAAACATAAGATGAGAGCCCGATTCTGATTCAACCAGAACCGGGCTCTAAAAGTTTTAGTGGATTCGCTGGATCGAACGCGTGCGATTGCCCTGACTGATCGCGCCGCTCAGGCGGCGCGGCCCCCGCCGTACATCCGCAGCAACATCCGCCAATAGGCACGGTTGAAATTCGCGACCGTGCGCGCGGCATTCAGCGTGGTATCCGCCCAGGTGGGGACAAGCACTGCATCATCCTGCTTCGTCAGGTCGATGGTGCCGGTAGATTCGCCGTGGCGGAATGCGAGCTGCGCACCGAACTTGTTGGCCAGCGCTCGCATCGCCTCGTTCTGCGCACCGGTGGTGATCCGCAGGCTCTTGTAGCCCTTGGCGCGCGCCTCCGTGATCAGCTTGCGGAACAGGATGCTGCCGACACCGCGCCGACGCACCGACGCTTCGACGCTGAACGCGATCTCGGGGAGCGAATCCGGTGACTGGTCCGGCGGATGCAGCTCCGCCGCGCCGCGAACCACGCCGTTTTCAAAGAAGGCGATGATGGTCGTGCCGTCATTGGCGCATTTCTCGGCGTAGCGCTCGATGAAGCTGTCGTCCATGAAGCCATGGAACCGATCGCGGCGGCTGTTGCGGTCGAGCCGCAGCAGGTGATCGCGCAACAGCGGCAATTCTTCCTGCTGGCTCAGCGTGCGCACGCTGGAGTTGGCGAGCGCGGCCGCAATATGGGTGAGATACATGTCTTAAAACTCCTCTGAGAGAAGCCCTCGAGGAGGCGTCGAATCCCTAGACCAGCAATATTGTGCGACGCAACATAAAATTCAAGGCCCGGATTGTCCGTATCCTGCCTCAAATAAGGGCAGTATTAGCAGTGGCTTAACGGCACTCTCATTAACCAATTGTTAAGATTGGCCACCCGGCGCAGACTGGGCATGGGGTTTGCTTATTTCTGCACAAAAGGTCTGGTTTCAGACACGCGAATGGTTCGTGGAGGTTCGTCGTGACTGTCGTGCTCGACACCAGTTCGTGCCTTCCGGAGCGCCGGCTGGCGGTGTGGCAGGACATCGTCTGCGACACTTTCGTCGGCCTCGACTGCAAATCGGACATGCGCGGCGCGTTTTGGGGGGCGGTGTCGCAATCCAGATTCGGACCGGTAGCGCTCACCCAAGTCGATTCCACCGCGCAGCGGGTCTTCCGCACGCCGTCGCGAATAGCCCGCGCCAGCGAAGATTTCGTGCTGATGGCGTTGGGCAACAGCGGCGTGAACGGCGTCTTCCAGGACGGCCGCGAGGCGATCGTCTCCGCCGGACAATTCGTCATCTACGACACCACCCGCCCCTACGAGTTGCGCTTCGACGACAGTTTTTCGCAGACGATTTTCCAGATGCCGCGCAAGCTGCTGCAACAGCGTGTCGGCTCGTTCGATGGTTTGACGGCGACGACGTTTGCGGGCGATCGGCCGCTCGAACGGCTGACCTATGACTTCGCGCGCAATGTGAGCCGGACGATCGAGCTGGTCGATCCCGCGGCCGCAAGCCGCCTGCTCGACCAGGCGCTCGACCTGCTCGCGATGACGCTGGCTGACAGGCTGCATGCGCGCTTGCCGGACCAGTCGGTGCACCGGTCGGCGCTGCTCTATCGCCTCAAGAATCATATCCTGACGCATCTCGCCGATCCCGAATTGTCGTTGCCGCGCGCCGCGGCGGCGACAGGAATCTCGCCGCGTTACGCCAGCGATCTGATGGCCGCCGAGCAGACCTCGTTCCGCGGTTACGTGCAGACGCAACGGCTGGAGCGCTGCAAGCGCGACCTGGCCGACCCCGCCAACCAGGCCCGGCATATCGGCGAGATCGCCTTCGCGTGGGGCTTCAACGACCTCGCCCATTTCAGCCGCATCTTCAAGCAGCGGTTCGGCGTCTCGCCGCGCGAATGGCGCGAGCAGCCGCGCCAATAACGCCCTCCACCGGACCCCCTTCCTGCCACACCACAGGCATCCGGCGTCCATCTGCCAGTTAAGACAAGTTTTCGTTCCGCTGCAGACAAGCCGCGCGCGTTGCCATGGCTGTAGGCTTGCGGCCCAGCGATTATCGGCTTTCAACGCGAAAGGGACGATGCGATGGGTCTGGTTCATCAGAAATACAAGGTGGCGGTGGTTCAGGCAGCGCCAGTCTTTCTCGATCTTGATGCCACCATCGACAAGACCATCGCGCTGATCGAAGAAGCTTCGGCGAAAGGCGCCAAGCTGATCGCGTTTCCCGAGACCTTCATTCCCGGATATCCGTGGCAGATCTGGCTCGGCGCGCCCGCCTGGGCGATCGGCCGCGGCTTTGTGCAGCGCTATTTCGACAATTCGCTCGCGTTGAACAGCCCGGAGGCAGAGAAGATCCGCAACGCCGTGAAGCGCGCCAAGCTGACCGCCGTGCTCGGGCTGTCCGAACGCGACGGCGGCAGTCTTTACATCGCGCAATGGCTGATCGGCCCCGACGGCGAGACCATTGCCAAGCGCCGGAAACTGCGCCCGACCCATGCCGAACGCACTGTGTTCGGCGAAGGCGATGGCAGCGACCTCGCGGTGCATGATCGCGCCGACGTCGGACGGCTCGGCGCGCTGTGCTGCTGGGAGCACCTGCAGCCGCTGACGAAATACGCCATGTATGCCCAGAACGAGCAGGTGCATGTCGGCGCCTGGCCGAGCTTTTCGCTGTACGACCCGTTCGCGCATGCGCTCGGCCATGAGGTCAACAACGCCGCCAGCAAGGTCTATGCGGTCGAAGGCTCGTGCTTCTTCCTCGGCCCCTGCGCCGTCGTCTCACAGGCGATGATCGACGAACTCTGCGACTCCCCCGAAAAGCACGCCTTCCTGCATGTCGGCGGCGGCCACGCCGTGATCTACGGGCCGGACGGCAGTTCGCTTGCCGAAAAACTTCCGCCCGACCAGGAAGGCATTTTGTACGCCGACATCGATCTCGGCATGATCGGGGTTGCAAAGAACGCCGCCGATCCGGCCGGGCATTATTCGCGTCCAGACGTCACGCGGCTGTTACTCAACACCACCCGCGCCAACCGCGTCGAGCATTTCTCGCTTCCCGTCGATGCCGAGGTCATGAGCGAAATCAGGCTGCAGGCCTGAGGCGTTTCAATCCGGACAGGAGTACGCCGATGGAATCCG
>Ga0268266_10003305_pt1 | contig 16202 bp, 11 predicted proteins | sample KBSS13metaG_FD_190356 | JGI IMG/M metagenome (GOLD analysis project Ga0268266, IMG submission 190356) | Switchgrass rhizosphere microbial communities from Kellogg Biological Station, Michigan, USA - KBS S1-3 metaG (SPAdes) (version 2) | ecosystem: Host-associated > Plants > Roots > Rhizosphere...
CGTCGACCGCAACTCCCGACAGATTGCCGGCCGTCTGATCGACGAGCCAACCGAGGGCGTAGGCGCGCTTGGCCCGCTGATCGCGTTTGTCATAGACGAAACTGCCCAGAATCCCGAAGCGGTCGTCGTCAGTGGCATAGCTGGCCAACAGCGAGCCGGTCGGCGTCGTCTTATGGGCTTCACTGTTGTTTTTGCCACCCAAACTGCCGGCCACAAAGAAGCCATGGTGATCGGTCGGGCGTGCGGTGCGCAAATTGACGGTCGAGCCGATGCCGCCCTCCTGGAAGGTTGCCTGCGACGTCTTGTAGACGTCCGCGCCCGAGATCAGCTCAGGAGGAAGAATGTCAAAGCTGAACTCGCGACCCACATTATCCGTGGCGAGTACGCGTCCGTTCAAGAGGACAGTGTTGAATTCCGGGCCGAAACCGCGAACCGTGATGAACCGGCCCTCGCCCTGATCGCGATCAATCGACACGCCGGGTACGCGCTGCAGCGACTCCGCCACGTTCTGATCAGGAAGCTTGCCGATATCCTCGGCGGAGATCGAATCGACCACACCCAGTGTCTGGCGCTTGATGTCGAGCGAGTGCTCGAGGCTCAACCGGGTGCCGGTCACCACAACCTCATCGAGCGCCGACTCGGTCTGGGGAGGCGCGGACGCCACCTGGGCGAACGCCGGGATTGCGCCGGCCAAACTGGTACCTGTCAGCAACCAGAAAAATCTTTTGACGGACATGATTATCCTTCCCCCCTTGAAATTGCTTTTGGTTATGGCTTGACGCTGCGGACCGGCCGCAGGCGCGCCGTCGCGCCGCCGTTTGCCGCCAGCTCGAGTGTGAGCACGTCGCTTCCGGACACAGCATCGCGATGGCCGGACACAATGTCGGTGGGCGTGGCGCCGTCCTGCCAGGTGTCAACTGTGAACTTCGTAGCGCCGAGAAAAGAGAGGGGGATGTCGATAGTCCGCCCGGTCTCGTTGGTCATCGCGCCCACGTACCAATTGCTTCCCTTGCGTCTCGCCAGCACCACATACTCGCCAGTGTCGCCGGCGATGAACTTTGTCTCATCCCAGTCGGCAGGTACCGCCTTGATGAAATCGAAGCCCGGCGCATTACGGTAGAGGTCGGGTGAGTCAACGACGCTTTGTAGTGGACTTTCATAGACCACAAACATGGCCAACTGCTGCCCGCGCGTCGTCTGCACCATCGGCGCCGTCCAGCGAAACCGGAAGTCCTCCGGCTTCACGTTGGTGAACGCGCCGACTGTGTAGTCCATCGGCCCCAGGATCATGCGCGTGAACGGGATGGTGACGTTGTGGCGCGAGGTGATCGCGTTACTCCACTTGTTGTACTCGGCCCCCATCACCCCTTCCTGGGTCAGGAAGTTGGGATAGGTGCGGTTGAGTCCGTTGGGCGGATAGGCAGAGTGCATGTTCACCAGAAGCCGCCGCTTGGCGGTTTCCTCCATCACGCGGTGATAGAAGTCGACCATGTCCTGGTCGTTGCGATCCATGAAGTCGATCTTGATGCCCTTGATGCCCCAGCTCGCATACAGGTCGAGCGCTTCGGGCAGCTTCTTGTCGAGCAGGTCCCACTGCACCCAAAGCAACATCCCGACGCCCTTGCCACGTGCATAACGGACCAACGCGGGCATATCGATGTTGGGTCGCGTACGCAGGATGTCCGCGTTGCTGAGATTGGTAGGGTCGTAGACCGGCCGATAGCTCCAGCCTTCATCGAGCATCAGGTAGGGGAAGCCCGATCCGGCCGCAAAATCGATGAAGCGCTTGATGGATTCCATCGACATGCCGGGGCCGTTTGGCGGCGCTGGATGCGGATCCGACCACCAGTCCCACGCGGCCTTGCCGGCTTTCACCCAGGACATGTCGCCCGATGGCTGTGGGTTGAGGTTGCCGATGAGGTTGGAGGGGATGAGATCCCCCGCCCGATCGGCCAGCATCACGACGCGCCACGGCGAGACCAGATCGCCCTTCGTCAGGTCTGCGATGACTGCGAGCCGGCGATTGTCGAACCGCAGCGACAACTGTGCCGCGAGCCCCAGCCCGCCATCGGGGCGGCCGCGCAGATAGAGCCCGGCATAGTTCTTGATGTCGGCTTCGGCCAGAAGGAAGGTCGTCTGCCCCGAGCTCGACTTGCACGTGAAGGGCAGGTCGTAGAGGTTGTACCAACGGATGACGGAAGAGCGGAGCGGCTCGTAGAGCCCCTCATGGCTCAGATCCATCCGGCCCTGATTGAAGCCCCAGCAGCCGTAATCGGCCGGGAAGTTGAACTGCGTACGCTCGCCCATCAGCGATACCGAGTGCAGCTGCGGCTGATCAGCGAGTCGGTACCGGAATGCGACGCCGTCATCGTATGCTCGGAAGACTGCTTCGATATGCCGACCATCGACGCGTTCGGTCAGCGACAGGATGACTTCGTTGAAATGATCGCGAGCGCTCGAAGCTTTCGTGGCGATGAGCGGGTGGACTTCGTCGACTGAGCGACGCTGCGTGCCGGTGATGTCGAACGGGCCGAAATTCTTGGTGTAGAGGATGTCGAGGCCCAGCGGCGATGGCGCGATGATCGGCTCGCCCTTGCGCTCGATCCGATAGGTCGGAGGGGCCTCACCGGCAGATGCCTCAATGGTCACCTTCACGCTGCCATCGGGTGAGACGAGCTCCACCGGTGCCGGCTCGGCAGCGAGTACCTGGCCGCCGGGCAACATGAGCGCCCAGGCAGCCAGCCAAATGCTCCGCATACATCCCCCCTCTCCGTCACACCGTCTGTGCGGCTTGCTCGCTCACTGCCGCATCTGAGGCAAAGAGCCACTGTCGATATGATTTATATTACCACGACCTCCGGCTGTCAATATTATTTATATTACCTTTGAGGGCAGCTCAGGAAATGGTCGGCGCGGCCGGAGGGAAAGCGATCTGGTTGGTTTGATACTCAACAGAAAAGGCGCGCCACAGGCTGTTGAGTCCGCGGTCCGCCAGAAACTCGCTCTTGGACACGCCCTGCAGTACGAGTTGGGCCGCTTCCAACAGACCCGATCCGGGGTCCGAACCTTACCGGAGTCGCTGCGGCGAACCGCCCGGATTCAACTACCTCGCGCAGCAGATCCGTTGCCGTCAGCGCAGGGTATATCACGGCAACGCGGATCGAACTGTCGGCAAGCTCCTGGCGCAAGGCATCCGAGAATGCCGACACCGAGTGCATCACTATCGCGTAGGAGCCGAAGCGAGCGAATGCCTTGCGCCCCATGACCGAGGACATGTTGACAATCGAGCCCGACCCCCTCCGGCGCATGATCGGCAGCACCGCCTGTGTGACGCGAATCATTCCGAATAGACTCGCTTGCAGGGTCTGCTGAACGTCGCCTGCGAACGACGGCGAGCTGACTTCCCCTACCCGGCCTATGCCGGCATTGTTGACCAACACATCGACGCGACCGAATTTCTCCTCAACGACCGATATCAATCCGGCGACGGATTCATCGGACGTCACGTCCGTTACGACCGAGATTGCTTCGGCCCCCAGAGATGCAACTGCCGATTCAACCGAGGCGAGCGCTTCCGCGGAACGGGCGGCGAGAATAATTCTCGCTCCGCGCTTCGCGTAGGCGAGCGCAACAGCCCGCCCAATGCCGCGTGACGCGCCGGTGATCAGTACTACCGACTCATTGTCAATGGTTTTCACGGTAATTCCCTCCCAGCCACTTCATGAACAACTCGACCTGATCCCGCCACAGCGCCGGATGCGACATCGTAAAGTGACCGGCGGAACCGGCGGAGGTTGGCCGTATCACCACCCGCCCCTGGCGCACCTGTTGGATGTCATTCTGCAGAACCTGCAGGCTGTCGCGGTAAAACTCATCATCGGCGAAGTTCAGCGCGTAGACCTTCGATTTGATGCGACTCAGGCCCGGCTCGGCGTTGAAATCCCCGGACGATTCGAATGAATAAAGCACATTATTCGCATCCTGGCCGGCGCTCTGGCCCTGGATACCTCGCAGCAGTGCGTCAGCAGCTTCGCGCGAGGTCACTTCCTGCTGCAGGTTAGGCACTCCGTCGATCATCATCCTGGCAATAGCGAATGCAGTACCGCCGGAGGGATCTGACTCGATGCTGTGAATGAGAATTCGTCTCCATAGCAGGTTGCGGCCGCTGATGGCGGCGGGAAAGCACGCTATCGGCATGATTCCGTCCATTGAGTCGGGATAGTCTTCAGACCATTGCCACGCGTTCATGCATCCCATGGACATGCCGACAATGGCGCGCAGATGTGCAATACCGAGCGCCTCCACGACCAACTTGTGCTGCAGTTCGACCATGTCGCTGTATCCATAATGCGGAAATGCGGCCTTCAGTGCATCGCTCGGCTTGCTGGATTGCCCGTGTCCGATGTCATCAGGAATGACCACGAAATATCGCCTGGCATCGAGCGGCGCACCCGGAGCAAACAGGGCCTGCTTGTATTCCGGCGTCAGCAATGCCTGACTGCTGGCATTCGTCCAGTGAAGCACCAGGATCGCGTTATCTACAGCGCCTGCTGCGTTTTTATGCGGCTCTCCGAGCGTCGTGTAGTGAATCCGAAGCTCCGGCAGGGTCTCGCCATCCCTGAATTTATAGTTTGCAAACGAGGCCTCGGCCTGATGTTGATTGAGCGCCGGGGACGATTCAGAGGCCTGGGTTGAAGGCGCGACGCCCTGACCTGCCACAGGCTGGTAGATACCGGCGAGGACCATTGCCGCAAACACAGTCGAGCGGCCTGTACGTGATTTAATATTCATATTGATCCTACCGCAAGAATCCGCGCGGCCACCTCAGCAGGCTCATCGAGCTGAACGTAGTGCGCGGCATGGCTGATCAGATGCAGCTCGCTATGGGGAAAGAGCCGATGAAACTCTTGGGCCACGCCGGTGTTGAGATACCGATCCTCGGCCCCGAAAACGATGTCCACGGGTCGTCCGAACGCCTTCAGACGCGGTTCCACCGACAGTGACGCTGCGGCAAGTCCGCTCAATTTGTTCATACATTGATTCCCTTTTTTACCGTGCGCATGAAACCGAGTGTGTTGACGACGCCGAACAGCAGTGAACCTGCTACGACGGGCGCGACAATCAATGCCAGCGGCGCCCCTGTTTGTGCCAGCCAAGCGGCCCCTCCGACAGTGACGGCGAGCCGCAGAACACCCGCCACGAAGGGCCACAGCATGTTGGACTTCCCTTGGCTCGCGAAGTAGAGCATCAGGCCCACACCAAAGAACCCGTAAGACAACCCAGCGACTCGCAGATAGGTTTCGCCGGCAGCCAGGACACTTGCGTCGGATGTAAAGATCCGTACCCATGCCGAGGGGAAGACGGCGAGCAGGACGCCAACCGATTCGGTGCACACGAAGGCGATGGTGCTTGCAATCCGCGCCACCCGGTTTCCGCGGGTTATGTCGCCTGCGCCGGTCGCCGCGCCAACCAGAGTGACAACTCCACTTCCCAAACCGAAGAGAAGAGGTACGAGGAGCGAATCAACCCGTGAGGCGATGCCGTATCCAGCGAGTGCGATCGATCCTCGTGTTCCAACGGCCCCGGTGACACCCACGACTGTGAGGCTGGCGACCAGCGTGCCCAGCGCGGAAATCAGACCTACCCCAAGGATGCTCCGGAAATGCGCGGCAGCAAAAGCCGCCCCATGCAATCGCAACGCGCCTCGACCACCGCGCAGGTGTCTCAAATACACCAACAGCCCGAAGGCATAGAAGATCAACGTGGCGGCGCCGGCGCCCCCTACTCCCATCCGGGGAAAGGGACCGACACCAAATATGATCAGTGGCGAGAGAGGGACGAGTATCAGCGCACCGGCCAAACTCACAATAGCCGGAACTTTCACATCGCCCGCTCCCCGCATCGCCGCAGCCAGCAAGTTGACTGTCCAGATGAGCGGAGCGCCACCGAACACCCACGCAGAGTAAGTCAGGGCAACCTGCAATGTGGCTCCCTGTCCCCCGAGCGCAGCAAACAGCCAGGGACCCAGAAGCAGCGCGCCGAAAACGAAGAAGGTGCCGAAGCTCAGGGCAATTACGATGGTGTGCAGCAGCAATGCATCGGCATCGGCCTGGCGACCTGCGCCGACTGCCCGTGATACGGCGGACGACACGCCGCCGCCGATTCCGCCGTTGCTCATCGTATTCATCAGGATCAGCAACGGCAGCACGAGAGAAACGCCGGCCACCGCCTCCGTTCCGAGTCGGCTCACCCAGTAGGCTTCGAGCACAGCGACGCAGGTCTGCGTAACGACCACGACGATCACCGGGAAAGTCAGCTTCAACAGGGTGGGAATGATCGGGCCGCGCAGCAGCATCTCCCGTCGCTCGTGCCCGGTATCCCGAGCCGGCACGGCCTCGCTGGTTGAATCATTAGGCATATCTTTCCGGATGCAGTCACAGGCCCGGCAGTTGCCGGCCACTCTATACAATTTCTGTAGTGACATGCAATAAGATTGTCGCTATATTATCCGTATTTACTGCCGACCATGAAGCTGGAGATGAGAATGAACCTCAGGTATGGCGCTTCTGACGTTGAATTCAAAACCTGTAGTAACATTTAAATATGAAGTAATTTGCAGAACTGGAGTGAGTTCGGCACACTGTACGGATGGCCGGTAAAGACCCAAATCGCTACTGCCCCGTGGCACGGACTGCGGCCATTGTCGGGACACCCTGGACGGCGCTGATCCTGCGCGATCTCTTCGTCAACGGTGCGTGCCGCTATCAGGGACTGTTGGATTCGCTCGCGGGCATCGCGCCCAACACGCTGTCCGAGCGGCTCAAATTGCTGGAATCGCATGGTATCGTCGAACGGCGATTCTATGAGGAGCATCCACCACGAGCCGAGTACATCCTGACTCCCAAGGGACGCGAGCTCGGCCCGATCATTCGCGCGATGCGCGAGTGGGGTGCAAAGCATACTGACAGTGAGATCCCGACCGGCAAGACACCCGCCGCCCGCAATGTGCGCGCGAAGGGCAGCTAGCAAGGTGACGGTTTTCGATTTTCATCACTGAAGGCCGGAAGACGGGTAAAATGTCGCAATGTCGAACATTGTGACCCGCCCTTTGACTCCTGATCCCGCCTCCCATGGCGGGCGTGGCCCGGTGGAGCACGAGCGGCGCGATCAGATCCTGGAAGCCGCCCACTCGCATTTCCGGACTTACGGCTATGTGAAGACAACGGTTGCCGACCTGGCCAGGGCCATCGGCCTGTCGGCCGCCTATATCTACAAATTCTTCGAATCCAAGCAGGCGATCGGCGAGGCGGTCTGTCGCCAGGCCCTGGGGCGGATTGCGGACGAGCTGCGAGAGATCGCCCACCAGCCCAAGCCCGCAGCCACTCGTCTGCGGCTCGTCTTTCAGACAGTGGCGCGACGCGGCGCCGAGCTGTGTTTCACTGATAGAAAGCTGCACGACCTGGCCGTGACAGCCTGCGCCGAGAAGTGGCAGCCCATCCGCGACCATCAGGCCGCGCTGTTGGAAATTGTTCGCGGCCTGGTCGTCGCGGGACGCGAGTCCGGCGAGTTTGAGCGTAAGACGCCCATCGCGGAAACGAGCCAGGCGATCTTGCAGACCCTGGAGCTGTTTTCGCAGCCCTTGTTACTCGAGCAAAACATCGATGATCCGGAGGGGCGCGCCGAGAGTGTTGCCAATCTCGTATTGCGCAGCCTCGCCCCCTAGCTCGAGATACCCTTTCCCTGAACGGCTACGGTGGAGCCCAACCACCACCCAGCGCACGAAACGACAACACGGCAGCCCGGGCAGCGGCGGCGCGATTGAGCGCCAAATCGTCCTGCGCCACGAGAAGTTGACGGTCCGCATCGAGTACATCGGTCAGGGGAATTGCGCCCGCGGAAAATGCTTGCTGCGATAAATCACGCGAGCGCCGAAGTGATGTTATTTCGTCCTGGAGCCGGCCTGTCCGCGCCTCCGTCTGCGTGAGCGACACAAACGCATTCTCCACATCCTCTGCGGCGTGCAAGACCGTCTGACGATACTGCGCTAGCGCCTCGGCGTTCGCTCCCCTCGCCTGCTTGACTTCAGCTTCGACCTTGCCGAAGTCGAATATGCGCCAGCGGATGGCTCCCGTTGCAGATGGCTGAAAGGAGGCGGATTTCAGAAGATTGTGGGTATTCAGACTCTCGAAGCCGACGAGGCCGGAAAGTGACAGCTTGGGATAGTACTCGGACAGAGCTGCGCCGATGTTCGCATTGGATGCCGCGAGCCGCCGCTCGGCAGCCACGATGTCAGGCCGACGACGCAGGAAGTTGGTTGGCGTGTCGGAGCTTGGAATGGCTGGGATATCCGGAATGTCACGGAAAGCTGCGAGCTCAGCGGCATAGGTCCCTGGCTGCGCCGCCAACAACACGTCGAGGCGGTTGAGCTGCGACTCGAGCGCAATGCGCAGAGGAGGCAGCGCCGCTTGTGCCTGTTGCAGGACGGCCTGGGCCTGTGACAGCTCCCGGTCGTTCGCCAGCCCTCTGCCACGCAGTTGGACCACCAGGGCAAGGAGGTGCGCGTCGACTTCAATCTGCTCCTGAACATACGAGATGCGCGATTGGTTGCCGCGGATCTGGAAATAGGCATCCGCGACATCTGCAGCGACCGTAATCCTGGTGCCCGCGAGCGCGGCTTTTGCAGCCTGTACTTCCGCGCGCGCCGCCTGCGCACCCCGCCGCAGGCCGCCGGCGAGATCAATCTCCCAACTGGCGGCACCTCCGAGGTCGTAGAGGCGCTGGTCGCGGGTGTAGCCCGGCAGGATAGGTGCAACCTGACCCAAAGGGCTGTTCAGCGACTGATGTAATGCTGTTGCCTGTGCGGTGGCATCCAGTGTCGGTAGGAGCTGTGCACCGGCTGCCTGGGCCGCTGCCCGGGCTTGTTGAGTTCGCGCAATGGCGGCAGCGAGATCGAGATTCTGATCCAACGCACGTTCGATCAAACGGTTCAGGACCGGGTCATTGAATCCCACCCACCACTCATCGAGCGGAGGGGCCGCTGATGCCGACTGCCCACTCACCTGTTGTGCGTTGTGAAAGGGGCCCAGCGTGGTTGCCGGGACTTGGTAATCCGGGCCTACCGCGCAGCCTGCCAAGACCGCGGCGAGCATCCAATCAATCGCAAGACGAACCGTTCGAGCCAATTCGGTGACCTGACAGGCCAGTGACTTGTGACGAGTATCAATATTTATCACTCGTTGTCAATTCAAAGCAGATAGCCTTCCCTAACTGCAGGTTATGGGCCTGTAACTTGTGACGAATTGACCCACTCGTCACAATTACCTATCTTGCCCGCATCTACTTCTTGGAGCGTTCCCATGCTTGGCGGACTTTCACGTGCTCTTGCCGTCTCGGCCACCCTCGCCGCCGTCAGCCTGGCCGGATGCAGATCCAAAGAGAATGCCAAAGACCCGCTTACCGAAGACCGGCTGGTAGCCGTCGCAGTGGTGTCCTCGGTTGCCGGCGGCGAGGGCCAATACACCGGCGTTGTGGGTGCTCGAATCCAGAGCGATCTGGGCTTCCGTGTATCGGGCAAGGTCGTCGAGCGACTGGTCGATACAGGCCAGGTCGTAAAGAAGGGGGCTCCACTCATGCGGATGGACCCTACCGACTACACGCATGCCCTGGTTGCACAGACCGGCAACGTAGAAGCAGCCCGAGCTCGGTGGATACAGGCGGCTGCGGACGAACGCCGCAATTCCGGCTTGGTTGAGACCGGGGCAATCTCCCAGTCGGTTTACGACCAGGTGAAAGCAACTTCCGACAGCGCAAAGGCGTTGCTCGATGCAGCAGTTGCGCAGGAACACGTAGCTAGAAACCAGGAAGACTATTCCCTCCTCGTCGCCGACGCAGACGGCACGGTCATGGAAACACGGGCGGAACCTGGCCAAGTGGTAGTCCCCGGGCAAATCGTCGTCCGCCTGGCACACGCAGGTCGCCGAGAAGCTGTCGTCAACCTTCCGGAAACGGTCCGACCTCTCCTCGGCTCAACCGCCGCAGCAAGTTTGTACGGCGACAGCGTGAAGGTTGCCGCGAAACTCAGACAGCTTGCAGATTCGGCGGATCCCGTCACGCGAACCTTCGAAGCGCGCTACGTAATGGAGGGGGCTGGAGCGACGGCGCCACTGGGTGCAACAGTCACTATCAACATCGAAAACCAACGAGTGACCCGGCAACTCAGCGTGCCACTCGGGGCAATCGACGATGAAGGTCACGGCCCCGGAGTCTGGATGATCGACACCAACTCCAAGGTCTACTACCGCCCGGTGCAGATCCGCTCTCTCGGCGCGGAGTCTGTACAGATCGAGAGCGACCTGCCGCCGGGAAGCCGGATTGTGGCGACGGGCGGGCATTACCTCCACGAAGGCGAAACAGTCCGTAGCGCCGCGCTGCGGGCGGCCATGCAATGAAGAGCTTCAATCTCTCGGCTTTTGCGGTCCGCGAAGGATCGATCACACTGTTCATGATTCTCGCGCTCGCCGCTATCGGCCTGTACTCCTATCTCAGTTTAGGGCGCGCCGAAGACCCGCCGTTCACGGTAAAGACCCTCATCGTGACTGCGGCGTGGCCCGGCGCGACCGCACAGGAGATGCAGGACCTGGTGGCCGATCCACTCGAAAAGCGCCTGCAGGAGCTGCAATGGTACGACCGCGCGGAGACCTTCACCCGCCCCGGGCAGGCGGTCATCAGCCTCACGCTGAAAGACACAACACCTCCGAAGGAGGTTCCTGAGCAATTCTACCAGGCACGCAAGAAGCTGTTTGACTCGACCCACCTGCTGCCCACCGGTGTCTTCGGTCCCTACGTCAACGACGAATTTTCCGATGTTGATTTCACGGTCTATGCACTTCAGGGCCACGGAGTCCCTGAGCGCCAACTGGTCAGGGTCGCCGAGTCGCTGCGTGAGCGCCTCCTGCATGTTGACGGGGTGCGCAAAGTAGACATCATGGGAGAGCGCCCCGAGCAGATTTTCATTGAATTCGACTATGCCCGGCTCACGAACCTGGGAATCGCGCCGCCGGATGTCTTTGCGGCACTCGCCAGGCAGAACGCGATCACGGCGGCAGGGTCGATCGATACCAGCGGCCCACGGGTGTTCGTGCGTCTGGACGGCGCACTCGATGACCTGCAGAAAATCCGCGATACCCCCATTGTTTCCGGCGGGCGGGTCCTGCGTCTGTCTGAGATTGCGAAGGTCGAGCGAGGCTACGAGGACCCGCCGACGCTTCTCGTTCGACACAACGGCGAACCTGCACTCGTACTCAACGTGGTCCGCAAGGACGGCTGGAACGGCCTGACACTCGGCAAATCCCTGGAGGCCGAAGAGGCAAAGCTGAACGCATCACTCCCCCTCGGCATCACCTTGACGAAGGTTGCCGACCAGGCGGCCGTCATACACGATGCCATCGATGAGTTTTCCACCAAGTTTCTCGTGGCCGTGGCGATCGTGCTGGCGGTCAGCCTGTTTACCCTCGGATGGCGCGTCGGGATCGTGGTGGCTGCGGCGGTGCCACTGACACTCGCCATCGTGCTCGCCATCATGTTGGTCACCGGCAGGGAGCTGGACCGCATTACCCTCGGAGCTCTGATCATCTCGCTCGGATTGTTGGTTGATGATGCCATCATCGCCATCGAGATCATGGTCGTGAAACTCGAAGAAGGTTTCAATCGCATGGCGGCAGCCTCGTATGCGTGGAGCCATACCGCCGCGCCCATGTTGGCCGGGACCCTGGTCACGGTCATAGGCTTCCTGCCGGTTGGCTTCGCCCGATCCACGGCAGGTGAGTATGCGGGCAACATCTTCTGGATCGTCGGCTTTGCCCTGATTACCTCGTGGATCGTTGCGGTCGTCTTCACGCCGTACCTGGGAGTCAAGCTCCTGCCTGAAATCAAAAGGATCGAAGGCGACGCCTACAATCACATCTATTCGACGCCTCGCTACAATCGCCTGCGCCGCATCATCGCCTGGTCGGTTGACCATCGGTTCACGGTCACCGCAGTGACCCTGGGCGCCTTTCTCCTGGCCGGGGTCGGCATGGCATTTGTCACCAAGCAATTCTTTCCCGGCTCGGACCGCACCGAAGTGTTGGTCGAGGTTCAGATGCCCCGCGGTAGCAGCATCGAGGCAACGAGCACGGTCGCCGCCCGCGTCGAGCGCTATCTGAAACAGCAGCCGGAATCGAGGACCGTATCGGCATACATCGGGGGAGGAGCGCCGCGCTTCTTCCTACCGTACTCCCCGGAGCTTCCCGATCCTGCCTTCGCCAAGATTGTCGTCGCCACGCAGAGCGATGCGGATCGCGATCGTCTCGAGTTGCACCTGCGCGAGCGGATTGCCGCCGGTCTGGCGCCCGAGGCCCGGGTTCGCGTGCTGCAGTTTGTCTTCGGGCCCTACTCGCAGTTTCCCGTGATGTTTCGCGTCATGGGGCCGGATCCTGACACGCTGCGACAGATCGCCGGGCAGGTGGCGGATGTCATGCGGGCCAACCCCGGCACGCGGTTGGTCAATGAAGACTGGGGTGAGCGGGCCCCGACTGCGCACTTCGTCCTGGACCAGGCGCGTTTGCAACTCATTGGACTCACGCCGGCCGATGCCGCGACCCAATTGCAATTCCTGCTGACCGGAGTTCCGGTCACGCAGGGCCGCGAAGACATCCGAACCGTCGATCTGGTTGCCCGCAGTTCCGGCGCACAGCGTCTCGACCCGAACCGGCTCGGGGATCTGACACTGACGAACCACGAGGGTCGCCCGGTTTCCGTCAGCCAGATCGGCCAGGTCGAATTTCGCTCCGAGGACCCGATCCTGCGCCGCCGTGACCGCATCCCGACAATCACGGTTGAAAGCGATGTTGCCCACGGCCTGCAGCCGCCCGAAGTCTCCGCTGCCATTCAAAAGGCGCTGCAGCCGATGGTTGCCCGGCTGCCCGCGGGCTATCACATCGAAATGGGTGGCAACATCGAGGAGTCCGGCAAGGCCAATCGCGCGCTCGCGCCCATATTCCCGGTGATGATACTCATTACGCTGTTCGTGCTCGTTCTGCAGACGCGCTCGCTTTCCGGAATGACCATGGTGTTTCTCACGGCGCCGCTCGGGCTGATTGGAACGGTTCCGGCGTTGTTGCTTTTCGGTCAGCCCTTCGGATTCAACGCGATCCTCGGATTGATCGGACTGGCCGGCATCCTCATGCGCAACACGCTCATCCTGATGGGACAGATTCACGAGAATCAAAAACTGGGCCTCGATCCGTATCACGCCGTCGTAGAAGCGACGGTGCAGCGCGCCCGGCCGGTGATCCTGACGGCGCTCGCCGCCGTACTTGCCTTCACGGAGCTGACATCCTCGGTATTTTGGGGCTCCATGGCTTACGTACTCGTCGGCGGCACTGCCGTCGGCACGGTTCTGATCCTGGTCTTTCTCCCTGCTCTGTATGCGATCTGGTATCGCGTGCAGCGGCAACCCGCTGGTTCGCGCGCCACCCAGGTCTCGATGCCTCATGCCGAGCCTATGGTGTCGAACTAGCTGGAGTCTCGACGCTCACTTCCCGTTACCGAAGTATCATGGGACCTCCTGATTGGAGACCCCCATGCGCCACCTGACGATTTCGGTTGACGACGACCTGGCAGATACCTTCGATCGTCTCGTAAAGGATAAGGGCTACGCCAGTCGCTCGGAGGCGTTCCGTGATCTGCTCAGGGGAGCGATCACCACCCGGCGCATCGAGACCGAAGTTGCGGAATATTGCGTAGGCGTTTTGAGCTACGTTTATGACCACCACGAACGGCAACTGGCCCGCCGCCTGATGAGCATGCAGCACGATCATCACGATGTGACGGTGTCCACCATGCACACGCACCTGGATCACGACAACTGCATTGAGGCAGTCATTTTAAAAGGACCGACGGAATCGGTAACCGCCTTCGCCCAGGCCGTTATCGCGCAGAGCGGGGTCCGCCACGGCACGTTCCACCCGATTCCGATCGAGATGGAAGCGGGAAAGGGCAAGCATCACCATCATCTGCATGCGCGTCCTCATACCTGATTCATAAGATCTTAATAGAAATCGTCATATTCACCCCGCAATATCCGCCCTGCAGCAGAGCCCGCCCAATAAAAGACGGCGGCCTGTGCATCTGAACTCGTAGCCAGCACGTAGCGTTATATGCACCCCGCAAGAATCTATGGCGGGGAACTATTCGCTCATTGATATGATTATTTTTAAATTCGTCTTACAAACGATCAGGGGCCGCGCCAAGTGAGAAGTGAGAACATCGCCGTCGCGTCCGCAGCGGTTGGCCTGCTGACCGGAAGTCTCACCGCTCACGCTGACGAGCCTGCCGCTGCTGCCCCGGCACTGCCCACCGTCACTGTCGTGGGGACGGGCGTCAGCAACATGGACGCGGCATCCGTCGGCGACGTCAGCCATGACGAAATTGCAAGCCAACCCCTGTTACGCCCGGGTGCCGTGTTGGAAAACGTTCCGGGCCTGATCGTGACCCAGCACTCCGGGGAGGGTAAGGCCAACCAATATTTTCTGCGCGCGTTCAATCTCGATCACGGCACCGATCTGGCCACCGAGGTCGACGACATGCCGATCAACATGCCGACGCACGCTCATGGACAGGGCTATACCGATCTGAATTTCCTGATCCCCGAGCTCGTTTCCGACCTGCATTTCAAGAAGGGCCCGTACTACGCGGACGAAGGCGATTTCGCGACCGCCGGTGCCGTGCGCATGGATCTGCTCAACGAAGTGCCGAACTCCGCGACCCTGGGATTTGGCGAGGACGGCTACCGGCGCGGCTTGCTGCTCGGGTCCACAGATCTAAAAGAGGGTTCGCTGCTCGGCGCTCTCGATGTCTACCACAACGATGGCCCATTCGATAACCCGGACGACTACAACCGCGTGAACGGACTGCTGCGCTATCACCGGGGAACAGCCTCTGATTTCTGGACCGTCACTGCGATGGGCTACCACGGCAAGTGGAACTCGACCGACCAGGTCCCGCAACATGCGATCACCGACGGAGTGATCGGGCGCTTCGGCACTTTAGCACCGACCGACGGCGGCGAAACCAGCCGCTACAGCCTGTCCTTCAACCGCATCCGCCGTACCGAGGACGATCAGGTTCAGCTCTCCGCCTACCTCATCAAATACAAATTGGACTTGTACTCGACCTTCACCTACTACCTGGTGGACCCCGACAACGGCGATCAGATGCTGCAACATGACGACCGCATGGTCTACGGCTTCAAGGGCTCGAAGACCTGGTTCACGACTATCGGCGGCGTCAAAACATCCAACCTGTTGGGCGTGCAAGCGCGCTTCGATGACATCGAGGACGTGGCTCTCTATCACACCTTTCAGCGTCAGATCATCGGCACCGACCAGAACGCCCGGGTCCAGGAATCCAACGGCGCGGTGTACTTTGAAAATACAACCCAGTGGCTGGAAAAATTCCGCACCGTAGGGGGCGTGCGCGAAGACGTGTTTGACTATGACGTCAAGGACCGGATGCTCAACGCGGATGGGACCTGTGACATCAACAGCGATCCTCTGGGATGTAATACCGGCAGCAAGCGCGCCAGCATCTTCAGTCCAAAGCTGGGCATCACCCTCGGGCCGTGGAATCGGACGGAGCTCTTCATAACGCTTGCCGAGGGATATCACAGTAATGATGCTCGCGGCGTTACCCGCAGCGGAGAGAATGCCGACACTCCCCCCGTCACCCCATTAACCCGTGCCAAGAGCGCTGAATTGGGCGTTGCCACAGACTTTATCCCTCGGTGGCACACCAGCCTGGATGTGTTTCTGCTGAAACTCAACAGCGAGCTGGTGTTTGCCGGCGATGCCGGAACAACCGAACCGAGTGGCGCGACCACTCGCAGCGGCATCGAGTGGGGCAACACCTTCCATATCAATGACTGGCTGCACGCGGATCTCAACGCAGCCTTCTCCAGAGCTCGATTCGACCATGACGTTGATCCTGACGATACCGGCTGCGGTGATGCCGCTGCGGGTTTTGGTTGCGCCACAACGCCGTCGATCGTCGGTCGCTATATTCCCAACAGCCCGACGAATGTGATCGATGCCGGTCTCACTGCCCAACATCCGTCAGGCTGGTTTGCCTCGATCCGTGCGCGACATTTCGGAGAGTCACCGCTG
>Ga0268266_10003307_pt1 | contig 16198 bp, 13 predicted proteins | sample KBSS13metaG_FD_190356 | JGI IMG/M metagenome (GOLD analysis project Ga0268266, IMG submission 190356) | Switchgrass rhizosphere microbial communities from Kellogg Biological Station, Michigan, USA - KBS S1-3 metaG (SPAdes) (version 2) | ecosystem: Host-associated > Plants > Roots > Rhizosphere...
AAGGGACGAGTCTTCCGCCGGGCCGAAGCGAATGGCGACGTCCGTACCGGTCATCATCTCCTCGCGGTGATTGCTCACCATCATCTCCACTGCCAGTCCGGGATACTGCTGAATGAACCGGGGCAACTGCTGCGCCAGCGTCATGCGTGCGAACCAGGGATCCACACTGATGCGCAGCCGTCCGCTCACCGCGGCCGACGAGCCGGCGAGCTCCGTGGCCGCCTCCTCCATCGACCCGAGCAAAGGCACGACTTGCTCGTAAAAGCGCCGGCCCTCTTCGGTCAGTGTGACGGAGCGCGGTGTTCGATCAAACAGTCGCACACTGACGCGTGCCTCGAGGCGCGCAACGGCGCGGCTTACCCCGGACGGTGTCATACCGAGCACCTCCGCGGCGCGCGCGAAGCTACCCGTTTCGACGACTCCGGCCAGCACGCTGATTCCGTTGAGAAGTCGGGTATCGAAACCCATTCCCGTGATTCCTGAAGCGGTGATTCCAAGTCATCTTAGCATTGACCCCGCCGCGCTCACATCCTCGTGGCTCGCGAGTTATAACGTCTGTCCAGCGAGCTGTCGGAGACGATGATGTATGCAATCACTGGAATCACGGGTCAGGTGGGCGGTGCACTCGCGCGCGCGCTCCTGGCCGATAGAGCATCCACTCGCGCCATCGTGCGCGACGCACAGAAAGGCAAGGCATGGGCGGCGCGCGGGTGCGAAGTTGCCGTCGCGGAAATGGAGGACGCCACCGCGTTGGCCGCGGCATTCAGGGGCGCCGAAGCGGTATTTATTCTGCCGCCGCCGGTGTTCGACCCGACGCCCGGATACGAAGAAGCCTGGAGGGTGATCAATGCGGTGGTGGCCGCGTTGAAGGCCGCCCGGCCCGGTAAGGTCGTCTGCCTGTCGACGATCGGCGCGGACGCCCGCCGGGACAACCTCCTCTCGCAGCGAACGCTGTTGGAGGAAGCGCTCTCGCGGTTGCCGCTACCGGTTACATTTTTACGGGCCGCGTGGTTTCTGGAGAACGCGGCGTGGGATGTGGCGTCGGCACGCGAGTCGGGTGTCATTCACAGCTTTCTGATGCCGCTCGACAAGCCATTTCCGATGGTTTCGGCGCTGGACGTCGGGCGCGTCGGGGCGCAGCTCATGCGAGAGACGGGGTCCGCACGACGGATTGTGGAGCTCGAAGGGCCTCGCAAGGTGTCGCCGAACGACGTGGCTGCGGCGTTCGCCAAGACCTTGGGGCGTGCGGTACGAGCTGAGATCGTACCGCGCCATACCTGGGAGTCGTTGTTCCGTTCGCAAGGCATGAAGAATCCGCAGCCGCGAATCGCGATGCTCGATGGGTTCAACGAGGGTTGGATCACCTTCCAGGGCGATGGAACCAACACTCTCAAGGGTCGCGTCGGGGTGGACGAGGTGATCGCCTCGCTCGTTGCGAAGGCTTCAGATCGCACAAGCTGACATCGTTGCGATTTTTACGCCTTGCAGCGCTGCGGCCGTGTTGGATCCCGTGTTGTACAGTAGTCCGCGCGATCCCGGGCTGGGTGGACGGCCGATCATTCGTGGTCCTACGATTACGACATGCCGTCCCCTTCACCCCCGCCGCGCCGCTCGAGCGGCCACCAGGTCGTCCATCTGAAATGCCTGCGCTGCGGGCACGAAGGCCGTGTGCCGCCCGAAAGATTGCAGGAAGCCGCGACCAAGGGCCGGCGGTTGCGCTGCCGGCAGTGTCGCGGCTATGCGTTCCAGACGACCGTCGTGTGGCACGGCGGACCGCCCCCCGACAACGTCGTGCCCTTGAAGAAAAAGAAGACGGTGCGTTGACGGATGCGGGTATTTGCTAATTAGCCAATTAGCTAATATTATGATTACTTATGAGCTCCGCCGACAAGATCTTCGAGGCACTGGCCTCGCGTGCACGCCGCGAGATCCTGGCCTACCTGTCCAAGACGGAATTGACCACCTCCGAGCTGGCCGCCCGGTTCCAGATGACCGCGCCATCGATGTCACGCCATCTCTCCGTGCTGGAGAATGCCGGGCTGGTGCATAGCGAGCGCCGGGGTCAGAAGGTGTTGTACCGGCTCAACCCGGACAGCCTCGTGAATACCCTCACGGGCTTTGCCTTCGAGATCTGCCCGGTTGCCGGTCCCCTCAAACGCGAATCCCGTGCGCTGGCCAAGCGCCGCCGCGCAACCACCTGAGAGAAACCCAATTGCATAGCGCGCCCTCCAGTATCCACGGACATCGGGTCACCGCGCTGAATGCAGACTCCGTCCGCAATGGCGTCGTCCGCTACGCGCCGCTCAAGTCCCTGTGGTTTCTGGGCATGCTGGCGGGTGCGCTCGTGGGTGGGGCTCGCACGTTCACGTGGAGCGCCTTTGCCGTCTTCGTCGGCTCCACTGTCGTCGTCCTGCTGTTCGGCCACTCCCTCGGAAATCATCGCAAACTGGTCCATGACAGCTTCGCCTGTCCGCGCTGGCTGGAATACGTGTTGGTGTATTGCGGAGTGCAGGTCGGCCTGGCTGGCCCTATCGGGCTGCTTCGTCAGCATGACCTGCGGGATTACGCGCAGCGTGTGCCCGGTTGCCATCCTTATTTGCGCCACGGCCGCTCCCAATGGGTGGACGCGTGGTGGCAACTGCATTGCGAGCTGGTACTGGATCGGCCTCCTCCCATCCATATTGAAGCGAAGATCGCGGGCAACCGTTTCTATCGCTTTCTGGAGCGGACGTGGATGGCGCACCAGCTGCCACCCGCTCTGCTGTTGTACGGTGCTGGCGGTTGGGGCTTCGTATGGTGGGGCGTATGTGCCCGCATCGTCGCCGCAGTGTTCGGACACTGGCTGATCGGCTATCTCGCGCACAATCACGGGACGATCGTTCGGGAAGTCCGGGGCGCCGCGGTGCAGGGCCGAAATGTCCCGCTCGTATCGCTGCTGACCATGGGAGAGTGTTGGCACAACAATCACCATGCGTTTCCGGGCTCGGCTCGGCTGGGACTCGCTGCGGGTGAATGGGACCCGGGGTGGTGGGCGTTGCAGGGGCTGCGTCGTTTGGGCTTGGTGTGGGCCCTGCGAATGCCCGCCGACTTGCCGCATCGACCGGAGTTGCACGTGGTGTTGGTTGACGACGTCTGTTCCGGAGTAGGTTATCGTGGCACTGTCTCCTGAGGCCGGGTCCCGCCCGGGTCTGCGACGGCTACGCTGGATGGCACCGCTGGGCGGCGGCGCCCTCGTCGGCATCGTCATGCGGCTGATCTACTCCGGTCACGCCCAGGATGCGTACTCGGCGATGATGCTCTCCTTTGTTCTGTTGGTACCGCTACTCGTGGGCGCCGTGGCGGTCTTCATCGCGGAGCGCTACGAGACACGCAGCTCGAGATATCACTTCTGGATCGGCGCCAACGCGAACGCGCTGTTCGTTCTCGGCACTTTCCTCGTGATGATCGAGGGACTGATCTGCGCGATCGTGGCGATTCCGCTTTTCTGGGTGTTGGGTGGCTGCGGCGGCGTCGCAATGGGGATCGTTTGCCGCTGGACGGGTTGGGGCAAGCGGACGGTCTATTGCCTGACCGCGCTGCCATTGCTGCTGGGCGGCCTGGAACAATACCTGCCCCTCCCCCAGGGCGTCAGCTCGACCGAACGGACACTGGTCGTGGCGGCGCCGCCAGGGGCGATCTGGAAGCAACTGTTGGCGGCTCCCGACATCCGCCCAGAGGAGATGAGCGGCGCCTGGATGTATCGGATCGGTGTCCCCCTGCCGACGGCCGCGGTGACCACGATGACGGACGGCACGGCCATACGGCACATCACAATGGGTAAGGGAATCCACTTCGACCAGGTCGCCGCGGCGTGGGAGCCGAACCGCAGGGTGCGTTGGCTCTATCATTTCGCTCCAGACTCTTTCCCGCCGCAGGCCCTCGACGACCATGTCCGGATCGGCGGCTCCTATTTCGACCTCGTCGATACCGAATACAGTCTGCAACAGGTCGCCGGGGGCACCGAGCTTCGCGTGCGTATGACCTATCGCGTCAGTACTGGCTTCAATTGGTACGCCCGGCCTCTCGCGGCGCTGTTTGTTGGCAACTTCGAGGAAGCGGCGCTCGCTTTCTACGCTCGCCGAGCAAGCACCTGATGCGGCATATCTCTTGCTCCCTCGTCTGCGGCTACTGAAGCAGACAACGAGAGCAGGAGGTATACGTTGCGAAGCGACGAACTGACCCATAGAAAGATGCTGAATCCCGCGGCGACGCCCGCGGTTAGGACTCCAAACAGAGCGGTATTCCGCCCCAACTCAACCGATTCCTACTGCCGCAGCGCCACATTTGAACGCTGGCGGACACGCACGAGCTGACGTGCACGTTTCTTGCGATGGGCGGCGCGTACGCGCGAGCCAAGCGAGCGAGCCGCTATCCTACGACGCGTACCGAGCTCAACAGCGCTTCCCGGCGTTGGACGGCCTGCGCGCGATGGCCATTTTCGGTGTGCTGCTGCATCACACTCGTGGCGCTCCCTTCTGGCGCTTCAATGGTTACCGCGGAGTCTGGATCTTTTTCGTTCTGTCCGGATTCCTGATCACGACGCTCGCCTTGCGCCAGGAAGCGAAACAGGGGCAGTTGGATCTGCGGGGCTTCGCGATCCGGCGGGTATTTCGGATCATGCCGATCTACTATCTCACCCTGGCAGCTTATTTCATCGCAGTGTGCGGGTTCGCCCTGGAGCCCAACGGGGCGCTGTTGCGCGAGCACCTCGGCGCCTTCTTGCTCTACTCGTCGGAGTTTCCCATCTTCCGCTCGGGCTTCCAGGTTCCGTTCGGACAATCGTGGAGCCTGGGAATCGAGGAGAAGTTTTACCTGGTGTGGCCGCTCGTGGCCTTCTGGCTGCTGCAACGATCCCCTTACCGGATTCCGGTCACGCTGGGACTCATCGCCACGACCGCCACCCTGACGGCGACCTCCGGAATCTGGGCCCAGATGTGGGGCTCCTACACGGACATTCTGCTCGGATGTCTGCTCGCGCAGCTTCTACACGAGCGCGCGATTTACGACCGGCTCGTCTTTCTGGGTCGCAGCTGGGTTGCCTGGGCGTTGTCACTAGCCCTCGGCTTGGCGACGCTGAGATCCGCGGCGGGAGGGCACGTCGCAGAATGCCTCTACGCCGTGTTGGTTGCGGCCGTTCTCACGGGGTTGGTGACCGCGGAACGCGGCCCCTCGCGTTTGTTGTCGGCAAAATGGTTGATGCAAATCGGCGCCTGGTCGTACGCCATCTATCTGACGCATACGTTCTGTTTTGACGTCACGGGACGATTGATGCCGTCGGGACGTATTGGCGATCTCCTGACCCTACCCACGGCTCTGCTACTGGACATCCCCCTTGTCTGGCTCCTACACCGCTACATCGAGAAACCCTCGATTGAGTTGGGGCGTAAGCTGTCCAGCGCTAACGCACCCGTCCCTGCGCGATCAGTTGCGTCAGTACCTGCAGACCCCCCGGCTTCACCATCTGCGCATCGAAGCCAGACTGCTTGGCGGTAACCTGTGTTAATGCTCCAGCATAGGCTGGAGCCTGGACAACCTCACCGGACGATCACCGGCCGCTCTCCGATGGAACGCTTTTTGTCGTGCCGACGCTCGAGGCCTGCGACCTTGGGCTCACGAAATGTTATGTTTCCCCCTCGAATCGCCCGAATTTGCGGCACAGCAAAGGGAGAGGTTCCATGTCCGTCGCACCGCCAGCAGGGGCGAGCCCCTGTCGCACGCTGAACGAGGTCCTGATCGCAGAGCTCAACTGCCTGAGGCCCGGCCTCACTGCCGGCGCCCGCGAAAAGGACCCGCTCACCGCAGCCACCTTCCAGGACGGCGAAGCGGCTCGAGCCGCCAATCTCAAGAAGATCTACGGCCGCATCGGTGAGATGCCCGAACCGGCGGATGGAGCGCGCCCGCATGAGCCGCTGTCCGCGCTGTGTCTGTCCGGTGGTGGTATCCGGAGCGCCACCTTCAATCTCGGGGTCCTGCAAGCCCTGGCACGCATCGGGCTGCTCGGAAAATTCGACTATCTCTCGAGTGTCTCCGGCGGCGGATATATCGCTTCATGGCTGCGGGCGTGGATGCATCGCAGGGGTGTCGAGCAGGTCGTGAACGAGCTCGGCGGCCGGGCGAGAAGTCCCACATCCTCCTCCACGGAGCCCACGCCGGTCTCGAACCTGCGCGACTACAGCAACTACTTGACACCGAAGATGGGGCTGTTCTCGGGGGATACCTGGTCGCTCGTGGCCACCGTTACACGCAACCTGCTCCTGAACTGGCTGGTCCTGGTGCCGCTGTTGGGTGTCATGGTCGGCATTCCGTTGCTCTTCATTCTATACATCCGGACCACGGGCCTGCCGCCGCAACTGCCACGGTGTCTGCTGGTTCTTGCCGTTGCGATCGAGATCGTCGCGAGTGTCCTGGTCTATCGATCGCGGCGGTTCGCCAAATCTCCCGACATCACGCAAGGCTACTTCGTCGTTCGATGTGTTCTGCCGATCTGCCTCGCCGCGGCCGCTCTTTCCACGGCGGGCGTCGGACTGCAACTTCCCTGGCGTGCGCTCGAGCCCGCCCCCGGTCCCGAGGACCTCAGGGCGCTGTGGGGATTCGCCTTGGTCTGGAGCATCGTCGTCCCCCTGATCGGGTGGAGCATCGCGGAGATCATGGCCCGCTTCGGGGCGACTGCGAAGAAGCAAACCGCCGGCAAGGCAAAGGATGCACCGCTGTCAGATGCCGAGATCGCCCGCACGGCGCGGCAGGTCTCCGCGGGCCTCGAAGTCATCGCGCTCAGCGCCTCCGGCCTCATCGGTGCGGCGCTGTTTGTCGGGGCCGTCACCTGGTGGTTCTCGTACCTCTACAACCACCCCGCGCTCTATGTCATTCTCGGGTTTCCCGGCCTGTTGTGTTTGTATCTTCTGTCACGCGTCGTGTTCATCGGCCTCATCAGCCTGAGCGACGAGCGTGGCGCCCGGCCCGTCAAGGGAGCCGACGGCGCCGCCCCGATGCACCTGCGCAGCCGCATATCGAGCAACGACGCGGATCGCGAGTGGTGGTCCCGGTTGTCCGGATGGGTTTTGCTCATTGTCACTTCCTGGGTGACCGTCACCGGGATCTGCCTGATCGGGTGTTACCTTCCGAACGTCCTCTGGGGCACGTTCCGGATCACGCGTGAGTATCACGATACCGTTACCGCTATCGTAAAAATACTCGTCACGGTGGTTGGATTCGTGTCGGGTGCAGTCGCGGCCTTGACAGCGAGCAGCTCGCAGACGCCCGGCTCCGGCGACGGATCCGCCGGGGCCACGAAGGCCTCCGTGAAGTGGGTGTTGGCCATCGCGGCCCCTTTGTTTCTCGTCAGCCTGATCATGGTGTTGTCCTGGGGCGTCAAGGCCCTTGCGGAGGCGAGCATCGGCCCGGAGAACCTCTTCACGCTCCGGTTCAACAAAGCCGGGGCCATGCAACCTGTTGCGCTCGAGAGCACCGTCGAATTCGTCATCCTGCTCGCGGTCCTGGCACTCGTCGCGCTGGGGGCCGGCCGGATTGCCAATATCAACCGCTTCTCGCTCCATGGGATGTATCGCAACCGGCTGGTCCGGGCCTATCTCGGCGCGTCCAACTGCCCCATCGATGGCGCGGATCAGCGCGTGCCCGATCCTTTCACGGGTTTTTCTCTCACCGACAACATGCCGCTCCACAGCCTATGCTCCACGGCGGACAACCCCGAAGCCGTGCAGCGCCCGCTCTCCATCATCAACACAACTCTCAATCTCGTGCACGGCGAGAAGCTCGCCTGGCAACAGCGCAAGGCCGAGTCCTTCTCCATGTCGCCGCTCTTCTGCGGCAATCGGACCGAAGGCTATCGCGACTCCAGGGAGTACGGCGGGCCGGGTGGACTCACGGTGGGAACCGCTGTGACGATCTCGGGCGCGGCGGCCAATCCCAATATGGGGTATTCGTCCTCCCCGGTGCTGGGCTTCCTGATGGCCATCTTCAATGTCCGGCTCGGCGCCTGGCTGGGTAATACCAACAAGCACGGGGATCGCTCGTACACCCATCCCGGGCCGCGACACGCCATTGTGCCGCTGTTCGCGGAGATGTTCGGGCTGACGAACTCCAACCGGCGCTACGTGAACTTGTCCGACGGCGGTCACTTCGACAACCTTGGGCTGTACGAGATCGTCATGCGACGCTGCCGTCACGTCCTGGTGAGCGACGCCGGGCACGATGTCGGCCAGGACGGCAGTTTCTCGTTCGACGACCTCGGCAACTGCATCCGTAAGATCCGCGTCGACTTTGGGATCAATGTCACTTTCGACAGGATCCAGATCCTGCCCAACACGCCGGAAAAGGAAGGCTTGTGCTGCGCCATCGGGACGATCCACTACAGCGATGTCGACGGCACGGACCCGGAGGAGGATGGCCTTCTCATCTACATCAAGCCGACGTTACGCGGCCGTGGCGCGCAGGTTCCGTATGATGTCTATAGCTACTCCCGGGAGAGTCTCACTTTCCCGCACGAGACCACGGTGGATCAGTGGTTCAGTGAGTCGCAATTCGAGAGTTACCGTGCGCTGGGGTCGCACATGCTGACTCAATTGACTACGAGCCTGGGCGCGCGGACTGAGGCGACGTTCGAGGACTTTCATACCAGCGTCAGCTTCTATGTCACGGGGGACGTGCCCGGGTTGTCCCAGACGTCCGACCCGGCCCCGGCCCCGGCTCCGGCGCAGGCTCTCGCCGACGCGGCGGCGCAGACTCTGGGCACGGGTATCGAGCGGGAGCTCGCCGCGGTGCAGTGAAGTCAAGGCCGCTCCAACGGCGGCCGCGTGGCGTGCTTCCAGGTCGCGCCATCAGGCGGGTCGCCGGCGGCGAGCTGAAAAGCCGAAGCGGGAGCGTTTCCGCCGGCTGGGCTCCGGTAAACTCCCGCCCCGATGAGCGCTCAACCTGCTTCCCTGCCAATCGCCGCCGGCACGCCGGCGTATCGCCGGCTCTGCCTGGCACTTCTGATCACCGGCTTCTCGACGTTCGGGCTGCTCTATTGCGTGCAGTCGCTCCTGCCGATTTTCTCCCGGACATTCGCGGTCAGTCCGGCCGAGGCGAGCCTCGTCGTCTCGCTCTCGACCGGGTCCATGGCCGTCATGCTGCTCTTTGCCAGCATAGTCTCGGACCGCGTTGGCAGGCGCCAACTGATGACGGCCTCGCTATTCGCCGGTGCCCTATTGACGTTGGTCTCCGGCGCCGTACCCGGCTGGCACACGCTTTTGCTCATGCGACTCCTCACGGGTATTGCCATCTCGGGAATCCCGGCTATTGCCATGACCTACGTCGCGGAGGAGGTCGATGCGAGATCACTGGGCGCGGCCATGGGTCTGTACATTTCGGGATCCGCCCTCGGGGGCATGGTCAGCCGGATCATCGCCAGTGCGCTGGCCGATTGGTTGGGCTGGCGACTGGCGCTGAGCTCGATCGGCGCTCTGAGCCTGCTGGGGGCGGTGGTGTTCTGGCGCGCGGCCCCGCCTTCACGAGCCTTCGTGCCTCGCAAGCATGACTGGGGCTCATTTTTTGCGAGTCTGCAGATCTTGAGACGCGATGCCGCCCTGCCCTGGTTATACGCGGAAAGCTTCTTGCTGATGGGCTCGTTCGTGACGCTCTACAACTTCGTGACGTTCCACCTGTTGGCGCCGCCGTACTCCTTGAGTCAGACGGCCGTCGGTTTCATTTTTCTTTTTTACATCGTCGGCTCGGTCAGCTCGACGTGGTTCGGGCAATTGGCCGGGCGCCTCGGCCGCCGTCGCGTGTTCTGGATCCCCATGCTCGTCATGCTGGGCGGCGTGGCGCTTACCGCCGCCTCCCCCCTGATCTGCGTCGTACTAGGCGTGGGCGTCGCAACCGCAGGGTACTTCGGGGCCCACTCGGTAGCTTCGAGTTGGGTGAGCCGCCGAGGCGGGGCCGCACGCACGCAAGCGGCGTCGTTCTATCTGTTTTTCCTCTATGTCGGCTCGAGCGTACTGGGCACCACCGGTGGGGTCGCCTGGAGTCGTGCCAACTGGGGCGGTGTCGCACTGTTTATCGGCGTCTTGTTGGTGGTCGCGCTGTCGATAGCGCTGCGCCTGATTGCTGTGCAACCCCTGCCGGAGAACCGACAAACTGCGTGAGGATGTTCTATGCCCAGGAGCCTATGGCGTGGCGCGCTTGCTTTTGGTCTCGTTTATGTTCCCGTCGAAGTCCATACCGCCTCACGGGAAAATACGCTGCCGCTGCACATGCTCGACAGTCGCGACTTTGCGCCGGTCGGTTACCACCGCATCAACAAGCGGACGGGCAAGGAGGTTGACTGGGAGCACGTCGTCAAAGGCTACGAATACAAGAAAGGCGACTATGTCGTCCTCACGGATGCGGACTTCAAACACGCCAATGTCAAAGCGTCCGAGACCATTGAGATCGAGACGTTTTGCGACGCGGCTGACATTGCGCCGCTGTACTACGAGAAGCCGTACTACCTGGCGCCTGCGAAAGGGGGTGCCAAGGTTTACTCGCTCTTACAGCAGGCTCTCAGCGCCACTGGCAAGGTGGCCGTCGCGTCCTTTGTGATGCATCAAAGGCAGCACCTGTGCGTCGTGGCGCCGTCGGAGTCCGCACTGGTGTTGCTGACGTTGCGCTTTGATGACGAAATCCTCTCGGAGAAGCCGCCGGCGGCCGTCAAGGTGAGCTCGTCGGAGCTGTCGATGGCGAAGCAGCTCATCGAGCGGATGAGCGGGAAGTTCACGCCGGGGCATTTCAAGGATACCTATCGCTCGGATCTCAAGCGGCGGGTGCAGGAGAAGATTCGTAAGAAAGAAACGCACTCGTTGGAGGTAGAGCCGCCCGAGGCGGCTGGCAGGCCGAAGGCTGAGGTCATCGATCTGATGGAGGCGCTCAAGGCGAGTTTGGCGAAGAATCGGACGGGGGCGCGGCGGCGGGGGCCGCGGCGGGCGTCCTCGTCGTCCAGGGGGCGCAAGCGCGCCTAGTGGATGCGCCCTGGCGCGGGAATGGTCTAGCCAATCTTGCGCGAAATGGCTCTACCCGCCCGGGCGGCCATGGCCGTAGGCTCTCCAACATCGGACAACGAGGTTGGGAGCGATCATGGAGCGTGGGCAGCAGCCGGCTCTCTCTGCATTCTCCATCGGGATGATCGGGCTTGGTGCGCTGGGCGTCGTCTATCGCGACTTTGCGTTTGACTGGCAGCCGGTTCCTGCGTTTCATCCCGGGCGGGAGCTCCTTGCTGTAATTTGCGGGCTCTTGATGATCGGCCTGGGCGTCGGGCTCCTGTTGCGCGCAACGGCGACGCTCGCTGCGCGCACGCTCCTGCCATTTCTCCTGGCGTGGTGGTGTCTCAAGATTCCTGCCGTGTTGGCTGCGCCGCAGATCGAGGGTGTCTGGATCGGATTCGGCGAGGTCGGCATGCTGCTGGCGGGCGGCTGGTTGTTGTTTGCGCGCCTGTCGGAGTTGGAACAGTCGCGGTTGTTTGGCGGCTTCACCGGGCAGCGCGGCATCCGGATCGCGCAGATCATCTTCGGACTCGCGGTGATTCCGGTGGGGTTAGGGCATCTCTTCTATGTGGAAATCACCACCAGCCTGGTGCCGTCGTGGCTGCCCTTTCGGGTCGGGCTCGCTTACCTGACCGGTGTTGCGCAGATCGCCTGCGGGCTGGGGATGCTGTTCTCGGTTAGGGCTCGCCTGGCGGCCCAGGTCGAGACGGTCCTGGTTGCGCTCTTCGCCTTGCTCGTCTGGGGGCCCGATACCTGGTTTGCTGCCGTTCCAAAGATGGCGGGGACCCCGGTCGGCGCGCGGTTTCCGTTGACCGCGTTTTTGATTACCGGGTTGGTGGGGGCTGCGGCGTGGCTGATTGCGCAGAACAGCGCCTCCACCACACGTCCTCGGCTGCAACCGTCTGCTGCCGCGCACTGAGCGTCTCGTGCTGCGCAAGCCGACGATGACGACGAGCCCCGCAAAGCTATTGACATTCCGCCGCGTCTATTGTGGGATGGTGTTAGTGCGCTTGGGGCGCCACCTGTCCGCGGCAAGGGAGCTCGCTCCCACCCATTGAGCTCGACTCAAACTTCGGTCAACCTTCTTCCGGCCTGGGAAGCGGACATCAGGCGACATCAGGAAGGAAGGTTCCATGGCCACTCCCCTCTCGAGTCGTTCCAGTATTGACGTCCTGCGCCGTACGGCGAAGCGTTGGCTGAAATCCATCGCGGGCGCCGACCCCGAGGCGCTCGCGCGATTCCGGCGGTTTTTCCCCTCCCATACGGGTGTTCCGACGCTACGGGAAGTGCAGCAAGCTCTCGCGCGCGAGCACGGCTTCGAGTCTTGGGCCGCGTTGAAACAGGAGTTTGAAGATCGGCAGCGTGGTATCGAGGAATGCATCCATCTTTTGATCGAGAAGTCGGTCAACCGCTATGGAACCGACCCGGCCACGCAGCAGTGGGGCGACTACGAGCGCGACGGGCCGGCACGCGGCGCTGTTGCGGCTCGCCTTCTGAGCCGTCACCCAGAGCTGGCGCGCGCTAGCATCCACACGGCGGTCGTGGCACATGACATGGAGGCGGTGCGCGCCTTCCTTGCGAAGGATCCTGGTCTCGCGAACGATCGCAACGTTTTCGACGGGTGGACTCCCCTACTCCGGCTCGCTTATGCGCGCTTGCCTATCGAGGCGGTCACCGCGAATGCGCTCGCTATCGCTGATCTGCTGCTGGATGCGGGGGCCGATCCGAATGCCGGCTGGTCGCAGAGCGCTCCCGAGTTCAACCCCCTGGTTGGGGTCATAGGGGAAGGCGAGTTTGGGCAGTCCGCGCACCCGCTGGCAGAAGCCTTCGCCCGGTTGTTGATATCACGCGGCGCCGACCCCTTCGCGCCCCAGGCACTCTACAACACTTCGCTCGGGGCCGATTCCACGTTCTGGCTCGATCTGCTCTGGTCTGAATCCGGGCGGCGTGGGGAAACTCACAAATGGACCGGGCCGGCGCCCGGCGCGTTGGGTGGCAAAAACATCCCGAGTGCGCTTGCCTATCTTCTCGGCAACGCCGTCCCCAACCATATCGTGCGAGCTCGCTGGCTGTTGGATCACGGAGCGGACCCGAATGGGATCAACATGTATTCCCGCGAGTCGGTTATCAAACACGCCATGCTGCTGGGTCGCCACGACATGGTTCGACTACTGGAGGACCGCGGCGGGATCGCACCGCGGTTCACCGACGACGAAGTGTTCTTGGCTGCGGTATTGGCTGGCGACGTGGTGAGCGTACGGGGCCTCGCGCAGAGCCATCCGGAGTTTCTCAAGGGTCCTGGCGCCCTGTTCAGCGCCATTCGACTGGGGCGCACCGCCGTGACCGAGTTACTGCTGGACCTCGGTGTGTCGCCTGACATCGCCGACGAGAAGAGCTTCAGCGCCCTTCACTGCGCTTCTCAGTGCGGGGCGGTAGACATCGCGCGACTGTTGATTGCGCGCGGTGCCAACGTCGATCCATTCGAAGAGCGTCATGGTGGGACACCCCTCACCCATGCGCTCTATCACGGTCAGACTGAAATGGTTGAGCTCCTCCTTCCTCGCAGCCGCAACTTGCGGGCGCTTTGCAAGGCCGGTGCCGTGGAAAGGGTGAGGGAGCTTCTCGCTGCGGATCCATCCGGGGTCGATCGCCAGGATCGCCCCGGCGAGACGCTGCTGTTCTGTATGCCAGGTGATGAGGACAAGGCCATTCTGCTGACCGAATTGCTATTGTCATTGGGCGCCGACCCGAGCTTCCGCAATCCCCTAGGCCAGACGCCGGCGCAAGTCGCGCGCAGCCGGGGTCTCGATGACGTCGCGGCTTTACTTGACGACGCGGTTCAGCGGATGGCTTGAGGCGGGTGCGTTACAGCTCGATTTCGCGGCCCATCTCGATGACCTGCGCACGAGGGTTTGGTGACCCGTGGTACATGCTCGAACACGACACTCAACGCAATCACGTTGCGCGGGAGGGCCCCGGCGAGGCTGGCGTAGTCCACGATGAGCTGCGAGACGTTCTGTTGACTGCGTGTCAGGAAGACGAGCGTGTTATCTCCGGTCCTCGGCAGCGTGCCGCGTTCGAGATCCTCGAGAAATTGGCGGCCGGTGGCATCGGGCAAGGGTAGCGAGTCCCGGATGGCCGTGATGCCTACACGCCAGGTCAGCATGACGGTGAAGATGCCGAGCGCAATCGACAGTGGCAACCAGCCGCCATCGGCAATCTTGAGTAAGTTGGCGCCGAAGAAGCCCGCGTCCACGGCCAGGAACGTGCCTCCGACGGCCACGACGACCGCCACCGGCCAATGCCAGACAGCGCGCATGGCCCGAAAGAGCAGCACGGTGGTGAGCAGCATCGTCGTCGCGACGGCCGTGCCATACGCTCGGCAGCGGCGGTCGGATCAATGCCGCTCTCGTCAGCAACGAATGACTGCGGCGGGCGTTCCGCCAAGCTGTCGGTCACTCACCAGCGAATCGAGATTTTTTGGGAACCTCGGGCACGCTCAGCGCTTGAACGCTTTCGGGACGCCAATTCCGGCGAGACACCCCCGGGGAGACATCCACATGAAATCAATCATGTTGCTCACGGTCGCGACTCTGCTTACCGGTACCGCGTTGGCGCAAGCGCAACAGGAGGCTCCGCCAGGGGCGACTCCGGGTGGCGCTCCGGCGTCGACTGCCCAGACCCCGCCTCCAGCCCAGACACAGTCGGTCGATGTTGGTGCGATCTTCGACAAGCTCGACACCAACCATGACGGAAAACTAACTCCCGACGAAGCCGCCGTGCATCCCACGGTCGCCGCGCACTTCAAGGATGCCGACGCCAATGGAGACGGCGTCATCACCAAGGAAGAATTCATGACCGCGTTCAAGCCGCAATAGCCGGCAGCTGAAGGCGACTCCTGCAGGATTTCGGTCACAGGGAAGTGATGCCGCGTTTCCCAAACAAGCCTTGACTGTACGTTCGCCTCAGGCGAGCATTCGGGCATGTTCACCGCGCCTCGCGGTGGGCCGCGGTACCGCCGCGGTAGATTGAACGTCTTGGGCCCGCCCGAGACGGGCTTTCTGCCGCGGGGCGTCTTCATCCTAAGGAGACGCTGATGCCCGGCAATCTCACCCTTACTACCGAACAACTCGATGAGTTTGATCGGCGCGGCGTTGTGCGCCTCGCCGGCTTGTTCTCGCACGACCGAGTGCGACGGGCTCGCGAGTATGTACAAATCCGGCTCGCGAGCGGCGGATTATGGAAGAACGGCGCGTGGAGCCTGAGCAACGTTCCCAGGCCACAGTGGCCAGCAACGGGACTGAGACCCTCCAAGGCGATTGGTAACAAGCACCCGGACGTCGAGGCGCTGCTGGAGGAGCCGGCACTGCTCGCGGCTGTCAATATTCTGCTCGACGGCGCCGATCTCGAGCACACGCTGTGCCGACGGCCCCAGGTACTCTTCGAGATCACACAACTGTTGCGTCGGGAAGCGTTTCTGAGCGAGCTGTATACCGAAGCGCCCACCGACGAGCGCGCGCGCCTGTTGGGTCAGACTGGCTCTTTGGGCGATGTTGCGCTCCAAGTGATGGAACTAACGGGCTCGCCGGGTGATGCCTACTTGATGGACTTGCGAGTGTTGCACACGGCGGCCCCGAACGCCGCCGCCCAACCCCGCATCATGGCCACCCATCGCTTCGTGAGGCGGGATGTTATGCAGGAACTGACTGCGACGTTCGGCTGGGAGTGACCACTACTTCTGCTCGGCGAGCTCTTTCATTTTGTTGAGAGCCGCCTCGAAGCGCGTGCGCCGCTGCGTCAGGTCCGCCTGCTTGGCGGCCTCGTCAGGCTTGTCGGAGACGTCCCACATGAGGGTGTAGACGATCTTCGAGGTTTTCCTGGTGATCGGGACGGCCTCCATGAAGCCATGGTACAGGTTGTAGAAGGTGCCCTCTTTTGCCGGTTGCGTGTACCCGTACGAGAGGTTCGTCTTGCCGACGAGGATCTCGAGCACACGGCCGCTGGCAAGCGCTCTGACCGTGCCGATCCCGCCGTCGCCGGAGACGATCGAGCAATCGAGGCCGAGCCACTTGCTGATGTCGCAATACCCACCGACCTTGGACCAGACTTCCGCCGCCGGCTTGTTGATGGTGACTTCCATTTTGATG
>Ga0268266_10003310_pt1 | contig 16182 bp, 15 predicted proteins | sample KBSS13metaG_FD_190356 | JGI IMG/M metagenome (GOLD analysis project Ga0268266, IMG submission 190356) | Switchgrass rhizosphere microbial communities from Kellogg Biological Station, Michigan, USA - KBS S1-3 metaG (SPAdes) (version 2) | ecosystem: Host-associated > Plants > Roots > Rhizosphere...
CCATCCCGAAAAATTGGAGCAGGCAATGTAACGTACCTTGCCCTCGCGCACAAAGTGATCGAGCGTATACAGCACCTCATCAACCGGTGTCTGCGCGTCGAAGGCATGCATGTGATAGACGTCCACAAAATCGGTGCCCAGGCGCTTCAGGCTGCCATTCAACTGCTGGATCATGTGGTAGCGGCTCGACCCTACATTGTTCGGACCATCTCCGAACCGAAAGGTCGTCTTGGTCGAGATCAGAACATCCTCGCGCTTATAAGCCTTCAGCGACTTACCCAGCGCCTCCTCGCTCGATCCGTTGGAATAAACATCGGCGGTGTCGAAGAAGTTCAGCCCTGCATCCATGCAGATGCCGATGATGCGATCGGCTTCTTGCTGCGTGGTATCCGACCACGCCTTGAAAAACTCTCCCGCCGTTCCCAGCGTGCCTGCACCGAAGCAGAGCTCCGGCACCTTCAATCCCGATCGTCCAAGAAGTCTATATTCCATGTGTCTAGGATGCATCGACTCCACGTCGCGGTTCAATTCAATCTTTCTCTGCCGTTCACAGATTTATAGAAGTGAAATACTTGGCGCAAAAAAACCATTCAACAAATCACTGGCTCGAAAGGCGGAACTAGGCCTCTACCGGCTTGTCCACCTGCGACTGATAAACCTCTTCGACACGCTCCACGGTGTCGATCTCATCGACCGGTTTGTCATCGCGGATACGCACGATGCGCGGAAAGCGCAGTGCGAATCCGCTGGCATGCCGGTCGCTGCGCATAATGTTGTTGAAGGCCACCTCGAGGATTCGCAGCGGCTCGACCGTGCGGAAGAAGCCTCGGTCCTCCAGCGTATGATCCATCATCCACGCGCTCAACTCTGCAATCTCGGCATCGGTCAGGCCCGAATAGGCCTTTCCCACATTCAGTAACTCGCCGGTCTTCTCATACTCCGGTCCGCGCACTGCAAAGGTGTAGTCGCTCAGGATGCCCGCGCGTTTGCCATGGCCGAACTCCGCTCCCGTAACGACGACGTCCAGCGTAGCCAGCTCTCGCTTGAGCTTGAGCCACGCAAGCCCGCGACGTCCTGGCTGATAGGCAGAGTCCGCCGCCTTCAGCATCACGCCTTCGTTGGCGCGAGCGCGGGCCTCAGCATAAGCACGTTCGATATCTTCTTCGCTCTCCACCAGTCGCGAAGGCGAAAGCAGCAGCCGCTCTACGCCTTCACCGTCCGGCTCCGTAAACATCAAACCTTGCGCCTCTTTCTTTCGTTCGTCAATTGCAAGCGGTGAACGTGCCACCTCCACCAGCTTCTCAATCACCGCTTCCAACCCATTCCGCCGCTCTCGCAGCGGGCGATCGAGCAGCAGCTCACTGTTCGCATAGATCAGATCGAATGCCATGAAGATGACTGGTACCTGCTCACGCCACGCATTCGAGACGCGCTTGCGTCCGATGCGTTGTCCAAGAACGGCGAAGGGAAGGGCGCGGCTCTCTTTCAGGTCCCAGCCAAGAATCTCGCCGTCGAAGATGAGCGCTCCTGTGCTTGCCTCGCTCACACGAGCAAAGGCCTCTTCGAGCTCTGGATAGCTCTCGGTGATGTCTTCGCGGTTGCGCGAGTAGATGGCAACGCGGCCGGGCTGCGCGGGATCCCCGCAATGAACCTGCGCACGCATGCCGTCGTACTTGTCCTCAAGAAAAGCCGCAATAGTATGAGCCTCAGGGGGTATTTCAGAAACGGCTTCGCTTGCGATCGCATCCTCATCTTCCGTCTCCGCAGATCTTTTCCCCCGAAGTTTCTTCGCAGACTTCTCGGGCTTCTCTTCGAAACGTTCCACTGCTTCCTCCGGTGAATCCACGGGCGAGGCAAGCATGAATCCAAGCGGATGAAATAGCCGCATGTGAGCGTCCTTCAGCGTACCTGCAAAGGCGCGCTGCACCGCGAGGCCAAAGTCAGCCTCGAGCATTACCGCGTGGCGGACCTCGGTCACAGGCACCTCAGCCGCGACGGCAATCGCCTCCTCCACCAGGCTCTGTTTCACGCCGATGCGCATATCGCCGCTCATCAGCTTAAGCAGATACTTTGCTTCCACTGGAGTCGCCCGCTGCAACAGCCCTTCTACCAACGAGGCACGGATCGCGGTCGTCCGCGCCGCCGCCATCCCCGCAAACGCCTCATACACGTCCTCCAGCGTGAGCGGAGCACTTTGTCCTTCGTCTTCAGGCTCCTGATTGCGTGCCACCAGCAGATCGAATCCCGCAGCACCGAGATCGCCGTGGCGCTTGTAGGCTGCCGTCAGCACGATCTGGGTCGCTCCGCTGACAGCGAGGAGGGCCTTGGAGAGTAGAGCTCCGCCAGCATTCAGCTTGCGAGGATCGGCTTCCGCAAAGGGGGATCCGGCAAGATAAAGCGCAAAGCGGCCCGCGTCCTCCGTCTTGGGAGCAGCCTCATGAACCCTCCGGATGGCTTCTGCGATGGCAGCGCGCTTCTTCAGCCTGCCCGGCTCCTTTGCCAGCATCTCGGCCAGCTCCGCAATGTCACGAAAGAACGCCATGATGTAAAAAGACTCGCAGTTCCATCCTGATGGATGCCGAAGAGACACCAGAGCGTCTAGAATTTCCCTGAAGATATTTCAACACTCGGCCTCAATCTTTTTATCAAGGAGCTCCAAGCGTGGGACATCGATACTCCAACATTCTTGAGACTGTGGGCAACACGCCTGTCGTTCGCGTCAACCGTCTCGCCCCCGAAGGTGTGAATCTTTATGTGAAGGTAGAGGCCTTCAATCCGCTTGGCTCGGTCAAGGACCGCCTGGCTCTGGGGGTCATCGAAGACGCCGAACGAACCGGCAAGCTGAAGCCCGGTCAGACGGTCGTTGAGGCAACTAGCGGAAACACCGGCATCGGCCTGGCCATGGTCTGTGCGCAAAAAGGCTATCCCTTGGTGCTTGTCATGGCGGAAACCTTCTCGATCGAGCGACGCAAACTTATGCGCTTTCTTGGAGCGAAGGTCATTCTTACGCCGGCTGCTGCCCGCGGCACAGGTATGGCCGCCAAGGCCGCCGAGCTGGCCAAAGAGCATGGCTGGTTCCTCACCCGCCAGTTCACCAATGAGGCCAACGCCGACTTCCACTCGAAGACGACGGCCGTCGAGATCCTCGAGGACTTCAAGGATCAGCAGCTCGACTACTGGGTCACGGGCTTCGGCACCGGCGGCACGCTCAAGGGAGTTGCGCGAGTACTCGCCAAGGAGAGCCCAAAGACGAAGATCGTTGTCTGCGAGCCGGCTGATGCTCCTATGGTCACGAGCGGCCAGCCGCAGCCACGCGATGAGAACGGCGATCCTCTAAGCGGCCATCCTGCCTGGAAGTCGCATCCGCAGCAGGGCTGGAGCCCGGACTTCATCCCTAAGCTCGCAGGAGACGCGCTGGCCGAGACCAAGATCGATCAGGTCGTCACCATCGAGAACGCTGAAGCTATGAAGTGGAGCAAAGAGCTCGCCCGCAAAGAGGGCATCTTCGTTGGCATCACCTCAGGCGCCACCTTCGCCGGAGCCATGAAGATCGCAGAGAAGGCTCCGAAGGGCACTACCATCCTCGCCATGCTGCCTGACACCGGCGAACGTTATCTCTCCACTCCGCTCTTCGGCGACGTAGGCGTGGACATGAGTGAAGACGAGATCGCGATTTCAAAGTCGACACCCAGCGCGCAGCTGGCTCCTGCAACCTAGTCCCTGATGAAGCTCGTCTTCCTCTACGGGCCTGCGGCAGCAGGGAAGCTTACGGTCGGTCGGGCTCTCCAAAGCCTGACCGGCTTTCGTCTTTTTCACAATCACCTGGTCGTGGACACACTGTTGTCCGTCTTCCAGTTCGGTACGCCCTCCTTCGTGCAACTTCGCGAACAGATTTGGCTCTCTGTCTTCGAAGCCGCTGCCAGAGACGACATCTCCACCATCTTTACCTTCGCCCCCGAATCTACCGTCAATCCGAGCTTCATTGACAAGGCGGTTTCGACCATCCGGAATGCTGGCGGCGAGATCTGTTTCGTAAAGCTCGACTGTCCAATCGAAGTTATCGAAGGCCGTCTCGCAAACCCGTCGCGCGAACAGTTCCTCAAACTTAAGTCCGTCGAGGTCTTTCGCGAGCTGCGGCAAAAGAAGGCCGACCAATTTCCCGAGCTTCCCGCCGACCTGACCCTCGACACCAGCATGCTGTCGCCAGAGCAATCCGCGCGGAGGATCTGCCAGGAGTTCGAGATTCCGATACTCTCCGAGCCAAAGTCGGTCGACTACTACCAAAGCTATAAAGATCACCCCCGCGCGACTCATCTACTCAGATAAGTCGTAATTCGTTCGATCGGCTCTCCACGCCGAATCTTCGCCGCCTGACGATGCAGGTGGCGCACGGGATCGTCAGGTCCGCCCGCCTCCTCATCCTCCAGATCTTCATCCAGTTTTTCCTCGATGACGTGCTGCATCTGCGGCTGAACGATCGTCTGTAGCTGATGGAACGCATTTCCCAGCATCGCCGTGCTCGGACGAAATCCGCGTCCGGTTCTTCTCCAACGCCATCGCTGGTAAACAAAGACAACTGAGACAAAGCACAAAAAGCCGCAGAAACCTGTGGCCAGAATCTGGTCCAGAAGCACGCGGATCTCCTTCGCAGTAAAACGACCAGCCGCTCTCAAATGCAGAGAGGCACAGGCGCGCGCGACGAGGAAGTCGGCGCAGATCGTGATGGCAGCGATTTCAGATCAGCGAAGGAGGAGGCCGCTGGAAGAGCGATGGACGAGGTGAAGGATCGCGCGCAAACGCATCCGCCTCAGAGACAAACCAGCGCTCTTGAATGACCACAGCCGCAAACAGAAAGACCGGGACAAGAACGAACCAGAGTTGAGAGACGGAATGATGGCTCGCGCTACTGATCGCCAGCAGCAGGATCAACGCGACTGCTGTAGTCAGCCAAAGGCAGCGAAGAAGGTTTCGTCTCCGGTGACGGTCCGTCATATCGATCGAGTATAGGACTCGCTCTTCCCGAAGGCCATCGAACAGGGCTAACGCAGGGCCTTCATGGTCAATACCTTACCTGAACGGAGTCTCCAATTCCGCTCCCGCATCCGACGCAATCGGAGTAACATCTAAAGAGAGATGCGATTTGCAGCCGGAATCACGGTGTTTCTTCCCGGCGTGACGCCCAGCCGTCACGACTTCGCCTAGCTGCGCCTATCCTCGCCTCTTCCTTTTCGAAATCCCCTTTCTATACAAAGATTTAGGAGTACCCATGTTCGACCGCCTCGACCAGATGGAAGCGCGCTACGAAGAGCTCGGCCAGCAGCTTGCCGACCCTGCGCTCGTCACCGACCAGAAGAAGTTTTCAGCTACCGCGAAGGCTCACCGCGACCTCGAGCCAGTCATTGAAAAGTTCCGCGAGTACAAGCAGGTGAAGCAGGGAGTCGCCGATGCGAAGACGATGCTCGCCGAGGACGACGCCGAGATCAAGGAGATGGCCCAGGCCGAGCTGCTGACGCTTGAACCACGCATGGCCGAGATCGAGGAGGAGCTGAAGGTCATGCTCCTGCCCAAGGACCCGAACGACGACAAGAACATCATCATCGAGCTGCGCGCCGGAACCGGCGGCGACGAGGCTGCCATCTTCGTCTCCGAGATGTTCCGCACTTACCTGCGCTTCGCTGAGCAGCACAAGTGGAAGGTGCAGGTGCTCTCCACCTCCGAGACCGGCATCGGGGGTGGCATGAAGGAAGTCACCGCCATCTTCGAGGGCGACAAGGTCTACTCGCAGATGAAGTACGAGTCCGGCGTGCACCGCGTGCAGCGGGTTCCGGCCACTGAGACCCAGGGCCGCGTTCACACGTCCGCCATCACCGTCGCCGTGCTTCCCGAGGCCGAGGAGGTCGACATCAAGATCGAGCAGAAAGACCTTCGTATCGACACTTTCTGCTCCTCCGGCCCCGGCGGACAGTCGGTCAACACGACGTACTCCGCGATTCGGATCACGCATCTGCCGACGAACACCGTCGTGAGCTGCCAGGATGAGAAGTCGCAGATCAAGAACCGCGAGAAGGCCATGCGCGTTCTGCGCGCCCGCCTCTATGAGGTTGAGGAGGAGCGCATCCACCAGCAGCAGGCCAAGGACCGCAAGCAGCAGGTCGGCACAGGCGACCGCTCGGAGAAGATCCGCACCTACAACTTCCCGCAGAATCGGCTGACAGACCACCGTATCGGCCTTACCAACCACCAGCTGAATATGGTGATGGAAGGGATGTTGCAACCGACCATCGACGCCTTGATCGCTCACGATATCGCCGAGAAGATGAAGGCGGAGACTACCGCGGCCTGACCGACAGGCTGTGGGGTACCCCCCGGGTGTTTTTATGCAAAATATTCATTCTTCACAGCTTAGGGCGGCATGGACAACGTAAGATATTCGAAACAAATGGTTTAGATATCAAAATCTTGAAAAGAAAAGACATAGCATAAGAAAAGCCCGGAGATCTCCGGGCTTTCCTGTGCTGATTGCTTTTCTATAGCTGACTTTAAGTGTAGCAGGGCGATGGGAACAAATCGGCAAGTTTATGTGCTTTGATTTGTGTTGGTTAGGTGGGTTAGGGGCTTGACAGTGAGTTCTACAAGGTTCTTTGTACGCTAGATCTTGATGAAGACTCGTTTTTTGAACAAGACCCAGCAAGGGATAAAGCAGACGAGAACAAAACTGAGCGAGTAGAGCAGGGAACCGAACGATGGATCCACGATGGGAGAGAAGATTCTGGTATAGATCAGGTCCTTCAGGCTCATCGCGTTGCCGTTGCTTCCGATGTGTATAACTTCGAGCACGATGGACAGCAACTCTGCAAAGGCATACGCGAAGATAGCATTCGCCCCGAAGACCCTCCAAGGGTAGGTCCACGCGCCCTGGTGTTTCTTGATGTCGATCACGAAGTAGCAGACGGCCAGGGCGAGGAGGGACCAGCCGGCTGCGAACACCACGTAGGAGCTCGTCCATAACCTCTTGTTGATGGGGAACCAGATTCCCCAGAGATCTCCGATCACGAGCCCGGCGATGGCTCCGGCCAGCAGACCGCTCGCCTTCTCTCTCATCGATCGTGCGGTGCGAAGCCAGAGCCCGGTCAGTACGCCGATGAGGCAGGTTGCGATTGCGGGAACTGCGCTGATCAGTCCGAGGGGGTCCCTTGTCTTCTCCAGCAGTCGTCCGGGGAACAAGCGACGATCGACGACGGAGACCCAATTGATGTCCTTGTCGAGAAATGGAAAGTCGTGCCCGGGCACTCCGAATCCAGGTATGGGAACCCAGCGCATGAGTATCCAGTATCCCAGCAGGCATGCGATCGAGACGCCGACCAAGGTCGTGACACGCCGGTCCCACAGATAAAGCACGGTCGCTGCGAGGTAACAGATGGCGATTCTTTGCAGCACGCCGTAGATGCGCAGCGTTGCCAGGGGATAGCTGGGAAAGCCATGAATGAGGATGCCCAAGACGAACAGAATCGCTGCTCGCCGCAAAGCATGCTTGAAGAGGGAGCTTTTTGACTCGCCGCGTGCAATTCGCGATGCGGTGGAGAGCACAATGGTGATGCCGACCAACAGGAGAAAGGTTGGAAAGACCAGATCGGTTGGGGTGCAACCGTTCCAGTCGGAGTGTTTCAGGGGCCAATAGGCAAGGTGCTCGCTGCCGTTGTTATTGACCAGAATCATGAACGCGATGGTGATTCCTCGAACGACGTCGAGAAAGACAAGGCGCTGAGGCGTTCTGGTCGTCATGTCTTGCGAACTATTCGACGTACTTGCGACCATGTAGAACTGCTCCTCTATCGATCGTCCTATCCAATCAAGAGACGTCGACGCTCAAGCACCATTCGCAAAGCCAGGGAAAATATACGGCGTGGCGCTGGCAATCCCGACTCCTTACGGACGAACGCGAATGATCGTCTTTCCCTTGCTTCGCCCGGTCCGATTGAAGGTGGCGACGGCGTCGTCGAGGGTCGAGACGTTGCCGATGTTCGTCCGCAGCCGTCCATCGCGCAGCCGGCGGACGATCTCACTCAGTTGGGCGCGATCGGACACGACAACAAAGTCGATCGTCAGGCCGTCGGCAGGCCGCGCCTCGGTCGGGCCGGTGACGGTCACCAGCGTTCCTCCGGCGCGAATCACGCCCGCAGACCGCTTCGCGATGTCGCCGCCGATGACGTCGAACACCAGATCGACTTTGCCGACGTCCTCCAGGACGTCTTTATCGAGGTCGACGAACTGGTGTGCGCCGAAATCGAGAGCCGTCTGTCGGCCGCCAGCGCGCCCGGTGCCGATGACGTAGGCACCGGCGTCACGTGCGAGCTGGCTCGCCATCGAACCGACTACGCCGGCCGCACCGTGCACGAGGACGCTCTGCCCAGCCTGAAGGCGGCCGTGCTCGAACAGCCCCTGCCACGCGGTCAGGCCTGGCATCACGAGGGCCGCGCCCACCGTGAAGTCAACGTCGCCGGGAAGCGGTGTGAGGTTGCGTTCCTCGACGGCCACATACTCCGCCAGCGTACCGTCGCGATACCAGTCCGTGAGGCCGAACACTCGCTGTCCAAGCGATAGCCCCGTCGTGCCATAGCCGAGAGCGGTAACCACTCCGGCCAGTTCATGTCCGGGGATCGAGGGCGTCCGGTTACGGCCGGCGCGATCGGTCCAGGTCGAGGGCCACGTCAGCTCATCCCCGGTAAATCCCGATGCATGAATCTGAACAACGACGTCGTTTATCGCCGCCTGCGGCTCGGGCCGCTCCACCAGCTTCACTCCCGCTGTTCCCGCCGCCTGATCCGTCGCCACAATCGCCTTCATGGGTCACCTCCGTGTATCGAGTTCTTGCCGGGAAGATAGCCGATCCTCTCTCTGTCACAAGATGGATTATCGGAGAGAATCGGATCGATCAGAATCCTGGCCGCGCCCGCCTCGATGCGTAACGTTCATGCTATCGAAGTTCGTGTTGTTCGTGATCGGACCTGCCGCTCAGTCTTGTGATCGATTCAGAAGCTTGTCCAAGGTGAATCTGTCAGGTTCCCAGAACGCCAGTAAGAATGCTGCAGCGGCCGCCGAGAAGACCGAATAGTCGAATGGCGTCTTGATGCCAAGACCTGTGACCATACTCATAGCAAATGACAAAAGGAGAAGACCGGAGAGGACGGAGACCACTCGCGTTTTGAAGCCTGCGATGAGCAATATCCCACAGAGTGCCTCCGCGACGGTAGCTGCCCATGCAAACGAGACCGTCCATGAAACTGGGAAGAGAGACATTACTTTGCCCGTGTATTCCACGAAATGAGCGAAGTTTCCCCAGGATACGTTCTTTGCTCCATAGGGCCCCCATAAGCCAAACCGATCAGCCACAGCGGATAGAAAGGAACCTCCCAGCGCAAACCGCGCAAACAGACGGACAATCTCTGTCCCATTCCCGATGAGTTGCACGGCTTTTGAATTCATAGGTCCCTCCATCTTCAACGATCGTGATTCTTGATGGTGATCTTAGTCCGCAGTTCACTTGCAAGTTGGGTTTCGGAAACCACAATACCAGTTGCTGCTAACAGGCGATTCGCTTGTTGAATGCTGGTCTTAACTGTCGCTGCAGTAACCTATACGCATGAACAGGCAGCCGGGGCACTTCGCCGCTACGCCGAATGAAACAACCATTGGAGGCCGTTTGCACAGGCCAAGCGGTTCTGGCGGTGATTGCCTCATCCTGACGCACGGCGCGGGAGCGAACTGCGACTCTCCCCTTCTGGTGGCACTGGCGGAGGAATTTGTAAGCTCTGGAATGACTGTTCTCCGCTTTGATCTTCCGTTCCGCCAGGCGCGGCCGCATGGGCCACCTCCGCGCGGCAGCGCGGAACGAGATCAACTCGGGCTGAGAGCGGCGGTCGAGTCGATGCGGCAGCAAACCGCGGGACGGGTGTTTCTGGGCGGTCACTCGTACGGTGGAAGACAAGCATCGATTCTCAGCGCGACTGAACCCGGTCTTGTAGAGGGGCTCTTGCTGCTCTCCTATCCACTCCACCCGCCGCAACGGCCCAGTGAGTTACGGACAAGCCATTTCCCCGATCTCAAAACTCCCACTCTGTTCATTCACGGCACGCGGGATGGATTCGGGTCTCCCGACGAGTTAGGAGCAGCGTTAAAGCTTATCCCGGCAAGAACCGAACTGCTTCCGATCAACGCGGCAGGACACGAGCTGATGACCAAGAAGAATCGTGAGGAACTGCCCAAAATGGTGGTGGAGGCATTCGGGGCGTTCGTGGGCGCTTGAACTTGTTCGGCATGATGAACGGCATATTAGGTGCAGATTGAGAGAACGAAGTCGGCATGTCGTTCTTGAAATGGTCGTCATGACAAGAATGTTTCTCAGGACTCACAGCCCTTTGTTTCGAAGGTTGCGTAGAATGCAATCACCTCATGAAGCTCATATTCACAGTCGCATTTCTGGCCGGGAGTGGCGTATTGGCGCAACAGCCTATTGCCTCTGCTCCTTCACAGGCAACGATTGAACACCGTGACGGCGGCGTTGTCCATGTCACTTCGAACAACATCTTCGAATATGTGCACCTGTTCAAAGCAGCTACGCAGATCTATGACGATCTTCTTCTCCAGATCTCACAACGTAACGAGGTTAGCTTCGAGGCAGAGGGCGTACGCGGCTCGCTTAGAGTCCGCGCCTGGCGCATGCGCGGGCACAAGCGAGGCGAGCCACTGTGGTCATTTACCTCTGCGGGTAATGAGGGTGTAGCGCTTCCGACAATTGGTTTCTACCGAGCCACAAGCTGGCCCTGTTGTTCCGCGATGCGGGTGCATGAATATTTCAGTCTGACCAACGGTGCTCACCTCTACACAACCAACGGTGGCGCTTCGTCCAACGATGCTTCGGACGACAACGCGTTACTACCGATCAGTGGTCACGCCCATCAAGACGAGCGCTTCGTAGCCTTCGGGGCGAGCTACGTGAAAGGCCATGAGAAGCCCATGCTACAGTACGGCACGGATGCCACGATCAAGCAGCGTATTGAGCTTCGGGGTCATGACTACGGTGATAACTTCGATGTCCCAAACATGTTGTTAGTGGATGATCACGGCCAGAAGGTGACTGACCTCGCCGGTGCATTCAGCTTCACAATTGTGCTTCGATTCAGTGAAGCCGATGATCAGCCAGCCGCCGAGCTTCGCATTCCAGTAGTCAACGATGCAATCGTGCCGCAAAAAGCGGTTCTTCCGAACGGCTACGCGCTCATCGAGTTGCGGCCGTAGCCGTTGTACGGGTTTTCTCTGGGGCATCAGGGCGACGCCACCACAAAGAAGCCAAGTCCTTATAAGTTGGCTTGTCGGAAGCAAACCTTCTGTCATGCGTGCATTGGCGATTTGGCATTAATCGCACATTTCCAATGGTCGAACTTCCGTGTTGAGATGGTCGGGCTGTACTCTCGGGCCGAAGTGCTAGCCTGCCGCTACCTTCACTTTCGCTACTGAGTCGTTTGCGAGGATGCGTCTCAGGGCGAATGATCCTAACAGGCCTGACGACACCCCTCCCACTACTCCGATATAAGTCCAAAGCGTGGCGTCTCCGGCGAGTCCTCCACCGAATGCCGCGATAAGCTTGCCAGCGATGGGGAGGCCTGATCCCACCGTAATGATTCCGGCGGCTGCGCTCGTCGCGGCCAAGACAAGCACCGCCTGCTTTGTTCGGTTTCGAAGCGCCAGGCCCAAACTCAGGCCGAAGGCGAGAAACGCGGTCAGGATGTCGAAAGGGATTCCGACCAGGGACCACACGCCGAGAAAAGCCAGGGTCGCTAAAGCGCTCGCGCGAAGGACTGGCGCTACCCCTGATTGAAACAACTGCGGCGCGGACCTGCGCTGACAGAGAAAGATGATCGCTGCTGCCAGTCCGAAGGAAACGATGTGGGTAATCCACTGGGCAGGGGTCATCGTGTTGCCATGCAGACCGGTAAATCCGTGAGCCAGGAAAGAATGGGAGCCCAAACCGACTGTCATACCGACTACATTCGCGACAAACCACCTTCCGAAGATGTTCATGATCCGTCACACCTCAAGGGCATCATGCTATCCGTGAGTCGGTCTGGAGACAATCCTAAAAATTTAGACGCTCATGGCGCCGGGCCTGAAGTTTTTGTCACGCTTTGGTCAGGCGGATATCCATTTGATAGAAGCGAAAGGTGTGGTCGTCGCCGACTACTGCGCTGTAGCGGTCGAGTACGTCGCGGATGAAATCGGGCTTCGCCTCTTCTGGCAGGCGTCGGGTCCATTCGACGAAGGTGACGGACCCGAAGGCAAAGAATCCCTCGCGGGAGCCGAAGTCCCAGGATTTATCGTTGACCTCCGTACGTACGACACGTAGCCCTGTCTTCTCCGCGAGTGCGGCGTACTCCTCGGGGGTCAGGTGAAGATAGGGGTCCTGATATCCGTTGAAGAAGCTCGACCACTTCTCAGACCTGCGCGTCTCTTCGAGCACATCCTCAAGGCTCTTGCGGATGCCCTTCGGGACCAGCCGAAGCTGGGCCTCGCCACCTGGTTTCATCGCGGTGCGGATCGCCTTCAGCGCCTCCCCCTGCTGCGGGATCCAGTGCAGGGCGTTGAAGGAGACGACGAGGTCGAACTCATCGGCAAAGCGGATCGTGCGGATATCCGATACTTCAAATCGTAGATTGGGGTAGGTTTGGGAGCCGAAGCTCTTGGTGGCAAGGGCGATCATGTCGGTTGAGGCGTCGACCCCTACTACCGAGCCGCGTGGAACGAGCGATGCGATCCCGGCCGTCACCTTGCCGTTCCCGCAGCCCAGGTCGAGGATATGCTCATCTCCCTGCAGGCTTAATAGCGACAGAGCCTCCGCCGCCATGGTCTGTTGCAGCGCGGAGATCTTCTCGTATCCCAGGGCATTCCACTCCGTCATAGCGCCTCCACCTGGGTCCTCATCGTAATCTGGTGTGCCTCCGGAAAGTTAAAGAGCTTGGCACATTCTCCTCGGGTGCGCGACAATCCATCCCAAAGAGTAACGGAGTCTCAGGTGCGGCGCATCTTCTCTTCTCGCGGTCTAACGAGGTTCTCTCTCCTGATGTTGCTTGCGGTGCCAGGTATCTTCGCTCAAACGACAACCGCACAGCCTTCGATGGACACGATTCTGCGCCGCCTGCAGGAGAATCTTTGGGACTACCAGGCCAACATTCCGGATTTTTTCGCGGAGGAGCACGTGGTCTCAACCTTGAAGTCGGAGGGTGCGCGAGAGATGAGGACCACCACCGACTCCACCTTCAGGCTGGCGCGCTCGCACGGGATCGGGGAGCCTCATACCTTCACGGAGACCCGTGAGGTGAAGCTGGTCAACAAAAAACCTGCAAAGGGTGAGGAGCTTCGTGGTCCGGCGATCTTTACCGGAGCCTTCTCTACCGGCCTCACCATCGTTTCACTCGAAGGTTCCAGCTGCTACGACTACACGCTCGATCCTGCGGGTGAACTCAATAAAGCTCCGGCGATCGTCATCGACTATGTGATGAAGCCCGACGGGCTGAACGATCCTTCCTGTCCCGGTCCGGAGAAGCAGTCCGGTCGCGCCTGGTTCGATCCCGTCAGCTTCCACACTCTGCGCATAGAGATGGCGATTCCCAATCACAGAGACAATAACGGGACTCGCGTGCTCTGGACGTGGGAGGTCGACTACGCTCCTGTCAGCTTCGACAGCAAACAGTTCTGGCTGCCGAAGACCATTACTTCGAAGGCCATAGCCAACGATGCCTCGGGCATCTGGACCTTCGTCGCCACCTACAGCAACTATCACAAGCTGACGGTCAGTTCGCGCATCGTTCCCGATACGCCGCAGTAGGGGCTGGATTCAGCGCAACATCTTCAGAAAGTGTCGCGTCAGCAGAACCGTGTTGTAGATGACGAATAACGTCCAGAGTGCAACGTAGGAGCCTGTACACCACAGAAGAAACCGCTTTCGCTTCTCCTCCCGGATCAGGGTTCCTGCAACGATCAGCGCGACGGCGAGCACGATTACCAGCCCGATGGCTCCGATCTTGAGTAAGGTGACAGCCTGGTACGCTCCTTCCATATTCGTCATCGTCTCACGAACTGCGATTGACAAGCGCGCTCGCAGCAAATCTCATGGACAGCGTCGAAAAAATCCATGGAGGAATCCCAATCAATGCGACGTTGTCTTTTGTTCGCTGCTGCCCTTCTCACTGCATCTCTTCCCGCCGTTTCCCAACAGCTTGCCCAGACGCCGCCGATGGGCTGGAACAGCTGGAACTGGTTTGCCGGGAAGGTGACCGACGCCGATATCCGCAAGGCAGCTGACCTGATGGTTTCGAGCGGTATGCGCGATGCCGGATATGTGTACGTGAACATCGACGATACGTGGCAGGGCAAGCGCGATGCGAATGGCGTGATTCATGCCAACGAGAAGTTTCCCGACATGAAGGCGCTGGCTGCCTATGTCCATTCGAAGGGACTGAAGATCGGCATCTACTCCTCGCCCGGTCCGCAGACCTGCGCACGCTATGAGGGTTCTCTCGGGCACGAAGAGCAGGATGCGAAGACGTATGCCGAGTGGGGCATCGACTATCTGAAGTACGACCTGTGCAGCTTCGGAAAGAACATGAAGGACGAGCACCCGAACGACTACGAGGCGCAGAACAAGATGATGCGCGATGCTTACGAGAAGATGCACCAGGCCATTCTGAAGGCAGGCCGTCCGATGGTGTACAGCCTTTGCCAGTATGGCTTCGATCAATCGTGGCAGTGGGCTCCCAAGGTGGGCGGCAACCTGTGGCGGACGACCGGCGATATCCGCGCCAGCTACGACAGCATGATCCTCATCGGCCTGTCGCAGGCGGGTCTTGCTAAGTTTGCCGGACCGGGGCACTGGAACGACCCCGACATGCTGGAGGTGGGCAACGGCAAGATGAATCACGACGAAAACATCGCACACATGACGATGTGGTCCATGCTCGCTGCACCCCTGATGGCGGGCAACAATTTCACGGAGATGAACGATGACGTTCGCTCCATTCTTACCAATAAAGAGGCTATCGCCATCGATCAGGACAAGCTGGGCAAACAGGGCGATCGTGTGTGGGCCGGGGAAGAGACCGAGATCTGGGCACGCCCGCTGGCTGATGGTTCCGTTGCGTATGCCATCTTTAACCTGGCCACCGATCGCAGCACGATGCGAGGGCTTCGGCTCCATCTAAAGGAAGCAGGCTTTCCCTCGGGCACGGCTCACGCGCGCGATCTTTGGGCGCATAAAGACCTCGGTGCGATCAAAGATACCGATGTCTTCACGATTCCGAAGCATGGGGCGGTTCTGCTTAAGCTGACGAAATAATCAGAACTAACAAATGAGGCCCGCTGGAATGCCGCCGGCCTTATTCTTTAATTGACCTCAATTCTCTCGAAACAGATTCGAAGGATCCTGACGTATGCTCCAGACTCTGCGCTTCGCCGTACTCACTCTCGTCGTTCTCGCCTCACCGCTCCTTCGCTCCCAGCAACAAGCTCCTCCACTCGCCGGTATCGCCCATCTCGCTATCCGGGTGCGTTCACTCGATGCGGCGCGGGAGTTCTATAACAAGCTCGGGTTCGAAGAGGCTTTTTCGCTCAAGGACAAAGAAGGCAAGCCACGCGAGAGCTTCATCAAGATTAACGACCATCAGTTTCTTGAGCTGTACCCAGCCAACCCCGAGGTTCCGAATGAGGCGGCTATCGGGTTTCTGCACGTCTGTTTCGAAGGGGACGATCTTCAGGCCGTGCACGACGACTATGTCACGCATGGCCTGACTCCCAAGCAGGTGCGCAAGGCTGGCGCGGGCAATATGCTGTTCACGATGGCTGGCCCTATCGATGCCAACGGCACCGCACAGAATATCGAGTACACGCAGTACATGCCAGGGTCAATGCACTTCGAGGATCGGGGAAAGCATCTTGGATCGGACCGAGTCGCCGAGTCGATCCAATCTGTCTCACTCGCGATGAAGGACCCCGCGGCGGCGCGGGATTTTTATCTCAACCAGCTCTCGTTCAAGTCCATCGCCGGCGACCCCATGTTCCTGCACATGCCCGGCAACTCCGGTCAGGAGGTGGAGATCACTACGGCTGCCTCGCTCGGCCCCAAGGCCCGATTCT
>Ga0268266_10003313_pt1 | contig 16171 bp, 13 predicted proteins | sample KBSS13metaG_FD_190356 | JGI IMG/M metagenome (GOLD analysis project Ga0268266, IMG submission 190356) | Switchgrass rhizosphere microbial communities from Kellogg Biological Station, Michigan, USA - KBS S1-3 metaG (SPAdes) (version 2) | ecosystem: Host-associated > Plants > Roots > Rhizosphere...
GTGGTCGGTTGAGACGGCGTCGTGCCGCGCCGAGCGCGGATGGATCGTCCACGAACCATCCGGACGCCGGCGGAGTTTCGGCAGTCTCGCGGCAAGCGCGTCGAAGCAGCCGGTGCCGGAGCAGCCGCGGCTGAAGGATCCCGCGAGCTTCACCTTGCTCGGCAAGCCGATGAAACGGGTCGACGGACCGGCCATCGTCACGGGCCGGGCGATCTACGGGATCGACGTGCGCGTGCCGGGAATGCTGTTCGCGTCGATCGAGCGCGCGCCGACGCTGGGCGGCGCGCTGGTTCGCTTCGATGCAGACGCGGCGCTGCGCGTGCCGGGTGTTCGCCACGTGGTTCCCGTCACGAGAGGAATCCTGCCGGGGGTCGCCGTCGTCGCTGACGACAACTGGTCGGCGCTCCGCGGCCGCGCCGCTCTGACCATTGAGTGGGCGTCGCGGCCGGGACCGCCGTTCGAGTCGGAGCAGTACCTGGCCGCGCTGCCTTCAGCCTGCGATCGCGCCACCTTCAAGGTGCGCCATGAAGGCGATGCGATCGCGGCAAAGGAAGCCGCGGCGTCACACTACGACGCGAGCTACCTGTTCCCGTTCCAGGCGCACGCGCCGATGGAACCGATGAACTGCACCGCCGATGTGCGTGCCGATCGGGCCGAGATCTGGGCGCCGACGCAAACCGACGTGCGGACGATCGCGCAAATCGTCAAGGTGACCGGCTTGCCCGAGTCGGCGGTCACGCTGCACTGCGTAATGATGGGCGGTGGATTCGGCCGGCGGCTGTTCGCGGACTACGCAGCCGAAGCGGTGGAGATCTCGAAAGCGATCGTGCGGCCGGTGCAGGTCACCTGGACCCGCGAAGACGACATGCGCTGCGGATATTTTCAGCCCGCCACCGCCGAGCGATTCACCGCCGGCTTCGACGCCGCTGGCGCGCTCACCGCCTTGATCCACAAGACGACCGCATCCGATTTGACCATCTACGATATTCACGACGGCCGCAACATCTGGACGGCGCCGCCCAAGCCCGCCAGGGGCGCCGACGACTACGAGAAGGATCAGAGCCCGTGGGGCGCGTACGATACGCCTTACGAATTTCCCGCTCTGCGCGTCGACTGCGCCGACGTCACGAGCGCGGTGCCGGTGGGGCCGTGGCGAGCCGTCGAGTATCCGTCGACCGTCTTCGCGCGCGAGTCGTTTCTCGACGAAATCGCGCACCGGACGGGACGAGACCCGATTGCGTTCCGCCTCGACCTTCTTCCACGGGACTCCAGGAAAGTCGGGCCTTACACCATCGATCGCGCCCGTCTGGCACGTGTGCTCGAACAGGCACGAGAACGGACCGGCTGGAGCACGCCGGCGTCTGCCCGACCCGGACGCCGCAGTGGACGCGGCGTGGCCGCGAATGTCTATCACGCGGGCAGCTATCTCGCGATGGTGGCTGAGGTGTCCGTTGCCGACGACCTCTCCGACCTGCGCGTCCATCGCCTGACGACCGTCGTGGACTGCGGCATCGCGCTGAACCCGCTCGGCGTCATCGGTCAGACCGAGAGCGGGATCACGTGGGGACTCACCGCAGCGCTCCTTGGAAAGATCGATTTCAAGGCGGACGCGCCGGTGCAGAAGAATTTCTCGGACTATCACGTGATGCGCATCGGACAGATGCCTGAACTGGACACCGTGCTGCTCGACAGCGGTGCCTCGCCTGGGGGGTTCGGCGAGCATCCCGTGCCGCTGGTCGCGCCGGCCATCGCGAACGCGCTGTTTGCGGCAACCGGGATTCGTGTCCGTCAGCTGCCGCTTCGACTGAATCAGCGCCCCGCCTGACGGCCCGGATCGGTTTTCGACCCTCCATATACCAAATCGGCCAGGGCCGGAATATTGCTACGCTTTCGTCGAGGACTCATCGTGTCGACCCGCGCGCCGGGCAGCGTCGGATTCATGCTCCGCGCGCTGCGCTACCGCAACTATCGCCTGTTTTTTGGCGGCCAGATCGTCTCGCTCGCCGGATCCTGGATCACCACGACGGCCACGAGCTGGCTGGTGTATCGGCTCACCGGCTCAGCACTTCTGCTCGGCCTCGTCGGCTTTGCCGGCCAGATCCCCGCGTTTCTCCTCGGCCCCTTCGCCGGGATCGTCGTCGACCGCATGGATCGCCGCCGGCTGCTCATCGCGACGCAGGTCGTCTCGATGCTCGAGTCGTTCGCACTCGCGGGGCTGACGCTCACCGGACACATCACGGTCGAGTGGATCATTGTGCTGAACATCGTGCAGGGCGTCGTGAACGCGTTCGACATGCCGGGTCGGCAGGCGTTCCTGATCGAGATGATCGAAAACAAGAATGATCTCTCGAATGCGATCGCGCTGAACTCGTCGATGGTGAACGTAGCCCGCCTGCTCGGACCATCGATTGCCGGCGTCGTGATCGCCGCGACCAATGAAGGCTGGTGTTTTGCGATCGACGGCGTGAGCTACATCGGCGTCATCGTCGCGCTCGTCGCAATGCGGATGGCGCCTCGGCCGGCGCTCTCGGATCGCCGTCAGGGTCCATGGAAGCAGTTCGTCGAAGGGTGGCGGTACGCCTTCGACTTCCGGCCGATTCGATCGATCATCCTGCTGCTCGCCCTCGTCAGCCTCGTCGGCGTTCCGTATTCGGTGCTCATGCCCGTTTTCGCCGCCACCGTCTACCACGGGGGGCCTCACACACTCGGCTTGCTGATGGGGGCGTCGGGCTGCGGCGCGCTGGCGGGCGCGTTATGGCTGGCCACTCGCCGCACGGTGGTCGGGCTCGGACGGGTGATCATCGCTGCCAGCACGGCGTTCGGGACGGGCCTCATCGCATTCTCGGTCGCCCCGGTCCTGTGGCTGGCGCTCCCGTGCCTTGTGGTCGCAGGGTGCGGCTTCATCGTGCAGATGGCATCGAGCAACACGATCATCCAGACCATCGTCGACGAGGACAAGCGCGGCCGGGTCATGAGCTTCTACATGATGGCGTTCCTCGGCACGGTCCCGTTCGGCAGCCTCATCGCCGGATGGATGTCGTCGCGCGTCGGCGCGCCGAACACGTTACGCTTCGGCGGTCTCTGTTGTCTGGCGGGCGCCGCCTGGTTTGCGACCGAGCTTCCGCGAATCCGCGCCGTCGTGCGGCCGATTTACATCAGGATGGGCATCCTGCCGCAGGTCGCGGCCGGGATCGCCGACGCCGCGGAACTCTCCGTGCCGCCGGAACGCCAGTAGCGCTTCCGCCCATCCTGCCCTTCCCGCCTATCCAGCCCGTCGTCGTTCGACGACCATCTGACGGACCCGAAGGTGATGCGGTTTTCGGCAATCGGTTCCGGCTGCACGTTACCGCGATCGATCGGTGAGGTAGCGAAATTCGAGAATCGCACCGGGGTTCTCGACCCTCGCCGCCGGTCTCCCCGACTCGTCCTGCGTGTTGCCGCCGACGTCGGTGGCGATCAACAGCGCCAGGCCATCCGGCCGCACCGCGACGTCCCTGTACCGATTCACTGTCTTGAGCGGCTGGTTCTCGTCGGGCTCGCCGATCACCGCCGTGCCGGCCGCGTCGAGCTGCATGCGGTACACGGTCCCGTGCTTGAGGCTCGGCATCAACAGAGAATGATTCCAGCCGGGGATGCCGGTGGTCGCGGAGTACACCGCCAGGCTCGACGGCGCAACGGTCGGCCAGCACTGGTAGTACAGCTCGCGGTCCGCGCACTTCGGATCCTTGAAGTCGTAACCCGTCGGGACCGTCCGAAACGTCTGAATGGGCGGCGTGAAGTCGGGATGGCTCCAGCTGCTTTCCTTGGCCAGTGGAACCGACGGCGGCACGGCCGGATAGGCGGTGAACGTCAACGATTCGCAGGGCACGCCTCTGGACGCGGACCAGTTCGCATACGCATACGACTGGTCGTCCTTGTAGCCGGCGACGTGGGGCCAGCCGTAGTTCTTGCCCGCCCTGATCACATTCACCTCGTCGTCGGTGTTCGGCCCGTGCTCGGACTCGTACAACTTCCCATCCGCCCCGAAGACCAGCCCCTGAGGGTTGCGATGGCCGTACGAGTAAATGTGGCTTCTCACGCCTGCGATTGTCGGGTTGTCCGCTGGAATCGATCCGTCGAGATTCAACCGCAGTATTTTTCCCTCGTAGAGCGACCAGTCACCTGCGCGCACCTGCGCCGCGGTCGGCATGCTCTGGGCGCGATTCGGCTTGCAGAAGTTGGCCAGCTGGTCGGCGCCCATGTCCCCGATCGTGAAATACAGCTTCCGATCGGGGCCGACGATCAGGCGTCCGCCCTGGTGATCGGTGCCGGCGGGGAGGCCGGCCAGAACGTCCTGGGCGCTCCCCAGCACATGCGCGCGAGGATCGTACTTGAGGCGCACGATCTTCGTCCGGCGGGTGACCGTCGCGACGTTCGCGTCGGCATCGTAGGTGTAAGCAACGTAGACGTAGTCGTTACCGCTGTCCTTCAGCAGCCCGGGGTCAAGCGCCATGCCGAGCAGGCCGCCTGGCCCGTCGGTCAGGAGATCGGTAATCACGATCGCCGGCTCTTTCGATCCATCCGAGGGACGGACACGGGTGACCCGTCCGGCGGTCCGCTCCGTCACCCACAAATAGTCGTCCGGTCCCCAGATCACCTGGAACGGATTCTCGAGTCCTGTCGCCACGACGCGTTTCGCGAACGCCATTCGGGACGCGGCCGTCGTCTGACCCCGCGTGTGTGCGGACGGCGCGGCGACGGCGACGATAGCGAGGAACGCGAGCAGCGGCTCTCTCATGATGACTTTTTTCGATCGGCCTTCCACGCGGTCAGGCGCATGAGCAGCTCAGTGCCGGATGCAATGATTGGCAACGCGCCGGCCTCAGTGGTGTCGGCACCAATATGCGCGGCAAGGGTGCGGGAATCGACACCAAGGACGTCAGCGATGGCCCGAGGCGCCGCGCGGACCTTCTCAGCGTTGAGGAATTCCAGAATCTCGGGCAGCGCCACGGATCCAATGGCCCCGCGTGGGCGGCTCGCCTTGCTCGTCCGATTGCAGACCGCACAGAAGCGGCTGTCGATGCCGTGAACGCATCGCGCTGCGGTCATCGCGGTACGACGCCGCAGTCGAAGCGGCCCGCGGCTTTCGAATCGTTCGTGGTAAACGTTCCTGAGTGTCCGTCGGCGTTGACAACAATGGTGCCGAGGCCTCCGTAACTGTCCTCGAGCGCGGTCTTACCGAGATAGATCGCCAGGATCTCGTTCTGATACTTCCCCGGACCGGCAAACTTCGCCTTGTTCGCGTGCATCTGATCCGCCATCGCCGCGCCAGGGCCGATGGTGAACGCAAGCGTCGGAAGATCCGCCGGTCCCCACGTTCCCGAGAGCGTGCCGTCGCTGAGGATCCTGCAGCTGCCCGTCGTCACCGTCCGGGGCTTGGGCTTCTCGATGATCGCAGTCGGCGGCGCGGCAGCATGAACCGTGAGCGCCGCGCTGAAGACAACAATGATAGAAACTATTCGTCTCACGGGATCACACCTTCATGATGAACGGATCCTGCACCTCGTCTCCCAGCTCGCACCAGACGCTCTTGGTCTGCAAATACTGGTAGACCGCCTCGAGACCATTCTGACGGCCGATGCCGCTCGCCTTGTAGCCGCCGAACGGTGAGTTGAACGTCAGCGCGCGGTAGGTGTTCACCCACACCGTGCCGGACTCGAGGGCCCGTGCCATCTTATGCGCTCTGCGGACGTCCCGCGTCCAGACGCCGGCCGCGAGACCGAACTCGGTGTCGTTGGCGAGCGCGAGGACCTCCGCTTCGTCCTTGAATGGCGTGACGGCGAGTACCGGCCCGAAGACCTCGTTCCGCATCAGAAAATTGTCCTTCGTCAGCTGATGGACGACCGTCGGCTGATAGAAGTAGCCGTCCGGAAACTCCGCCAGTTGCGGCCGTGCGCCGCCGCAGAGCACCTTCGCGCCTTCGCTCACGGCGCGCTGCACCATCGATTCGTCCTTCTCCAGCTGCATCTTCGTTGCGACCGGCCCCATCTGCGTCGCCGCCTTCAATGGATCGCCGATCGTAATCTGCTGCGCACGGCGGACGATGCGATCCACGAACGCGTCGTAGATCGACTGGTGAATGTACGCGCGCGACCCCGCGACGCAGGTCTGCCCCGCTGCCGCAAAAATGCCGGCGAGCACGCCCGCCTCCGCCTGCTCGAGGTTCGCATCGTCGAAGACGATGTTCGGGCTCTTGCCGCCGAGCTCGAGCATGCAGCTGACGAGGCGCTGGCCTGCTCGCGCCGCAATCGCGCGGCCGGCACCGACGCTCCCCGTAAAGGAGACCTTGGCGACCAGCGGGTGATCGACGAGCGCTTCGCCCGTTTCCCGGAAGCCGCAGACGACGTTGATGACGCCTGGCGGAATGCCGGCGGCTTCTGCCAGCCTGGCGAGCTCGACGGCGGACGCCGACGTGATCTCCGATGGCTTGAGCACGATCGTGTTGCCCGCAGCGAGCGCGGGCGCCAGCGACATGATCGCGATGAAGGTCGGTGAATTCCACGGCGTGATGACGCCGACGACTCCCAACGGCTCGCGCAGCGTGTAGTTGAAAATGCTCTGGCGATCGAGCGGGATGACCGTGCCTTCGATCTTGTCGGCGAGGCCGCCGAAGTAATAGAGCCAGTCCTGCGCGATGCGCGCCTGCGCCCGCATCTCCGCGAAGAGCTTCCCGTTCTGTTCCGTCTCGATGGTCGCGATGCGGTCGGCGTGCTCGGCAATCACGTCGCCCCATTTCATCAGCAGGCGGCCACGACGGGTGGGCGACAACTTTCCCCACGGACCGCTGCGGTACGCGTCGGATGCGGCCTTGACGGCGCGATCGACCTCGGCCGGCCCCGCCAGCGCGAAGCTGCCCCACACGCCGCCGGTTGTCGGATTGAAGGCGGTGAACGTGCGACCGTCCGCGGCAGCGACGTCAGCGCCGCCGATGTAGTTCTGATAGGTGTTCATGAATCTCCTCGCTCGGCTGAAAGCCTTCGCGCTACGGCCGCTGAGATCGCTCGGCTGACGCCTTCGCGCTGCGCGACACCCAACACGAAACTCACGAAATCAGGGTACGTCTTGTCGTTGTTTCGTGTCTTTCGTGTGTTTCGTGGCAAGCCCACCCCGACGCAATCAACGGAACCCTTAGAACGTCGCGGGAACTCCCTCGACGATGAGCTCGGCGCCGGTGGCGGCGCGGACGGCGTCGACCGTCGTCTCCGCGGCGATTTCCTTCAGCACGAGCCCGCGCGCGGTGACCTCGATGACGGCCAGCTCGGTCACGATCAGGTTCACCACCTTCAGGCCCGTAAACGGAAGTGTGCAGCGCGTGACGATTTTGTGCCCGCCGTCTTTCGTGGCGTGCTCCATCGCGACGATCACCTTCTTCGCGCCGGCGACGAGGTCCATCGCGCCGCCCATCCCCTTCACCATCTTGCCGGGAATCATCCAGTTCGCGAGGTTGCCTTCAGCGTCCACCTGCAAGGCGCCGAGGACGGTGAGGTCGATGTGCCCGCCGCGCACCATCGCGAACGAGTCGGCGCTGCTGAAATACGAACAGCCCGGCGTCTCGGTGACTGTTTCCTTGCCCGCGTTGATCAGATCCGGGTCGACCTCGTCCTCGGTCGGAAACGGCCCGATCCCGAGCAGGCCGTTTTCCGAGTGGAGAGTGATCTGAACGCCCGGCGGAATGTGGTTGGCCACCAAGGTCGGCATCCCGATGCCGAGATTGACGTAGTCGCCGTCTTTCAGCTCGCGCGCTACGCGGGTGACAATTCTGTCGCGAACATCTGCCATAGGCTTGGCCACGAAACTCACGAAACGCAAAACCCACGAAAGGCACGAAAAAGACAGAATTTTCTTCTTCGTGTGTTTCGTCGATTTCGTGTGTTTCGTGGTTTAGGTCGTCCTCTCTTTTCTCACCGTTCTCTTCTCGATCCTCTTCTCGTATTTCTCGCCCTGCAGGATGTACTTCACGAAAATCCCGGGCGTGACGACCTGGTCCGGATCGAGCTCGCCGGGTTCGACCAGGTGCTCGACCTCGGCGATGGTGACCGCGGCGGCCGTCGCCATCACGGGGTTGAAGTTGCGCGCGGTCTTCCGGTAAATGAGGTTTCCCGCCCGGTCGCCCTTCCAGGCCTTCACGAACGCGAAATCGGCTTTGAGAGGCGCCTCCAGCACGTAGGGCTTGCCGTCGATCACCCGCGTCTCCTTGCCCTCGGCTACGAGCGTCCCATATCCGGTCGGGGTGAAAAAACCGGCGATGCCGGCGCCGCCGGCCCGGATGCGCTCGGCGAAGGTGCCCTGCGGCACGAGCTCGACCTCGAGCTCACCGCTCAGGAACTGGCGCTCGAACTCCTTGTTTTCGCCCACATAGGTCGAAATCATCTTGCGGACCTGGCGCGCGCGGAGGAGCACGCCGATGCCAAAATCGTCGACGCCGGCATTGTTGCTGACGACGGTCAGGTCCCGGGTCCCGCGGACGCGCAAAGCGTAAATGAGTGTCTCCGGGATGCCGCATAACCCGAAGCCGCCCATCATAATGGTGGCGCCGTCCGGAATCCGCTCCACGGCTTCTGCGGCGCTCGCCAGCACTTTGTTCACGGACGCTATTCTATCAAGTAAGATGACACTCCCATTTGATGCATCCTGACCTCGAACAAGCCATCGGGTTCCACGAATCGATCGTCGCGGAAGGCGGAAAGGCGCTCGTCGGATACGACACAGCCAAAGCGCTCGCCAACGTCGTGCTGATGTCGGAGATCCCGACGTCGTACGACAAGAAGGAACAGCGTCAGGTCAACGCCGGCAACCTGCTGTTGCGCGGGGTGCCCGGCGTCGGCAAGACGTTCTTCGGCGTCATCCTCGCGGCCATCAGCAACGCGAAGTTCGTGCGCATTCAAGGGCGCGCGGATCTCCAGCCGACGGAAGTCGTCGGCTTCCAGATGATCAATCCGGCCACCGGCGACCTGATGACCGAATTCGGTCCGCTGGCGGAGGCCGAGGTCATCCTGCTCGACGAAATCAACCGCATCCCGCTCAAGTCGCAGAGCGCGTTCCTCGAAGCGCTGCAGGATCGGACGGTCACCGTCGGCAAAACCACGTTCGAGCTGCCGTCGTTCAGCTTCGCCATCGCGACGATGAACCCGGTCGAGCTCGGACAAGGAACGTTTCCCCTCTCGGAAGCGGCGACCGATCGATTCGCCATCATGGTGAACATCGGGTACCTGCCGCCGGAAGAGGAAGCCAAGCTCGTGCACTTCGACTTCAAGAGCGTGCGCCTCAACGAGCTGATGTCGAAAGAACGGATCATCCAGCTGCGCTCGGCGATCACCGAGCACGTGTTCATGCACGAGAAGCTCGGGATGTACATCCAGCGCCTGGTGGCGGCCACGCGTCCCTATAATCCGGACACCGACTGGCATGTGCACTCGCCGTCGGAACTGGTCGAGCACGGCGTCGATCTCGGCGCGTCACCGCGCGCGATCATCTGCTGGGGCCGCCTCGCGAAAGTGTGGGCGCTGCTCGTGCGCAAGCGCACGGAGGTCTACCCCGAGGACATCCAGGACCTCGCCGTCTACGTCCTCGGCCATCGCCTCTGGCTCGGCCCGCACGCCGCCAGCCACGGCCTGACGACCGACAGCGTGATCGCGGATGTCGTGGAAAGGGTCGCCGTACCGTGACCCGATGCCGCGACACACACGAAAGCACGAAACACCCGGAAAAGACATCTGGTTGCATTTCGTGGATTTCGTGAGTTTCGTGCAGTTCGTGGCTTTCGTGATGAGATGAGAGTGCAGTGAGGACCCGAGAGACCGACGTCGAACCGTTCGTGAACCTGTCGGAGCTCACCGAAATCGAGCTCCTGATCATGCGGCGCATGAGGGAGTTCACGATCGGCGAGCACCGCAGTCTTTTCACGGGCTCTGGCTTCGACTTCGTCGGCCTGCGTGACTGGCAACCGGGCGACCGCACCTCCAACATCGACTGGGCGCAGTCGACGCTCACCAACTTCAGCCCGATGATCGTGCGCGACTACGAGCAGCGCAGTACGGCGACGGTGGTCGCCATCGCGGACGCGTCGCTCTCCACGCGGTGCGGCATCGACGGTGTGCCGATTGCGGCCGCCATCGCGCGAACGATCGGCACGATTGGGATGTCGGCGGTCTTCTTCCAGGATCTGTTCGGATTGATCACCTTCGACGCGAAGTTCGAGCAGATGGCGGCCATCCGTCCGCGCGTGGGCAAGAATCAGGTGATCCACACGCTGGACGCCTACCAGTTCGGCACCGGGCTCCAGCCGCTCAAACGGGCCGACAGCCTCAGCATGTCGCTCGCCGGCTTTATGCGGAAGACGTCGATGGTGCCGGTCATCTCGGATTTCCTGTTCGACGAGGCGGGCGACATCATGAAGGAGCTCGCCCAGCTCAATTCGATGCACGACGTGTTCATCGTGCTCATCGACAGCGCGTTCGCCTTCGAGCTGCCGTCGGTGTCGGCCGGCTGGATCGAGGCGTTCGACGTCGAGACCGGGCGATCGAAGGTGATGTCGCGCGGCGCGCTGCGCACGCTCTCGGCGCGAACGCGGACGTGGCAGGACGAAGTCGCCAGGCTGGCGAAGAACAACGACCTCGACGTCCTGCGCATCGGCGTCGACGAGCTGCAGACGGCGATTGCGCTGAGCGAGTTCATCGCAGAGCGGAGACTTCGGAAAGCGGCGTAGATCACGAAACGCTCGAAAACCACGAAACACACAAAAAGGATCTGGTTGGGTTCGTGAGTTTCGCGGGTTTCGTGGTACCGGGAGAGGGTCACGAGAGAGCCATGGTTCGAAACAGCCTATTGGCGTTATTCCTGTTCGCAGCCGCTGCAACCGCGGCCGCCGCGCAAACCGTCCAGACCGACCCGCTGCAGTGCTGGTGGCGGACCAGCACCGGCGCCGTTCGCGTGGGCGAGCCGTTCACGGTCGTCCTGACCTGCGCCGTTCTCGAAACCGACGAGGTCACCGTCGTTCCCGACCAGACACGGCTGGAGCCGTCAGTCGTGCAGTTCGCGCCGTTCGAAGTGCTCGGCGGAACGCACGGGGCGGATTTGCGCAGCGATCAGCGCCGCTTCTTCCAGTACGAATACCGGCTGCGCCTCATCGCGGACGGCATGTTCGGCAAGGATGTGGCCCTGCCCGACACGAAGATCAGCTATCGGGTGCAGAGCAAGGTCGGCCAGAAGACGTCCCTGCAGGGACGCGACCAGACCTACGTGATGCCGGCCCAGTCGATGCGCGTGCTGTCGCTCGTGCCGTCGGACGCCTCGGACATCCGCGACACGTCCGCGAGCGACACCTTCGGCGACATCGATCAGCGGGCGTTCCGCGCGAACCTGTTCACGATCATCGGGAGCGTGCTGTTCGTCCTCGCCGCGCTGATGACGATCCTCGGCCTCGTCCGCCTCTTCCAGAAGTATCGGAAGCCGGCCGTCGTCAGCAAACAGCTGATCACCGATACGGCGATTCTCAACGGCGTCAGCCGCGAGCTCTCACGCGTGCAGCACGACCGCGACGCCGGCGGCTGGACGCCGGAGCTGGCGAGCCGTGCGATCGGCGCGCTGCGCATCGCCGCCACCTACGCCATCGGCCGACCGGTCAGCCAGATGCCCGCCAGCCGCCTGCTCGTCGACGGCACTGAGACCGCGGAGCCGGGTCGCCTGGTCCTGAAAGCCGGCTGGCCCCGCGGGAAGCGGATCGCGGTATCGGGCGCGGTGACGCCGCAGACCGTCGCGCGCCACATCGCACGCCCCGGCCAGACGCCGGCGGTCATCGCGCTCCTCGAATCGATATCGACGGCGATCGCCGCGTTCACGGCCGCGACCTTCAACCGCGAGGGCAAACTCAACGACAGCGCTCTCGACGAAGGTCTGGCGACGGCCAAGCAGGTCACGCGCAAGATGAAGATCCAGCAGCTCTGGATCATGAAGCGGTGGGCAGCACGGCGCGCGCTCACACCGCTGGAATCGCGGGTGTGGTCCCGATAACCCAGCTCCCGGCGGTCGTCCGGGACGTGATCTTCGAGTGGCGCAACGCGCGAACCGCCGACCTGCTGTTCACGCATCGCGACGACTCGATCATCGCGATGGTCGTGCTCGTGGGACTGGCGCTGGCCGTGCTGGTCGGCCGCGCCCTCACGCGCAACAAGGCCGGCCGCACGCAGGTCGCGCTGCCGGCGGTGCTCGATTGGAGCGGCGGCTCCTGGACATCGATCGTCCGCCACGGCGCCCTGATTCTGTTCCTGGCGGGATTGCCGTTCTTCGTGCTCGCGTTCGCGGATCCGTATTCATCGCTGACGCACGAGCAGGTCAGCTTTCCCGGGCGCCGCATCGCGCTCATGATCGACGCCTCGTCGAGCATGATGGCGCGGTTTCCCGCCGCGCACCTCAACGCCAAGGCGCCGAACGAGGCGACGTTCTTCACGACGGTCGCCGCCGCCGAGACGTTCATCCGCCAGCGCATGAGCGGCAAGTACCACGATCTGATCGGGCTCATCGAGTTCGGCGACGAAGCCTATGTCGTCACGCCCTTCACGAGCGACTACGACAACATCCTCCTGAGCCTGAACCTGATTGGCGACTGGACCGAGTTCATGAAATTCCCGGATCAGGGGACGACGATCGGTCTCGCGATCGAGCAGAGCGTCGGCCTGTTCAAGGCGTTCGACTTCCTCGACGCTGCGGGCAACCTGATGCTGCTCTTCACCGACGGCCAGGACACGCAGGTCACGATCCACGGCAAGAACGTGAACGAAATTCTGGAAGGCGCCAAGCAGACGAAGATTCCGGTCTACATGATTCGCACGAGCTACAACAAAGGGCTTGGCGCGGTGCTGCCCGACGACATCTGGAAGCCGGCGGTCGAGGCGACCGGCGGCAAGTTCTACCCCGCCGGCGACGAGCAGGCGGTGCTCAACGCGATCAAGGACATCGATACGCGATCGGCGGGACGCGTCGACGTGAAGCGCTACAGCAGCCAGCAGCCCAAGTTCGCCGGATACGCATTCCTGGCGGCGAGCTTCTGGATGGTCGCGCTCACGCTGCAGCTGACCGTGCCGTATTTCAGGAAGTTTCCTTGACTGTAGTGCAGGCCTTGAGGCCTGCAACGTATTTCCGCAAGGTAAGTAGTGCAGGCCTTTAGGCCTGCAATGAACGAGGATTGACGATGAAATCAGCGCTGGGTCCCTTCGTCGTGGCGGTCGTACTGGCAATTGGCGGCAGCGCGCTGTGGATCGCCGGACGGACCGAAACACAGCTGGCAGACGTGCACAAGCAGCTGGCGATGCTGCACTATGCCGACGCGCAGGAGGAAGGGAGCGAAGTCGAGCAGACGCTCGGCCTCGAGCGCCGCGTCCCCATGCTCGGCAAGGCGGCGGAGACCGACGCGCGCGGCGCGCGCGCCTCGGCCGGATACTGGCGGACCGACTACGCCGCCATCGCCCCGCAGCACGACGCCAACGGCGTCATCACGGAAACGGACCCGGCGATTCTCCTGTTGAACGCCAACGCTGCGTTCCGCGCGAGCCAGACTGCCGGCGATCGCCTCGACGCCGCCCGCCGTCTCGACACCGTCGTCAAGAGCTACGCGGAAGTGCTGAAGGCGCCCGCGTGCGGCGCCGGCGATCGCGCGTGCGACGGACGCGCGATGGATGCGGCGTTCAATTACGAGTACGCGATCCGGACGCGCGACATGCTCGCGAAATCGCGGCCCGGGGCGCCTGCCAAGACGGCGGCGAAACCAGCCGCGAAGGCCGACGATAGCGACCTGCCGGCTGGACCGACGCTCCACGGCCGCCCCGGCGCGCCGCCGGCTGCGGTCGATATGAACCAGTTCAAGATCGTCATCCCCAAGCGCGGTGAAGAACGCAAGGATGCACCCGACGCGGGCAAGGGGGGACAGAAAATCAGAAAGGGCTGAGGGCTTAGGGCTAAGGGCTTAGGTTCAGCGCTTGGGGAAATACGCGAGCGTCTGATTTGGTCCTTCAATTAGCAATCAGCACTTTGCAATTTGCAATCTCATGTTAGGGATCAACCTCGATACCGTCCGCTTCGCCACTCCGGAGTACCTGTGGCTGCTGATCGCGCCCGGGGTGTTGTTCATCGGCTGGTGCTGGCAGCTCAGCGCGCGGCGGCGCGACTCGCGGCGCTTCCGGCAGCACCGCCGGCTGCCGGTGCGCGAGCGATTTCCAGTTTTTGGCAATCTCGTGTTCTGGCTGTGCCTGATCTTCGCGAGCGCGTGCACGATCCTCGCGCTGTCGCGTCCCACAGCCGCCGCGGCTCTCGTTCGCACGGCCGGCGTCGATCTCGTCGTCTTGCAGGACGGGTCGGCCTCGATGCGCACGCAGGACGTGCCAGGGAACCGGTGGCAGCGATCGATGCGGTTCCTGCGCGTGCTCGGCGAGTCGCTGGCGTGGAAGGACGACCGCATGGCGATGGCGCTGTTCGCGCACATCGCGGCGCCGCAGGTCCGGCTCACCAAGGATCCCAACACCTTCTTCTTCTTCCTCGATCACCTCGCACAGGAACCGCCGTTCCGCCTCGAGGACGATACGACCTGGGACACGAACATCGAGCTCGGCATCGCCTGGGGCATGCGGCTGATTGAGAAGGACACCGAGCTGTACGGTAAGTCGCCGAACGCCAAGGCGTTCGTGCTCGTCACCGACGGGCAGGCGTGGAGCGGCGAGGTGGCGCGCGCGCTGAAGAACGCCCGCACCAACGACGTCCCCGTCTACGTCGTCGGCGTCGGCACGACCGTCGGCGCGTTCATTCCGGAGCCCGAGCGCAAGCCGAACGACACGTCACCGCGCGAGCCGCCGATTCGTGCGGCCCTTGACCGCGGATCGCTGATGCAGATCGCCAACGCCGGCGGCGGCGAATACATGGAGCTCGATCGCGAAGGCGACCGGGAGATCGCGAATCGCATCATCGACGCCGCGCGCAAGCGCGCCGGATCGCGAGGCCTCGAGGTCGCGAACGAAGAGCTGTACTGGCGCTTTCTCCTCGCGGCCGCCGCGTTCATGACCGTGGGCCTGCTGTTCCTGCAGGAAAAGGCGGAACTGTGGCTGCAGGCCGCCGGCGCCGCCGTCGCGTTGACGCTGGTCTGGACGCTGACACGCTAAGAAGAAACCGCGGAGAACGCAAAGACCGCAGGGCTTTTTCTCTTCGTTCTGATTGAACCAGTTCTAGATCGCTTCCGTTCGCCCCGGCGCGTGGTCGCGGCGCTGATCGAACAAAGGATAAGGTCTCCGTGCTCTTTGCGGTCTCTGCGGTTTCATCTGGTCGTCGACCGCAGAACGCTGATTGTGTTCTGACCTACCGTCTCCGCGCTCTTCGCGGTTTTTGCGGTTTCATCTGATCGTTCCACAGCCACGCCGCACCCCTGACACCGCTCGAATCGCCGTGCCTGGCGCGGACGAGGCGCGTGACGATGCGATCGGAGAAGATGTGCGGCAGCCAGAGCGAGGGCACGCGCTCGTAGAGCCGCTCGATGTTGGAGACTCCTCCGCCAAGCACGATGACGTCGGGATCGATGACGTTGACGATGCTGGCGAGCGCTCGCGCCATCCGATCCTCGTAACGGCTCAGCGCGGCGTCCGCCAACGAGTCGCCTGCGGCAGCACGTGCCGCAATCTCCTGCGCAGTGAGTTTCTCGCCCCCGCTGGCGCGGTAGTCGCGTTCGAGCCCCGGCCCCGAGAGGAAGGTCTCGATGCAGCCGCTCCGCCCGCAGTAGCACGCCGGACCGGGCGATTCGACGCCGCTCGCAGCCGGCAGCGGATTGTGTCCCCATTCGCCGCCGATCGCGTTGGCGCCGACGAGCACCTGGCGATCGATCACAACCCCTCCGCCGGTCCCGGTCCCGACGATCACGCCGAAGACGATGTGCGCGCCCGCAGCGGCGCCGTCTGTGGCCTCCGACAATGTGAAGCAGTTGGCGTCGTTCGCGAACCGGATCGGCCGATCGAGCAGGCGTGAGAGATCATCGGACAGCATCCGGCCATTCAGCCACGTCGAGTTGGAGTTCTTGATCAGGCCGGTCGCCGGTGAAACTGTTCCAGGAATCCCGATGCCGACGCTGCATCTGGCCGCGACGTCGCGTTCGATATCAGTC
>Ga0268266_10003316_pt1 | contig 16160 bp, 13 predicted proteins | sample KBSS13metaG_FD_190356 | JGI IMG/M metagenome (GOLD analysis project Ga0268266, IMG submission 190356) | Switchgrass rhizosphere microbial communities from Kellogg Biological Station, Michigan, USA - KBS S1-3 metaG (SPAdes) (version 2) | ecosystem: Host-associated > Plants > Roots > Rhizosphere...
CGGCAAGACCGCCCGCGAGGCGGTCGCCGGCTTCACCGAAGCTGACTTCGAAGCCCTGCACGAGTTCGTCAGAAGCATCGCCGCCGCCGGCTGCCAGGTAGCCATAGTCCACGCCCGCAAGGCAGTCCTCGGCGGCCTTTCCCCGAAAGACAACCGCGAAGTTCCACCCCTGCGCTACGACGTAGTGAAGCGCCTGAAAGCCGCTTTCCCGAATCTCCCCTTCATTGTGAACGGCGGCTTCAAAGACGCCGGCGCGGTAGAGGAGGCGTTGAGTTGGTCAGACGGCGTGATGCTCGGCCGCGAGGCCTACCATCGCCCCTTCGTCCTCGCCGAGCTCGAGCACGCTTTATATCCCGACTCGCCTCCGACTCCCTCCAGGGAAGAGCATCTCGATCGCATGGCGCGATACGCCGACCGAGCGCTGGCAAAAGGTGATCGCCTGTCGGCCATCACGCGCCACATGCTGGGCCTCTATGGAGGAATGCCCGGAGCTCGCGAGTACCGCCGCACCCTGAGCGAAGGCTCTCGCGCACCCGACGCGGGCCCGGGGTTATTCAGACGAGCCATCCCAACCCCGCGCATTTGCGCCGAGGTCGACTGACAGGCGGCACCGGAGCGGCATTTACGCAACGCATCAATCCGGCGCATTGACACAGTATATCCTTCGGAGAAGGCGCGTTGGCCGCGCACGCTACCGGGGAGTTGACTCGCACCTGCAACCGGCGGAAAGTTACGTCGGGCAGATTGGTGATATTCCACGACGCGCGGAGTCAGTACTACGGCCGGGCGCATCGGTCCCGGCTGCGGCATTAAGACTCCGTCATTCTCGGGAGTCACGCCTATGAAAGTCTATCCTGTGGCGGCAGGCGTCCTGGTCCTGATGGCTTGTGCGAACCTCATCGGGTGTTCGCAGGCGGATGAGCGGCTGCCGCCGGCAGTGACGGGGGCCATCGCCCGTGACTTCAACGAGGGCGATGCCGTACGCGTGGCGGCGAACTACACCGACGACGCCCAGATCCTTGCGCCTCAACACGCCGCCATCGACGGTAAGCCGGATATCCTCGCCTTCTTCAAGTCCAACATCGACAAGTATCTGAGTTACGGCAACGACTCGAAGTGGAGCATGGTGCGCGGGGACCTGGCGGTCGAGCAAGGCGTGTACATTGTCAGAAATGTGAAAGTCGGCGCGAACGTCGAAGCCGGCAAGTACATTCGCGTCTGGAAGAGAACCGGCGACACCTGGAAGCTGTATCGTGACATGTACAGCCCCGACCACGAGACCTCCGCGGTGGTGTCGCTGGCGCCCGAATCGGGCCAAGAGCTCAGTGCGAAGTAATGAGGCGGAGCGAAGCCATGACGAACGGCAAACGGGCACTCATTGATTGGCTGCGCCATGCGCATGCGATGGAGCGAGCGAACGTCGACAACCTGGATCGGCTCGCGGACCGATTCTCGAGGCACCCCGAGCTCGCGGGGCGATTTCGGGAGCATTGGCGGGACTCGCTTGCCCAGGTCGCCGCCCTGGAAGCCTGCCTGAAAAAGCTGGGATCTGACACCTCGACAGTCAGGGACCTTACCAGCCGTTTTGTCGGGGTCGCGCATGCCTACTCCGGCTTGCCCTCGCTCGATGTGCCGGTGAAGGATTGCGTCGCTGCGTATGCGTCCATGCATCTTGAGATCGCGACCTACATTTCGCTACGCGCGGCGGCACTGGAGCTCGAGCAGCCGGAGATTGCCCGGATGTGTGACGAGCATCTGGCGCGCGAGCGGGCCATTTCCGGCTGGCTCGAAGAGCAGATTGCCCAAGTCACGGTGGAGTTCTTGCGCCCGTAGCCCGGGGGCCGGCCTGATTAAGTCGCACCTACTGGGGCGGCCCTCAGCGGCGGCCCGTGAGATTGCTACATCCTCCCTGTCGGTGCTCAACACGCGGCGGGCGCAGGCATTGCGCGCCGCAGCTTCGCGTTGAGCTTGCGGGCGAGCTCGCTGGCGGACTGCCACTTGCTGCTCGAGACTGAATCCAGGTTGTCTCAGGGCGGCGACGGGTTGGATGCCCCAGTGTGATCCAGCCCGGCCCGGGAGCGAATTAACTCCAGTTAAGCGCCAGCTCAATCGCTAGCGGGCTCAGGCTGCTCTTGTATAATCCTTTGCAAGTCGTTGAGCTGCCCGTAGCCGACTACCGGTGGCCGCTTGTGGTACATGGGAAAGGATATCGAACTAGCCATACTGTTTGCCGATGTCGTCGGCTCGACCCGGCTCTATGAGCTGATGGGCGACCTGCGCGCGCGCGATATGGTAGCCATTTGCATCGATGTCATGCGCAGCGCGACGGAGCAGCGGCAGGGCACGGTGATCAAAACGATGGGAGACGAGGTCATGTCCACGTTTCCCAGTGCCGATGAGGCCCTGAATGCTGCAGCGCAAATGCAGCAGCAGATCTCCAGCCACGCCCAGCTCAAGGTGGATGGCCAGCCCGTCTCCATCCGGATCGGCTGTCATTTCGGGCCGGTCATGCTCGAAAACCGGGATGTGTTCGGCGCCACCGTCCACACGGCCAACCGCATGACCAGCCAGGCCAAGGCCGGTCAGATCATCACGACCTTGGCGACCGTCGAGCGGCTTTCTCCGGAATGGCGCGCGTCCTGCCGCCAGATCGACATAGCCGCCATCAAGGGGCAGGGTAACGAGGTTGCGCTCTACGAAGTGCTGTGGCAGTCGGAAGACGTCACCAGCATGGTGCCGGCCATCTCGATGAACTCCCGGCCGGTGCGTCTATTGCGCCTCCGCCTCCGAGCGAACGACCGCGATCTCGTGATCGATGAGCAGCACTCCAGCATCACGATCGGTCGCGCGGAGGATAACGACGTCGTGATCAAAGGGAACCTGATATCCCGCTTGCACGCCCGCATCGAGATCAGCCGCAACAAATTCGTGCTCATCGACCAGAGCACCAACGGCACCTTCGTGCAGACGGCCGACGGCGAAGAGTCCTTCGTACGACGGGACAGCCTGCAGATCAAAGGGGAGGGCACCATCGGCCTGGGCCGCCTGCCCGAGCAGGATTCGCCCCAGACCATCCGGTTCGTTTGCGAAGAAAGCTGAGATCGAAAGCCGGCTACCGGCTGACTGAGCTGGAGCCGGCATCGAATCAGCGAGCCGGCTTCCAACGAATAGCTGACGAGGGGCGGGCGGGCCCTCAGCCCAGCCGCTTCTCCAACCCCTTCAATTCCTCGATCAGGTCCGCCGGCAACCGGCTCCCGTACTGCTCGAGGTAGGCGCGCATATCCGACGCCTCTTTCTTCCACGACGTCGGATCGACACTCAGCAGTGCCTTCATCGCATCCGCGCTGACATCGAGACCCTTCGTATCGATATCTTCCGGCCGCGGCAGACGCCCGATAGCCGTCTCCGTCGCACCCGCATTGCCGGCGCAACGATCGAGCATCCACTCGAGCACGCGCAGGTTTTCACCGTAGCCGGGCCACAGGAACTTGTTCTGCGCGTCGCGGCGGAACCAGTTGACGTGATAGATGCGCGGCGGCCGAGCCAGCTTCGAACCGATGTTCAACCAATGCTGCCAATAATCGGCGAAGTTGTAGCCGCAGAACGGCAGCATAGCCATCGGATCGCGGCGAACGACACCTTGTTGACCGACGGCAGCGGCTGTGGTCTCGGACGCTACGGATGCTCCAACGAGAACGCCGTGCTTCCAGTCCCGCGACTCGTAAACCAGCGGGGCAACCTCGCGACGGCGACCACCGAAGACGATCGCGCTGATCGGCACGCCCTTCGGATCCTCCGCATGCGGCGAGTACGCCGGATTGCGCTTAGCCGACACCGTGAAGCGCGAGTTCGGATGCGCAGCGGGACCGCGGGACGCGTCGTAAGGACGGCCCTGCCAATCGATCACCGGCTTGCCCGTCGGCAGACCTTCCCACCAGGGTTGATTGTCCGCGGTGAGCGCTACGTTGGTGAACAACGTATCGCGCCGGATCGTATCGTACGCGTTGCGGTTCGTTTCGGCGTTCGTCCCCGGCACCACGCCGAAGTAACCGGCCTCGGGGTTGATCGCCCACAAACGCCCATCCGAGCCAGGGTGCAACCAGGCGATATCGTCACCGACCGTGAACACCTTCCAACCCGGCATGGAGCCCGGCGGAATGAGCATCGCAAGATTCGTCTTTCCGCACGCGGACGGGAACGCGCACGCGATGTAGTGGGTCTCGCCCTTGGGATTCTGGAGACCCACGATGAGCATGTGCTCGGCGAGCCAACCTTCCGTGCGCGCCTGGTAGCTGGCGATGCGCAACGCGTGGCACTTCTTTCCCAGCAGCGCGTTGCCGCCATAGCCCGACCCGAAGCTCTCAATCGAAAGCTCCTCGGGGAAGTGCATGATGAACCGACGCTCGGGATCGAGCTCGCCGATCGAGTGGAGACCCTTCACGAAGATGCCGTCGTGCGCGATGCGCTCAAGGGCCGCGCGACCCACGCGCGTCATGATGATCATGTTGAGAACGACGTAGGGGCTGTCGGTGATTTCGACACCGCAGCGAGACAGCGGCGAGTCGATAGGCCCCATGCAATAAGGAATGACGTACAGCGTCCGCTCGCGCATGCAACCGCGGAACAGATCGCGCATCTTGGTGTGCGCCTGGTCCGGGTCCATCCAGTTGTTGTTCGGACCCGCGTCTTCCTTGGAACGAGAGCAGATGTAGGTGAGGTGCTCGACGCGCGCTACGTCGCTCGGATTCGAGCGGGCGAGATGGCAGCCGGGGAAGAACTCGGGATTGAGAGCCTTCAACTCTCCATCCTTCAAGAGCTTCGCGGTCAGCTCCCGCGCTTCCGCCTCCGACCCATCACACCAGTGAATCGCACGGGGCTGGGTGAGCTCGCGTACCGACTCAACCCACTTCGCGACCGCGGGACTCAACTGGGAGAGCGGGGCAAGCATATTTGCAGCAGTGGCCATCCACGAACACCTCATATTCGGCGGCACGGCCTTTACCCAGGTCGTTTTGCCGCTCGGGCAAGTCGAGTGCGTGGCAACGCACCATCCAGGCGACCCAGTATAGCCAGGGCGTTTTGGAGGCCTTCATAAAGTAGGATAAAAGGTCCCGATTTGTTCCATTACCGAACAGAACGCCACCCCCGAGGCCGCCAGCCGGCCGCTATCATGGCGGGATGCTGGATCTGGAAGACATATTCGGCCCCGGGGGGCCTTTGCAGAGCGCCCTACCGGACTTCAAATCCCGGTGGCAGCAGCTCCGCATGGCCCAACGCGTCGCCACTGCGCTCGAGCACCGGGAAACGATCGTCGTGGAGGCCGGCACCGGCACCGGCAAGACGTTCGCATATCTCGTACCCGCGCTTTTGTGCGGGTCCCGTGTGCTCATTTCCACCGGCACGCGGACGCTGCAGGACCAGCTCTTTTCAAAGGACTTGCCGCTGGTAGCCGCCGCTCTCGGTCGTCCGGCGCGCATCGCTTTGTTGAAGGGCCGCACCAACTATCTGTGTCGCTATCGGCTCGCCCGAATCGGCCCCGGCGGCGAGCAGCTCACCTTGGATACCGCTGCCAGCGATGGCGCTACCGCCACCACCGACACTGACAGCGATGACGGAGCCACATCCCTCGGTACGATGCTCGCCCGCATCCAACGTTGGTCCCGAACCACGCGTCAAGGTGATCTGGCGGAAGTCCGCGGCCTCTCCGATTCTCATCCCGTCTGGCCGCAAGTCACCTCCACGCGCGACAACTGCCTCGGGAACAAGTGCCCCGAGATCTCACGCTGCCATGTCGCTGTGGCTCGCCGCGAAGCTCTGGATGCCGACATCGTCATCGTCAATCACCATCTGCTGCTGGCAGACCTCGCTCTGAAAGAAGACGGGTTCGGCGACATCCTCGGCGCCGCTGACTCGATCATTCTCGATGAGGCGCACCAGATCCCGGACCTTGCGACCCAGTTCTTCGGCGCTAACGTCAGCAGCCGCCGGATCGAGAACCTGCTGAAAGAGATCCACACGGAGGCCGCGTCATACCTCGCGCATATTCCTTCCGACAGTGACGCGGGCGAGCTCGTAGCGAGTATCGTTGCGGCCGTGCGCGGCGTGGAGCAAGCCCAACAACAACTCTCGGCCTCCCTCCCGGCGAGAACCGGCCGTTTCCCCCTGGCTGAGATGGGTGTCCAACTCAACGCGCAAGTAGATGACCTTGCCCACTCAGTACAAACCTTGGAGGGCAAACTCTCGGACCTTCGCGACGACAGCCCGCTGGCGCAGCTAGGAGAGCGTGTTGGCGACTTGGTGTTGTCGTTGGATCGGATAGCGAACCTGGACGACATCGAGGGCGTGCGCGCGGTTGAGGTCACCCCGCGCAGCTTTTCGCTCAGCCTGATGCCATTCGATATCTCCGCGCGATTTCTCTCGCTCCTGCAGTCGCGGCGCTGCGGCTGGATCTTCACTTCTGCGACACTCTCGCTCGGAGAAGACTTCACCCATTTCACGGGCCGTTTGGGCCTGGTCGAAAGCCCGACCCTGAAAATCGACAGCCCCTTCGACTACCCGCGGCAGAGTCTGTTGTATCTTCCGGCGGGACTGCCCGAGCCGGCCTCGCCAAAGTATGTCTCCGCCGTGATCGAGACGGCGCTACCCCTGATCGATGCCGCTCGGGGAGGGGCGTTCATTCTCTTCACCAGCCACCGGGCTCTTTCCCAAGGGGCCGCCCTGTTGCGTTCATGCTGGTCGAGAGAAGAGAGCCCTTACAAGCTGTTCGTGCAGGGTGAGGCACCACGCGAAAGGCTCCTGAAGGAGTTCCGCGAAGATGGAAACGGTGTGCTCCTCGGAACCACCAGCTTTTGGGAAGGTGTCGACGTCAAGGGCGAGGCTCTGCGCCTGGTGATCATTGAGAAGCTGCCCTTCGCCTCGCCCGATGATCCTCTGGTGAAAGCGCGTATCGATCACCTGCAGGCCACAGGCGGCAACGCATTCAGGGACTATCAGCTTCCGGAGGCCGCGCTGGCGTTGAAGCAGGGTGTTGGTCGCCTCATTCGCAGCGAAGAGGACTACGGCACCGTTGTGATTTGCGACCCTCGCATGATGGGGCGCGGCTACGGCAAAGTGCTGTTGGCCGCGCTACCTGCCATGTCTCCCACGCGCGATCGCGATGAAGCCATGCGGTTCATCCGAAAGCACGCTCCGCGCAGCGTTGCTGCGAGTGAGCCGGTCGCGGCTGATGCCAGCGGCACGCCCGCGACCGCAGCCGCCGACGCGTCTGTGCCCGATGCAACAGCGCAATCGCCGTCAGCGCGAACGGCAACCGCGCCGTGAAAATCCTCGCGCTCGATACAGCCACCGAAAACTGCTCCGCCGCCTTACTCATCGACGGGAGCATCCGCACCCGCGAGATCGAGATGGAGCGCGGTCACGCCGAACGCATCCTACCGATGGTCGACGAGCTGCTCTCCGAAGCGAGCACCGCCCTCACCGAACTTGACGCCATAGCCTTCGGCCGCGGCCCGGGTTCATTCACGGGCGTTCGCCTCGCCGCCACGGTCACCCAAGGGCTAGCCTTCGGCGCCAACTTAGGCGTTGTCCCAATCTCCGACCTCCAAGCCACCGCCCAGCGCGCTTTCGGCCTCGCGGCGGCAACTGCCGCTGCCAGCGTCGCGACCGCAGCGGCACCGGCCACGCCCGCCGCCACGCGCGTGACCGCCGCCGCGACCACACCCACGCGCATCCTCGTCTGCAACGACGCCCGCATGAGCGAGGTCTACTGGGCCTGCTTCCACCGGACCGACGATGGTTTCGCCCGCCTCGAAGGCGAGGAACACGTCAGCAAACCAACCGACGTCAGACTCCCACCCGAGTGGACCGCCGCTACGACCCTCGGCGCCGGCAGGGGATTCCGGGTCTACGCGGCAGCCCTCCAGGCAGCCGTCCCGATGGCAAACCTGGACGGACCCCTAACCGAGCTCCTCCCCCGAGCCATCGAGATCGCCCTCCTGGCCGTCCCGGAAGTCGCCGCTGGCCGCCTGCACCCCCCCGAAGCCGCTATTCCTGTTTATTTACGCGACAATGTCGCGCACGTGGCACAACCCTCAAAACCCTCCAGGTGAGCGCATTACCCCTTGATTTAAAAGAAAGTGCCCCGCCGTCATGAATCTGAAACACTGTGAACATGTAATACCCGCGCCATTCCAATTGCGTTACCCATGCCCGCGAAACAGGTATTGATCGTTGAAGACGAGCGGCCGATCCGCGAGATGATCGCGTTCGGTCTCAAGCGCGCCGGATTCGAAGTCCGGGAAGCCGAGGATTGCCGCGCGGCGCGGGCGGCCCTCGCGGACCAGCGTCCGGATCTAGTCCTGATCGACTGGATGCTCCCCGACATGAGCGGGCTGGAACTCACGCGCGCACTGAAGCGTGATCGTGAGACACGCGAGCTCCCCGTGATCATGTTGACCGCCAGAGCGGAGGAGGGCGACAAGGTTGCCGGCCTCGAAGGCGGCGCCGACGACTACGTGACCAAGCCCTTCTCGCCCCGAGAGCTGCTTGCGCGAATCAACGCCGTGCTGCGACGCACCACGGTGAACGGCGTCGATGAGATGATCGAGTTTGATGGCCTGGCTCTCGACCAAGCCAGCCATCGGGTCATGGTTGGCGACCGCACTGTCGCTCTCGGCCCGACGGAATATCGGATGCTCGAGTTCTTCATGACGCACCCGGAGCGTGTCTATACCCGCGATCAACTTCTCGATCGCATCTGGGGTGGCAACGTGTACGTCGAAGAGCGCACGATTGACGTGCACATTCGTCGCCTGCGCAAAGCGCTCGAGGAATTCGGGTACGATCGTTTCGTCCAGACTGTCCGTGGTTCCGGGTACCGTTTCTCAGCACGCACGGTTTGAGGCGAGTACCGTTCGAGCAGCATTGATAGAGCAGGAGACTTGAGACCTCGCATGCAGCCCGCTACACAGGCATGGTGGTTCGCGGCGGGGCGCCTGCTAGGCACGGTCATCCTCGGTATGGGCATCGGCTTTCTGTTCAGCCGGCCCTGGGCCGGGCTCGCCGTGGCATTGACGATCCACCTCGCCTGGCAGCTTTCCAATCTCTTCCGCCTCGAATGGTGGCTACGCCATCGAAGCTACGCGGACGCTCCCGACGTCGGCGGAGTGTGGGGCGAGATCATCTCGCAGATCGTGCGCCTGCATCGGCGCAAGCGCTTCCACAAGCAGCGCTTCGTGCAACTCATCCGTCAGCTCCAGCGTTCGACCGCCGCGCTTCCCAACGGTGTGGTAATCCTCAATGGCCAGCGCGAAATCATCTGGTTCAACCGGATGGCGGGCCGCCTCCTGAATCTGCGTCGCACCGCGGACCTTGGCCTGCGCATCGAGAACCTCCTGCGCGAGCCCGAGTTCGCTCACTACCTCGCGAAACAGGACTATTCGAACCCGGTGGTCATCCAGCCCGCGACCGCTGAGGATTGTTACCTTTCGCTGCAGGTCGTCCCCTACGGTGACGGCCAACAGTTGTTACTCGTGAATGATGTCTCGAGACAGATGCGGCTCGAGGCGGTGCGCAGAGATTTCGTCGCAAATGCCTCGCACGAGCTCCGTTCGCCACTGACGGTGATCAGTGGGTACCTGGAGACGTTGAGTCAGGACCCGGCGCTCGACCGCGATCTGCAGGGCCCGGTGACGGAGATGCGGCGCCAAGCCGACCGCATGACCGGCATCATCCGCGACCTCCTCGCGCTGTCGCGCCTCGAGGAGACCGACGAGGTGGTCGGCGGTGAATCGCTGGACGTCCCCGCTCTCATCTCCATCTTGCGCAAGGACGTGCTCGCACGGCCTACGCACCCGCGAGATGTTCGCGCTCGCATCGACTCTGACGCCCATCTCATCGGTGACGAGCCCGAAATTCACTCGGCGTTCTCCAACCTTGTCGACAACGCAGCGAAGTACACGCCTCCCGAAGGCTCGATTGAAATGCGTTGGTGGGTGGACGACGAGGGCGCGCACTTCTCCGTCACTGACACGGGTATGGGAATTCCTGCAGAGCACATCCCACGGCTCACTGAGCGCTTCTATCGCGTCGACGCCGGTCGCTCCCGGGCCACCGGAGGGTCCGGACTGGGCTTGGCAATTGTGAAACACGTCCTCCAACGCCATGGCGCGGAGCTCGAGGTGCAGAGTACCTTGGGCAGCGGCAGCACCTTCACCTGTCATTTCCCCCTGCAGCGTGTCCAACAGCAGCAAAATCGTCCAACGTCCGTCGTTGCGGTATAGAGCCTCCCTCAACCCCGGACGTCTACTGCGGCCGCCTGCCATCGGCAGCTTTCGTCGATCCTTTCGCTTACATAGTCCCCGCTATGCGCGCGAAACGATCGACGAAATCTGCTCGATGGCAGTCGCCCTCGTTACGACGCCGGAGTTGAGGGAGGCTCTTTAGATTTCGCGCACAACTCCCTATTTCGTAAGAAACACTTAGCGGCATTGTCATGGAAACGACATAGCCGGAGTCGACCCTACCCGGGCATGGGGGCTCACACGCCCCGCAAGCCCACAAAGGTCGGTTGTGACTATGGCCAACTCCCAACGCCCTCGCAGGATGAAGGTCCGGACCCTGTTTCTGTCCGATATCCACCTTGGCTTCAAACGGGCGCGTACCCGCGAGCTCAACGAGTTCCTCCACGGTGTGGAAGCGGAGTGCATCGTGCTCGTGGGCGACATCGTGGACGCTCTCAGCATGGCACGTCGCTTTTTCTGGAGCCCTGAGCACACCCAGGTCGTTCGGACGTTGCTCGCGCGGCAGCGTGCGGGCACCCGCCTGGTCTATATCCCCGGGAACCACGACGCCAGCCTCGGCGTGATGGCCGAGATGCTCCAGGGACAACTCGAGGTGCACCGCGAATGGGTCCACCGGACCGCCCGCGGCGAGCGTCTCCTGGTCATGCACGGCGACCAGTTCGACGGGATCGTTTCTTGCGCCCCTTGGCTCACGAAACTGGGCGATGCGATGTACGAAGTCGTAGTCATGTTGAGTCATGGGGTCAACAATTTCCTGCGCGCTGTGAAGCGTCCGTACTGGCCGGTGGCCGAGCGAATCAAGCTCAGCATCCCGGTGAGCCTGCGGTACATCGCGCAATTCGAAAACGTAGCCGCCAATCACGCCCGGGAACAGGGCTATGACGGCGTGGTCTGCGGTCACATCCACCGCGCAAACCTCCGCCCGATCGACGGCACCCTCTACTGCAATACGGGTGATTGGGTAGAGTCCTGCTCCGCTCTCGTCGAGAAGCACACCGGCGAGCTGGAGTTGCTTCGCTGGCCCCATGCGGCTGGCGTCGTCCGCCGCTCGGCTGACGAGCTGCTTCCCGACGCAGCGTGAGAATTGCACTTGCAACGGACGCCTGGTCACCGCAGACCAATGGCGTAGTGACAACCCTCAAGGCCACGATCGACACCCTCACGCGGCTGGGCCACGAAGTCCGCGTGATTTCCCCGAACGGGATGTTCAGCATCCCGGCGCCGAGTTATCCGGAGATCCGGCTGGCGATTTGGCCCGGACCGCACATCCTGCGTGAGATGAGGGCGTTCCGGCCCCACGCGATCCACATCGCGACTGAAGGCCCGCTAGGTCTGGCCGTCTGGCGCTACTGCCGCCATCGACGCGTCCCGTTTACAACGTCCTACCACACGCGCTATCCGGAGTACCTGCGAGCCCGCTGGCCCATACCGGTAGACGTGAGCTACGCGTGGTTGCGGCGGTTCCACAACGCAGCCGCACGGACCTTCGTCAGCAGCGGCAGCTTGAACCGCCAGCTCTCCGATCGGGGCTTCAGGCACCTGCACCTGTGGCGGCGTGGCGTGGATTTAAACCGCTTTCATCCCGGTCCGCCGCATCCGGAGCTGGCGAGTCTGCCACGTCCCATCATGGCGTACTGCGGAAGGTTGGCTGTCGAGAAGAACATCGACGCCTTCCTGAATCTCAAGGTGCCCGGCACGAAGTTGGTGATTGGCGACGGTCCGCAACGCCCGGCGCTGGCCGCGCGTCATCCCGACGTGAAGTTTGCCGGGTATCGCTTCGGTGCCGAGCTCGCCAGTATGGTTGGCAGCGCTGACGTGCTGGTTTTCCCGAGCCTGACCGACACCTTTGGCCTCGCGATGATCGAAGCCTTGGCATGTGGCGTCCCCGTGGCTGCGTTCCCCGTCCCGGGCCCGATCGACGTGATCGAACAGGGTGTGACAGGTGTCCTTCACGAGGATCTTGCCGTCGCCGTACGCTCGGCTCTCCAGCTCGACCGCCGTGTTTGCGCGCAGCACGCAGCGGAATTCACCTGGGACGCGGCAACGGCCCAATTCGTTGCAGGCCTCGAGCCGATTCCTCAGGCCTTGCGAGCAACACTAGCTGTCCGCCGCGGTTCCGTTATTATCGCGCGCATCCTCGCGCGAATGCAGGCGAGGTGAACCGGAGAGAACAACTAATGGAAACCGCGGACCTCAGCCACCACATTTCCCGCCGTTTCAACGAAGACCTCGAGCGCGTTCGCAGTAAAGTGCTCGGCATGGGCGGTTTTGTGGAGCAGCAACTCCATAAGGCCATCACCGCGCTGATCGAAGGTGACAGCACCCTCGGTGAGTCCGTCGCCATGGACGACTACCAGGTCAACAACATGGAAGTCTCCATCGACGAGGAGTGCAGCCGCATCCTAGCCACCCGCGCTCCGGCGGCCGGAGACCTCCGCGTGATCGTGGCCATCATCAAGACCATCACGGACCTGGAGCGCATCGGCGACGAGGGCGAGAAGATCGGTTACATCGCTTCGCGCCTGGCGACGATGGAAAGACCTGCCGACAAATATCGCGAGATAAAGCACCTGGGTCGGGTCGTGTCCGAGATGGTCCACGACGCACTGGATGCTTTCGCCCGCATGGACGTCGAGTCCGCGTTGCGTGTCGCGAGACAGGACCGGCTGGTCGACGAAGAGTACGAAGCCATCCAGCGCCAGAGCATCACCTTCATGATGGAAGATCCACGCACGATCCGACGGGCGCTGGACGTCATGTGGGTTGTCCGTGCGCTCGAGCGCATCGGCGACCACGCGAAGAACATCAGCGAATATGTCATTTACATGGTTCATGGAAAGGACATCCGCCATACGTCGCTGGACGACGTCGAGCGCGAGCTGAGGCAGGGAACTGCTGCTGGCGGAACCGCCAAAGAGAATTGATGTCCCAGCCTGAGGGGCTTCGCAGCCACCCTGCCGTTTGTGAGCGCGCTGGCCCATAGGGCAGGGCGCGCCCCAAGCCTGAACCTGGCGACCTTTAGGCCTATAATCCGCGATCATGCTCAAGAACCGCCGTCTTCTGAATTTCGCCGGGTTTTTCGCGTGCGTCGCGCTTCTGGCCTACGCCCTCTACGCGCAATTCGATCTAGGCCTCGACCCTTGTCCTCTGTGCATCTTTCAGCGCGTTGGTGTGGCGGCGTTGGGGGTGGTCTTTCTGATCGCAGCTCTCCATAACCCGCGTGGCTGGGGTACCCGTGTCTACGCGGTGCTGCTCGCCGTAGCGGCTCTCGCGACGATCGGCGTGGCGGCTCGCCACGTGTATGTGCAGCACATGCCGCCGGGCTCTCTGCCGTCCTGCGGAGCTCCGTTGGGAGTGATGCTGAAGTTCTCGCCCTTCTTTGACGTGATCCGCAAGGTCCTCACCGGTAGCGGTGAGTGCAGCGAGGTGCCCTGGCGATTCCTGGGCCTCGCGATGCCGGCGTGGGTCCTGATCTGCGGTCTCGTTCTCGGCGCTTTCGGCGTAACTGCCAACGCAAGCGCCCCACAGGCCTCCCGAGACGGCGACTCAGCGGCGCGGCGCCTACCCGCCTAACGCCGCCGCTAACCCAGCAGCCTTCGCAGCATCCCCAGGTACATGCGGTGGAGCGCGTCGATGTCAGCGACGCGCACGCTCTCATTGACCTTGTGGATGGACGCGTTGATCACGCCCAACTCCACAACCTGGGCACCGAGTGGCGCAATGAAGCGCCCGTCGGAGGTTCCGCCGCCCGTGGAGAGCTTCGGACGCATACCCGTCACTTCTTCGATGGAGTCTCCAGCGGCATTCGAGAGCGCACCAGGGGGTGTGTAGAACGGTTCGCCCGACACGTACCACTCGATCGTGAAGCGCACGCCGTGCTTGCGCAGAATCCCCTCGACGACTTCCTTGAGGCCTTCCTGTGTCTGCACCGGTGAGTAGCGCAGATTGAACCGCGCCTTGAGCTCGCCCGGAATGACATTGGGCGCCCCCGTTCCGGCGTTGAAATTCGAGATCTGAAAGGTGGTCGGTTGGAAGTGCTCGGTGCCGTTGTCCCACACACGGCTCGTGAGCTCGGCGAGGGCAGGGGCGAACGTATGCACTGGGTTCTCTGCCAACTGCGGATACGCGACGTGTCCCTGTACGCCATGGACCGTGAGCCGCCCGCTGAAGGAGCCCCGGCGGCCGACTTTGATGGTGTCGCCTATGACCGTCTCGCTGGACGGCTCACCCACGAGGCAGTAGTCGATGCGCTCGCCGCGTCCGCCCAACATCTCGGCCACCCGCTTGGTTCCGTCGACCGACGGGCCTTCCTCATCGCTGGTGATGAGGAACGCTATGGTGCCCTTGTGCTGAGGCGTACTGCGAACGAAGTCCTCCGTCGCGGTCACCATCGCCGCGAGGCCGCTCTTCATATCGGCCGCGCCCCGACCAAATAGCACCCCGTCGCGGATGGTCGGTACGAACGGGTCCGACCGCCATTCCTCGAGAGGCCCTGTGGGGACGACGTCGGTGTGCCCGGCAAAGCAGAACACCGGGCCACCGCTACCATGCGTCGCCCAGAAGTTTTCTACGTTCCCGTAGCGCAGCGGCTCGATTTTGAAGCCCAGGGCGGCAAGGCGCCCCGTCATGACAGCCTGGCAACCCTCGTCCGCGGGAGTCACGGAGCGGCGGGACATCAGATCCTTGGTCAGTTCGATCGTTTCAGACATTCAGCGGGGGGTGTAAAGAAGTGAAAAAGGAGTGGGCGCAACGGCTCGCGTTTATAAGGCCAGCGCCCTCGTGCGGCAAGGCCTACCTGAAAGCGCTTGGCTGCCTCGGCCGCTTTTGAGCGCCCAGTGCGTGCGTAAGAAGCCCGAATCCGGCGCCAGGCGCCGTCACCGAAGGAAAGCTCAATGAAAGCTCCCCGTAGTCACATAGCAGCAATATGAGTCTGCGACGCTTGCCGGGGACGGCTTATCCCTGGCCGTGAAACTCGTGTGGGCGGCCTGCTCAGCCGAAGTTCGAGTTGCCAGGGAAAGATCGGGCGACTGTCATGGTGGCGTCACAATTCTGTCATCTAATGCCCCCGACCGCAGCTCGCCCCCACAATTCCAAGAGCATGCATGAGGAGTGATTCATGAGTTTCCTGAACCCCAAGCGGATGCTGGTTGCGGCGACCGCCGCCGTCGCCTTCGCCGGAGCTGCGTTGGCCGCGGACATCTCCGGCGCCGGTGCAACCTTTCCGTACCCGATCTACTCGAAGTGGGCGGATGCGTATAAGAAGGAAACGGGCGTGGGCTTGAACTACCAGTCGATCGGTTCGGGTGGTGGCATCAAGCAGATCAAGGCAAAGACGGTCACCTTCGGTGCGTCCGATATGCCGCTGAAGCCCGAGGAAGCGAAAGAGGCCGGCCTCGTGCAATTCCCGATGATCATCGGCGGCGTAGTCCCGGCGGTGAACATCAAGGGCATCCAGCCGGGCCAGCTCGTGCTGGATGGCGCCACGATCGCCTCGATCTACCTGGGCGAGATCACCAAGTGGGACGACCCGAAGATCAAGAAGCTCAACCCGAAGCTGACTCTGCCGAGCACGGCGATCGCGCCGGTGTATCGCTCGGACGGCTCGGGCACCAACTTCCTGTTCTCGGACTACCTGTCCAAGTCCAGCCCGAAGTTCAAGGATAGCGTCGGCGCTGCGACCTCGGTGCAGTGGCCTGTCGGCATCGGCGCCAAGGGCAATGAAGGCGTCGCCAACATGACGACGCAGACCGACGGCGCGATCGGCTACGTCGAGTACGCCTACGCCAAGCAGAACAAGATGTCCTATGCGGACCTGGTCAACAAAGCCGGCAAGCCCGTAGCTCCCGGCGCGGAAAGCTT
>Ga0268266_10003327_pt1 | contig 16125 bp, 15 predicted proteins | sample KBSS13metaG_FD_190356 | JGI IMG/M metagenome (GOLD analysis project Ga0268266, IMG submission 190356) | Switchgrass rhizosphere microbial communities from Kellogg Biological Station, Michigan, USA - KBS S1-3 metaG (SPAdes) (version 2) | ecosystem: Host-associated > Plants > Roots > Rhizosphere...
GAGTTCGGCGAGGTGCCGCCGATGGTCGACCAGGGTCGCCAGATCCTCCGCAACATCCAGCGCGTCGCCCGGCTCTTCGTCTCCAAGGCGGTCGCCGTCGCCTTCCTGGTCCTGGTCATCGGCATCCCGAGCGCCGTCTTCCCGATGCTGCCCCGTCAGTTCACCCTGACCACCACCTTCACGATCGGCATCCCTTCCTTCTTCCTCGCCCTCGCCCCCTCCAGCGGCCCCTGGCGCCCGGAGGGCTTCCTCAAGGAGCTGGCGCGCTTCGCGATCCCGGCGGGCATCGCCACCGGCATCGGCATGCTCGCGGGCTACCTCGCCTCCCGCCACCTCTTCGACCTCGACCTCACCGCGGCGCGCAGCGTCACCGCCGGCACCTCGGTCGTCGGCGGCCTCGCCATCGTCTTCGCCCTCGAGAACGAGCCCGGCCGACGCCGCTGGATAGTCGGCGCCCTCGTCGCCGCGATGGCGGCCCTCTTCGTCGGCGCCTGCGCGATCCCCGCGGCCCGCCGCTTCTTCGGCATCGCCACCCCCGACAGCGACATGATCCTCGCCTGGGCGATCGGCTCCGCCCTCTCGATCCTCCTCCTAATCGCCGCCCTCGCCGTCTATCGCCGGCTCGAACGGCAGGACTAGGCCTCGACGAGCTCCTTCAATCGCGCGAGCGACTTGTTCGCCTGTCCCGCGACCGCCCTCGCCGTCCCGCGCGGACCTTTCGGGCCCATCGAGCTCGGTTGCCTTCCACCCGACGTAGCACCTGGTCCCGGCGATTTTGCGACTGCCGGAAGCGGTTCGCTTGTCTCAGGTTGGCCGGGGACCGTCCGGTCGTCTCCGGGGAACGGGGTTTGATCCCCTCGCCTCTCGTTCGGCCGTCCGCAGACCCCCACGCTCAGCTTCGCGACTCTTCCAAGGTCCCGACGGTCCACTCCTGCGCCGTCTACGTCGCTCCGCGAGGTGGAGTCGCGTACACTGGATCGACTATGCGAACGTATGTTCGATACAGGGATCACGATTACCGGAAATTCCGAATTGACACGCCTTCGTACCGGTGGCAGCATCCGGCTCGTCCAGCAGGGGTGCGGGCGGCTGAGCGCGGTTCTCCGGCTCCTCGTCGGCGCCGCCTGTCGCAAATGCCAAGGGGGGATATGGATCTCGGAACTTTCTTCGTCGAACGGATCGTCGTGCACGAAGTCCCGCGCAACACCGCGACGACGACGCCCGAAGGCATCGTCTACAGCGACGCGCCGTCGCCGCTGGACTCGGAGCTGCGGAACTTCTTCAAGGAGAAGATGACCCGGAGCCTCATCCGCCACGGATACGCGGTTGAGCACGACCCGCAGCAGAAATCACCAGTGCCAAGCTTGATCCAGACGATCCTCGCCGACCCCGACCAATTGGTCCCGGCGTCCCGCGACATCGCGCGCCACCTCTACGACTCCCAGCCACCGGTCAGCAACGCCGGCCTTCTGGTCGCAATATTTGGGCAACTCGAACGGGAAGCGTGCCTGGGAATCCTGAAGCTCGAGCGCGAGGACGCGATCCGGGTGGAGGAAACGACGGTGCCGGGCGGCGGCAGGACGTTCAGCGTCGCCCACCTACGGGATCTGATGCTCGGCAAACACACCCGTCTCTTCAAGGCGTCCGTCTTCCACCTGCCCGGCACGGAACTGAGTTCGCTGGACGGCCTCGTTTCTGACGACCAACGAGGCTACGACCCGACCACTGAGGTGGCGACCTTCTTCCTTGCGCGCTTCCTCGGAGCGCGGCTGCGCACCGCACCGGACGTGGCGACCAAATCCTTCTTCGAAGCAACCCAGGGGTGGATCGAGAGCAAAGTCGCAGAGCCGGAGAAGAAGGCACGCTACGAGATCGCCCTCCTCGGTGAGATGAATCGCCAGTCCCACACGCTCTCGCCAAACTCCTTCGCCAAAGAGAACCTCGACACCGCCGATCAGCAGGGATTCCGCGACTACCTCGCGGAGGCCGAGGCGCCCACCAGCACCATCGAGAAGGACCTGAAGCTCGTCGCATCGAGAGTCGCGCGCCTCTCGATGCGCTTCGCGCAGTCGAAACTGAAGCTCTCGGGCCCCCCCGAGGACATAGACAGGTTTGTCACTGTCAATTCAGCTGACAGCGACGGTGCACCCGTGGAAATCCACGACCAGATCGACGAGATCAGCGGTGGCGGCTAGCAGCTACACGCAGATCGCGAGTGCCTACGAAAACGAGCGGCCGCTCTTCGAGGCCTTGTCCCAGCGGATCGACGGGGCCCTCAAGCGGGATCTCAAAGCCGCTGGCGTGTACTCCGAAATATCCAGCCGCGCCAAGGATGTCGGGAGCTTCGTGAAGAAGGCTCTCCGCGAGGGCTACGACGACCCGATGGCGGAGATCGGAGACAAGGCCGGGGTGCGCGTTATCGTCCCCTACCTCGAGGACGTCCAACGGGTCGAAGCCGTCGTCGAGACCATCTGCGCGATCGAGGATCGCGAGCAGAAGCTCGACGCCCTCGACTACGACGAGCTCGGGTATCTAGGCGTCCACCTACAGCTTGCCCCGAAGCCAAGGCTCCTCAGCGGACAGGCCGACCTTGGCCCTGACGCCCCCGAGCTCTCCGATCTTCGCGCGGAGCTGCAGATCCACAGCAAGGCGCAAAGCGCCTGGGCCGTCGTGTCACATGACCTCCTCTATAAGCCGCCGGTCGAATCCCCCGAGGAGGCCAAGCGCGCAATTACCCGGCTCGTCGCTCTCGTCGAGCTCTTCGACGGCGAGGTCGACCGCCTTCGCAGGCTAATCGCCAGCGACCCCAACTACCCGGAGATGGCGGTCGCCGCCGAACTCGACGACCGTCTCCTGCAATTCACCGCCCACTCACCCGACCGCAAGCTGTCACTGCTCTCGGTCCCATTCCTCGTTCATCTTTATGAGTGCCCCCCGGACGAGGTGGTCGGGACCCACATCGAACCCTTTCTCGACATGAATCGCGGGAAGCTCGAGGCAATCTATGAGGCTTACGCCGACGACGAGACTGCAAACCCGCTCCTCACCCAGCCGGAGGCCCTACTCATCTTCGAGCGCCTCGAAAGTGACCGCGACCGGTTGCGAGAGGGCTGGCCGGTCGACACCCTGGACTTCGAGCTGCTCGAGAGCATGGCGCTGATCAGCGGCATCGAGCTGTAGTTAGAAGCGACATCGCAGGACGTCTGAATTCCATGAGGGGGGCTTCGGACCTGCCGACGGCGGCCGGCTCCCGTCGCTAACCCGTAGGGGATGCTGACGTGCGCCGCAAACCCTCCAATATCGGGGCGTCCTATACGTAACCGACACGGTCTCACTCCATAGACTCTTTCCCATGAGCGTCGTCAAGATCAACGCAATCACTGTGCCCAGGGAGCGGTTTGACGAGTTTGCGGAGCGGTTTGCTTCGCGGGCGGGGAAAGTTGAGGAGGCGGAGGGGTTCGAGGCCTTTGAGCTGCTCCGGCCTAACGATGATCGGGACGTTTGCCTCGTTGTGACGCGGTGGCGGTCCGAGGAGGACTTCCTGGCCTGGGTGAAAAGCGCCGACTTTGCTGCGGGGCATGCGCAGCATCGGGAGCGGGGGCCGGTGGGGACGGAGAGCGAAATCTGGTCGTTTGATCTGCTCGAGGTGAAGGGGCCCGCCGCTTAGGACGGGCCCCTGGGGGTCAGTACTCCAGGAGGGACTCGCGGAGGGTGGTGCCGGGGTAGCTGTGGCGGAAGCGATCGCGGCGTTGGAGCTCGGGGACGGTGAGCTCGGTCATGTCGTTGAAGCAGCCGGGGACGTCGGTGGCGAGCATCATAAAGCCGTTGCAGTCGCCCTCGTCGATGTAGGACTCCATCAAGTCGACGCCGGTGTGGCCGGACATGATCGCCATCGCGGAGCCGATCTGGACCCCCGCATGACGGGGGAGCGGGAGGCCCTATCGGGCCCCCCGCTCCCCCTATCGCCCGCGCTGCTCAACCTTGAGGTGGACGACTACTTCCCCTTCAGCCGGGTGAACGAGGCCGTCCAGTGGACGTGGGTGCGGAACACCAGGTTGCCGAGCCGGTCTTCGCAGGTGCCGTCCCCGATCGTGATCCACTTCCCGACCTTCGGGTCGAAGAGCTCGTCGGGCGAGAGGTCGGCGTAGAGGGGCTTCTCGGGACTGAGGTTCGTCACGTCGAGGAGTTCCGGGTAGCCGAAGCCTCCCTGGGGACAGTGTTCGTACGGGCGCTTGGCGGTGGTGTCGCCGTGGAGCTGCAGGCCGTTGCGCTTCTCCTCGCTGAACTCCAGCTCGACGTGCCACTTGGCCGTGCGTGAGCCGCAGTCGGGCTTCACCGGTTCGGCGCCGCCGCCGTTTTCTTCGCAGGTCCTCGCGGGGAGGCCGATGTCCGGCGTGTATGAGCGCTTCACATGCGCGACCACCGGGGCCCCGAGCGTCGAGCGACCGGAGAAGATGTCCGGGTTGAGGTCACCGTCGAAGTGGGTCGCGGTGACGACAAACGGCTTCTTCGTCGCGAAGGTGAGGAGCTCGGAGCCGGTGGAGTGGTCGCTGGTGTCGCATTCCGTCTCCGGCTCGAGCTCGCTGTGCCAGCTCGTGTAGGAGCGGCCTTCGATCTCGACCTTGAATTTGGCCATCTGGAAGCCGTCGATGCCCGGCGGTGCCGCGCCGGCGCCGGTGGCGAGGGCCGCGAGCAGGGCGACGATCGCGGTGACCGCGGCCAGGTAGAGCCCGGCCAGCCTGGGGACGTTGTTGGTGTGGGTCCTCTTGGTGGTGTTGTCGGTGAGGGTGTTCATGGTGTGTGGTTCCTTTCGGTTGGGTGTGTTCAAGCCGCGAGCGCGTGGCGCGCCGCGGTCAGTTCCTCGCAGCGGTCGGCGAAGGCGCCAGGGGGATCGCCGGCGCCCAGCTCCGCCCGGGCGGCCGCGGCCGCGCCGCCATCGGCGATCGCCTCGCGCACGGCGCCGCGCAGGCGGTCGGCGCGCAGGCGCCGTCGGGAGACGACCCTCCCCGCGCCGCACTCCCGCAGCCGCCGCCCGACCTCGGGCTGGTCGCGCCCGTAGGGGACGGCGACGACCGGGACCGACGCGCCCAGCGCCTTCTGGACGATCCCCATGCCGCCGTGGCAGACGACCGCGGCCGCGCGCTCCAGCACCGGGCCATGGGCGACGAAGCGCTCGACCCGCGCGTTGGCCGCCTCGGGCAGGCGCGCCGCATGGGCGGCGTCGGCGATCGTCACCAGGACCCGCACCGGCTCCTCGCGCAGTGCCTCGATCGCGACCGCGGCGAGCTGCTCGTCCCCCTGGTAGTCGGTCGAGCAGGTGACGAGCACCCACGGGTCCCCGGGCTCCTCGAGCCAGGGCGGCCCACCGGGGACTGCGTCGGGCGGGTCCCAGGAGGAGGCGCCGAGGAAGGCGACGTTCGGCGGCAGGTCGGAGCGCGGGTACTCGAGCGGCGCGCCGGTGAGGACGAGCACCTGGTCGGGGGCGTCGAAGAGGTCGATCGGCGAGCGCAGCGAGGCGAGTCCCGCGGCGACGCGCAGCTCGTTCAGCCGCGGCAGCAGCGCGCGCCCGTAGGCTCTCTCGACCAGCGTCCAGCCGAGGCGGTCGCGGGCCGCGCCGAGCGGGCCGCGCGCCGGACGCAGGCCCAGGCCGTAGGGCGGGATGCCCGCGCCGGGCAGAGGCAACAGCGAGGGCAGGGTCAGCGCCCACGGGAGGCCCGAGCGCTCCGCGACGACCCCGGCGCCGTAGGCGAGCGCGTCGACCAGGAGCGCCTCGGCGCCGGTCTCGGCGAGCGCCCGCTCGAGGTCGGGGCCGTCGAGCGCGGCACGGTCCATCAGCGCCCGGTAGCCGGCGCGCAGGCCGTTGCGGCCGTCCTCGCCGCCAGGGTGGATCGCGGCGATCCGCGGGTCGACCGTCTCGGCCGCGAGGCCCGCGCGGCGCAGGCCGGCGACCAGGGCCGGGTCGGTCCGCACCTGGACGTCGTGGCCGCGGCGGCGCAGCTCCAGCAGACCCGGGACGAGCGGGAAGAGGTGCCCGGCGGCGGGCGAGGTGTAGGCGAGGAAGGTGGTCATCGGAGGGTCCTTTCGGTCGGTTTGGAGCTGCCCCGCCAGCGTCGTCGCGACCGCCCCCCGCGGCCATTGGGGGTATCCCTCGCCGGTCCCTCGTCCCTCCTCCGGACCTAGACTTGCCCGGTGGATCTGGTCGGCCGAACTGGGGAGATCGGGGAGATCGAGCGCGCCGTGGCGGCTGCCCGCGAGGGCGAGATGCGGGCGCTCGCGGTGGTCGGCGAAGCCGGGATCGGCAAGAGCGCGCTGCTCGACGCGGCCGCCGCGGCGGCGGAGCGGGCGGGGATGACGGTGCTGCGCGGACGCGCCGCCGAGCACGAGCGGGAGGTCCCCTTCGGCCTCGTCGTCGACGCCCTCGACGACCACGTCGCCGGCCTGCACCCGAGCCGCCTCGCCGCGGTCGGCCCCGAGCTCGGCGTCGTCCTCCCCGCCGCCGGGGACGGCGCCGCGCCGCCGCCCGCCGGCGCCACCGAGCGCTTCCGCCTCCACCGCAGCCTGCGCTCCCTGCTCGAGCTGCTGGGGCGCGAGCGGCCGGTCGCGCTGCTCCTCGACGACCTGCACTGGGCCGACGAGGCCTCGGTCGAGCTCGTCCTCCACCTGCTGCGCCGCCCGCCGCGAGTCGGCTTCCTCCTGATGCTCGGGATGCGGCCCGGCTCGGCCGCGGAGCCGGTGCGGGACGCCGGGCGTCGCGCCGAGGGCTGGCTGGAGATGCGGCCGGAGCCGCTCGACCGCGAGGCCGCGCTGGCGCTGCTGCCCGACGACCTCGACCCCGGCATCCGCGAGCGCGTGCTGGGGACGGCGGCGGGCAACCCCTTCTTTCTCGAGCAGCTCGCCCGCCACGGCGGCGGCACCGAGGTGCCCGAGACCTTGGCCGCCGCGGTGCGCGGCGAGCTCGCGCCGCTGCCGCCCGCGACCCGGGAGATGGCCGAAGGCGCGGCGGTCGTCGGCGACCCCTTCGACCTCGACGTCGCGGTCGCGGCGGCGGGTGCGGTCGGCTCGGCCGGCGCGGCGATCGACGAGCTCGTCGCCGCCGGGCTCGTCCGCGGCGAGGGCGGCCGGCGCTTCCGCTTCCGCCACCCGCTCGTCCACCGCGCGATCGCCGACTCGGTCCCGCCCGGGCGCCGCCTCGAGGCCCACGAGCGCGCCGCCGCCGCACTCGCCGCGGCGGGCGCGGCCCCCGCCCGGCGCGCCCACCACGTCGCCGAGTTCGCCCGGCCCGGCGACGAGGAGGCGGTCGCGCTGCTGCTCGCCGCCGCGGCCGGCGCCGAGCGAACCGCCCCACGGACCGCGGCCGGTTGGTACGCCGCCGCGCTTGCGCTCCTCCCCCACGACGACGTCGAGCGTCGCGCCGCGATCGTCGCGCCGATGGCTGCCGCGCTCGCCGCGGCCGGGGACCTCGCGGGCGCCCGCGCGGCGATCGTCGAGGGCATCGACGCGCTGGGACCGGGGCGGGCCGAGGAGCGCGCCGCGCTGACCTCGGTCGCGGCGACGGTCGAGGTCCTGCTCGGCCGGTTCGACGCCGCCGAGGGCCGCCTCGCCGCCGGGCTCGCCGACGCGCCGGCGCCGCAGCGGACGCGCCTCCTGCTCCAGAGCGGCGGCGTCGCCTTCTTCCGCGGCAAAGTCGCCGACGTGCTCGACTGGGCCCACCGCGCCGAGGAGGAGCTGACCGCCGACGCGCCGCCCTCGCTGCGCGCCTCCACCTCCTCGCAGCTCGGCTTCGGGCGGGCGCTGCGCGGCGAAGGCGGCGCGGCGGAGCTGGTGCTCGAGGCCGCCCGGATCCTCGAGGAGGAGGACGACTCGCAGGCCGCCCAGCGGGTGGAAGCGTTCTGGACGGTCGGCGGAAACCTCGGCCAGATCGAGCGCTACGCATCGGCGGTGACGGTCCTCGGCCGCGGCCTCGACCTCGCCCGCGCGACCCACCAGGAACACCTGCTCGGCCACCTCCAGGTGCTGCTGGCGATGGCGGAGCTGCCGCTGCTGCGACTGGACGACGCGCTCGAGCACGCGACCGCCGCGGAGGAGATCGCGCAGCTGCAGGCGCAGGCATTCGACCTCGGCTTCGCGCTGGCGGTGAAGGCGCGCGTGCTGAGCGCGCGCGGGGACGCGGTCGGCGCCGAGCGGGCGGCGGTCGAGAGCGACGGGCTGGTCCCCGACCCGACCGCGGCGGTCGCCCGCTCGATCGTCGCCCACAACGCGGTGGTGCGGCTGGCCGACGACCCCGAACGGCTGCTGGCCGAGCTGGGGCGGATCGCCGGGCGCGATCTCGAGCTGCTGAACCCGCCGGTCCGCGCGGCGATCGCGGTGGCGGCGACGCGCGCGGCGATCGCGCTGGGTCGGCCCGACGACGCGGAGCGCGCCGCGCGCGCCGGAGCCGGGGCGATCCGGGACGGTGAGCCGCCGGTCAGCGCGATGCGCGCGCGACGGGCGGAGGCGGAGCTGGTGCTGGCGCGCGGCGAGGCAGGCGAGGGCGAGGGCGCCACCGCCGGTGCGGGCGCCGCCGCGGCGATGGCGAGGGAGATCGCCGAGGCGGCGGCCGCGGACGGCGTCCGCCAGGAGGAGCTGGAGGCGACGTTCCTGCGCGCCCGGGCGCTGCTCGCCGGCGACCGACGCGACGAGGCGCTGCAGGCGCTGCAAGGGCTCGCCACCGCGGCGGCGGACGCCGGGGCGCTCGGGCTGCGCGACGCCGCCGCCCGTGAGCTCCGCCGGGCCGGCGCCCGGGTGTCGAGCCGGGCGCGGGGTGGCGAGCGGGGTGGCCTGACCGGGCGCGAGCGCGAGATCGCCGAGTTGGTTGCCGGCGGACGCTCCAACAAGCAGGTCGCGGCGGCACTCTTCGTCTCCGAGAAGACCGTCGAGCGGAACCTCTCGGCGATCTACGCGCGGCTCGGGATCCGCTCCCGGGTCGAGCTCCCGCGAGCCCTCGACGAGGCCCGCGGGAGCGAGTGACCGGGCGGCCCTTCGGCGGCGGCCTCAGCGCTTCAGGCTGACCGTCACCCGCTGGGCCTGCGCCTCGCCGCCCTTCGCCGGGCGGAAGCTCACGTCGACCACGAGCTTCGCCTGCGCCGCCTTCGCGAGCCGGGCCCGAGCGGCCTTGGAGAACCGCATGGCGAGGACCGTATCCCCCGCCGCCGCGACCTTGCGCGAGCCCGTCGCCACCGGCTTGCCGTTCAGCTTCGCGACGCCCGCGAGGCGCCCGGCGCCGGGGACTTCCAGCCGCAGCTTCAGGCCCTTGGCGAGCGCCTTCGGCAGCGACGCGGTGAACGAGCGCGGCCCGTCACCCGGCACCTTGCCGGGCTTTTCCTTCCCGGGCGTCACCTTGGCGGGCTTCGTCGGCGCGGGAGGCACGGGCGGGGCCGGGGGCGCGGGCGTCGCCCGCGGCCCGGGGTTCACGTCGGCCGGACCCCAGTCGGGTTCGGACGCGCCCGGGATCAGCAGGTGCGGTTCGCCGTCGACGCAGTTCGCCGGTAGCCCCTCGGTCCAGACCCCATTGCCCTCCTGCCAGGCGATCGCGTCGCCGCTCGGCGAGAAGGTCGGGTCGACGAACCTCTGCCCGGCCGGTCCCGGCGAGGGCTGCGACAGCGTGCAGGTCGGCGTCGGCGGGGAGGTGAAGCTCCCGGTGGAGCGGTAGAGCTGGATCGTGTTGTCATCGAGTTCCCCGCGCACCACGACGACGTTGCCGTTCGGGGCCACCTCGCCGTCCTCGACGCTCTGGCCGAAATCGAAGTAGGTCGGCTGGTGGTCGTAGTCGCTCCACCATTCGACCGGCGCCTGGCCCGGGACGACGGTCGTCGCGATCGCGTTGATGCCGACGAAGGCGTGGCCGGAGTCGATCCACGAGGGTGCGCCGGCGCCCCGCCCCACTTCGCCGATCCCGTTCGGGGTCGAGCCGTCGGTGCGGGTGAAGCGGACGTCGCTGGAGGTCTCGTAATAGCCGTTGACGTTGCGGGAGAAGACCTGTTCGTAGGCGACGGTGGCGCCGTCGGGCGAGACCTGCGGGGCGAACGGGCCGGCGATCAGCGCGCCCACCGGGATCTCGTTGATGACTTCGCCGTTCTGCTTCATCCGGTAGAGCGGCCCGCCGTTCGGCTTCGCCCGCATCGCGACGATCGTGCCGTCGTCGGCCTGGGACGGGGACGCGTAAGGATTTTCGGCGGTCCCGTCGAGCGTCACCTGGTACTGCCCGGTGCCGTCCGGCTTGGACAGCCAGACGTTCGATTCCTTGATGAAGACGAGCGAGTCGGCGGCGGCCGTGCCGCTCGCGCCGAGCACGAAGATGCAGCAGCCGGCGACGAGGGCGGCGAGGCGCCGGGAGCGGGCCCGGCGGCGGCGCGGGCCGGCCGGACTGGATTTGGGACGAGGGGACGAGGACATCGTTTTCTCCTTCTTGCCTGGTTTCGGTGGTCGCTGGATGCGACACCGACAGGCTCCGTCCACGGGCGTCCCCCTCCCATTGGGGAGATCCCTCGCCCTCCCCTCACCCCGCGGGTATCAGGTGAGGGCGAGCGTCAGGTACCGGACGGCGAGGAGCATCGCGACGATGCCGAGGGTGCGCCGCAGGGCGGCCTCGGGGACGCGGTCGCGCAGGCCGGTCCCGACGTAGCCGCCGAGCAGGCCGCCGATGCCGATTGCGATGCCGACCGTCCAGTCGGGGGCGATCGAGCCCGAGTGGCGAAGGCTGATGATCGCGTAGGTGAGGACGCCGACGATCGAGGTGAAGAAGGTGGAGGCGAGGGCGGCCGGGGCGACCTCCGCGACCGAGAAGCCGAGGCCGACCAGGGCGGGCGCGAGGATCGAGCCGCCGCCGATGCCGTAGATGCCGCCGACCACCCCGACCAGGAGGGCGGCGCCGGCGATCGGGCGGCCTCCCGGCGGCCGGCGCCCCTCGACGGCGGGCCGCGGGCCGAGTGCCAGCCACGTCCCGATCGGCAGCATCACCGCGGCGATCACCAGGTAGAAGGCCTGTGGACCGGAGAGCACCTCGATCCGGATCACCGACCCGACGATCACGCCGGGGATCGTTCCCACCAGCAGCGCCTTGGTCAGCGGCGAGCGCAGGATCCCCCGGCCCCGGTAGCGCAACAGCGCCCCCGGCGTCGCGATCACGTTGTAGAGCAGGTTCGTCGGCGTGACCGACGGGCTCGGCGTGTGCAGGACGCTGACCTGCAGCGGCACGAGGAAGACCGCCCCCGACACGCCGACCGGCGTGGTGACGAGCGCGATGACGAAGGCCGAAGCGGCGCCGATCAGCGCGTCCGTCCACATGGTCGGAGGAAGTTAGAGCGTTTCCGCGGCGAGCGGGCCCGCTAGGCGGCGCGCGCGTCGTAGCGCTCGCGGGCGGACTCGACCTCCTCGACGTGGTCGTAGGCCCAGGTCCGGATCGTCGCGATCGCGGTGCCGAGGGAGGTGCCGAGCTCGGTCAGGGAGTAGTCGACCCGGGGCGGGACGGTGGCGTGGACGTGGCGGTCGACGAGGCCGTCGCGCTCGAGGGCGCGGAGCGTCTGGGTCAGCATCTTCTGGCTGACGCCTTTGACCTCGGCGCGCAGCTCGGTGTAGCGGCGGGTCCCGCCGGCGAGGGCGTAGAGGACGAGGAGGGTCCATTTGTCCCCGATCCGGCCGACGATCTGGCGGGTCGGGCAGGCGGGCTCCATTACGTCATAAATGGTCTCCATGAGGTCAGTATGGCACTTTTAGGTGCCTACTTCCCAAAAGAGAGCTTTGCTGCCACAGTGGGCGCATGAAGGCGATCGTGACCGACGGAGAAGGGCCCACGGGAGTGCGCTTGGATGAGGTGGAGGAGCCCCGGGCCGCGGCCGATGAGGCGTTGATCGCGGTCGAGGCGTTCTCGGTCAACCGCGGCGAGACCTTCCAGATCGAGAGCCGCCCGGCCGGCTTCCGGCCCGGCAAGGACCTGGCCGGCGTCGTCGTCCGGGCGGCCGCGGACGGCAGCGGTCCGGCGGTCGGTGAGCGCGTCGTCGCCCACGCGACCGGCGGCAGCTGGGCGGAGCGTGTCGCCGTCACCACGGACCGAATCGCGCCGCTCACCGTCGGGCTGGCAGCGACCACCGCCGCCGCGCTGCCGCTCGCCGGCCTCACCGCGCTCCGGCTCACCCGCGCGACCGGGCCGCTGGCCTCGCGGAGGGTGCTGCTCACCGGCGCCTCGGGCGGGGTCGGCCATTACTTCGTCGAGCTCGCCGCCGCGCAGGGCGCGGACCTCACCGCGGTCAGCGCGAGCGGCGAGCGGGCCGAGCGGCTGCTCGCCCTCGGTGCGACGCAGGTCGTCGCCGACGTCGAGGAGGCCGAGGGACCCTTCGACCTCGCACTCGACTCGGTCGGCGCCACCAGCACCCCGGCGGCCTTCGCCCGGCTCACGCCGGAAGGCGCCCTGGTCTGGTTCGGGCAGGCGAGCCGGGTCGCACCCTCCTTTGACTTCTTCGACTGGCGCGGCGCCTTCAACGGCACGATCCGCCGCTTCCATTACGAGGAGAGCGACGTCAGCGTCGCCACCGACCTCGCCACGCTCGTCCGCCTGACGGCCGGCGGCCGGCTCCACCCCGAGATGGGCTGGACGGCCGACTGGACCCGGACCGGCGAGGCCCTCACCGCCCTGCTCGCACGAGAGGTCCGCGGCAACGCGGTTCTCACCGTCACTACATAAGGAGGCATCACATGAACACCGCCACCACCACCGACGCGAAGGCCGTCGTCCAGGGCTACCTCGACGCGCTCGTCGCCGGGGACCTCGAGGCGATCCGCGAGAGCTTCGCCGAGGACGCCACCTGGACCATCTACGGCGACCTGCCGATCGCCGGGCCGTGGCATGGACGCGACGCGATCGTCGACGAGTTCCTCAGCACCGTCGGCGGGACCCTCTTCGAAGCCGGCGCCGGTCCGGAGTTCGAGTTCCCGACCTTGATCGGCGAGGGCGACACGGTCGCGCTCGAGTGGAAAGTGCGCGCGCGCTCGGCCGCCGGCGCCGAGTACCGCAACCACTACTGCGGCATCTTCGTCGTCGCCGACGGCCGGATCGCCGCGATCCGCGAGTACCTCGATTCGGAGTACGCCAAGCGCGTGCTTTTCCCGGACGTCACGCGGTCGGCATGACCGTCACGACGAACGCGGTCGACGCGTCGCCGTGACGGAAATGCGGGCTTTGCGGTCCTAGCCGGCAGCCGGGACCGGGATCGCGTCGCCGACCACGGAACAGGTCTGGAACGGGACTCCGGTTTCGGCCGTCATCTGGAAGCTGACTTCATACATCGTCGAGCCGGAGGTCAGGAAACCGGTCACTGCCCGGTGCTGGCCGTTGGCTTCAATCGCGAAATTCAGTCCGCTGCTGGTCGAGGTGCTGGTGATCGCGGGCGCCAGGCCGGACAAGCCGGATGAATAAGCCATCTCGCCTTCACCTTTGATGGTCACTTTCGCGAAGGGATTGCTGGTGTTACACGCGAGCGTCGCCGTCCACGGACCGAGCGTAGCCAGCGTCAGCGTCTGGGTCCCGATGGCACTGGCGTTGAGGCTGATCGCACCGGGGCCCTGCGGGCCGGTGTCACCTTTTTCGCCCTTTTCACCGCGTTCGCCCTTGTCGCCCTTGTCGCCCTTGGCGCCGTCCTCCCCGTTCTTGCCGGCCGCTCCGGCGGGACCGCGGGTGCCCGCCAGTTCGCCGCGATGGGCGGTGAAGTAGGTGGCGATCATCTTGTTGACCTGCGCCTTCGTCACGGACTTCGACGCGGGCTTCTTCTTCGCCGTTCCGGCGTCGGTGATCTGCTTGGCGGCGTAGCCGGTCCCGCCGAGGGAGACGAATAAGGCGATGATCGCGATGACGAAGGCCGGCGTCGGCCGACCCCGTTTGATCCGGTGCATGAGGTTCCTTTCATCTGGACAAACTGCGGAAGGAAAGCCGCGAGAGACTACTTGAGTGCTCGGCGCCGGTCGACCGACCAATCATCCGCGTCGTCAGGCGGCGACGGCGGTCAGCGCCGCGAGCAGATCCGCCTGGGTCACGAGGCCGCGGAGGACGCCGCTGTCGGGGTCGACGACCATCGCCGCGTGGCGGTGGCCGTCGGTGAGCGGGCCGGTCAGCTTGACCGCGGACTCGCCGGGGGTGACGGTCAGCGGCGGGGTCATCAGGTCCTCGACCGTCGATGCGGAGCGGCGCCCGCGGCGGGCGAGCTCGCGCAGGCCGATGCCGCCGATCGGGCGCTCGGCGTCGTCGAGGACCGGCAGCAGGCGGACGCCGCTTTCGAGGAGCATCTGGCGCGCCATCTCCGGTTCGGCGTGGCGGGAGACCGAGATCACCTGCCGGGACATGATCTCCTCGCAGGTCAGCTCCGGGTGGCGGCGGGCGAGGACCTGGAGCTCGAGCTCGGTGAGCAGGAGGCGCAGGTCGTCGCGGTCGATGTCGAAGGTCTCGCCGATGCCGGCGAGGACCGCGTCGAGGTCCTCGTCGAGCACCCCGACGCGGGCGGTCGGCGCGGGGTCATGGGCCGGCGTCTCCGGCGGCAGGAGGTGCGGGTAGGGGTGGCCGGAGAGGCGGTGGAAGGCCCAGCCGACGGCGACGAGGAGGACCGCGTCGAGGGCGACTGGCGCGAGCGGGAACCACCAGCCGGCGGGGTCGACGAGGCCGCCGCCGATCACCCCGGTGAGCGCCGCCGCGCCGCCCGGCGGATGCAGCGAGCGGGTCGCCGACATCACGCCGATCGCCAGTCCCACGCCGATCCCGCAGGCGAGCGCCCCGTGTCCCAGGGCCTGTCCCACGGCGAAGCCGGTGAGGGCGGAGAGCGAGTTGCCGCCGATGATCGGCCAGGGCTGGGCCATCGGGCTGGCGGGGACGGCGAAGAGGAGGACCGCGGAGGCGCCCATCGGGGCGACGATCCAGGGCAGCGCCTCGCCGTCGCCGTGGAGGAGCGCCGCGACGAACCCCGCGAGGCCGATGCCGACGACCGCGCCGAGGCAGGCGAAGGCCCGGTCGCGAGCGGTCGCGCCGGGCAGGATGGGGGCAAAGCGACGCAAGGGCCGCGGAGCCTATTGCGCCCCTCGCGTCCCCTCCGCCCCCGGTCCCCAGGTTGACGGGCCGAAAAGTGCTCTATATCAGCACTTTTCGGCCCGTCAACATCGTGGTCAGGCGGCTTCGGCGGCGAACTCGGCGGGGCCCTTCTCGACGGCTACCGGGTCCATCCAGGCGATCTCCCAGAGGTGGCCGTCGAGGTCGTGGAAGCTGCGCTGGTACATGAAGCCGTAGTCCTGCGGGTCCTTCGCGGTCCCGGCTCCGGCGGCCTCGGCGGCGGCGGCGAGGGAGTCGACCTCCTCGCGGCTCTCGGCGCTGACGCAAGCGGTCAGGGCCGTCTCCTTGGACGCGTCGGCCAGCGGTTTGGTGACGAAGTCGGCGAAGCGCTCGCGCGCCAGCAGCATCACGTAGGCCTGGTCGGAGACGACCATGCAGGCGGCGCCGTCGTCGCAGAACTTCTCGTTGAAGTCGAAGCCGAGCTCGGCGAAGAAGGCGCGGCTGGCGGTGAGGTCGGCGACCGGGAGGTTGAGGAAGAGCAGTCTGGACATGATTGTTATCTCCTTTGTTGGGTGGGTCCGTTATAAGGAGAGACGGTGTCTGTGTCCGAAACTGATCGGTCGGGTGGGAATCCGGTCCTCGAGGGTGAGATGGAGCGGCTGCGTCCCAGCCTCACCGGCTACTGCTACCGCATGCTCGGGAGCGGCTTCGAGGCCGAGGACGCGACGCAGGAGACGCTGCTGCGCGCCTGGCGCCGTTCCGACACGCTGGTCGAGCAGGCCGCGCTGAAGTCCTGGCTCTTCACCATCGCGACCAACGTCTGCCTCGACCAGATCGACGCGCGCAAGCGCCGCGCCCGCCCGGTCGACCTCACCGACCCCGGCACCGCCGAGACCCCGGTCGGCGCGCCGCTGCCGGAGACCACCTGGGTCCTTCCGATCGCCAGCGGCCAGGTCGCCGACCCGGACGCGGACCCCGAGGCGCAGACCGCCGAACGGGAGACCCTCCGCCTCGCCTTCGTCGCCGCCCTCCAGCACCTGCCCGCGCGCCAGCGCGTCGTCCTC
>Ga0268266_10003328_pt1 | contig 16118 bp, 13 predicted proteins | sample KBSS13metaG_FD_190356 | JGI IMG/M metagenome (GOLD analysis project Ga0268266, IMG submission 190356) | Switchgrass rhizosphere microbial communities from Kellogg Biological Station, Michigan, USA - KBS S1-3 metaG (SPAdes) (version 2) | ecosystem: Host-associated > Plants > Roots > Rhizosphere...
GCCGGGCGCCAGCACCTCGGGGACGCCCGGCCGCGGCTTGGCCGACTTCACCCAGGTGATGAAGGTCTCGACCTCGTCCTCGAACGCCTGGGTGCCGCCCATCGACGCCGGATCGATGATGATCGACAGCATGTTGTTCACGATGTCGGTGCCTTCCCGGATGGTCGCCGGCGAATGGGTCTTGCCGCCGGTGAGCGCGCCGGCCAGCAGGTCGCAGATCACGGCGAGGCCGCCGCCCTTGTGCAGGCCGAACGGCAGGATCGCGCCGTACGGCGGGTTGTACATCACGCCCGGTTCGGTGGTGTCCTCGCCCGCCGCATTGATCAGCAGGCCGGGCTCCATCTGGATCTGCTTGTTGTTGGCGACCCGGACCTTGCCCATCGCCACCTGGCTGGTGGCGAAATCGAGCACGATCGGCTCCTTGCCCTTGCGCGGCACGGCCGTGCAGTAGGGGTTGGTCGAGTAGCGCGGCTCGGCGCCGCCGAACGGCGCGACCAGCGATTTGTGGCCGTGCACGTTCACCCAGTGGGTGCTGACCATGCCGGCCCGCGCGCACTGCTCGGCCCAATGGCCGATGCGTCCGATGTGATGCGCATTGGTGAGGCCGATCACGCAGACGCCGTGCTTCTTCGCCCGCTCGATGCCGATATCCATCGTCTCCTTGGCGACGACCTGGCCGTAGCCGACGCCGCCGTCGATCACGACTACTGCACCATTGTCCTTGATGATCTTTGCATGGTGGTTACGGGTGCAGCGCCCGGTCGTGGTGTTCTGGATGTAGGCCGGCATCATGCCGACGCCGTGGCTGTCGTGGCCGTACAGGTTGGCGAGGACCAGATGGTCGGCGACCAACCGGGCTTCCTCCTCGAAGCTGCCGTCGGCGCGGCAGATCGCCATGGTGAAAGCATGCAGCCGGTCGGGCGCAACGCGAACTTCACCCACCGTGCTCTTGCTGTCGGCCATGACATTTACTCCCCAAAGACGGTTGATTTTCGGGTCGCAAGGTTCCCCGGCCGAACCGCCATGTCAACGGTCCGCCCCGGAAGGCGCTGATAAACCACGGATATCAACGGCGGACCGTGGTACCTAACCGGGATGCGAACGATGAGCGCATGTCAATTTCCCTCCCCCGCTCGCGGGGGAGGTGTCGGCGTCTTACGCCGACGGAGGGGAAAGGCGGCGGAGGTGGTGCGTCATGCCCCCTCCGTCGCGGATGACCGCGCCACCTCCCCCGCAAGCGGGGGAGGGAGAGGAAGGGGGCGCCTGCTTCCTGTTCTCGCTTGCTTGTTGTTCGCACTGCTCGGCGCCACGTCTCCGGTGTTGGCCCAGACGGGGACCCCGCCGCAGCGGCCGTTCTCGCAGCTCATCGACCTCTGGACCCGCCAGCTCGACCGCATCGCCGACCGCGCCAACCAGGAAAGCCTGCTGCCGGCAGAGATCGACACCCTGCGCGAGCAGGCGTCCGATGTCCGGGCGGCGGCCTATGCCTCGGCCGCGATCTCGCGCAACGAGCTTGCCGACACCCGGAAGCTCCTGGCGCCGCTGGAGGTCAAAACCGGCCCCGATCAACCCGCCGAGACCGATGCCGTGAAGGCCGAGCGGGAGCGGCTGACCGAGCAGGCCACGATCAGCGAAAGCCGGGTCAAGCAATGCGAGGTCGTGATCGCGCGCGCCGACCAGTTGCTCGAACGCCTGACCAAGCTGCGCGGCCAGGTCGTGCTGCAGACCCTGCTGCACAGGGACGCCTCGCCGCTGTCGCGCCAGGTCTGGAGCCGGCTGTGGCCGCAGCTCCTCGATGCGAGCCATACCCTGTCGGCCGCCTTCGCGGTCTGGAGCCGCGACGGCCTGCAGACCCTCGTGTCGGGCGGACAGGATCTCGTGCCGCTGGCGATCTGGGCTGCGGTCACGGTCGGGCTGTGGTGGGTTGGTCGCTTCCTGCGTCTTCGCTTCGGCCAGGCGCGGGCCGCCACGCAGGGACCCAACGACCGTATCATCGCCGCTGCGGTCGACGGGCTCGGGCTGGTTCTGGTGCCGATCCTCGCCGTCTGGCTGATCGGCCGACTGCTGCTGGCGAGCGAGCCGCCCTCGCCGATCGACGTTTTGATCCCGCGTGCGGTCTCGAGCATCATCATCGTCCTGCTGGTGGTCGGCCTCAGCGCCACCTTGCTGGCGCCCGCCGCACCGACGCGCCGCGTGCACGACTTCACCGACGAGAGCGCCGAGCACCTGTCGGCCAGCCTGCGGCGGATGATGATCGGCAGCATGAGCCTGGAAGTCCTTTTCCAGGCATTCACCCAAGGCAGCAATCGCAGTGCCCTGGCATCGGTCGGCGCGCTGGTGCTGGCCTCGGCGGTCGCGTGGCTCGCCCTGCCGGTCCTGTCCAACAAGGCCTGGCATGCCCGTGAAGCCGAGGGCGGCGGGGACCGGCAGGCGCTGGTCGGCGGCACCTGGTGGACGGCAGCGCGGGTCGCACTGCGCATCGCCATCCTGTCCTCGATCGTGTTCGCCCTGCTGGGCTATGCGACCCTCGCCGCGCACATCCATTCCGCCCTCGCGGACAGCGGCCTGATGATCGTCGCGGCCCTGCTGGCACATCGCATCGTGGGCGACCTGCTCGACACGATGGCCGCGCCCGAAACCCCGACCGGCGCCTGGGTGCGCCGCGTCTTCGGGATGGCGCCGCAGCAGAGCCTCTACGGCCAGCATATCGCGCTGCTGCTGTTCGACTGCCTGCTGGTGCTGCTGCTCGCCTTCGGCCTGCCGCAGGCGTGGAATGTCGACGTCGACGCCGTCGAACGAGGCTTCGGCCAGTTGCTCTACGGCATACGGGTCGGCGGCGTCACGATCTCCCTCGTCAATCTCGGCACGGCGATCGTGACCTTCGCGGTCTGCCTGCTGCTGGCGCGGCTGGTGCGCACCGTCGTGCGCGACAGGGTTATGCCGACAGTCGAGGCGCCTCTGCCGTTGCGCCAGTCGATCGACGCCGGCTTGAACTATGCCGGCGTGATCATCGCCGTGCTGGTCGGCATCGGCGCGCTCGGCATCGACTTCACCAACCTCGCGATCGTGCTGGGCGCGCTGTCGGTCGGCATCGGCCTGGGGCTGCAGAACATCGCCAACAACATCATCTCGGGCGTCATGCTGCTGATCGAGCGGCCGATCAAGGCCGGCGACTGGGTTTCGGTGACCGGCCACGAGGGCTTCGTGCGGCGCATCAACATCCGCGCGACCGAGATCGAGACCTTCCAGCGCACGCACGTCATCGTGCCCAACAGCGTGTTCCTACAGAATCCGGTGATCAACCGCACCTACTCGGACACGTCGAGCCGGATCGAGATCCTGCTCACCGTCGGGGTCGGCACCGATGTCGCGAAGCTCGAGGCGATCCTGCGCGAGTCGGCGCTCGAGCAGCCGCGTGTGCTGCGCGTGCCGCAGCCGATCGTCCGCTTCGCCCGGATCGCCCCGGGAGGCCTCGAGTTCGAGCTGTTCGTCTTCGTGGCCAGGCTCGAGGACCGGCTGATCGTGACGAACGACCTCAACCGCGCGATCCTCGCCCGGCTGATCGAAGAGAAGATCGTCGATCCGAAATCGGCGACGGAATTCAAGCTGCGCGACCTCGACCGGCTGGCCGAGGCGCTGCGCGATCGCGACGGGACGGACCATGCCGCTGCGCCGCCGCCGGGCTGAAGACCAGCTTTCGCGCTGGCGGCATCTGCCGCTCGTGCTGCTGTTCGTGCTGGGCGCGCTGTCCGGCGTGGCGCTGTGGGCCTACGCGCCCGACCTGCCGCGCAACTACCTGATCGAGCGCTACGGCCGGCCGCCCTCGACCTTCATCGACGTCGGCGGCACGCACGTCCATGTCCGCGACGAGGGCAAGGCCGACGCCATGCCGCTGCTGCTGATCCACGGCTCTCTCGGCTCGCTGCACATGTGGGAGGGCTGGGTCGCCGAACTGAAGGACCGCTACCGCTTGATCTCGGTCGACCTGCCGGGCCACGGCCTGACCGGTGCCTGGCCACGCGGCGACTATACGATCGATGCCTATACCGACTTCATCGAGGTGCTGGCCGATACGATGCAGCTCGACCGGTTCGCGATCGCGGGCCACTCCATGGGTGGCGCCGTGGCCTGGAGCTTCGCCGCGACGCGGCCGGAACGGGTCAGCCACCTGATCCTGGTCGACGCCTCCGCCTATCCACGCGAAGGCGAGGCGCCGCTGCGCACCCGGCTTTCGCGCGCGCCGCTGATCGGCGACATCGGCATCTATTTCAAGCCGGACTGGATGGTGCGCCGGGCGATGACCGAGATCTACGCCGATCCGGCGATGATCACGCCGGATCGCGCGCGCCGCTTCGCCGAGCTGCAGCGCTTTCCCGGCAACCGCCCGGCCACGCTGATGCGCGCACGCGACCAGGAGCCGCTCGATCCGACGCCGCTCAGGCGGCTCGACGTGCCTACCCTGATCGTCTGGGGCGCGCAGGACCGCTGGGTGCCGATCGCCGACGCCTTCCGCCTGCAGGGCGACATCAAAGGCGCGACGCTCGCGATCTTCGAGAAGGCCGGCCACGACCCGATGGAAGAGGATCCCAGGGGCACCGCCGCCGCCGTCGCCGCCTTCCTGCCGACGACGGCCCCACTGCCGCTGCCGCAGGCCGCTCCAGCGCCCCCCAACAGCGACCAGGTCGTGGCGCCGTCGGTGATTCCGGAGAAGGACTGAAGCGTCCCCTGGCTCGTCATGCGATGCGCTGAAGCGCACGAACGACGGGACGCAGCCAGGCGGCACGCCAGGCGAGAGTGGCGACGACGCCGAGCGCGGCGACCGTCAGCACGGTGACCCACAGCAGGCTGCCGAAGCTCGGGCCGTCGCGCAGCAGGGCGAGACCCAACGCGGCCAGCAGCAGACCATAGCCCACCGCGCGCATCGGCATCACGACGCGCGCGGGACAGGCCTGCTTGCCACCGGCGCGCAGCCAGTGACGCTCCTGGCTGAGCGCCAGCAGCGCGAAGCCGACGTAGGAAACCAGCGCAACGGCGATCAGCAGGCCCGCCGCCATCTGCAGTGCGGCGCTCAGTGCGGCTTGGCGGGCGGCGGCGCCGGCAGCGGCTCCAGCCCCTGCGGCTGCACGACGGTCAGCGATGTGACGTAGTTCATGACGTCGTATGCATCCTCGCCCCGCTTGCCGGGCGTGCGGTCGTTGTGATGCACCTCGAAGACGTAGGTGCCGCGCCACGGCAGGGCGACGGCGAAGCTTCCATCTTCGCCAGTATGCGCTTCACGGCCCCAGCCGGACGGCGTGATGATCTCGACTTTCGCCTTGGGCAGCGGCTTGCCCTTGAAGACGACCTGGAACTTGTCGCCGGCGACAGGCACCACGTCGAGGTCCAGCACGGCGGCACTTGGCGCACGGTCGCCGGCCAGCCTGGCGGCCGGCCAGTAGATCGAGCGGGTCGTCTTGCCGTCGCGCGTGCCCGTGTACACCGGATAGCGGGCGTCGTCGGCGACGATGCTTTCGCCGGCGCCGGGCCTACCCGGCACGGCAAAGCCATTGGCGGTCTTGCGCACCTCGAGGGGACGCTCGCCGGCCGGCGTCACGAGCTTCGCTTTCGGCTCCATCTTGTCGAGAGTTCCTGGCGAGGCCTCGCGCAGGTTCTCCCCGAACTCCCCGAAGAAGATCTTCGCGCCGCCATCGTCGGCCTCGATCCAGAGGTGATGCGCCGATGCGGGCGGGACGGCAAACAGCGATGCCGCGACGGCGGCGGCGACGAAAAACGATCTCATGGCACTTGGCTCCCCAGCGGGTGATGTGGATGTCGACGTTCGGGCGCGGCGAACAGGCGGCGCCGGTGCAGGCGCCACGCGGTGGCGGCGGCTGCCGCGACGGCAGCCAGCAGCATAAGGTCCATTCCGGCCACCGCCAGCTTTCCATTGGCGAGCGCACGCGGAATGTGATCGCCCGTGGTGAGCGCATTCAGCGCGACGGCCAGCGCCGCCAGGCCGGCTGCCACCCAGCACTGCTCGCTCCAGGCAACGCTGCCGCGCCGCAGCCAGCCGTGGATGAAAGCCAGGAGCCACACGGCGAAGAACGTCCAGATCTCGAGCTCGTACCGGGCCGCACCGAACCATGTCGCGCCGGACGGCAGAAGGCGGTTGATGACGAAGAACGCAAACGTCGCGACGACCAGGCCCATCGTGCTGCCAACGGCAAGCCCTTCGACCAGCCGGAGGCCGGCGACCCTGCCCGCCGCTTCGTGCGCCTTGCGGCGCGACTCCACCCAGAACAGGAAACCCGTGGCAATCAGCAGGCAACCGAGCAGGCCGAGACCGAAGAACAGCCAGCGCAGGGTCCAATGCCGGAACTGCACGAAGTGCAGGCCGGTCAGGTATTGCTGGAATTGCGACGTGGGCCTGATCTGCGTGCGGTGGAGCACGGCGCCGGTCGCGGCATCGAAGTAGATCGGGTCGGTGCGCATCTCGACCTCGCGCTCGATCGAGGGCCGCGCCTCGACATACGCATTGGCGTCGCCGTCATGGAACACGCGCACCAGGCCCGGACCGAGCCTGTCCCATTCCTTGCGGGCGGTCTCGACCATGGCGTCGAGCGAAGCAGGCGGCCCGCCGGGCTGGCCGAGCCTCGGGCGGGAAAAGACATCGTAGGTGTCGCGCACATAGCCCGCGCGGCCGCCGTCGAAGGCGACCCAGACGCCCGAGGGGAAATAGACGGACGCCAGGATCGTCAGGCCGGTGAAGGCCATCACGATATGGAAGAGGAAGCCCAGCGTGCCGGCGCCGTTGTGCAAATCGAGCAGCAGCCGCTGCGGTTGGCGCGATCGCCGCAGGGTGAAGAAGTCGGCGAATATCTTGCGATGGATGATCACGCCCGAGACGCAGAGCGCCACCATCGCCGCTCCCGCGAATCCGACCAGCCAGGTGCCGAGATTCCAGATTTTGATATGGAGCGAGTAGTGGAAGGGAAACAGGAACCGCGTGCCCGCCCAGCTCTCGGGCGCGGTCACGGGTTTCAGTGTTGCCGGATCGAAGAACTTGCGGTCGAAGCCGGTGCGCGCGCGATAACCGATCCACAGAAACGGATCGCGCGGCGTCGGCAGCACGATCGCCCAGGGAGCGGCGCGCGGCGCGAGCTTTTCGGCTTCCGCGCGCAATCCGTCAATCGAGACCGGCTCGCCGTTGTAGACCAATCGCGTCGAAGGATTCATCCAGCGGTCGATCTCACGATCGAACACGCAGAGCGTGCCGGTCCAGACGATGGCGAACAGCAGAACGCCGACGACCAGGCCCGTCCAGGTATGCAGCCAGTTCAGCGATTCCCTGACCGTTGCGCCCATGTCATGCCCGGCCGACGAACGCGGGAAGGAAGCCGAGCGCGGCACCGAGCACGGTCGTCAGCCCGAGCACACCGAACAGCACCGACAGCCGGCGCACGGCGGCAGCCCATAGCGCGAGCGCGACATAGACCGCGAAGCCCAGGATGCTGCAGACGGTGAAGGCGTCCCGCTTGTCGACACCCGCCAGGATCAGCAGGGCGACGGCGGCGGCAACGAGTGCCGCGCTCGCGACATAGGCGCCGACGGCGATCCCCACCACGCGCAGCACGATCCGCCCTGCATCGAGCAGTCGCAGGCTGGATTGTGCGCTCGCCATCGCCGCTAGAAGTCCGCGGTCAGCGACAGCATGAAGGTCCGCGGCTGGTTCTGGACGAAGAAGGAACTGGTCGCGACCCAGTAGTTGGCGTCGAACAGGTTGATGACGTTGGCCCGCAGGCTGATCGGCTTGCCGTCGGAACGCTCGAACGTGTAGCGCAGGCCGGCGTCGAACCGCGTCCAGGGCGGCGCCCACTGCGAATTGGCGGCATTGAGGTTGACCTGGCCGTTGTAGACGATCCGGCCCAGCACCCCGAAGCCCCGCAGGAACGGCGTGTCCCAGTCGGCGGTGAGCGACGCCTGGAACGGTGTCGTGCCGACGGGCTGATTGCCGTTGGTCAACCCGCCCTGGGTATTGGTCAGCTTGGCGTCGAGCACCGTGAAGCCGCCGTTCAGCTTCAGGCCGGTGATGGGCTCGCCGAAGATGACGAACTCGAGACCCTGGTTGCGCTGCTGGCCGTTGGTCACCAGCGTGTTGGTGGCCAGGTCGGTGTAGGAGCTGGGCAGGGTGATCTGGAAGGCGCTGAGGGTCGCGGCGAACGTGCCGAAGTCGACCTTCGCGCCGATCTCGAACTGGTTGGTGACGAACGCCGGGAACTGCTGGCCGGCATTGCGCAGCCCGGCGCCGGCGATCGGTCCCTGCTGCAGGGCCTGGATGTAGTTGCCGTAAAACATCAGTTGCTTGACGGGCCTCACGACCAGGGCGACGGACGGCGAGATGATGGCCGTGTCGTTGCCGCTCGTCGGAAAGCCGGTGATGGCACTGTAGTTGGCGCTCTGGATGCGCTGCCAGCGCGCACCGCCGATGATCTGGAACATGTCGCCGTGGAAGGACACGGCGTCGGCGATGCCGACGCTGGAATAGACCGTATCGGACGACAGCGGCGGTGCCGCGGTGCGCACGGTGCTCGTGTTGGGCGCGAAAAGGTAGGTCGGGAAGTAGATATTGGAGGCAGTCGGAATCGTCAGCGCGCTGTTGAAGGTGAAGTTCTGCGTCTTCAGGTAATCGCCGATCAGCGCCGCCTCGTGCTTGAGGGGGCCGGTGTTGAAGGTCCCCCGGAAACCCGACTCGAGCGACAGCGACTCGACCGTCGACTGGAACTGTCCGGCCGACAGTGTGTTGGTGTTGCCGTTGTAGTTGTAGATGTTCTGGTTGAGGAACATCGAGGTGTAGTTGCTGTGCCGGGCGCCGGCCTTGATGAAGCCGGTGAGATTTTCGAGGATGTCGTGCTCGAACCGCAGGGCGCCGTACACGTCGTTGCCCTGCAGCCGCTCCCACGGCTGATAGGAGCTGCGGCGCGCGTCGGGCGCCGGTGGCAGCGGCACGCCGGCCGCCAGGAACATGCCGCCCTGGAAAGCGCCGATGTTGCGCTTCAGGTAGCCGATGTCGGCATCGAGCCGCGTACGATCGCTGCGATAGTCGAAGCCCAGCGTCGTGGCCAGCTTCTCGGATGTCTGGTTCCAGACGGAGGTCTGCCCCGAGATGTAGCTGGCGTTGGCCCGCACGCCGAGGGCGTTGTCCGGGCCGAAGCGGCGGCCGACATCGACGGCACCGCCGAACTGCGCATCCGACGAGTAAAGGGCGGTCGCACGAGTGATCGGCTCGTCGGTCGCGCGCTTCGGCACCAGGTTGATCGTCCCGCCGACGGCCTGCGGCAGGGCGCCGTTCAGGAAGGCGGTCGGCCCGCGGAAGACCTCGATCCTTTCGACGCCGGTCAGGTCCACCTGGTTCGGCACGATGCCGTAAAGGCCGCCGAAGCCATAATTGGGATTGAACACCTGGATGCCGCGGATAACGACGCGATCATCGAAGACGTTGCCGTTGGGATAGCCCGTGCGCAAGGTCGGGTCGGTCGCCAGCACGTCGGTGAGCGAGCGCGCCTGCTGATTGCGGATGTAATCGTTGGTGTAGGTCGTCTGGCTGAACGGCGTGTCCATGAAGTCGCGGTTGCCGAGCAGGCCAACCTTGCCGCCGCGCGCGACCTGGCCGCCGGCATAGACCGGCGGCAGGTTACCGATCTCGGCCTGCGGCGGCGCGGTGGCCGCCTGCACACGCACGGGGTCGAGCTGCACGGCGCTCGATCCCGGGCTCGTGCCCGGCACGGACGGCGGCGGCCCGGTGACCGTCACGGCGCTGGCCGAGCTGAACTGGTAGGTGAGGCCGGAGCCCGCCAGGAGCTGACGCAGCGCCTGGTCGGCCGTCATCGATCCGCTCACGCCCGGGCTCGACTTGCCGGCGACCGCGGCCGAATCGACCGCGATCTGCAAGCCCGCCTGACGGCCGAATGCAGTCAGGGCCTGGGACAGAGGCTGCGCCGGAATGTCGAACGATGTCTGACGGGCTGCCTGGGCCTCGAGGGGAGCGCCGGCCGATGGCGACTGCGCCAATGCCGCCGCCGGCAGGCCGGCAACCAGGAGGGCGGTCAGGAGAGAGGTACGGTGGCCGAACTTGATCGCAGGCACGAAGCACTCCGCCAATGGTCCGTGCCGGCGGGTGCGGACCTTGTGGCGAATGAGGATCATTCGCCTTCGGAGGAGGACGGTCCTGCAGGCGTCGATTTAAGGCGGCACTGCGAAAAATTCGAACGCCGTCAGGAGGCGGGGGCTGGCGCGAGGAGCAGGAGGTGCGATGTGATCCGCGTGATCGAGGCGCGTTGGCTACGAGCGATCGTGTCGAGCGCGTCGACGGGATGGCGGAGATCGAACACGCCCGTGACGCGCCGGGCCGCAAGCGCCGGATCGCGAATGACGATGAAACCCCGATGATGGCGGCCGATCTCTTCGACGATTTCCGCAAGCGGCACGCCGTCGACCACGAGCCGGCCCTCGCGCCACGATGCCACGTCTTCGGGCGCGATCCTCGCCTGGTCGACCTTGCGGGACTGACGGTCGATGGCCAGGCGCTCGCCGGCCGTCAGCTTCTGCGCCGGGCGGCCGTCCCGATCGATCCCGATCTCGACCATGCCCGACCGCACCGACACCGTGAGCCCGTCGTCAGCCGCACGGACGTCGAAGGCCGTGCCTGTGACCGTCACGGTCACCTCGTCGGCCCGGACGACGAACGGCCGGTCGATACCAGGGACGACCTCGAAGAAGGCACGGCCTGCCAGCAGGGAGACTTCACGCCGCGCCGCGCCGTAGTTCACGGCGATGGCGCTGCCGGCATCGAGATGGACGAGGCTGCCGTCCTCCAGTGTCACGTCCCGCAGCTCACCGACGGCGGTCGTGTAATCGGCCTTCCAGTGCAGGGCGATGACGGGCGCGAGACTGAAGACGGCGACTGCCGCCAACGCAAGGCCCAGCACGCGCCAGCCGCCGATGCGAGCGCACAGCGGCGGTGCGACGGCGCCGATGCCCGGGTCCTCGGGTGGCGCCGGCAGGTCGCCGGCCACGCTCCACGCCCGCTGCACGCTCCGCCAAGCCCGGCGGCGCGAGTCGTCGCCCGCCAGCCACGTCTCGAAATCCTGGCGAAGAGCCCGGTCGTCGGGGGCCGCCTGCAGGCGCAGGAGCCATTCCGCGGCTTCCGCGCGCAACGGTTCTCCCTTGTCTGCTGCTGGCCCCAATCGATCCTCGCTGGCGTCTCCGCGAGAGGGCCGCGACGCGCCCCTCTCGCCACAGACGAAAAAGCCCTGTTGGTTTTAAGGGGCAGCGCGCGCGAGTTCCAGCCGGCTCACTCCCCGGATGCTTCGAGTCGCGCTGCGGCGTGCATCAAGGCCTCTTTCACGAGTTGGTGAGCGCGGACGACGGAGATGCCGAAATGGCTGGCGATGGCCTGCAGGGTGCGGCCCTCCAGCCGGTACATGCGGAAAACCGCCTGGGTGCGTTCCGGAAGTTCGGCCAGCGCGGCGGAGAGCACGCGCAGTTCGTCGCGAAAATAGAGCACCTGCTCGGAATTCGGGACCTCGGACGGCAACAGGCCGGCGGCCTCCGCCGTCTTCCGGGCCTCGACGGACCGCCGGGTCGCCCCGTCGAGCGCGAGATTGCGGACGATCCGGTAGAGATAGCCGACGGGATTGACGACCTTGTCGCCGTCGATCGCCGCGCTGAAGCGCAGCCAGGCGTCCTGCACGACATCCTCGGCGCCTGCCCGATCCCGCAGGATGGCGTTCGCGTAGTCGATCAGCGAGCCGCGATGCGCAACAAAAAGGGTCGTCAAATCAACGGTCACGGCGCTTGCCCGATTTTCCTGCAATTCTTCGGAGGCAGGCGGACGCTACCGCAGTTGAGAATTATTCGCAATATTGTCTGACGACCTTCCGTTCGTCGCGGCGCACGGCCGCGGCGGTTCGCGAGGCGCACCATCGGAAGGCGCCGTACTTCACGGCGGGCACCTGCTCGATCACGATCAGTCTATGCGCCGCGCCAGTCCGTCCCATGGCGGCGATGCCGGTGAGTTCGATTTGGTGTCAGGCGTCCTTGAGCGCCGCCAAGACCTTCTCGAACGCGGCATCGGCGAGGGCTTCGATCTCCTCCTTGGTGCGGTTCTGAATCGGGTGTGGGACGTAGACCACGGCGGGCTCGAAGCCCAGCGAGTCACTTTGCGCGGTGACGCCGTCGACGAACTCGGTGGTGACGATGTTGACGCCCGGCAGGCCACGATTATCGAGGTTGTAGAGGTCGTGCAGACTGCACGATGTGCAGGAACCTCAATCGCTTAAGGCGATCACCGCGAGCTGCGCCTCGGCGGCGATCTGCTGCATCACCGCCAGCGGAGCCACCTTGGTGTTGGTTGGCTTGGCGTAGCGTTTCGTCGCGATGCCCGCCTTCCTGAAGTGGCCTTCGAGCCGGTCGATGAACTCCTTGCCGCGCGACTTGCCGATATCCATCAGCGCCACGGTCTTGCCGTCGAGCGAGGCCGGCGGCGCGAGGCGGGCGCGGCGGGTCGGCGATGTTTCAGAGGTGGGGTCGCGCAGCTTCTCGACATAGGTCATGGGCGGATCTCCCTGGTTACGGCCTGGCATTCCTCGCGGACGCGCTGGCCGGGCCAGCCGCCGATGATCGCCGAGAACAGGCCGGCCGGCCCGCCCGCGCGAACGATCAGCACGCCGTCAGGCGGCGGATCGAACTTGTCCATCATCTCGTCGGCGTGCTTCGGCGGAATGCCCTCGGCGACGTTCTGCGCCCCCCAGGCCAAATCCTTGCCCGGCCGCTTCAGCGCCTCGTACAGCCCGTCCTCGATCTGCCGGCGCGACCAGCCGCCGTCCTTGAAGATCCGGTAATGCTCGGGCGACAGCACCAGCACCGCATTGCCGGCGCGCACCAGCTTCGGATGCCCGACGCCGAACAGGCCCATCGCCAGCGAGCGCACCAGCTCCTCCGGCGTGCGCGATTTCTGGTCGATGAAGCCGTGCACGCCCTCGCCATGGAACAGCGTGACGGCATTCCGGCCCGCCGCGATGCCGCGGCGCTGCGCCAGCGGCTCCCACGCCGGATCGCTCTCATCCTCGGCGAAGCAGAAGGTGTACTTGCCCGGATTGCCCAGGGTCGCGCGATCGATCGCGCCGGGGATCCCGCCGCCGACATTGCGCACGACGAGCTGCAGCGCGCGGCCGATCGTGGCGTTGGCGCGGTTGCCCTGGCCGAGCGCATTGACGCCCGAGTTCATGCCGATCGACTTCGCCACCGGGCCGTTGATGATCACCAGCGGGCCGGAGAAATGCGTGGTGCAGAGCAGCCCGTGAAGGGTGAACAGCGGATCGAGCGCGGCCTCGAGCACGCCCAGCACGACCGGCATGTATTCCGGCTTGCAGCCTGCCATCACCGCGTTGATCGCTACCTTCTCGACCGTGCAAGGTGAGAGGTTCGGCGGGATGCTGCCGACGATCTCGTCGGGCTTGCGCTCGGTGCCGGCCAGCATGCGCAGGATGCGCTCGTCGGTCGGCGGCACGACCGGCAGGCCGTCGCTCCAGCCGCGCTCGAAGCAGGCCTCGATCGGGTCATCCCAATGGCCCAGTGCGATTGCCCGCGATTGCAGGCCGGTCTCGCCGTAGCGCGCGATCAGCGCCTCCTGCACGCCGGGCTCGACGCTCTTAGAGCCGCAGCCGGGTTGCCATGCCGGCAGGCCCTCGCCCTCGGCGGCCTCGCCTGCGACGCGCAGCCATTCGGTCCTGTGCCAGCCCACGGCGCGCTCGACCTCCTGCCCGCCGGCGAAGCGGATCAGCGTGGGCACGGCCTCGATCTTCAGGTGAAACGAGCGTTCGAGCTCGCTGTCGTAGATGACGGAGCGCACGCCGGACGGAAAGGTCGGGTCGTCCTGGCTGAAGACGGTAAGCGGGCCGGCGCGGTCGAGGTTTTGCATCACCGGCTCGACCAGCACGCAGGTCGGGCAGTCGCGCTTGGCGACGATGACGAGGCCGTCTCGCGGCAGGAGCGAATCAGGCATGGCGGCAGCTTGGCACAGTCGCTCCGACGCGGCTAGGACTCGAGCAGCGCCGTCACCTGGGCATCGAGGAACGCCGCATCGTCCGCATTTGCCAGCGGATTGCCCGCACGATGGCCCCAAATCGACGGAATTTCGATCAGTTTTCCGTCGGCCAGGAACGGTAGTTCCGCACGATTGTCGTCGGTCTGGAAATAGAGGTCGGTCGCCGACGGCATCAGCAGCACCCGGGCCTTGATCCCGGCCAGCGCCATCTCGAGGTCGCCGCGGTAGAGATCGTTGGCCGAGATGTCGCCGAGCTGCCAGGTCCTGAGCTGGGCCAGCAGGTCGCGGCTGTCGCGTCGCACGAAGCCCGCCTCCCAGGAGCGCATCAGGAAATCCTCGAGCGAGGTGAAGCCCAGCCCGCGCCACAACTCGCGGCGATAGAAGGTCTGGCTCAGCGCCCAGCCGGCATAGATCCGGCCCATGGCGCGCTTGCCCTCCTCCTCGCTGCGCGCCGCGAGGAGGGTGGTGCGCACGCCCTCGAGGAAGACGAAGTTGTGCGGCGCGGTCCGGGCCGAGCCGCAGTTGACGACGATGCGCTCGACCGAGGCGCCGAACAGCGCGGCCCAGTGATAGGCCTGCTGCGCGCCCATCGACCAGCCGTAGACCATCTTCACCCGCTCGACGCCGAAGACCTCGTTCATCAGCCGGCGCTGCTGGATGACGTTGTCGTAGGTCGTCACCTCGGGGAACGGACCGTCGTAGTTGGATGGCGAGGTCGACAGGCCGTTGGTGAACATGTTCGGGATGACGATGAAGTAGCGGCTCGGGTCGAGGCAGTGGCGGACGTCGACCAGCCATTCGATGTCGGTGTGCTGCGCCGAATAGCTCGTCGGATAGACGATCACGTTGTCGCGCGCCGCGTTCAGCGTCCCGTAGGTCTTGTAGACGATGCGCGCGCCCTTGAGCGTGCCGCCGCGCTGGAGTGCCAGGTCGCCGCACTCGAAGACGCCTTCACTGGTTCTCATGCGAAGCTACGCACGATCGCGCGGTTCGTCTGGATGTAGCCCCTCGCCACGTGCTTGAGGTGCGGGCGGAGATATTGGTGCGCTTCGGGCAGGTGGTGGAAGGCGATGTTGGGCAGCAGGTGGTGCTCGGCGTGGTAGGGCAGGTTCCACATGATGAAGCGCAGCAGCGGATTGCAGAGCGTGGTGCGGGTGTTGGCGAAGCCGTCGTCGGAGTTGGGGCAGAGCGTGTGCTCGCACACCAGGTAGAGCCGCAGCAGCGGCGCACCGACGGCAAGCGGGATCAGCCACACCCACAGAAGCACGTCGGTTCGCAGCACGATCGAGCCGGCGAGCAGCACGGCATAGAGCGCGAGCAGCCAGCGGCCCCAGCGCCGCACCTCGGGCCAGGCGCTCTCGTGGATGTAGGTGACGTTGCCGCGGAAGCCGAACGGGAACAGCAGGATGTCGCGAAAGCGCAGCTTGAAGAACGGGATGGCGCTCACCCGGTACAGATAGTTGCCCCAGCTCCGCGGCGTCCCCGAGGTGACCAGCTCGGGATCGCGCAGCGGGTCCTGGGTGTAGCGATGGTGCGCCATGTGATAATGCCGGTAGAAGCCGGCGTTGTTGAGGATCGCGGCACCGGAGAAGAAGGCCAGCAGGTCGGCGAAACGCCGCGTCCGGAACGAGCCGTAGTGCACCGACTCGTGCATCGCCCCGAACAGCGCGTTGATGACGATGCCCTGCAGCAGCAGCGCCGGCAGCACCCACCAGCTCCCCCGGGTCGCCAGCACCAGCCAGCCGCCGGCGACCAGCAGCACGACGTGCGCCGCGGTCTGTTTCAGACCGGCCCAGTCGGAGCGGGCATAGAGCCGCTTTAGCACCGCGGCGGGCACGACCCGCATCTGGCGGGCGCGCTGGCCGGTGACGACGTAGGGGGATGACATGATGAAAGGTCCCTCGCTGCGCTCGGGATGACAATTTTGTCGTTACGCAAGACGTGCGCCAAACAGGAGCTGTCATCCCGAGCGCAGCGAGGGTGTGGAGTCACGTTTGAAGTGCAACAGTTTTGCGGAAAAGACTTCAGCGGGGGT